>Ga0206963_10012_pt1 | contig 76273 bp, 59 predicted proteins | sample Alteio_BWOrgHeat_28_FD_152958 | JGI IMG/M metagenome (GOLD analysis project Ga0206963, IMG submission 152958) | Enriched cells from forest soil in Barre Woods Harvard Forest LTER site, Petersham, Massachusetts, United States -... | ecosystem: Environmental > Terrestrial > Soil > Temperate forest >... | reverse complement strand
TAATCATAATTATCTTCTTCTTTATTTTCAGCAACTAATTTATTTACATAAACAATCTGATCTTTTGCATTGGTAATTGCAATTTGCAACACTTCAATAATCGGCATTTCATTATCAGCAAGCGCCACTTCAATTAATAACGGAAGATTAATGCCGGAAACAACGTGCACGTTTTCTTTTAATGCGTACCGCAATATTTGATTGGTAATACTGCCTCCAAGCAAGTCGGAAAAAACAATCAATTCATCATCCGCATTAATGTTTTTTAAAACATTATTTAATGCATCTTCTATCGATTTATTTCCATCAACGTAAGCTTCTATTATAAAAACATTTTCAGTTTCTCCAATAATAATATCAAGCGAAGATTTTATTCCACCAGCAAAAGTGCCATGCGTTGCAATTAAAAATTTTCTCAATTAATGCTTTATTAATATTGATTATTAATCGTTTTACTATTTGTAATAATACTTAAAATCTATGGTTCTTAAAAAACGTTTTTAATGAAAATATCAATTGCCTTTTACTTCTTTTTTTTGTTGCAAATCATCATCAGGAATGATAAGCGCAATCCACTGCGTATCCGCAGAAGCAACGTGGGCGCGCCATTCAAAGGAATTTGTTTGTCCTGCTTTTAATAATAATTCTTTCTGTTGATTATTAATAATAAGATTATCAGTACGAATATTAAAATGATGATTGCCCGATCCGCGCGCATTTATTTTTATAATGATTTCACCTTTTGTATTTGTTGATGAAACGATTTCAAAATTCAATGCATGAGAAGAACGCAAATCAATGTTATAAGTTGATGCAGGCAACAAAGAAATTGTTTGTGCATCGCCATTAGATTTAACGGAATAATTTCCTTCCGGCAACGAAGTATGAAAATGTTTTGTTGCAAAATCAGGTTCAACTTTTAATTCTTGGCCACTCGTTATTTCTTTAAAAGTTATTGTTGAATCTGATTGCCCGTCAACAATTGCCGCGCCAGTCAAATCGCTTAAAAGCCACACCCAGCGTGCAACAGGATGAACCCAAATTTCTTTGTATGTCCATGTGCTTTGCACGGGCCAATAGGGCGCATCCGTTTCTTCACGCGATTCTATACCAACCGGCAATGCACCAGCAAGATGCCCGGATGATGGCGTATATAGCGGCGTAAAATCATACCCTTCGCCATACATCGCACTTTGTGCAAATGGGTTTTTACCAATAATCCATTCTAACTGATGCGCTGAAAGCTGCGCTGCTACAAGGTCTCCGCGTAAGTGTGCTGCACTCATTAATGCTTGCGCCTGCGGTAATATTGTTCCGAAATGCCCGCGGTAATCCATCCATACGGGAAACAATCTTAAGTAATGCCCTTTGCCCAAAGCAATGCCGTTAAGCACTTGTCTTTTAAAAGATTCTTTACGGCTTTCTGGCACATTAATATATTCTGTATCGCTGTAAACCGAGGCTGGCATTACGTTGTAAGGCGCTGTATATTTTGAAATTGTTTTTAAATATTCTGCATATAAAGTAATTGAACAATACCATTTCATATAATCAGGATGATTTGGAAATGTATTACACAAAGCTGTTAATGCAAGAATATGCGCTTGCTCACGGCCGCGATGAACGAAATGTAGGATGCGATCTTTTGCAGTGTTTGCATAAAAAAATCCGGTTAACGGAATATCCCAATCTGGTTTTTTTCTTTGCTGTGCATTAATAATTTTTTGCGAAAGGGAATCAGCAATTACTTCATATTTTTTGTTGTTTGTTATTTTATAAATATCAATTGCTGCAAGAATACTTTCCGCTGCATTTTCAAATTCTATATTGTCAGAATCAAAAGTTCCTGTCCAAATATCTTTATCCGATTTTGGATTTGGCCTAGCCATTCCTTCCATTCCAAATTGCCAATCGGCTTCTGCCATTTTTAATGCAAGCGCTGCAAGCCGAGGATCACTTACTTTTAAAACCCTTGCCCCGATTGCTTCTGCGGCTGATGCCATAAAATTATCCTGTGGATTATTTCTTGCTGTTGCAATTACATCATCATCATCGCCAATAATATCATTTGTTCTTCTACTGCTTATAGAACCTGTACTTCTATAGCCATCACCAAAGCTTGTTTTAATAATCCAATCAAGCCCCCAGCGCGCTTCTTCAAGCACACGATTATACAATTCAGGATTTTCATTTCGCGTATGTAAGTGTTCTGCAAGGCTGAATAATCCATAATCAATTTCACTCGTGTTGCCCATACCTTGTGTAAGATCGCCAGCATCATGCCAGCCGCCATTAATAATAATTTTTTTATCATTATGAACACAAACCCAATCGCGGTGGCAAACGCCGTGAACGCCGGGAACCGCAACACCACAGCGTTCTGTATAAAAAAAGTTAAGCGCTTTCCATATCGAAGCTTCCCAAACATTTGCACCAATGGAAAATGGATTTGTTTTTATTTCACCTGCTTTTAAAATATAATTTCCGGGTGTTCTGATTTCAGAAAAATCCATCACCTGAAAATTTCCAAGATGCGTATTTTGTATTTCTATATTTTTTAATAAAACAGTTTCGCCATTATCCTGGTTGATTAATAAAAAATTTTTTGCATCAATATTATTTGCAATCGCAGTTTTTGTTGAGCCGGTTTGATAACCATCTTGGCTATAAGAAATTCGTCCGGGCCAAACATCCCAACCTTCAATTTTATCAGGCTCTACATTTTCTAAATCAAGTTGATCAAAATAAAATTTTATAGAATCGGCTTCTTCCGGAGCGTTGCCGGATAAGCCGTAAGAAATTTCCATCTTCGTGATTTTATCACGCGCCACATTTCCAATTTCCCAAACAACATGGTTCCATTCATGATTATTTAAAACGAGTGAAGTTTCACCTTCCTGTCCAAATAACATTGGTATTTTTTTAATGCCATCATTAAATAAATGAATGTCTAATGCTGCAGTATAAAATCCAGGTAAGTCGGCATAAATCCAAATTGAAATGCGGTTGTATTTGCTCCAGTCATCGCCATCAAAATTTCTCCTGATGCCCGCACGGCCCCAGCCACGGCCATTCTTCGGGCCAGGCCCTTCGAGTTTTGTTGGCGTGTGCATTAATAAAGATTTATTTCCGCTGTGAATTTTTTCTGATGTAAGAGAAATATTTGCAACGTTATTAACCTCTTTTATTTTTGAAATTTTTCGTGCATCAACTATTTCATCTGCACCAACAGTATAGCTTTTCCATGTTTCTAAATTTTCCATTCCATCAAGTGGTTTGCTGTCGATAATTTTTTTATTTAGCCAACGGTATGATGCAGAATTTTCGAAATTTACTTTAAGCGGTTCTCTTGTTTGTGCTAATAACTGAGAATTAAATAAAAATAAAAATGTGGAAAGAAACAAGAGCGGGATTAATAACTTCATGATGAATAACAATTTAAAAAGAACGCGTTCTTCAACAATGTTAACTTTTTTAATTCAGTCTATAATAAGAATAGACTACTATTTTTTGTTAGGAGAATTAATAAATTTTTTAATAAATGTGCAGGAAAATTTTTGATTTATTCAATGCCTTTTACGCGCATTTGTAATATATAAATGGCTTCCGATGCAGTTATAAAAAGCAGGTTTTTATTTTTACCGCCGAAGCAAAGATTGGCAGTCCATTTTTCATTAATAGGAATGAAAGCAATTTTTTTTCCTGTTGAATCATACACGGTAATTCCGTTGCCGCATAAATATAAATTTCCTTTTTCGTCAAGCGTAATTCCATCGGCGCCTTGATTAATAAATATTTTTTTATTGATAAGATTTCCATTTTTTAAAATGGTATAAGTATAAATTTTGCCAGCTTGTATATCTGAAACGTATAATGTTTTTCCATCAGCAGATCCTGCGATGCCATTGGGTTTCATCAAATCCGAGTCTATAATAACTGGTTCTTTTTTATTGTTTGGAAGGTAATAAACATTCTCTTTTTTTAAATCTGCATGTGTTCTTTTCCAGTAGGAGCGCTGATAATATGGATCAGTAAAATAGGTGCCGCCTTTGGCATCGACCCATAAATCATTTGGCCCGTTTAATAAATGATTTTTATAATTTTTGATTAATACTTTTATTTTTTTTTGCTTAGTGATTAACCACAATTGATCATGTTCATCAGCACACGAAATAATATTTCCTTTTTTATCAAAATATAATCCGTTAGATCTTCCTGCATGATTTAAGAAGACGGATAAATTTCCATTGATACTATATTTCCAGATTTTATTATTTGGTTGATCAGTAAAAAAGATGTTTCCATATTTATCAACTGCCGGTCCTTCAGTAAAACCGAATTGCCTTGAAACAAGCTTCGGCGCTGCGTTTCGTTCGATAAGAGAATCTTCATCAAATCCAACTTGCTGCGCATTGATTGAAAATGAGATGAACAATAAACAAACGCTGATAATGTTTTCGTAAAAATATTTTAGTAAAAATTTATTCATTAAAAATGCAAAAGGCTGAAGAAATTTATCAACGTGTATTTAAAATAAAAAAAATTTTCTCTAAAAATACAATGTAAAAATGGAATTACTTTTATAACAAAAACTCAAATTTGAAAAATGAAAACAAAAAAAAGAAAGCAGTTTAAACTGATTTTTTTTTCAATCTTGATTTTTTTTCAATTATTAATTACATATTACGACATTCTGCAGCGTCATTTTTACATCGTTTTCCATTGTGCACGAGGATGCGCAATGGTTGCACAATGCTGCACATTTTAAGCATGCTTCAATACAACTTTTGTATGTTTGATATCCTTTCATGATTTATGTTTATAAAAATTATTTCAATTCCTGTGCCGCGCCAACTTACTTATTCGTCACTTTAATTTTTATTAATTATAAAAGATCGTCTGTAGAAAATTTCAAAAATCATTTGCTTTTAAAATAGATTTTTGCAAGCTAGTCCATTGCACAGAACCAATGTAATCAGTAATCATTTTTTTGTATTTGCTTTGTATGGAATAGAATTTCAGCATGTCTTTTGCAGGTGCGCTCAGCCGATCATTGGGGCTTAATAGTGCATCCATTAAATTAGCTATTAATGTTTCATTAAAATATCCGCTTCGTTTCAAAGCCGCCATGGCGTTGCCTCTCGTGCGAAACTCATAAGAGCCCGAAGTGTATTTTACAAGTTCATCAGCGTATGATTTTTTGCCTGTTGAGTTGTAAGCTATCTCTAACCATTTTATTAATGTGCTTTTACCAACAATGCCTTCAACGCCTTTTGTTTTTGCAAGATAAAATTTTGTTTTGGCAGGATTTACTGTTGTCAATTTTACCAATGCCATTTCAATAATATCGTAAGACGAGTCTGATAATAAATTTTCAAATGCCGGTAACAATCCGTTAGAAAGTGGTGAAGCATTTTTTAACGCTGCTTTTCTTACAGCAGCATCTTTATCTATTAATGCTGATTTTATTAATGCAATACTTTTTTCATTGCTGTCATTTGCAAGTTGTGCAACCACTTCAACTTTTAATGGAAAATATTTTTCTTTGTTGAACACATTTATTAATGTTTCTCTTTTAGATTCTACATTAATATTTTTCATTGCTGCAACTGCATCAAAGCGATCAAGTATAGAAGATGATTTGATGGCCTGCGATTGCAACATTGAAAATGGTTTATAAAAACGTACACTTTTTAAAATTTCATTTCCCGGATCAAACAAAACAAAATCAACTTTTTTACCATCTGCAATTTGCATTTTTATAATTTCTGTTTGCTCATTAATGTTCACCAATTTTTTATCAGTTGTTTCATCAGTATAATGTATTTCAATCCAAACAGGCATTTTATACAAACCGTACTGGTAGCCGGTTACATCAGAAATTTGTTGTGTTTGTTTTATAATAATTTCTGCATTATTTCCTGCTTCTTTAAAATTTATATCGAAAGAAGGTTCGCCGCCACGATAAATCCATTCGTCCCAAAACCATTCAAGATCCATACCTGTAGTTTCTTCAAAAGCTATTAATAAGTCATGGGAATCTACATTTTGATAAGCATGTTTTTCGAGATAATATTTAATTGCTTTATTATAAATTTCCCGCCCGCCAACAACATATTTCAACATGTTTAAAACAAAAGCGCCTTTGCCATAAATGCGAACGCCGCCGCCTTCACTATGCGCCACTGCAAATTTGTTTTTCTTCGATTCTTCAATCGCTGCATTTTGCGAACCTCTGCGATCCCAGTCAAAAGTTTCCTGTCCTAAAACTTCTTTTTCAAACAACTGGTTATAGTATGTTGCAAAACTTTCCTGCAACCATTTATGCGATTCGCTTCGCGCAGTTACATAATCGCCAAACCATTGATGCGCGAGTTCATGAGAGTTTACGCCAATATAATTTCTGTCTAAATGTGCGCGTTTATCAACCATAAAAAAATCGCCGAAAATGGTGGCAGTCGTATTTTCCATTGCGCCAAACATATAATCCTGCACAGGAATTTGCGAATAACTTTCCCAAGGAAATTTTACACCAATTTCTTTTTCATAAAAATCAACCATCACTTCGCTATATTCAAAAGTTGGTTCAACACGATCTTTCCATTGGGGATAATAATATAAATGCACGGGCACGCCAGATGCGGAATATGTTTCTTTAATGTCATACTTTCCAATGCCGAGCATTACCAAATACGCCGATTGCGGATGGCTCATTGCATAATGCCAGGTGCTCGTTCCGTTGTTATTATTTTTTCGTTCTTCCAGTTTTCCGTTTGATAAAACTTCGTAAGATGAATCGAACGTTACATACATTTCGGTTAATAATTTATCATTCATGTCATCATATAATGGAATCCAGCAACGGTTATCAGTGGCTTCGCCCTGGCTCCAGATTTGTTTCCTGCTTAAATTATTCTTATCGTTCCATCCGATAAAATACAATCCGCGCCGCGGGTTTACTTCATACGTTATGGTAAGATTATATTCCGTATTCCAATGCAAAGTTTCTGCAGGCAAAATGGAAATGCCGGCGCTATCATTATGATAATTTACTGGTTTGCCATCCAATAAAATTTCTTTGATGTTCATTTTAATAGCATCTAAAAAAAACGAATCCACGGTTGGCCGAAGCGGCGTAAAAACATGTACTACTCTTCCTTTTACCAATCCAGTTGAAGTTTCAAATGAAAGCCACAATTGCATTTTTGTAAAATCAAGTACGTGATTGCGTGGAGCGAGCGCTGCGTCGTTGAGGTAACTTCTTTTTTCAAACTGCGCCTGTGCTATAAAAGCAGAAATACAGCACAATGCAGTGATAGCAAAAAATCTTTTCATTGTTAGAATTGGTTGAGTAAATGGAAGGTAAACATTAATAATTGAGTGTAAACAGGATGAAATTATTTTTGGGAAAACTATTGTTTTTTACCAAAATATCATTTAGTTTAGTAAATGTAAAGTCTTATAAAATTTATATTTATTAATCTAAAAAATTTTACAACTAATTGAAAATCTGTGAACATAAAATCTAATGTGTTCCCAAAAAATGGTAAATTTTCCCAATAAGAGATTTATTTTTGAATTTTTATTTATTAATAAATTGATTTTCAGTCGGTTAAAAAGGTGGCAAAGTAATAGATATTAAGTAAATCACCAGAAAACAAAAAAGAAAAAAATACAAGGCTGATTTTGAATCGAAAGGTTAACATGAACAAGTAAAAGAAAAAATTTTATTCTGATTTAATAGCGACAAAAGTTTAGTTTTTAAAGGGTATGATTAACAATGGCCGGGCTTTTCTAAGCCTGGTACTTTTTCAAACTAAACAAATTTTGAATAAATTATTTAAAGCATTTAATCTGGCTATAGAAAATAAAAAACATTAATACCTGATTTTTTGGACCCACAAAAAGAAAAGTTTAGTTTTTAAAGGGTATGATTAACAATGGCCGGACTTTTCTAAGCCCGGCACTTTTTATAAAAGCTTTCAATAAACTTACATGGAAAGATATTCGCGCTGAGGTTTTGGCTGGCGTTTACCAAAGAAAATATCGATAAGAATAAAAGCACCGGTAAGAAAAGCTGTCATGATTATAAACATAGCAGGCACCTGTTTTTCCTTAATTTTTATAACGTAAGGAAAACTTAATAATGCTAAAGAAAAATTAGTGGTTCCAATAAGGCAATACAAAAAACGCCTGCGGTATTTAGGCCCTTTCTTCGCTCTTATATATAAAATGAAAGGTGCAATCAGAATTCCAAAAAAGCCACACAAAATATAGAGAAGGATGGCTAAAAAAATATCTCCCACGCCAGCTTTGGGATAAATAATAAGGTAAATAATCGCCAGCCCCAAGCCAACAACCAGCATCGCCCGAAAAAGGTGCCTGTAATATAATCTGTTTATTTTTTTCAAAGCAGTGAATTCAGTAAGTTGTCAAAAGAGATTATTCTTTTGCCAAAAATAGCTTTTATTTTTTTAAAATAATTTCCCAGCCAACAAACAATTTGTTAATGAAAGTAATTTTTTAAAAATTATCGCTGTCGCGGTAAGCTTTTATTAATGCCATTTCACCTTCTTTGCCGGGTTTTGCGTTGCCATGTTCCATTCCCAAAATTCCCTTGAAACCTTTATCGTAAATGTGTTTAAAGATATTTTTATAATCCATCTCGCCGGTTGTCGGCTCATTTCTTCCCGGATTATTTCCGATTTGAAAATAGGAAATCTCATCATAGCTCCAGTCGATATTATTAATCACATTGCCCGTATTTCTCTGGATGTGGTACATATCAAATAATATTTTGCATGAAGGACTGTTAACCGCTTTGCAAATTGCATAAGCCTGATCGGACGTGCGCAAAAATAAATCCGGCGTATCGCTTAATGGTTCAAGCACCATAATGATTCCATGCGGTTCTAAAATTTCAACACCTTTGCGCAGCGCATTAATAACATTTGCAGTTTGAATGCCCATTGGCAAATGCCTTTCAAAATCTCCGGGAACAACAGTGGTTAATTTTCCACCACAACGTTTTGAAACATCAATGGCATTGCGGCAGCCTTTTAAAAATATTTCAACAAATTCCGGCATACCAGCAGCTAAAGTATTTGCGCCATTACCACCTTTATTTAAAACAAAAACACCCATTCCCATTCCAAACTTTGCAAGCGCATCGCCGATTTTTTGTTGCTCTTCCGGCGTTCTTCCCATCATGCCATTATCTTCAATAGCGCGAAAACCATTATCATAACCAAATTTTATCTGCTCGATAAAATCATCGCCAGCGCTGTTTTTAAACATGCCATCATGAATGCCATAATTCAAATGAAATGGTTTATCTGAATTTTTTGCACCATTATTATCAGAAGCCTTTGCAATCCCCGCAGTAAATAAAGAAGCGCCGCCGAGCAAGGAATTTTGAATGAAATGTTTGCGTTGCATAATCTGAATGTTTTTTCAGATTAAAGATATGGAACTAGTTAAAATAATTTACCTTGAATATTAAGCTTTGGATATGTGGGATGAAATGTTCCTATAATTACAAAAGGATTAGGTGCCATTAGATGAAATTCTCTTGTTGTACCAAGGAACAAATACAAGTCTTTTGTTTTAGCAAAATCATCAAAGTATTTTTTTCTCACATCACTACAAGCCTTTTGCTCATTTCCTTCATGTCTTTTTAGACTATTCCAATACAATGCGCCAATTTCCCAATCTTCAATCATCAAAGTAGTTTCTTTGTTGTTTTCATCAATGAATCGAAATGAAAATTTGTATGGCAATTTTTGTACAACTTCAAATGGATTATCTGAATTTGCAAAAAGATTTAATTGTTGAGCATTTGCTTTTAGAGCATCGAGTTTCTTTTTGTTCCATTCTCTTTCAACAGATTCTATTGTAAAGTCAAGTATTTCTTTTGGTTTAAAAACCGCCAAAGAAGTGAGTTTCTTTTGGTCTTTTGCTTCAGCTATAAGTTTGGCAAGATCAAAATGACAACTTTTGAGAACTATTTCTTTTCTCAATTGCCAGTTATTATCTGTATTAAGTGATGCAATTATTTTGAAATCAGAATCAAGATTAGGTTTATGACTTTCGGGTCTAAAATCAGATGTATTTTTTGTGAGATCAATTTCTATCCAATCATATTTACTATATCGTTTGTCATATTCTAACTTTCGAAAGGGTATTGGAAATATTCTGACCCAACTACCATCCTCACGAAATCCTGCTGTACAAACTAATTCATCATACTTAGAAGATAAAGTTGGATATGTTTTCACAGCAATAAGCACTCGTGTCAACGCCATATTCAAATATGTTTAAGTTCATATTTCCATTTGGGTAATGAAGTAATTGCATCTGCCAAATGCTTTCTATGACATTGACAAATATCGGCCTCAAAGCAAGTTAAAGCCACACGTTTTTTCTTTTTTAACAAGTCAAAAATTTGTTCTTGCTGTAGTTCTGTTTTAAGAAGAGTTTTTTCTCTATATATTTTAAATAAGTTATCGTAGTCTTTTTGTGAGTTTAGTTCTTGCCTGTGTTGTGATTCTATACCGACTTCTGGAATATGTAAATATTCTATACCAAGGTTTTCACAATATTTTTGAATCTGGCTTTTTGAAAAACCAAATTTCATACTAATAGGATTATTACGAACATCAATCAACAACTTCACATTATTTTTTATTAACCGATTTAAATATTCTTCTAAAGAAATCCCTTCATAACCAATTGTAAAAAGAATTGTACTTGAATTGGCAGGTTTTGAATCTAAAATTTTTTGATATTGTTCATCATTAAGTATGTCCTTTGCAGCTTTACTATTAATAGCATAATAATGGAAGTTTAAATAAGTGTGTTTCATTAATGCATTGCTGCTTAATTTTCCATAAAGAGTTTTTATTTCACCAAGTGTTTTCTTATCATTTATATTAAGCTTAGAAGTGAAGTTTGACTTATCAAGTTTAGTGAAATACTTATTGTCTTCATTTAAAAATCCATGCTTAACCATAGCTTTCAAATCTGCACTGGCAGAAAACGAGAAACATCCAAAGTGATAAGGGACAAAATCATATTCAGGTTTTTGCTGTTTTTTACTAAAAAGAAACAAAAGTTTTTGAAGAGCAATCTTCTCAATATTTCCATTTTGAGATTCAATCAGCGCAAGTATAATTTTTCTTCTATAAAACATATGCAAAGTTCTTCTTTTAATATTAAATTTCAAAACAACTTCCCCTGCTCACCAGGCCTGCGGAATTGTGTCGTGTCCAAACTCCATTCTTCTGCGTTCATGCCGTAGAGCTTGCCGTATTTTTTATATTGTTGTGCTACCATTTGTGCAATGTTTCCTTCGCCGCGCATGCGCACGCCCCAGCGTGTGTCGTTTACTTTTCCATCATGGCTTTGTTCAATTAAGTGCCACACTTTATCTGCACGATCAGGAAAATTTTTATACAGCCAATCATGAAATAATAATTTTATCGCACCATTCAATCGGATAAAAGTATATGCAGTAAATGTGGCGCCGTTGTCGCGCGCTTCTTTCATGATGCGCTGCATTTCGTGTTCGTTTAATCCGGGAATCATCGGGCCCATCATAACGCCCATGCGCACGCCGGCGCTACTGAGTTCATTAATCACTTTTAATTTTTGTTTGGCCGTTGTGGTGCGCGGTTCCATAATGCGCCGCAAATCTTCATTGAATGATGTGATGGAAACCATTGCAGATACCAATCTTTTTTTGCCCATTTCCTGCAGCACATCTTTGTCTTTTAATATCCATGAATTTTTTGTGAGTATGCCAACGGGCTGATTGAATTCATTACAAACTTCAAGCAAGCCGCGTGTTAAACGATACTTTTGTTCGGCTGGCTGATAACAATCTGTGTTGCCGCTGAGCATGATGGGAAATGGTTGCCATTTCGGGTTCATTAAAAATTTGCGGAGCAGTTGCGGCGCATTTTTTTTCACGATTATTTTTTGTTCAAAATCCAGACCTGCGCTATAACCCCAGTATTCATGCACGTTTCTGGCGTAGCAATAAATACAGCCGTGTTCGCAACCTGCGTAAGGGTTCATGCTATAACCCATTCCTACATCAGGGCTTTCTACTTTATTAACGATGGTTTTTGATTCCTGTTCGATGTATTGCGTGGGAATATTTGATTCTGTCCAATCATCAATTGCTTCGATATGTTCTTTGGTGCTTTCGTTTTTAAAAAATTTATTTTTTGTATTGATTTGAGCGCCCCGGCCTGCAAGATATTGTACGTTTTCTTCCTGTTTTTTTGCGGCAACTTTAAAATGATCCTGTTGCAATTTGTCTGACATGGCATTAATTTTTGCAAGTGAATTTTTTGAACCACGGAGACAAGGAGAACACGGAGTTGCACGGAGCGTGTTTAATTCAGAATCATTCTTTTGATTCCATCTTTCATTAATGGCACATGAAAGTTCATGATGTAACCAAGGCGTTTGCCGGTAAGTTTTAAATGACTTAATAATTGCGCTTCCCAAATGGGATGATAATTTTCCTGCGTTTTTAGTTCAACGATTATTAAATTGTCTATTAATAAATCGATTTGCAAACCTTCATCAATTGTCATTTTATCATAAATAACTGAAACCATTTGCTGGCGAAGAAATGGAATATTTCTTTTCGACAATTCATAACAAAAACATTTTTCATACACAGATTTTAATAATCCTGATCCTAATGATTTATGAATGGAAATGGCAATGTTCATCAATTCAGAAGTGAGCCATTGTTCCCTTTCTGTGATTGGTTTAAAATTATTTTCTGTTAATGATTTCATTTTTTATTTTAAAAATAGCGTACGGATTAAAATTTTTTTTTCGCTGAGTACGGAATAAAAAGTACAAGTGTGCGACGCAACAAATGCTTAATAGTAGTTCGCCAAGCTCACTACCAAATGCTTAATACATCATTTTTTTCTGCGTCACATTAATAACGCAAATCAATCACACATCACATAAACAGTTCACCCTGTTTTGTTGACACAGGTAGATTCTGAAATTCAAAACGCTGCGCAATTTGATAGGGATTTGGCTTTTCATTTTTATCAACAACCCTGCGTTTTAATAACAACATGCTGTCTGCAATAAAACGGCCGGTAAAATTTTTGTGCGAATATTCCAGCCAGCTTTTCTCATATTGCCATGGTAATAATTTTCGCGCGATCGTGATTTGAGGTTCGTCAATAAAATGTGGTTTGTTGTCTTTATCTAATTTCATTAATTGCTGAAACGGTTTTAATTCTTTCACCAAATTTTTAACCGGTTCTTTGGTGGTCACGTTAATATAAATTGTGTGCGAAGGAAAACTTCCAAAATCTTTCAACTCTACTTTAAAAGGATGATAACCCATCGCCACATTTTTCAACCGCGTTACAAGCCGCTCTTCAAACATGGTGTATTGCACAAAACTTATTAATGTAAGGTGCGGCTTGCCATACAGTGCAGTTGGCGCTTTAAAGTCGTCGTAAAATTTTTGTTTTACTTCTTTTATTTTGTTGCGCAGTTCTTCATGCGGATTTAATACCAGCAAATACTCATTAATATTATATCCGGGAATGGTTTGCAAATTTGTTTTCATGATTGCTATTTTTTTAGTTTTAAAAAGTTGATTGTGCCAATTCATTTACTGGTAAAAAATGAAATACGTTTAATGTTTTGTATGCAGCAGACTGGCTTTCTTTTTTTATTAATATCAGTTCGCTTGCCATAAAAGATTCATGAAAAATTTTTTGCGAAAAACTGAACATTGCTTTTTCATAAATACGCTGTGGCAATTTTGTTGCCATGCATAAATGCGGTTTATTAATAATTGAAACCGGCGGAAAAATGAAATCATTAATAACTTTTAATTGTTGCGCAAGTTGCTGAAACGGTTCCGGGTTTTGCACGCGCAAATAAATAGTGTGCGGCGGAAAACCGCTGTAATTATTGAGCGTTACCAAAAAACTATTTTGCATGCTGCAAATGCGCTGGATCCATCTTATTAATGTTTCTTCCATTTCTTCGCGTGCCAAAAAAGCGGCTACATTAATATGCGGTTTTATATCAGCAGGCATTTCTATTTTATACTCATTGTATAAAATATTTTTTTCTGAAATTATTTTTTCAGCCACATCTGCGCCCGGTTTTATTATCAGCAAATAATCCTGCATTTGTATTTTTTTTGTTTGTAAACGGTATGATTTTTATTAATCCACATTTTGTAAAAATAATTTTGGCGATTAATAATTTAGCATAAATTTACTAAATAAATTAGCAAACAAAAAAATATTTTATATGGAAGTGGAACAATTTTTTGGCGCGGGTTATAAAGGCAGCAAAACGTATCACCAAAAAGATGTGCGCACTGCCAATGCCACAGGTTTTGGCGCCGCTGCCGACGATTATATGGAACGCGGGATTGATTTAAATGAACAACTCATCCGCAATAAACCGGCAACTTTTTTTATGCGCGTGCGCGGCGATGCGATGATTAATGCCGGCATTTTTGATGGCGATATTGTGATTGTTGATCGATCCGTAAAAGCTGCTACGGGCAAGGTTGTTATCGCTTCTTTAAATGGTGAAATGCTGATCCGGCGTTTTGAAAAAACGTTTAATAAAATAAGATTGGTGCCCGAGACAAATAAACTCGCGGCGATTGACGTGGATTTATCAGGCGCAGAATTTTCTGTTTGGGGCGTGGTGACGTATGTAATTCGGGATGTGTGAAAATGATGGCTGGTGATCGTTGGCCGTTGGTCGGTTTCAAATAATAAATATTAATAAAAAATTTCGTCATCGGCATCGTCCAACGATCATCGATTTAGTTTTTGCAATAACCTCATTATTGATTAAACCTTATAGAATGTCAATGGTAAAAATTTGGGTTCACGCCGTTTGGGCAACCAAAAACCGGGAGCCATTATTAACGAAAAAATTACGTTACCAATTGTTTGCGCACATTCGCGAAAACACATTGAGCAAAAATATTTATATAGATTTTATTAATGGTTATGATGAACATATTCATTGTTTGATTTCATTAAATCCGGATCAATCCATTGCAAAAGTGATTCAATTAATAAAAGGAGAAAGTTCATTTTTTATTAATAGAAATAAATTGAGCAACGGAAATTTTGAATGGCAGGAAGAATATTTTGCCGTGTCGGTGAGTGAATCGAAATTAAATTCCGTGAGAGAATATATTAAGAACCAGGAAATTCATCACAGCAAAAAAACATTCAGCCAGGAGCATGATGAATTTATTTCGATTTATGAATTTGATCGCGAACGGAGATAGTGAAAAAAATCTTTACAAATATTATCAACATGTTATTATAGAAAAAGGGATTTATTTTATTATAAAATAAAATCTGATTAGCTCCGGCATTCATGCCTGAGAATGCGGAGAAAGAAAATAAAAACAAATGAAAGCCATCGTTGATTGCAATAGTTTTTATTGTTCGTGCGAAAGGGTTTTTCGCCCGGATTTGTTGAACAAACCTGTTGTTGTTTTAAGCAACAATGATGGCTGTATTATTTCTCGCAGCGATGAAGCAAAAAAACTTGGCGTTGGCATGGCTGGCCCATATTTTCTTGCCAAACATATTATTGATAAAAATGACGTGGCTGTTTTTTCTTCTAATTATCATTTGTATGGAGATATGAGTATGCGCGTGATGGATACTTTGCGAGTTTTGGTTGGCGAAGAAAATGTGGAAGTGTATTCTGTAGATGAAGCATTTTTAAATCTTGAAAAAATCCCTGCGGATCAATATGAAAAGTTTGCCATGGAAATGCGAGAAACTGTAGAAATGTGGACAGGCATTTCTGTTTCCGTTGGCGTTGCGCCTACAAAAACGCTGGCAAAAATTGCAAACCATATTGCCAAAAAAGATAAGGCAAAAACAAAATGCGTAACCTTATTAATAACAGAAGAAGAACAACGAAAAGCATTGCAACTTACGCGCGTTAATGGAATCTGGGGAGTTGGCAGCGCGTATGCAAATAAGTTAATCAACTGCGGAATTACAAGCGCATGGGATTTGCGAAACATGCCCGAAGAATGGGCGCATACCAACATGGGCGGCGTTGTTGGCGTTCGATTAATAAAAGAATTGCGCGGCGAACCTTCCATTGTGATGAACAAAGAACTGGATACAAAAAAGATGATCGCAACCACGCGCATGTTTGGAAAACCAGTTACTGAACTGCATGAATTAAAAGAAGCGATTGCAACTTACACATCGCGCGCTGCTGAAAAATTACGCAGGCAACAGTGCGCTGCAAATACAATCAGCGTTTTTATTGTTCCGAAAGAAGAAAGTTATTCATCCAATTTTCGCCATGGTCCTTCAGTAAGTTCTTATGCAACTTTGCAATCAGCAACTTCATTTACACATGAATTAATAAAACCTGCGGTTGAATTGTTAGATGATCTTTTTGAAAAAGGAAGAACGTATAAAAAAGCTGGCGTAATGTTGAGCGGAATTGTTCCTGATGAATCCATCCAGGGAAATTTGTTTGCAACCGAATCAAAAAATACAAACCGCTTTTTAATGAGCGCGGTTGATAATGTAAATTTCGCCATGCGCGATGATGTTGTAAAATTTTGTACATCGGGCGTTAATAAAGATTGGAAAATGCGCCAGGAACTGCGCTCAGAAAGGCACAGCACAAGATGGGAAGAGTTGAAGGAAGTGAATTAACTTTATTAATGATTAAAAATTTTTCCTTCATCCTTTATTACTAACACGATGGCAAAACCAAACAGCAGCGCAATTAATTCTTCGCGCTTACAGGCTTTTCAAAAATTAAATATTAATGCAGATCACCGAGCAATACTTTGTTTAGATGGCGGCGGCATGCGCGGCATATTAACGATTCAATTATTAAAGCAATTGGAAATAACTGCAGGCATTCCATGCTATGAATTATTTGATATGGTTGCCGGAACTTCAACCGGTGGAATTATTGCAGGATTAATAGCAAGCGGCCATACCGCTTTTGATATTGAAACGATGTATGAAAATTTAGTAACAGAAGTTTTTGATCACCGTTTGCTTGGCAACCGTTTTATTAATCCGCCAGCTTTTACAAAAGAAAAATACCGTGCGTTGTTGCAACAGATTATTGGCGATGTTACATTGAACGAAGCTTGCAGCAAAACCGATATTGATTTGATGATAACTGTTCAGGATATGAGCGCGGCGGAAGAAACTTTTTTTTCCGTTTTTAAACAAAGTGATGGAAGTTTTTATGGAACATACCAGGATGTTTTGTTGCGCGCAGTGATGGAAGCAACGATGAGTGCGCCAACTTATTTTTACCCGATGGAAAGATTTGTTGATGGCGGAACGACAACCTATAATAATCCCGCGCTTGCCGCTTTTATGGAAGCGGTTTCTTATAGCAATGCAGATAAAAATCCAAACGATTCATTGTATAAAATTTCTCAAATCACCTTGTTTAGTTTTGGAACGGGCATTTCAAGAGAATTTATTAAGCCAACTGAAACGATTGATCTGAAAGGAATCGATCTTGTGTTCTGGCTCAACTGGCTGATGACGGAAATGGGCCAGGATGCAAGCGCCATGCAGGTTGACGCATTCCGCTCGCCGATGATACAACATACGATTGATTTCAGAAGGTTTCAAATTTCGCTCGACCCGCAGGCGATTAATAAATTACCAAACATTGATTCCCTGGATGAAGAAAAATATGAAAGCAAATGGCTGCACGATTTAACTGAAAAAATCCTCGGCAAAATTGATATGGCAGATATCACAAAATTCGATTTGATGAAAATAATCGGCCAGCAAATGGCTGCATTTATTATGAATGATGGCGGCGCTTTTACAAAAGATTTGGCAGAAAATAACCGCGATATTTTAGTAACTGCTTTGGGCGATATTACACGCATCAAAAAACAAATGAGCAGTGCGGAGTTTATTAATAGTTTGAAAGCGTGAGTTTGATTTTTTTGATTTCTGTTTTTATGAAATATGACTTGGTTTTTCATTGAGCCATTTTCACAGTGAGGAATTAATTTATTGTCCGAGCTTTTAGTTTATTAATGAACATTTGTGGCGTCGCACACTTGTACGATTGCAGCAATAATGAACTTTTTTCTCTGCGGTTCTCTGTGGTAAATAGTTAACAGATGAAAATTAAACTGTTTGCAGGGAAATCAATGATCACCAAAGAACGAATGTACAAGAGTGCGACGCCAATGAAGATGATTAATGTACTGATGCTTGGTTCAAAAAAAATATTTTCTTAAACTTTTAAAATATTAATATTCCCTGTGCGTCTGCGTATGTAAGTATGGAGGAATTTTTGACGATAGAACCGCTCATGAGCAACCCTTCCCGAAAAAATATTAGTTCGGTTATCAGCCAGTTTGGCCAGCGCCTTTTTGGCTTTATCCGCAAACGCGTGAACACGGAAGAAGACGCCGAAGATATTTTGCAGGATGTGTGGTACCAGCTTACGGCAACGGTGGATACCGAGCCGATTGAGCAGGTGAGCAGTTGGCTGTTTCGCGTGGCGCGCAATAAAATTATAGATCGCTACCGCAAGAAAAAACCGGAATCGCTGGAAGATGCGCTGGCATTTGAAAACGAAGACGGCGAATTTAACCTGAAAGAAATTTTGCTGGCTGATAATAAAAACCCGGAAACGGAATATTTGCGCAGTATATTTTGGAAAGAACTGGAAAGCGCATTGGAAGAATTGCCGCAGGAACAACGCGAAGTTTTTATATGGAATGAAATGGAAGACGTGCCGTTTAAAGAAATTGCAGAACGCACGGGCCTTTCGATAAACACATTAATATCGCGCAAACGCTATGCTGTGCTGCATTTGCGGAATCGTTTACAAACCTTATACAGTGAAATTATTAATTACTAAAAAAATATTTATATGAGACGGAGATTTAATGAACGGAAATTTTTTGGTATCATTTTGATGGTGCTGGTTGGCGTGACAGTTTTTAGCGGCGCAGTAATGCTGCTTTGGAATAATGTACTTGCCGCAGTTGTTTCTGTAAAACTGATTACATTTTGGCAGGCTTTGGGTTTGCTTGCATTAAGCAAAATATTATTTGGCGGTTTTCGTGGCGGGCATTGGGGAAGGCATGAATGGAAAAAAGGAATGATGCAAAGATGGGACAGCATGAGCGCTGAAGACAAAGAGAAATTTAAAAGTGAATGGGAAAACCGCTGCGGCAGAAGGTTTGGAAGATCTTTCCGCGAAGAAAAAGCAGAACAATAATTATTAATAAGTGGTGAAATGTTTTTAAAATATTTCACCACTTAAATTATAAAATCTTTTGACATGCAAAATACCAACGCTGCTATTGCAACATTAAACGAAACGAATCGCGCAAAATATTTATCAGTAAAATTTGGTGAATGTTTATTTCCCGCAAAAAATAAAACGCGTGATGAATGGACAGTTGAGCAACTTGCGCTTAAACCTTACCAGCATATTTTGGAAATTGGTTTTAACAGTGGAACCGTTTTAGAAAAAGTTGCAAAAAAAATGCAGTCGGGCTTTGTTGCCGGCGTTGATGAATCAGTTGATAATTATTTGAGCGCTTCAAAAAGAAATAAAAAATTTATTAATAACGAAATGATGCAATTGCACATTGGAGAAATTGCAAGCTTGCCTTATCCGAATCATTATTTTGATACGATTTATGGCAACAATGTTTGCACCAAATGGAAAGAACCAGAGAACCAATTTATACAATTGCATAATTTATTAAAGAGCGGCGGAAAATTAATAATGGTATTTCAACCACGCTGGGCAACAACTGAAAAATTGATTTGGCAAGCCGCTGAAAACATACAGGATCAATTTGCAGAAGCTGGCCTAACCGACACCAGGCTTGCGTTTCGTGAGATGAACCCGGTGACTTGTATTACTGCAACAGGATTTAAAGCGTAAACATTTTTCGAAACCATTCTTCATTATTATTAATAACGTTTCTGCGTTTGCGTATTTTCTTTAACAAAAACTTTAACAGCTTTTGCAGGCTGTGCATTAAATTTCTGTAGCGTTTTTTATTCTATAATTGAAAGAACAAATTTTATAAAAATTAAAAACTTTTAATTATTTAAAAACTCTACATTATGAAACGCTTTATTATTCCGTTGTTAATTATTGGTGCAAGTTTATCTGCCATTAATGCGAGCGCGCAAGTATATGTTCATGCAGGAATTCGTATACCTGTTCCGCCAATTCCAGGATTTTTACGTCCGCCTGCGCCGCCCGTTGTAGTTTATCAGCAGCAATGTGCGCCTGAACAATCTGCTTATTATAATGATTATAATGGTGCACAGGTTGTGGTAGAAAATCCGGGTTATGTTTATTACGAAAGAGATGGACGCAGATATTATGAAAGGCCTCGCGAAAATTATTATCATGATTATTACAGGCATGATGATCGCAGGTATTATGATCGCGGCCGTGAACATGAATACAGGCATGATGATCGCAGGCATTGGTAAAATATATTCTTTAATATAATCAGAATAAAAAAAGCTCATCAAAATGATGGGCTTTTTTATTTTATATTAATAAATGGAACGGTGATTTATTATTTTTTTTAAGATCACTAAAGAACCAAAAGTACAAGTGTGCGACGCAACAAATGATCATTAATGAACCAACGATCGGACAATAATAATTTGAAAATTTGAAGATGTGAAAATTTGAAAATTTGATACATCACTTCATAGTTTATAGTTCATACTTCATACCTATCAATCATCATCATCTTTCTTCTTAATGGTTTTTAAAAATGCGGCGCGTTTTGGTGAAGGAACAATTGCATCCAATCCTTTTATTGCTTTCCATAATACTTCATTAAATGCACTTTCGGGAACGCGATCTTCTTTGGTGAAATCAAATGTTGCAGATTTTTCCGATAGTATATTCAACGCTATATTTCTTTCATTAATATCAATATTTGCAGGCAATGAGTGAAATGTTGTTGTATCTGCAACGGCTGAAAAGCAGTTCCACATTGGGTTTGCGGCTGCATCATACTGGCTCATCGGCGGAATGCCGGCAATTAATTCCATTGTTCTTAACAAGGATGAAGTAGAATACATGCTGTGATCAACAAAATGCCTTTTTACATAACCGCCGGCAATGTATGCAGGGCTTCTGTGCGCATCAACATGATCGGGCCCGTTTTGTGCATCGTCTTCTAAAATAAAAACAACACTTTCTTTCCATGCACTGCTTTGGCTAAGATGTTCAACCATTCTGCCGACAGCCAAATCATTATCTGCAACATGCGCGAAAGGAGTGAAGGCTCCTTTTGATAATCCACTTGTATGATCGTTGGGCAAATAAATAATATTTAAAACCGGTAACTGATTAATATTTATTAATGAATCAAAATCTTTCTCCCAAATTTTTTCGCGCGCAATATCTTGTATAGACAAATTCCATCCGGGATATTTTTGCATCGTATATTTTGCGAGCGATGCCAATGCAGGTTTGCCTTCATCAGAAAACTCGCCATAATTTCTTAAGCTCACATGATGACGAATACATTGATCCCAAATAAAACCATTTTTTGGAAATGCAATTGCGCGGCCACCACCAAAATCGTAACTGCCACCGCGGCCGCCATAACTTGTCGGCCAGTTTTTTTCTGTATAATCATTTGCATATGCGGCCATGCTCCAGTTGTGGCCATCGGCACTTACTTCGCCATCGCAATAAAAATTATCGAGCAACACAAATTGTTTTACAATCGCGTGTTCATTCGGTGTAATGTTTTCACCAAATAATACAAGGCTTGTATCGCCGTTGCCTTCTTTCACATCGCCAAGAACTTGATCATAAGTTCTGTTTTCTTTAATAATATAAAACACATGTTTGATGGGCGATGCATCGCCCGTTTTCATTGGAACTGGATTTCCTGCTTCGCCTTGTGTTTGCGATTCTTTCAATTTATTATACGGCGTATTTTCATAAACAAGTTTTGAATACATCCCTGCAGTTTCTTCATCGGGTTCATTAAAAATGCTAAGCGTTCCTTTAAAAAGTCCTCCGATGTATTGCACTTCATGTGGTTTGTTTTCATCGCCTCCTTTGTAATTCACGCGCTGCTTGCGCTTGATGGGATTTGGCCCGTAAGGATTTGCTATGGAAGAAAAACCTTTTCCATTGGCAACATATATTTTTTTATTAATCACTTTCACGGAAGTTGGATACCAGCCAACAGGAATAAATCCTTTTGATTTTGAAAATCCGGGATTGCTTACATCAAAAACTGCGAGGCAATTATTATCTGCATTGGCAACGTACAATGTTTTTTCATTTACACTTAATGCTACGGCATTTGTTGTAGAACCATCCGGCGCATTTGGATACAATGCAGCATTTAAAGTTTCAATTACTTTTCTTTTTTGAAGATCAATAACAGAAACGGAATTATCATTTGCATTCGCAACAAAAAGAAAATGATTATTTTTTGTAACGCACAAATCATTCGGATTATCACCAACATGAATTTCTGAAACTATTTTTTTTAATTGCGTATCAAAAATTAAAATTTTATCACAGCCCCAGCAACTGATATATAATTCTTTTTTGTTTGACGAAAGAACACAAGTATAAGCTTCGCCGCTTAGTGCAATTTTTTGGATGATCGTTTTTGTTTGAAGATTAATAATGTATAAAGAATTATCTTCTTTGGTAACAACGTATAAAATTTTTTGCGCGTCATCAATATCAATCCCTGCAGGAGAAATTTTTTGTGGCCATTTTTTTCCAAGAATAATACTGTCTTTTAAAATGAGTTTGTTATTGATGATTGCATATTTTAATATCCAATTATCATTTCCACCGGAAGCATATAAAAATTTTTCATCTGCGCTGAACTTCAGGCCCAGCCAGGATTTCGGGATGTCGACGCTATCCAGAACAATTTCTTTTTTTACATCAATCAGTTGAAGCGATTGCGTGCTTTGCCCGTTGTTGGTTACTGCAATATATTTTTTTGAAGAAGAAACGGTAATGTTTAAAGGAAGATCGCCGAGCGGCAAACTATTACCAACCGGCGTAAGCGACCAACCATTTGGAAGTGTAATTCTTTTGGCGATTAAATGACTTTTATTTTCTGGTTGTGCATTGCCATTAATAAATAGGTTAATAAGCAAAAAAAGTGCGCATATCTTTTTCATAAAAATTTAGATAAGTAATGAAACTAAACCTTTATAAATTTACGCTTCTCTTAATTGATAGAATTAATAAAAAAATAATTCAGGGAAATAATTTTTCTGCAATTATTAATGATTCAGGTTTGCCAACATCCACGAGTTTTGTATTGCTGTGATCAAAACTTTTTATAATTTCTGTTGGCGAAAGTTGCAGGTAAACATCAACAATAGAAAATTTTCCTTCCTGTGTTATTAATGGAAAAATTTTTGGATCAATAATATGAATTCCGCTGAAAGCTTTTTGTGCAACTTCTTTTTTTTCTTCTTCAGAAAATTTTAATACAAATCCTTTTTCTTCATTTGTTTTTACATTTCTCCATCCGCATAAATTATTATTATTATCAAATAAAAAATAGCGTGAAGTTTCGCGATTGGTTGTTGCTAAAGTTGAGAGCGGATTATTTTTTTTATGAAACAAAATCATTTCATGCAAATCCAAATCAGTTAAAATATCTGCATTAATAACCGCAAAAGGTTTTTCATCATTAAAAAACCAGCTTGCTTTTTTTAATCCGCCACCAGTTTCCAAAACAATATTTGTTTCATCACTAATGGTTATTTTACTTCCCCAGTTATTATTTTTTTTAAGCTCATTAATAATTTGTTCTGCAAAATGGTGAACGTTTACTAACACATCTGTAATATTAAATTGCTGTAAGTATTCAATATTGCGTTGCAGCAAACTTTTGCCATTTACAATTGCCAATGCCTTGGGATGCGCGTCAGTCCAAGGTTTGAAGCGTGTGCCCAATCCTGCTGCAAATATCATTGCCTTCATTAATAAATATTTTTCGTTTTTATAAACTTAACGAAGACAAATATAATGTTTCAATTTATTGATAAGTGCCACACAATAAAATAGTCGCGCTTAATTATTGGTAGTGTCATTATCATCTTTTATCTTGTTGTACAATTTTTTGCAAAAGAGATTGCTAACCTTAACCACCTATGTATTTTTTATCCTTCATAAAATACCTCCGATATTTTTTTTCATTAATCTTTTTATTATTTATTTATACTTCTGCAAACGCACAGTTGCAGGCCAATTTTTCTGCAGATAAAAATGGCGGATGTTCGCCACTAACAGTTTCATTTACGAATACAACAACCGGCGCCTCCAGCAATGCAACTTATCAATGGGATTTTGGAAACGGAAATACTTCATCATTAATAAACGCAGGCGCAACGTATGTTTTCGAGCAATCTTACGCAGTTACATTAACAGTAACTGACGGCACAAAAACTTCTTCTCAAACAAAACAAATAGTTGTTTACAAAAGGCCAACTGTCGATTTTACTTTTGATGTTGTAAAAGGTTGTTTGCCTTTGCCCGTAAATTTTAATGCAACAGCAACTGCCGGCGATGGATCAATTGCAAATTATTATTGGGATTTTGGAGATGGAAATACACAACAAACATCAGCCGCGCAAATTGCACATACTTATAATTTTGTTGAGAATAGTATTGTTGGATTAACTGTTACAAATAATTATGGCTGTTATTCATCTGTTGAAAAAAATGCTACCAAAGTTCTTCCATCGTTGCAGGCAAGTTTTAATGCAAACCAAACGCAGCTTTGTAATATATCTGATGCAGTTAGTTTTACCAATACAAGTTCTGGATCCGGCTTATTAAATTACGCTTGGGATTTTGGTGATGGAACAAATTCAACAACTACAAATCCTTCTCATGCATATAATAAAAAAGGAACTTATACAGTTGGCCTTACTGTTTCAAATGCTGATGGGTGCTCGGTTTCAAGTACGCAATATAATTACGTTAACGTCCGCAATTTCAATTCAGATTTTGCGCCAACACAAGTTGTTTGTAAAAATAATAATACTGTTTTTTCTGATAAAAGTGTTCCGGAAGCAACATTGCAAACTTGGTTTGTAGATGGAGCTGTAGCTTGCTATTATTGCTATGGCGGTTTTCCATACATATTTCCCGATACATTGAAACATACTGTTCGATTAATAAATAATTATGGCGGCTGCTTTGATACGGTTACCAAAATATTTAAAGTAAATGATGTGCCGGATATTAAGCCTTTCAATATTAATATTCCAACTTATTGCAATGCGCCTGTATCGGTTAGTTTTAAAGACACTACCAAAAATGTAACTGCATGGTCGTGGACTTTAAACAATACTTATTATAATAATCCTTTTTCAACGGGCCAGCCAAATGCAAATTATTTTTTTGCCAACCAGGAATCTGATAATGTAATTCTTACAGTTACTAATGCAGCAGGTTGCACTTCAACCGAATCTCAGAATGTAAATATTCTTAACACATTTGTTTCAATACAAGTTACAGACTGGTCGTATTATTATACAAGCTGCGACACTTTGCGAATTGGGTTTTCAGCTTATTCAGTTAAAGATTCAATTGCAAGTTACAAGTGGGATTTTGGTGATGGCAGCACATCTACCGCGCAAATGCCATCACATTTTTATAGCAAGCCCGGTAATTATATTGTTACATTAAGTTATGTTACAAAAGGTGGTTGCACTGGGAGCGCGCAATATAATTCTGTGCAGGTTTATAAAAGGCCGCATGCAGATTTTTCCGTAACGCCAACAATTTGCGGCAATATGCCAACTATTTTTTCTGATAAATCAATTGGGCCAATTTCTGCATGGTATTGGGATTTTGGCGGTAATGCTTATGCATATTCAAGTGGCCCAACGCCAACGGTTCAGTATTCTGATTCAGGAACGTATACCATAAAACTTATAGTTATTAATGGAAACAGTGCATGTGCAGATACAGTAACAAAATTGAATTATGTAAAAGTGTTGCCACCGTTTCCAAAAATTAGTAACGAAATTAATACCTGCGATGGCAACCGTGGCCTTGTAAAATTTACAGAAAATTCTAAATATACAAATACCTGGAAATGGGATTTTGGTGATGGAAATGCACAATCATTTACCTCGTTTCAGGATACTGTTTTGCATAACTATTCATCTACCGGAACATATAAAATTATATTAAGCGCCACCAATGGCCAGTGTATTGTAAAAGATTCAACAACTATTTATGTTCTTTTAAAACAAAAACCAATTCTCTCCGCAACAACAGCAAGTATATGTGCCAATGATGTACTGAATATTACAGTAGCCAATATGCAAACCAATCCTTATCCATATGGATATTATTCTGGTTATTATTATCCTTCAAAAGCGCAATACGGAGACACTACAAATTATAATGGTTACTTCACGGTTAGCAATTATAATTCTTACTTATACAATTCAGGCCAATTTACATTGAGCGGATTAGACAGGTTGAAAAGTGATATTCGGGTTATTACAACTTCATATTATTTTGGGTGTAATGATACATCCAATTATATTCCGGTAAAAATTCACGGGCCAAAAGCTGGTTTTAAAATAGTTGAAGGAAGCCCTTGCTACGCGTATCCAGTTATTCTGCAGGATACTTCTGTTGCAGGAAACAGTTCACCAATTAAAACATGGCATTGGATTTTTGGTGATAATACTTTTGCTGATGAAAATAAAAGCAGTACCGAGTATCATAAATATCCTGTGCCCGGTGGTTTTTATCCGCAACTAACAGTTACCGATGCAGACGGATGCTCGGACGAAACATCTTTGTACACAAACAACTTTGTTTATCCAAGTGGGCCAAAATCTTTATTTACTTACAATCCAACCAACGTAACTCCAAATACGTCAGTTTCATTTTATAATAATACCAATGATTTTGGAGATGGCAACACGCAATACAAATGGCTTTTTGGTGATGGGAATTCATCAACAGATTTTTCACCACAACATATTTTTTCAAGCACCGGAACTTATACCGTGAAATTAATTGCAAGCAATCCTGTAACACATTGCATTGATACATCAACACAAATTATTAATGTAAAAATTATTAATACTGCATTTTCTTTCAACAAATCTTTTATTACTTCTGCTGATTGCCCACCGGTGATTGTACAGCTTACAAATACATCAGCGAATGCAAATACCGTTGCATGGGATTTTGGTGACGGAAGCAAAGCAGATAATCAAAATAATCCAAGCCACACTTATTATAAAGCAGGAACCTATAAAATAACTTTATATGGTTATGGATATAATAATACCGTTGATACAACTGTTGATTCAATTATTGTAAAAGCGCCATCAGCAAAAATAAAAGCAAATCCATATTTTGGTTGCACATCACAATTGGTAACCTTAAGTGCTTTAACAGCAGAAAAAGGAAATTCTTTTAACTGGGATTTTGGAGATGGAACTGTTGCGCAATCAAAAGATACGTTTTCAGTGCATCAATTTTTAACTGCAGGTGTTTACGAACCTTCATTAATAGTGAGTGACAGCAACGGTTGCAGCGCGCTGAATGATTCTGTGATTAAAGTTGTTGTCGACAGCCTTTTTATTGCAATCAAAGGTTTGCCTGATCATCTTTGCGATTCTGCACAAATATTTTTAAAACCACAAGTCGTAAGTGTTGCGGCAGATCAGGCACAGCAAACATTAATATATCACTGGGATTTTGGAACAGGAAATGTTGCAGATACTTCTAACATTAAGAACGCAATTTTTACTTATAAAAATTCCGGTACGTATACAATTACTTTCAATGTTACTTCGCCATATGGTTGTGCAAAGCAAGCATCACAAACAATTACCGTTTATAAATCTGCAAAAGCTTCTATTAATGGCCCGTTAGAAATTTGCCAGAATGGATCGGCACAATTCAATGGCAGCGCGAGTTTAACGGACAATATTCAATGGCAATGGATTTTTAATAATGGAAATAATGCGGCCGTGCAAAATCCATCACCACAAATATTTAATACTGCCGGCGATTATAAAATCTTATTAATCATTAATCATTCCGGTTGCTATGATACGGCTGTTAACATGCTCACTGTTCATCCGAATCCAACTATTAATGTAACGCCAAAGCAAGCCGTTATTTGTTTAGGAAAAACAATTCAATTGAATGCAAATGATGGTGCAAATTATTTATGGTCACCATCAAAAACACTTGATAATAATACAATCGCATCACCTGTTGCATCGCCTGTCATTAATACAACATACATTGTTCAATCAACAACGAGCTTTGGTTGTTCAGCAACTGATTCATCTGTGATTGCAGTTGCACAACCTTTTAAAGTAAAAATTCCTGCCGATACTTTTGTTTGCAAAGGCAGCAATATTATGTTGGCCGCAACCGGTGCAAATACATATAATTGGATTAGTGGTGATGGATTAAATAATACACAAATTGCAAATCCTGTAGCGTTGCCGCAATCGCCAACTTCATTTACTGTTGTTGGTTATGATGCATATCAATGCTTTACTGATACAGAAACGGTGCATATAAATATTGAACCGTTGCCAACTGTTAATGCAGGCGCAGATGTGCAAACCCTTACTGGGTCTACAGTTCAGCTTGGTGCAACCGGCAGTGTGGATGTAACGCAATGGAGCTGGTTGCCTGTTGATTATTTAAGTTGCACAGATTGTGAATCGCCAGTCAGCACGCCGCGAAGTGATATAACTTATATAGTTACGGGAAAAAATATTTACGGTTGCGCAGCATCTGATACGGTTATTATAAAATTAGTTTGTGCTGAAGATCGCGTATATGTGCCAAGTGTTTTCAGCCCGAATAATGACGGCAATAATGATGTATTTTATATAAAAGGAAAAGGAATAAAAACTATAAAATCACTGCGCGTTTTTAGCCGTTGGGGACAAATGGTTTTTGAAAGGACGAATATTAATATTGACGATCGCACTGCAGGATGGGACGGCAATTTTAAAGGAAGCCCGGTATCTACAGGTGCGTATGTATACATCGCCGAGTTACAATGCGATACTGGTGAAGTATATGCGCTGAAAGGAACGTTGGTGATTACGAGATAAAATTGTTCAATAAAGAACTAAAAGTACAAGTGTGCGACGCAACGATGCTTAATTGAAATATTAATGCTTGGTACAAAATATTTTTTTGGTAAAAAATGCGTCAACAAATTTTTATTAATAAAGCTATATAAATTTTATAACAGCTTTATTAATAAAATAAAATTTACAAAACAATATTTTGCAACAGCTCGCTCTTAAACGGATAATCTGTATTAAAATGAAGGCCGCGGCTTTCTTTGCGGAACTGCGCGCTTCTTACAATTAAATAACCAACGGTAATTAAATTTCTTGCTTCTGCAAGTTGTGGCGATACGGCAGTTGTTTCGTATAAATTTTCAATTTCTTCATGCAAAATATCAAGGCGTTTCATTGCTCTTTGCAGGCGCACGTTTGTTCGAACGATGCCAACATAATCGCTCATTAATAACTGCAATTCTTTTATACTTTGTGTTATTAATATCATTTCACGCGGTTGCGTTGTGCCTTCTGCATTCCAGTCGGGCACGTTTTCATTAAAACTTATATCCGCTACAACCCGCACTGCGTCTAAGTAACAACGATGGCTGAATACCAAAGCTTCCAATAAAGAATTGCTTGCCAAACGATTTGCACCATGCAAACCTGTTGAAGAACATTCGCCGCAGGCATATAAATTTTTTATGGAAGTGCGGCCAAATTCATCTGTTTTAATTCCACCACAACTATAATGCGCGGCGGGCGCAACTGGTATCATATTCTTTGCGACATCAATTCCTATTGATTTACATTTCTCATAAATGTTTGGAAAATGTTCGATAAATTTTTCAATGTTCATGTGCCTGCAATCGAGATAAATATTTTCAACTCCTTCTTTTTTCATTTCACTATCGATGGCGCGCGCAACAATGTCGCGCGGCGCGAGGTCTTTTCTTTCATCATATTTTTCCATGAAAGCTTCGCCATTTTTATTGCGCAAAATTCCGCCATCGCCACGCACTGCTTCTGTTATTAAAAAAGATGGACTGATGCCAGGTTCATACAAAGCTGTTGGATGAAATTGTATAAACTCCATATTTTCTATGCGGCCTTTTGCGCGGTAAACCATTGCAACACCATCGCCTGTTGCGATTTTTGGATTGGTAGTCGTTCTGTAAACTTGCCCGTTTCCACCAGTTGCAAACAAGGTAATGCGAGAAAGAATTTTTATAATTTTTTGCGTATGCAAATCCAAAGCATACACACCGTAGCATTCAATATCAGGTGTTGACTTTGTTATAAGATAACCCAAATGATGCTGCGTAATAATATCAACAACAAAACAATGTTTTACAAACTCAATATTTTTTTGCCGTGCAACTGTTTCCAACAACGCACGTTCAATTTCTTTTCCAGTAACATCTTTGTGATGAAGAATCCTGAATTCAGAGTGGCCGCCTTCTCTTCCCAATTTATAATCGCCATCGGGATCTTTATCAAACTGTGTTCCCCATTCAATAATTTCATTAATGCGTTCGGGGCCTTCTTTCACAACTATCTCCACAGTTTTAGGGTTGCATAATCCATCGCCGGCTATTAATGTATCCTGAATATGTTTTTCATAACTATCATGTTCCAAATCTGTAACGCCCGCAATGCCGCCCTGGGCGTACTTTGTATTGGTTTCATCAGCTTGCGTTTTTGTTATGACCAATATTTTTTTATCAGGATTATGCTGCGCAACTTTTAATGCATAACTCAAACCTGCAATGCCTGAACCGATAACCAAAAAATCTGTTTGTATCATATTTTAAAAATACATTTTTAATTAAAAAACTTACCAGAAATTATTAATGAAAATAAAAATGCTATCAACTTTTTTGCTGATAGCATTTTTATAATAATGATTGTAAAAATATTTTTATTAATACTCAATTGAATATTCAAACTTCTGTGGTGTGTTCAGCATTTCTATTAAGTTGTATTTTATAGTAACTGTTTTTTTATCAGTAGAAATTGCTGCAAGCGGATTGTCAACTTTTTTAACAGCGCGTGGTAAATTAATTACAATGGTATACGGAATTTCAACGCCCATATTTCCTGCATCTTTCATTTGGCTCAGTTGCGGATTATCTAATAATGCTTTCAGTTTTTCCTGGTTTACTTTGCGCGAAATAAAACCATCTTTACTTTTAAAATCATAAATGTTATTAAACTGCGTAATGTCCGGGCTTTGCATATTGCCTACAGGGCTTGCGCTGTCTGCTTTTCCGGCTGTTAATCCTTTTAATAAATCAGTTGTGCCAATAGAACCATCGCCAAGTGATGTATATAATTTTTGTAAATTATTTAAACTCGTAAACGGAAAATTCATTTCTGTTTTAAAAATTTTTTCATCCATATTTAATTTCATCCCGATTTTTCCATCTCTCAAAAGCGCTTTCTTTTCAGGAGAAATACTTGTTGATGTATCAACAAAAGTTTTAAATAAAATAGTTGTATCCATTTTTTTTGAAGGCAATTGTTTGTCCATTTCATCTTTGCCCATATAGGTTTGCATCATGTCAAGCAACTGGCTCATATCCATCTTTGTAACCCATTGCCCGCTGCCGTTTGGTTTTATATCAATCTGTTCATTAATTTCAACGCAACCTGTAAGGCAAAATATAAACGCAACAGGCAATAAAAATTTTATCAGTTTCATTTTTTATAAGTTAAATTATTATTTGGCAAGATACTGTTTTTACAGAATGCCGGTTTGGTAAATTACTGTAAAACTTTGTGAACTATTTGCAGATAACAAGGTTAAGCCCATTTTGTTGTTGAATGCATCAGGCGCTGCACTTAAATTCTCAATCGCAATGCTGGCGCGGTTTGGCGGCGTAAAAATTTGCAGGTAAGGATAATTTTTATCAGGAAAAAAAGACAACGATATTTTATTTAAAGGATTAATAAGCGTGCATGCTGCGCCGCTGATATTTTTATTAAGTAAGAAACAATTATCTAGTTCCGTGTCTCGGATTAATCGTGGTTCAGCAAATTTATTATAGGTTAATAATTTTCCTGTCGGGATTAATTTATTATTAAATTCTAAAATACTTTCTGCGTTAAATTGCAACAACCAATCATCAATTTTTCCACCTAATTTAAAATACGGATGCCAGCCATCTGCAATCGGAATTATTGTTTCGCTTAAATTATAAACCGTTGTTTTTATTTGTAATGAATTATTAATGCTTAAAACATATTCAACTTCGCAACGGTAATTGTATGGATAACCAGCATCATCTTTTTTATAATCATATTGCAAAGTGATGGTTGCTTTTTCATCATTTGCAAATTCATTTATTAATAAAAATTTTTTATTGTACAACAAACCATGAATGGCCGAACCATCCATAAATTTTGTTTGAAACTCAAAATCATTTTTATTAAAAGAATATTTTCCTTCGGGAATTCTGCAAGCAAAAGGAGAGAGCTTAGCACTTTTAAAATTTACAGACAATTCGTTTTTTATATTTTCCGCGCTTTCATAATTATCAATAATATTAATAAGATTATTATTTATTAATAAACTAAACTCGTGCAATAAAGCGCCGAAAGCCGGCAGCACAGCGGCTTCTGTCTTTGTTAAAGAATCTTGCAGAACAACTACATCTAAATTATTTTGTTTGTGATGAATTGAAAAACGCATAAAATTTTTAAGAGAGAAAAAATTATTAATAAATAATTTGATTGCATTTTATGATGGTTCAATCCATGCATCACTTTCTTTCAACAGATTAATAAGTTCATCAACAGCAATATCGCTGCTCACACTTCGCTTCACAACATCTTTGCCTTTGTATAAAGTTATTTTTCCCGGGCCGCTTCCAACATAACCAAAATCTGCATCAGCCATTTCTCCGGGCCCATTTACAATGCAACCCATTATGGCAATTTTCACGCCTTTCAAATGATTGGTTACGGATCTTATTTTGGCAGTTGTTTCCTGCAAATCAAACAAAGTCCTTCCGCAAGATGGGCAGGAAATATATTCTGTTTTTGAAATTCTGGTTCGCGTTGCCTGCAAAATTGAGAATGAAGTATTATTAAGAAATTGCTGGTTATTTTTTGTTTCGAGATACGTTCTTCCACTAACTTTTGCATTAATAATAAGTGATGGATTATTAATCAGCCAAATGCCATCGCCCATGCCTTCTAAAAATAATGCGCCGGCTTCTGTAGAAAAATGAATGAGTTGTTCGTCAATAGTTGTGTCATAACTTTCAACAACAAGTATCACCGGGCATTGAATATTTCTATTCATCAATTCCATTATAAACCTGCGTATAGAAGGCATTGCATGCGCATGCAAAGACCAAATTGTTAAAACAATTTTATCATCATGCGCAATGTTATTAATAAAATTGTATGAAGCATCATCATCTGTATCTATAGAAATAAAATTCAACACATCCGATTTTTTATCGGCAGAAATATATTCCTGCGCATTAAATAACGGATAATATTTTTCTTTATCAATTGCATTCAACCACACATCATGGTTGCAAATTACTTTCAGCGTGCCAGGCAAATTGAAATCAAGAATTTTTTTTGCAGTGTATAAATAATCCGCAGCGCCATCACTTATATTCCATTTATCTGTTTGTTCGTCGTATGTATAGCCGGCAGACTTTAAATCGTTGTGATTAATACTTTTCGCTTCCATAAAATCTGCAATTACAACTGGCACATATTTGCCACCAATATTTGTAACTGGTAAACTTTGCCTTCTTTTATATTCAAAAGGCGAATATGGAATTTTTTCTATTGGCTGAATAGGAGTGGTAATAGTTTTCGGTTGACATACTGCGCTTGATGGTTCATTAATAATAATTTTATTTTCTGTCAACTGTTTATTGTAATCTGTCAACTTATTTCTCTTATCATATCGTTTTACAAGATCAATACAAACAGGAACTTCAAATTCCGGATCTTCCGTTAATGAAACTCTTATTGTATCTCCAATTCCATCTTCCATTAATGAACCAATGCCAATGGCAGATTTTATTCTTCCATCTTCGCCATCGCCAGCTTCTGTAACACCAAGGTGCAATGGATAACATTCGCCGAATTCATCATCCATTTTTTGTATTAATAAACGATATGCTTCAACCATTACAAGCGGGTTGCTGGATTTCATACTTAACACAATGTTGTGATAACTTTCATTCCGCGCAACGCGCAAAAATTCCATCGCACTTTCCACCATTCCCATAGGAGAATCGCCATAGCGGCTCATAATACGATCGCTTAATGAACCGTGATTTGTTCCGATGCGCATGGCAGTTCCATACTCTTTACAAATTTTTATTAATGGAGAAAAACGATCATTGATGCGTTCCATTTCTTCATTGTATTCTGCATCGGTATAATTTATAAATTCAAACTTTTTTTTGTCGATATAATTGCCCGGATTAATCCTTACTTTCTCAACAATGCGCGCAGCAATTTCTGCAGCGTTTGGCGTAAAATGAATATCTGCAACCAACGGCGTTTTATAACCTCGTTTGCGCAATTCGTTTTTTATATTTAATAAATTTTCAGCTTCATTTTTACTTGGCGCAGTAATGCGGATCAATTCAGCACCAGCTTCAATGCAACGGATAGATTGCTCAACAGTTGCCATTGTATCCATAGAATCAGTGGTAGTCATGGTTTGCACGCGAATCGGATGAAAATTACCGAGCAGCAAATCGCCCACTTTAACTTCAATAGTTTTTAAGCGGCTGTAATTTGTAAGTGAATTGCAATAAAGTTGCATAGTTCTTTTGTAGATTATAATTATCTGCAAAAGTAACGAAGAAAACGGAGAGGTTATTTTACTAAATTATCAATTTACCAATCCTTATCCGGCTGAGATAATGATTTTACTTTATTTTGGTTCATTTTTTCCTGCGCTTCATTTTCGCGCTGCTGCAATGCTTTTAATAATTGATCAACCTGCTTTTTTGTAAGCTTGCTTTGTGGTTGTTGTTGTTGCTGCTGATCTTTATTTTTTTGCGGATCTTGTTTTTTATCCTGGTCCTTTTTGTTCTGATCTTTTTTATCATCTTTTTTTTGCGGTGGCGGAGGCGGGGTTTTACTTTTTAATTCCTGCATTGCCTTTTGCAAATTTTCGCGCGCATCCAAATCGTTGGGATTAATCTTCAATGAATTTTTCCAGGCATTAATACTCTCTTCTAATTTTTTTTGTTTGATTAATGCAACGCCCTGGTTGTATGACGCATTTTCTTTTATTGAATTATCAGTTGAATGATCAATCGTTGACTGATAAGATTTCGCTGCATCTTCATAACTGTTTTTGCGAAACTGCACATTGCCCAAATTATAATTTGATGTCGGATCATCCGGCGATTTTTCAATTGCTTTTTGATATTGCAGCATCGATTGATCAAACTGTTTTTCTTTATATAATTTATTTCCTTTTCTTATTAATGCATTTTCATTTTGCGCAAACGAATTTGTATTAATAAAAAAAACAAAAGCCATTAATATGCAAACAAATTTTTTCAAGCTGTTTTTAATTTTCTTTCAGGTAAAATAAATTCTATTAATAAAAGCAATAATGCCGCGCCCAAAAACCATTGAAAATAACTGATGTAATCTATAAATTCAGCATCCGTTAATGATTTTTTTTCGATACTGTCGAGCTGCTGCGATAAAGTGATTAATGCATCTTCCATATTATCGAGCCGTATATAAATGCCATTGCTTGCATCACTCAGTTGTTGCAATTCCGCTTCGTTTAATTTTGAAATAACAGTTTGCCCGTTCTCATCTTTTTTTACTTCTTTGCTAACCGGATCAATAATCGGCGAGCCATCTGGCGAACCAATACCAACTGTATTAATCATCACGCCATCATTTGCCAATTCTTTTGCAACTTTCAAAGCATCCGGATCATGATCTTCACCATCAGATATTAATACAATCGATTTATATTTTCTTTCTTTACTATTGAAAGATCCATTCGCCATGCGCAATGCATCTGCAATCACCGTTCCCTGCGTTGGCACTGCATCCGGGCTTGCATCGTGTACATACATTTTTGCCGCGCTGTGATCAATCGTTAATGGCATTTGCAAATAAGATCTTCCCGCAAATAACACAATGCCCAAACGATCATTTGGTAATTTATCAAATAATCTTGTCAGCAATTGTTTTGCGCGTTCAAGCCTGCTTGGCTTAATATCTTCTGCCAGCATGCTTTTGCTCACATCAAGCACAAGCATTACATCAACGCCTTGCCTGTTTACATTTTGTAACGAACCCGGCCGTTGATAATTTGCCGCGCCAAGAATAATGCCTGCAAATGCAAGAACTATAATAATAAATTTGAGTGTAAATTTTAACGGCGAATAATTTTTTACAAGTTGTTTCACCAATCGTGCATCACCAATTTTGCTGGCTGTTCTTTTTTTCCATTGAAGAATAAAAATAAAAAACATAACCATAAAAGGAATTGCCGCGAGCCCAAAAAGATATAAATTATTTTCAAAACGCATCAGTTAATAAAACGGTTTTTGTTGCACGATTATTTTGCAAGATACCGAACTACACTTGCAAAAAGAAAGCCAATATAGTTTTTGAGAATTTGAAAATTTGCCAATTTGAAAATTTGAAAATGGCTCAATAGTTCAATGCGATAATTTGATGATTGTAAAACAAAAAAATAAAGGTTAAAAAAAATTAAACATCAAACTATAACTTCAAACTTATTCTGTCAACTGTCATCTGCAAACTGTCAACTTTTTTGTACTTAGCATTTGACTTTCAATTAAGCTTCATTGGCGTCGCACACTTGTGCTTTTGATTATTAATGAGCTTTTGCATGCAATTCGTTTTGCATTATTAATCCGAAAAATTTATTGAAAATTTGCATTTGTCATTTCACCAATTTGCACATTCACGTTTTTATTAATAATAAATTTTACCACAAAGCTCACAAAGAACAACACAAAGTTGCACAAAGAAGTTTTACTTTTTACTTTTTGTTTTTTACTTAATATACTTTGGTGAATGAAGAACTAAAAGTACAAGTGTGCGACGCCAATGAAGATCATTAATAAACTAAAAGATCGGACAATAATAATTTTAAATTTTTAAATTTATAAATTTGAAAATGTGGAAATGTGAAAATGAAAAACAAGAAATCATAAATCACACATCACAATTCATAAATCAATTTTATCTTTTTCCTTCGAAGAAACCGAGTTGCTTTAATATGTTTTTTAAAATATTCATGCGCACATTCCGCATGTCAATTTTTTTATCGGGCGATTCTATATTCAAAACAAAAAAATAAGGGTGTTTATTTTCTTCTATCCAGCCAACAATCCATCCGAGTTCATTTCCATTTTCCGTGTTTCCCCAACCGGTTTTATAACTCAGTTTATAGTTTGCATTATTTTCGCGCAGCATTACACCGCGAACAATTTCCTGCGTGCGCTGATAAAAAGGCAACTGATCAAAATATAATTTTTTTACCAAACCCAATTCTTCATCAGCAGTAATTTTTAGATGATTATTCAGCCAGAAAGAATCTATCGGGCCGCTGGTATTTTTATTTCCATAATGCAAAGAATCAATCCAGCGCTGCATCGTGTCTCGTCCAATGCGCCGCGCAACTTCCTGGTAATACGGAACGGACGAAACTTTAAACGCTTCGGCCATCGTTAAATCTTTGTTCCATTCTTCCTGGCTGCGTTTTATGCCATCCCATTTGATGACCATATTTTCATCTTTAATAACGCCGGTTTGTATCCCGATTAATGAGTTCACAATTTTAAAAGTAGAAGCAGGCGTGTAGGAGCTGTCGCGATAACGTTTGAGATTATAAATGGTGAAATTTCCCTGGCCATTATCAAACAAACCGAAGCTGCCGGTTACATGCGCATCATCAAAATATTTTTTTAAACTTTTATCTTCAGAAACATTATTAAGCGCGCAGCCGGAAAATAAAACAAATAATAAACAAGCCGCAAAAATTTTTTGCATGTGGTTTTTTTTGCAAAGATGCAGACTAACTGAATGTGATTTTAATTTTATTGCGGAAAGAATTTTTATTTAATAATAACCGCAGAACCACCAAAGTCGGGTATTGGCAGATAATTTATTTTTTTCTCAGAACAAAATTGTTCGACAGCTTTTCTGGCACCTTTATAATTGTCGTTGTTAAAATCGTGTATAAATATGTAACCGCCATTAACTAGTTTATCATAAAAAAATTGGAGGCCGTTATAAATCGGCTCGTACAAATCTGCATCTAAACTTACGAATACAAATTGATCATTAATGTTTTTTGCAGACTCTGGAAAAAAGCCTTTTACCGGAATACATTTATTTGGAAAAGGCATTACTTTTAAAACACCTTCAACAGATGTATCGGAAAAATCCTGTTCACCAGATGAGAATTTATTTTTTGTTTCGCTGATAACATCTCTGTTATCAAATCCTTCGAATGTATCGAAAAGATAGAGTGACCTTTCAGGAAAATATTGGTTTATATATCTTGCAAATTTGCCTTTATAAACACCTAATTCTGCTGTATTGCCTGCTAGTTTTTTATTATTAATTTCATAGCTTATTAATTCAAGCGTTGCAAGGCGAACGTAATCAAAATAATTTTTATCAAGCGTTCTTTTTCGTTGTAATAATCCTAAAGAGCTACTGATAAAAATATTTTTCTTTTGTAAAAATTTGCCTGCAATATAATTTGCACCTTTTGCAAAAACATTAATCATACAATGATTTTGTGCAAATGTAAATAATGGATTAGATTATAAACACTCTTTTAAATAAAATAGAAAAGCCACACAAAATTGTGTGGCTTTTCTATTTTATTTAAAAATTATTAATAGATCAATTTGCCTTTAAATTTCAAATATTTGTCTTTCAAAATACTTAAATAACCAACTTGCTGATCGGTAATTGCTTTATTATAAATCCTCACTTCATCAATTACGCCATTAAAGAAATATGGAAACGCAGGGTTTTCATGTTTGCCAATAAATAAATCATTAGAATTAGGAGTAAAAGGAATTCCTGATGGATAATCTATTTTTTTTGCTAAAGCTCCATTTACATAAAATTTTGCTGTAGCTCCGTCATATGTATATACAAGTGTGTACCACTGATATTTTTGAACCCAAATGCTATCTGCTGTTGAGTTTCCAGCAACACCGGCATTTGATCCTTGCGGATTATCATCTCCATAACTACCATCAAATAGTTCCTGAGTTGTGTCTACAGTTGGACTGCAACCTCCAATACCATTATTTGCTGCAAAAAATGCGAGATTGTAAAAACCATTTGTATTATATGGATAACCTTTCGATAATATTTGATTACCATGGCATGATGCTTCATTAAAGCCATAAACTTTCACAATTGCATAAATTGTTATATTGTTTGTCGGATTAAGGCTGGTACTGTTTTTTATTTCCATATAACTTGTGCTTCCATCAAACAAATAAGCATTGTTTGCATTACCAAAACGATCGGCAGTTAAGGTTGCATTGTTAAAAGTTATATTGTTACCGTTGCCACTACTATCGTTTAAATTGCCATTATTAAAATTATAATAAGCTACTAAACCATCAGATAAATTTCCTAATGTGTCATTAATAACAACAGTGTCCTGAATTGTAACGGTGTCCCTTACAATTATAGTTGTTGTGTCATGAACTGTAACAGTTTTTTTAGAGCAACTTGTAATGGATGTACTGAAAGAAATAAAAGCGAGAATTGCCAGAAAACCTGGCAGTACGAATTTGAGCAATTTCATAATGGGGGTTGATTTAATGATTAAAATATTCGGTGAAAATAGAAAATAAAAATCATACTTCAAAAAAGCAACCCCGCGAAGAATCGCGGGGTGACAAGGCTTTATTGCTTAAACCATAAAAAGTTGTTTGTATATTTTTATACTGACTGAAATTTTTGTTTGAATATTTTATTTTCTATTAATGATGAGTTTGTATCTAATAAAAACCATAATGCCAGGAGTGAACCATAACTTCCGCCGCGTTCTACCCATTCAAATAATTCATAATGCGGATAGAAAAATTCGCTGGCGATTTTCCAAATGATTAATCCTAAAATCATTGGGCGAAATGGTTTTATTAATACTGCAAATGCAGAAATGATTTCAAAAATGCCAATTGCTTTTGCAATGATTAACGGGTCTGAAAACCCAAGTGTTTTATATTGGTTTATTAATCCTTTCTTCTCAATTAAATTTAACCAGCCATGTCCGGCGAGTAATAAAAAAACAACAATGCGCAAACACAAAAATAATCTTGCATAAGTTTTTTCATCAACTGTTACATTCGGATTGATTGGTATAAATAAATTTTTTAGGTTTTTTTGAATGCCGCCGCTCGTTATTAATAATGCAAGTGGCGCTCCGAAATTTCCTGCACGTTCAATTAATTCAGCAAACGGTTCGCCGGATAACGGGCGAAGCGATGCTGTTAAAACTCCCCAAACTACCAACCACAGCGGGATTGCACGGATTGGAAAAACCAACATTATTAATCCGCAAAAAATATCAAACGAACCAAGCACCGGCATTAAACGATAAGCCATATCATGGCCAATGCCAAACACCGCAAAATAATTTACCCAAATTGGTTTTGTAATAATTCCAAATGCACCATGGCCGATAAAACACATTGCTATTGCGATACGCAATGTGTAATGTATTTTTTGTTCGCGGGTGATTGAAAACATGTCTTATTCTTTTATTAATAGCGTTGATTTTATTAATCAACTTTATTTTCTCGTTGAAATATTTAAAAAAATTTTTACTTTTTTTCTTATTAAAATAAAAATCAAAAATTTTAAAAAGCATCCCCGCTAAGAATAGCGGGGAATTACTGCTTATTGCTTAAACCATAAACTTTATTCTGCGCCATCAATTTTTGCGCGCTGAATGGCATAATTGCCAACATTTTGTCCAACGGTTAACCCTGCACTACAATCAATTTGTGTATGTATACCGGAGATAAATCTTGATTTTGCTGCTTCTTGCGACATTGCTTCATACTTCGATGCATTTGCAGGAATGATGTGGCCAAGAATAGTTGCCGCTGCTTCACTAAAAGTTGAGTGGCCTGATATGTATGACGGAAAATTAGGAACGCCTGTTAATGTTTTTATTGAAGGATCCAATTGCGAAGGGCGTGGATTAAAATAAAAATATTTTGTATCCCAGCAACAAATTCCTGCATCCATTAATGACATATTTAGCAGCGCTATATTGCGTGCCCATCTTACTTCGCTAAAATTTTGTGTAATAAAATCTTCTGCTGCAATTGCGTTCCAATGTCCCGGCGGAGTATATGTCCCAATGCCATCAGCCCAAAATTGAACGATGCGCATTTGATCGCGTGTTGGGTTTTTAATTTGTGAATAAACCAATTGTGTTTGCTGTGTCATGTCTGCACTTGTTGCAGACGGCGGTGGGCCCGGGCGCAAAGTTTTTACTGTATTGGTATCAAATAAAAATGGAATTACTTTTCCAAACAATGGCAACATTGGAGGTCGTGCCGGTGTTTCTAAACTAAACCAAGGCGTGTTTCCTGCGGCTTGTGTAGTGGTTACAAAATTTGCCCAGATGGCTGGTGTGCCAACTGCAGCACCGGCTTTGTCTGCGCGGCCGCGTGCAATAAACAGTTCTGCCACTTGTCTTCCCAATGCTTCGCCTGCGGTTATATCGCTTCTTGCAGCTGCGCCGGATTTCATTGCTGCCAATTCCTGCTGTTGTAATAAAGCATTAATATTTCCAATTTCATCTGGAAAAAATAATTTCATCATTTCCGCTGTAACGCCCGCCAACACTGCTGCTTCAGAAGGGTAAGAAGGCATATTGGTTTTTGTTACTTTTGCTTGTATGGTTGAATCATTTTTATATGGCGCCGGCCTGTTGTATAAATATTTATAATGCCAGCAAGCGATTAATGCATCATATTGCGCAGCACTTACATAAGCATAAGCGCGGCTTGCATATGGTGGATTTGAAAATGGAAATAACGGATATGCAAATGGGTTTGTTGAACTTGGAATTGGATACGTTCCATTTGCAAGCTGATATGGAGCGATATTATATTTTGCAACAAGCCCGCGCATAATTTCATTCCACCTGAATACGCCGCCAGCGCCCCAATATTTTATCTGGTCTTCATCTACTGATGAAAGGTTTTTTTGATAACCTTTTATTTCATATAAATCTGCAAGGTATAATGGTGAAGTTGTTGCAACCGGTGCGGCTACTGCAAAACTATCAGGCCTTGATAATAAAACTGTTTTCCATGCTCCAGCATTTGCATCAACATCTGCAGGTTGCAGCATTGGTTCGTTTGCTGTTCTTCCGGTTACGTTTTTATTACATGACATTAATGCAATTCCAATTGCCACTGTTGCTGTTAAACACAAAAAATATTTTTTCATAAATTAGTTTTTAGAAGATTCTTTTGATGAATGTTTTTTTGCTGTTTTCGTTTTCTTGCTAAAATCAAGAATATAAAAAACTGATCCTTCGTAAGCTGTTGACTGGCCTACGTTTCGGCCCGCAACAGTTGTATTTGCACCCGCAACAATTGATAATCCCGGAACCATTTTAAAATTGTATTTAAAATTTACGCCCACCATTGATGCATTCATTTTATTGCTTGGAAAAGGCATATCATTTTTCCTGATATCGAACCCGCCCAAGGTATACATTTGATTAAAAATAGCTTCAGCAATCAGCCTTTCGCTCCTGTAACCTGCACGAACATTGTATGAAAGCATATTTGGCATATCCACTTTATTACTCAAAATTTCCTGTGTTGTATAATAAGAAGTGCGATCAATAGTGATATCATTTCTATAAGTATACGTTCCCGAAGCAGTTGCAAAAAAATTACCAAGCTGATAGTCCAGCATTAATCTTCCGGAAACAGTTGTACTGTGCATGCCGATTGATAATGGTAAAAAATCTGCGATATAATTTGACAATGGCGTGGAAAAACCACCGATGGTATAAATTGAAAAAGTGCCTTTGCCAATTTCTTTTTCTATTGGCATCCATTTCAGCCAAACAGATAAATCCTGGAAGCCTTTCATGCCGTGCAAAGTGCCTGCAGTTGCGTGTGTTTGCACGTAAGGAACATTAACAATTACATTTAATTTATCAGTGATTCCATAAGTTCCCATCAGGTTATACATTTTTGTAGAAACAGTTCCGAGGTTCTGATTGTTTCTTTTAAAAGTGCCTTCCCAATAATTTTTCCAGCTGTTGTAGCTGTACATTGCGCCGACACAAAAATTTTGTTTGGCCATCATAATCGCATCCAAATCTGTTTGCGCTTTTGCAGCAGGATGTAATAAAAATAACAACATCATTATCGTTAATGTGTGCCTTACCAGTCGAAAAATTTTCATAATTAATAGATGTTTTGGTTAGTGTATTTTTTTAAACCTGTATGATGATTTACGATTTTTTCATTGTTAAATGATTAACGATATGCTCGCCGATTTTTTTCCCCATTCCATGGCTTATTATTACCGAATAATGATAATGGATGCCACCATAAAACCTGGAATCTTTTGTTTCCAAAGCTGCATCACGAAAAGATTTGTATGATCTTTTATCAATCCCGAATTCAAGTTCTGTTGTATCGGTATAAGAAAAATTATCACCGAACACACTCGTTAATGCTTCTGCTGCAGATGCCGAAATATAGCAATGCCCGCAAGTATATTCAGGAAATGGCGGCGTTTGTAAATGTGGCCTCCAGTTCGCGTCGAAATATTTATTAATCACAGTTTCCGGCCTTACTGTATTGTATTTATATTTTATGTTCCAGCATTGGATAAATGTATCAAACAATGCAATGGCAGTTTTGGCATAAGCGCAAACTGTTGTGTTAAAATCCGCTTTGGATTTTTCTGCGGCAATACCAACAATACTCATCCAATGCCCGCCGGGAGAAAACTTTTTTGTACCAAACATTAAATGCCCCGACACATTTAATTTAAAAGGGTTATCATCCCAAAAATCTGCAATGGCAGTTTGTTCAGTAGTAAGGCTGTCAACAGTACGCTCGCTATTTTTTACTTCTTTATAATAAGGGCTTGTTGAATCTGTAACATTAAAAATATAAGCCGGCGGCGGCAAATATTCTGTAACGCTATCTACAACAAGGGCGCGTATTTCACTCCAGTGTGGTTCAGCAGCGCGGGAATAAGCCGGCGGGGTAGGAACCCAACGGCCAGGTGAATCAAGCACCGTATACTGAGGCGCACTGCGGGTTTGCGCGTAATTGTCTTTTTTGCTCCATGCCATTATTGCGGCAGAAACAGTATCACTAAATTCAATAGAATTTTTAAAAACATCGTCAGGCATTCCATGATCGGTTGCCAATTTTTTTAAACTGTCCACATAATCGCTCATGCTTCCGGCAGGAAAAGTTACAGCTTCACCGAGCTTGCAAAATGCAAGCAATGATGCAAATTCATAATCAATTTTTAATCCTTTAGTTGGAGCAGGAACAAATTTTAATTCCTTTAATTGCCCTGCAAGTGATTGATATTTTTTAGGATTGCCTGCAGCCATCACTTCATACGCGGCAACATTTGCATACATATAATTGCGCGATGCAACTATTGGGCTAAAATTATTTCCCATCACTACACCATTTAACTGGTAAACGGTTTTGCAATATAAAATCGGATCATTGAAAACTTTTTCATAATCCTTTTTTGAATTGCAGGATGCAAAACCAATTGCCATGCAGGCAATTGCCAAAAATTTGTTCATAATAAAATTGAGTTAATGCTAACAACGCCAATCATTTCTTTTTAATAAATTGAAATGATTAATAACAGGCTAATTACTGTTGTGAAAATGGAAAATCAGCAGTGTTCGGGAGGTTGTTCCGCTGTGAGGGAAAACGTGTTTGTAAGATTTGCTGTGTAGCAAAAGGACTTTGGTGAAATGGCAATAGAATAATTTACGAACTTGAAAAGTTCCTGAATTGTATAATTGTCTGTAGAAAAACTTTTAGCAAAAGCAGCATGGTTATCGCCTTTTTTGCTTTGGCCGGTATGCTGCAAATCATTAACTAATTTAAAAAAATCATCTTTTGCATTTTGAACTTTCATCGCCTGCAAATTCGGGATGCACAACAATTCCAGCGAATCATTAAAGTGGCGGATTTTTACATATTTATATTGAACGCCTTTTACTTCAACCTGTCCGTCAACGCGTTCAAACTGTTTTGAATTTGCATAAGAAGAAACATGCTCCGCAGGAACTTTTATAGAAATAAGATCTGCATCATTGTAGTTGTTATCATCCAGCTGTGCTTCAAGTTGCACATTTGCTTTTTGCTCCATGTAAGAAGAAAAAAACCGGAAACCAACCCAGTTAAAGATTAATATTCCAAGAAGTAATATGGACGCAACTTTTTTCAAGAATTGGCAAATTAATATTTATTATTCATTTAGTGTAAATTTTTTCGTCATTTTCTAAATTTTTTATTCTGATGCTTATTAATATTTGGAAGCGTATAAATAATTACTGATTCACCTTCTATTTCATAAATAATCAAAAAAGAAAAATTTTTAAGTTTGCATCACGGATAATTTTTGATTATTAACAAAACTCTAATAATATAGTTGCTTGCTTGTTGCATTATATTTTTCGAGTAGTTGATTTATTTTTTTCATCTGCAGTATCAATATACTTGTTCAGTTTTTCTTTGCATTCCAGACCTGATATATTGTTTATTTAAATTTACATTTTTTGTTTAACTATTAAAAGGTTTGAAAAATGCAAAATAATTTATTTTACACTATACGTTTTCTTTTCAACACCGATGCCCGTAAGTGTTAAGCTTTTCCAACTTGCCGGCAGTTTTGATTTAATTTGAACAATGCCTTTTGGTGTAATTTCCAAGCCACCGAAACCCATTAATAAACTTTGTAAAATACCGCCCGCGCCAGTTGCAAAATATGGATTTGTCCCGCCTTTTGTTTCTGCAATTACACGAAATGGCGGATTAAGATTTGGCATGTATGCGTCTTTAAAAAAATGAAACGCTTTTTCACCATCACCGAGGCGCGCATATAACAATGCAAAAACAGCTTGCGTCATTGCTGGCGTTCCTTCATTCGGTACGCGTGTTTCATAATAACTCAAATCTTTTTTTATTTGTTTTTGATCTGTAATTTCTTTTAACGGATAAGCCAATAAATTTACATCAGCCTGTTTGATGCCTTCACCATTATATGCTTCAAATTCTTTGGTAACACCATCAGCAAATTTTATAATGGGAATATTATTCGCAACATTCATCCAATCTGCATCGGGCTGCAAACCCAATAGATTCGCGGCTTCCGTGGCATTTTGCAAATTGGCTTTTGCAGCAGCATTTGTAAATGCATTATTATCTACATTCTCTGCCCACTCATCTGCTGCAACAACATTTTTTATATCATAATGACCCGCACCATTTCTTTCCACACGAGAAGCCCAGAAATCTGCCGTGGCAGAAAGTATCGGATAACCTTTTTCGCGCAGCCAGTTTTTATCCTGCGTTGCACAATAATAAGTCCATGCGGCAAGTGCAACATCGGCAGTAATATGATGTTCAAACGGGCCGCTTAATGCCCACACTGGTGTTTCTTCAACGCCGGTTCCGGCACTTTCCCAAGGGTACATTGCGCCTTTATAACCATTTGCAAAAGCATTTTTTTTCGCAGCTTCCAATCTGTCAAAACGATAATCTACAAATGCTTTTCCAAGTTCAGGATGCAGCACAAGCATTGCAGGATACATCCATAAATCTGCATCCCAAAAAACATGGCCGTTATAACCCAATCCGCTCAAACCCATTGGCGACGGGCTTTGCGCTGTTCCTTCGCGAACAAAAGAATACATATGATATAACATGCTGTGCACATCTTGCTGCGATTGTGCATCGCCATCAATAATAATATCGCTCTTCCACAATTCATCCCACGCTTTATTATGAAACATGATTAAACGATCACGACCTTGCAATTTCGCAAAGATGGTTAAGCGCTCCGCTTCGTTTAACGGATCATCATGATGCGCAGATGTTATTGAAGAACCGGCAATAGAAAAATGATATGTTTCGCCGGCTTTAATCTTCTTACTAAATTTCATCAGGTGCATATTATTGTCCCACATTTCATGTATCACGCGTGGTTCTTGTCCGTGTGGTTCAACAAATAAAAAAGTAGTTGATGCGCACATTAATAATTTTCCTGTCGGGCTTTTTGCAGAAGAAGTTAATAAGCTTATTAATGTATGCGGTCTGTCAATTTCGTTGTAATAATTTTGTACATCTTTTAATGCGTCCGGCGCTTCCATAACGCTTGAACCAATTATAGAAATATCTTTTTTTGCAGTGATGGAAACATCCATTAATACGGTAAAAGGCAATTGCCTTAATGAATAATATGTGTAAGCAATTGTTGCCTTATCGCCATAGTCGAACGATGTTGTAAAATTGGCGTGGCGCATATCCAACTCTTGTTTCATGTTTGAAATATCTCTTGCAGAAATTTCCCTGTCATCCACGCTCAGCTTCATGTTTAGCAGATTGAAGCTGCGTAGAAAATTACTCACGCGGCCTCTTCCGTATAAATCATATGCACCGGCAAGTACTACATCTTTTACTTTAAAAGGTTCTGGTGAAGAAACAATTCCAATCATTCCATTCGCAACTGTAACGCCATAATAAGTTGACGGATCAATTTTATCAGCGCTTATTTTCCATGCATCTTGTGCTGATAATAAATAAAAATTAAAAAGTAAAAAGTAAAAGAAGAGCAATCGTTTTTGCATATAAAATTATTTGTGTTGTAAATGTAATAACAATTTATAATGAGCATGTTTTATTAATGTTTCAATCTGATTTTAAAAATGATTTTTTTGATTTGTATCTTTTCTATTAATGCTTGTAAATTTTTATAAGAAAATATTTTTCATGAAAAAATTGTAGTTAATATTCCACATCTTATTAATCGCCTTTCTGATTAAATAATAATTCATGTATTAATAAATCATGGCAGATATTTTGAATTAACTAAACAAAAAATTTACATGAAATATTTTTCTGCCGTTCTCTTTTTCCTGGTTATTGCTTGTGCAAATAATGCTGATAATTCTGCAAAAAATAAACCTGCAATGGATAGTACCGAAATTAATAATTCGGTTAATAATAATGATTCGCTGCCTGCGCCATTTGCAACAAAATCAGTAAAAGAATATTGCAAAGTAATTGGCTGGCCAGCAGGTAAAATGCCCGTTGCGCCAGATGGTTTCCAGGTGAGCAAATTTGCTGATGGATTTTATAACCCGCGTTTTATTTATGCAGCCGAAAATGGTGATGTATTTATTGCCGAAGCAAATACAGAATTGAAAGGTGTAAAAAAAGTTGCCGCCAAATTTGTGCGCGCAGGAAAATCTCAAAATCTTGGTGAAAGTGCGAATAGAATAACATTGCTTCGAGGCGGCATTAATGGTGCGCCGCTTCATAAATATAATTTTTTGGAAGGATTGAACCAGCCTTTTGGAATATTAACAAACGGTAATAAATTTTACGTTGCCAATACCGACGGGCTTATGGAATATGATTATCATTTGGGAGATACAATCATAAAATCTGCAGGTAAAAAAATTGTAGACTTACCTGCTGGCGGATACAATAATCATTGGACGCGCAATATTATTTTGAATGATAAAAAAGATAAAATTTATATTTCTGTTGGTTCAGGAAGTAATGTTGGCGAACATGGAATTGCAAATGAAATACGGCGCGCAGATGTGCTGGAAGTAAACCTTGATGGAAGCGGTGAAAAAATAGTTGCTTCCGGTTTGCGCAACCCTGCGGGTTTGTCGATTAATCCTGAAACAAAAAAGTTGTGGGCTGCAGTTAATGAACGTGATGAATTGGGTGATGAACTTGTGCCTGATTATATTACTTCAGTAAAAGATGGCGGCTTTTATGGATGGCCATATTCTTATTTCGGCAATCATTTAGATCCGCGAATGAAAGACAGCCAGCGCCTGGATTTGGTGAGTAAAGCAATCGTTCCGGATTATGCAGTTGGTGCGCATACGGCGTCGCTGGGATTAACTTTTTATACCGGAACGTCGTTTCCTGACAAATATAAAAATGGCGCGTTCGTAAGCCAGCATGGCTCATGGAACAGATCGCAACTTGCAGGTTATAAAGTAGTTTTTGTTCCATTTAAAAATGGAATGCCTGCTGGTAAAATGGAAGATTTTGTAACAGGTTTTATTTCCGATCCGGAAAAGAAAGAAGTATTCGGAAGGCCAGTTGGAATGGCCATTTTAAAAGATGGATCAATGCTGCTTGCGGATGATGCTTCAAATATTATCTTGCGAATTCAGTTTGCAAAAAAATAGATTATTAATAAACGAGTTCCTATTAATAAATTATAAAAAATGATTTGCGCATTTTTTGTTTAAAATATTTACTAGTATTAATAAAAAAATCACCTGCATTTTACAGGTGATTTTCTTTTTATTATTATAAACTTGCAGTCATTTTTTGTTTCTCATTTTGTTTCTCGACTACTTTTTTTAATCCTTCCAAAACTTTTTTCCAGTTCTCTTCAGAATGTGTTTTTGTTTTTTCGTCTGCAATATTTTCCTGTTTGATTGATACGGTTACTTTATCATTTTTTTCTTTTAGTTCGTAAGTAAGAACCATCCAATTTTCAGGTTTGTCTTCAATGCCCGACATGGAACTCCAGTAATTATATTTTATCAATTTGTTTTTTTCAATATCAAGAATAGTTCCGTGATCCTGGTATTTTTTTCCCTGCCATTCGCCCTTGTAAATAATCGGGCTTCCTTTTTTCCAGTCTGTTTCGGTATCAGTTCCAAAAAAATATTGCTTAATAATTTCTGGTTTGGTTAATGCTTCCCAAACTTTTGAAACCGGTGCATTAATGGTTGTTTCCACCCGGCCCGTTATATTATTTTTCATAAAAAAAATTTTTAGTTCAATAAAAAAGAATAAAAAATGATGCCAGATAAATACATTTTTTATCAGTTTTCACAGGAGAAATGTGAAAATTGGAGATTTCTCAGCTGTTAATAATAATCATGCACATGCCCGTAAAACCTGATAATTATTAATGATTGAATCGTTGTTTATTAATCAGATTTTTATGCTTTTTTTGACTTTATAAATTGCCAGCCACAGTTATTAACACCACCTGCAAAAAAAATTTGCAATTGAATTAATGTTTTAATGATATTGCAGTAACTAAAATTTACCAACATGGCGATGGCAAAAAAAGCTGCTAAGAAAAAAGCGGCCCCAAAAAAAATAGCTAAGAAAGCACCTGCTAAAAAAGCTGCTCCAAAAAAGGCTGCACCTAAAAAAGCGGTTAAAAAAGTTGCTAAGAAAAAATCGGCGCGCAAACCTAATGCAGCATTTATGACGCCGCTGACTGCAACTCCTGCATTGGCAGAAGTTATCGGGTCAAAACCACTTCCAAGAACAGAAATTATCCGCAGTATTTGGGTTTATATAAAGAAATATAAATTGCAGGATGCAACCAATAAACGCATGATTAATGCAGATGCAAAATTAAAAGTTTTGTTTGGTGGTAAAACACAGGTTTCTATGTTTGACCTTGCAGGTATCGTTAATAAAAATGTGAAGTAATTTTAATTACTTCGTAATAGTTTATTAATACGATATAGCATGCGTGAATAACGCATGTATGCAGTGCATTAATAAAGATTGAGAAAATTTTAAAATTGCCGGAATTATAAGCCCGCTTTTGTTTTCTAACGATCCTTGTTATAATAGCTTATTCATTAAAAAGGTTTGTAAATGTTTTACAAACCTTTTTTCATTTGAATAATCATTATTAATAAAATTAGTTGGAATCATATTCATACACTGCGTAACCCCACGGTTTCAAATTCCATTCTTTATTTGAAATCATTTCTTTTTCGTTCTTAAAAACATTTTGTGCGTTGCCAAATAATGATTTGTCGTTAATAATAATTGGTTGCGGTTTATCAGAAAAATTAAGAACAACCAATACTTTTTTATTTCCTTTTTCTCTTACAAATGCATAAACAAATTTATCATTTCCAGCATTCACTTTTTTAAACGATGCGTCAGGAGAAAGCGCAATATTTCTTTTGCGGAGATTAAGCAAGGTTTTATAAAATGCCGCCCGCTGAAGCTTATTAAAAACCATTGGGTCTTTATCAAAAAATTGAATTGCCCTGAGCACAGGTTCTTCCTGTCCGCCATATATTAAAGGAACGCTGCCAGCCATCGTTTGCGTAAACACTGCAAAAGGCGCATGCACATCACCGGGAAAAACTCCATAGTCTGCTTTGTTCCAGCTATTTTCATCGTGGTTGCTGGTGAAATACATTTTGATAGTGTTGGCTGGATAAATATTATCAAAGTCGCGCTTGATACTATCCAACGCAAATGCAGGCCTTTCTCCAGCGGCAACTTTAATCATCATTTTAAACATGCGCCACGGATACACAGCATCAAAACCACTTTCAGGAAGATAAGCGCTGTCGCCTTCTGCAAGCATAAAAATATTTTTCATGCTTTTTAATTGCGGAATACATTTGCGCCAAAAAACAGCAGGCACATTCCATGCAACATCACAGCGAAAGCCATCTATATCTGTATTGGTAATCCAATATTTCATTGCAGCAATCATGCTATCCTGCATCACATTATTTTTATAATTCAATTGCCGAGTGTCTGCCCAATCAACTGCAACAGCAGCTTTTCCATTGCTGTCTTTTACAAAAAAATCCGGTTGTTCGGTAAGCCATTTATTATCTGCGCCGGTGTGGTTTGGCACCCAGTCGATAATAACTTTCATTCCTTTTTTGTGGATTAATTGAACGATATTTTTAAAATCTTCCAGCGTGCCAAATTCCGGGTTAATGGAAGTATAGTCAGACACTGCATAATAACTTCCGAGCGAACCTTTTCTATCCGTTTTGCTGATGGGATTAATTGGCATAAACCAAATGGTTTGAACGCCCATTTCTTTTATACGATCAAGATGTTTTGCAAATGCATTAAAAGTTCCTTCCAGTGTAAACTGGCGCACATTTACCTCGTAAATATTTCCCTGCATTATCCAAGAAGGATGGCCATCTATAATTTTATTTTCATCTTTTGCAATTGAAGTAACCTGGCAAAAACTATAATAAAATAAAAAAGACTGGAGCAATAAAACGGCGAAGATTTTTTTCATTATGACAATTTAAATAATCAAAAAATATGGAGTTGCACAATTAACTATTTCCTAAAAATATACTTTATAGAAAATCAATTTTGAAAACATTAATAACAATCGTTCATTAATAAAATTACAAAAGTTGCCGATAAAAAGTTTTTCTTAATTTTTATTTATTTTATTAATAACCACGCCCGGATTTTTATAAAAATCCAGGCGTGGTTATTAATAAATTTGTTTTCATCGTTATTAATATTCATCAAACATTAATAAAACTTAAGGCAATGCTTTTTTATGTTGTTTAAGAAATTTCTTTCGTGGATCTTCTTTGTTGAGTTCATTCATTTTTCTATAAGCTTTTAATAACGGTTCCGGCAATGCGCCCTGGTAGCCGATTTCAAAGTAAGAAAATCCATCAAACGGAATGGTGGTTTTAATAGCTTGCATTTTTACGCGGTTTTCAACCTGCGCTTTTTTAAAATAAGATGTAAAGACTTCCTGCCTTTTTTGATGTAGTTGTTTTAGTTCTTTTGCAATTTCTTTTGCACCAACAAGCCTTGTACATTTTTCCTGCAACGTAAACAAAAGTGTATCGTGAATTTGTTTGTTTAAGTAAGCAATAAAACCTTTATCGCGTATAGCAAGTTTGGTAACGGTTACAGAATCGTTTGAAGAAAATGCGTCTTCATTAATGTGATTAATAAGCTTATAATATTTCTTTTTTGCCTCGAAAAAAGTGATGTATTCTTTTTCTTTTGTAGTATATTCAAATGGTTGGATTGTTATAGAAGCTTGCTTGTTGCTCGCCAAAAAATCCGCCGTTTCCGACATAAATTTATCCTGGTTTTTTACAAGCGTGCTGCCCATTATCGGCCATTTTATTTGCAAGGATTTTTCAATTACTTTCTCTGTATTTTTTACATCAAAACGATAAGGCGTTGTTGCTGGTTTTACAAAAATGTTTTTTATCAAATCCATTATTACATCATGATAATGAAATTTTGGATTTTTTAAATTTCCTGTAATGGGTATTTCATAATCAATCACGTCGCCACGTTCGCGAATGAATGCAAAAATCAATGGAAGCGGAATCCATTTTTTATCTTTTCCACGCACTCTTTTTGTTGGCCGTGGATCAGCAATTATTAAATGATTTTTACTATCAATAACGCCGCCCAAAACATTCCAAGCGCCATCAACTTCAATGCTTCCGCGATCGAGCGGGAAAGATGTGTACGTAACAGTGTATGGATTAAACATTGAAATCGGCACATTCAAAATATGGTACGTGATATTGAAATACGAACTGTCGTTTGGGTCGATGCTTAGTTTTATAGAAATATTTCCATAAGGTTTTAAGCCAGATTTTAAATACACATTTACGCGCGTGTGGTTTTTATTAATAGAATCTGCAACAATATCCAAACCATGCAAACCGGTTGCAAATTCTTCACTCAAAGAAAAATCATTAAACTTTATATCGCCATTAAGCAGCGCGAGATTATTTACTTTATAATTACTTCTAAAAAAATTATTCGACAAATCTTTTATATAATTTCCAATGGTGATCAGGATGTTTAATTTTTCTGCACTTCCAGTTCCACCACTTGTGCTTGCGCCTTTTTTTGCAAACATAGTTTCCAAATTATCGCTGTTATCATAACGTTCATATTTTACATAAGGGCGAATAAGCGAGATGGAATCAAAAAGATATTTATTGCGAATAGGGCTCAGTTCATTAATAACCAGTTTGAGTTTTTCAAAAGACATGTAATCGTCTTCAGGCGTTTTTCCCAAATGAAAATCATTAATAGCAATATGTCCGGATGCGACAAGGTTTTGTGCATTATGAAAATTTCCTTTTGCCAATAAGTCTGCATCAAGGTTTGCGCGCGCGCTGCCATAATTGGCGAGATCTTTTACATATTGTTCAAGCGGTTTTAAATCAAATTTTGTAATGCGATCTGCAATTAAATAATCACTTGTTTTCAGGTTCATATTAAAGCGCCCTTCCATCGCGCCTTTTGTTGGCCCGGATAAAAAAGAATATTTAAATTCAATCGTATCCTGGTTCCAATATCTTCCGGGCGTTTCAATATTTACTTCTTTAATAAAATAATTGAAAGGAATTTGTTTATCAGCATAATGAAATTCGCCATCAACAATTTTGAGATCAAGCAGGTTAACTTTTGTTTGTGATGGTTTTGAAGGCGTAGAATCGTTGGAACTAAATTTGTCTATTAGATCATCCAGATTCATTTTCTTTTTGTTGCGGATGATTTTTATAAAAGGATGATCCAATGTGAGGCTTTTTATCTCGAACGTATGGTAGAAAAATTTCCTCACTCCAAAATCAATGCTCAAACCTTTTGTTGAAAAAAAGACGCTGTCGCTTTTGTATTCGTAAACTTTTAGATTTTTAAAATGCACATAACCGGTAAAAGGATTTACGTAAGCCCAGTCGAGCGTTATTTCCCTGCCGGTATATTTCACATCATATTTTTCAATTAAATATTTTGTAATGGGGGAAATAAATATAATAACAACCGCAACGATAATAAAAACGGTAATTACAGTTACAAATAAAATCCTTCTTAATTTTTTCATACCATTCATTAATCAATGATTATGCTAAAAACAAAGAGGCGGAACGAACTTGTAAAAATTAAATTTTCAAATCATTGAAATGCTTTTGAATTTTAAGGATTATTAATATTTTTTAAAAACCTTTTTTGAAAAAAGTTTTTTACAATAAAAATGTTGGTGAAATTTTATTAATGATATAGATATAAAAAAATGCGAGAGCTTTCAATAAAATATTTCAAAAAAATATTTATTAATATTGAAATGAAAGTGATTAACAACAATATAAAAATTTGTTCTTCATAATCGAAATAAAATCGTTTACCGGAATTTTCCGATTAATAATAATGATTAGATTGCAAGCTTCTAGATGGATTATATGAAACCGATTTTTTACCCGTTGCGGTTTAGCTTTTTTTGTATTATTTTTTTATTTTCTGCTGCTTACGTGTCCGGTCAATCCTGTCCTGTAGCTGTTGATGCAACTATTTCAGCTTTTCCAAATACTTATTATCCTGGTGAATCTTCACCAGCCACTAATGCAACTTCAATCACGCTTGGCGCAGTTCCTTCTGGTTATGGCACAACGCCCATTGCTGCCGGCGATATTGTATTGATTATTCAAATGCAAGGGGCGCAAATCAATTCGTCCAATTCCGATAGTTATGGAGATGGTGTAAGTGGTGGCTTTGGAAACGGTTATACAACAACGGGTTTAGTTGCGGGTAAAATGGAATACGCGATGGCAACCAATTCCGTTCCGCTAACCGGCGGCACATTAATGTTGAACGCAGGTTTGGTGAATAGTTATACGCGTTCAGTTTATGGCATTAACGGGCGCTATTGTTACCAGGTTATTCGTGTTCCATATTATCTCAACCTTACTCTGGGAGCTACTATTATACCACCATTCTGGAATGATTCGCTTGGCGGAGTTGTGGTGCTGGATGTATACAATAATTTAAATTTTAACGGGCAAACGATTAATGCTTCTGGCTCTGGTTTTCGCGGCGGTGGTGGACGATCAGTTGGCGGCGGTGATGGTGCAAATACAGATTATGTAACGCTGTCAACCGCTACAGACAACGCTTCTAAAGGTGAAGGAATAGCAGGAACGCCAAGATATGTAAACAATAATGGTGTGTTGCTCGACAATGGATCTTCCCAAGAAGGCTACCCCGGCGGCAGTTACGCCCAAGGTGCACCCGGAAATGCAGGTGGTGGGGGAACTGACGGTTACCAGCATTTAAATACAGATAACTCAGGCGGTGGTGGCGGTGGAAACGGCGGCGCAGGAGGCAAAGGTGGAAACTCCTGGTCTTCTAACTTACCAGTCGGTGGCGAGCCGGGCGCTGCATTTTCACAAACATCGCCAGCGTTGCTGGTAATGGGCGGTGGCGGTGGTGCGGGCACAAGCAATAATGCTACAGGAACGCCCCCGGGTTTTGCCAGCAGCGGAAGCGCGGGCGGCGGCATTGTAATTGTTACCTGTCCTAAAATTAGCGGCACAGGTATCATTAATGTAAATGGACTTGATGCAAACAACACTGCATTAAATGATGGCAGCGGTGGTGGTGGAGCTGGCGGAAGTGTTTTACTAATATCCGGTTCATCTCTTTCATCCATTACAATTACTGCAACGGGAGGTATCGGTGGTTCAAATAATCCAGGTATGGTGAGTGCATCTTATCATGGCCCGGGTGGTGGTGGCGGTGGTGGAGTTGTATATACCAATTTTACAGTAAATGCGGCATCCTCAGTTAGTGCCGGGGCACACGGAACATCGACAGCTTCGGGTGGCACAATTGCATATGGTTCTTTCTCTGGTTCAGCTGGTATTTTAAATCAGGCAATTAATTCTGCGCAGCTTTCTACAATAATACCTTCGTGTAACGGGCTTCCGGTTACACTTGTAAATTTTTCTGCAACATTGAATGCATCTGAAGTTGATTTACGCTGGCAAATTGCAAACGAAAATGGCCTATCAAATTTTAAAATTGAACGCAGCACAGATGCAATGCATTTTGTGAGCCTTGGAAATATCAGTTATGAAAATGGTATTCAAGTTTATAAATTTATCGATCATAATCCCGTATCAGGTTCTGATTTTTACAGGTTAAAAATGATTGATGAAAACGGGCAATTTGAATACAGTAATATTTTACTTGTTAACCTTATTAATACAAACAGCAACCAATTGATTGCATATCCCAATCCTGCTTCTGTTTTTGTAACGCTGCAATTTAATTCGGATAATGCGGGGCAATTGGCTTTTGAACTTTTTGACAACAGCGGCCGGCGATTAATAAGTAAAAACTTTTTTGCGCAAAAAGGCCTGAATTATTTTTCTATTCCTGATATCGGCAATTTGTCAAAAGGCATTTATATTTTAAAAGCCAGTAACGAAAACAAAATTTTTGTTCAAAAACTCGTAATTAGTAAATAATTATTAATAAGTTTTTCTCTTCAAAAATCTCAGGCATTACTATAAAAAGAATTAAATTCCTTTTACGGGAAGAAAATAAACCAACCAATATTTTTAATGGCTTGATGTAAAGGTGTTTACCATTTCGGCACATGGTTGGATTATTAATAAATCAATCAGCGATACAAAATTAAAAATTCGACGGCCATCAATAGTTAATTATATAAACTGATTATTTTCCTGGACGGAAAAGCCCCTTTCAAAATTGAAAGGGTTTTTTATTTTATTAAAGATGCAACGAAGAAATCTATGTAATTGTCAGAAAGAAAAAATAGATCCATGAAAAAAATATTTTTTGCAATAATTGCATTTTTCCTATTAATAATCGTTGCACAATCGTGCAAAAAAAACGGCAGCAATTCAAAAGCTGTTTCATTAACGCTTTCTAATTCATCAGTAAAAAAAGGTGAGCCATTTATTGTTACCAGCAATCAAACTTCATCAGCATCAGTTATAAAATGGTCTGTTAATCCATCATCTAATGGTGTAAATATTTCTTCGTCAGGAAATCGCTCAGTTATCCTTTTCTCTAATGCAGGACAATATATTGTTACAGCAAATTATTATAATGATTCAACGCAAAGTATTCCAAACGGCAGCAGTTCATCGCCGGTAATAGTTTCAGATAGTATTTATAATGATTCTTCCGGGCAGTGGGCGCAATGCAATGTGCTTGTGCACCCGCCGTTAAATGCAAATGATCAAATTATGCTTACGCCGATTTCTTATTCAGATACGGGCTTGGTTTTTCTTGCACAAACAAAAGATACTTATGAAAATGAATATCCACATCTTGATTATTTAAGTGGTCCAGATAGTACATCTGGTTATGAATTTGTTTTCGCAACGCTTTCATTAAATCCATGCGTTAATGTAGTTCCGGGCAATGCGCCGGCAACTTCATTAATAACTCTTTCCGGATTAAACAATGGCGTTTTTGATTTAAGATTTATTTTAAACGGAACAATTTATAAAGGAGAAATTACTGTTACAAATTCCAATTGCACTTTTACATGGAACTATAATTCGGATGTTACCATATCTCCATTAATAATTGCGAAGCAGTAAATTATTAATGAAAATTTTATCTCGTTAAAAGAGAAATCATTAATGCACGCGGCGTTGTTCCTAAACGCGGGCCGCCCCAATCCGTTTCGTCGCCATTTAATATTCTTGTTAGTTTGAATGTTCCATTTTCATATTGGCCTTCTTCAACTTTAAGATATTGCCATGCTTTTGCTGCATTAATACCCGAGGGATTAAATGTAATGTGGCAATGCGAACCAATCACTAAAAATTTATCATCATCCATTTGCACCAGCATTATTTTTCCAATAGCTTCCGTATTTTTTTGAATATTATTTCGTGCCGCTATTCCAAAAGATATCGTTGCTTCCCATTTGCCAAGATTAATTTTTTGATCTGCATGATCATCACTTTCAATCACCGCTTTTATTTTTCCTTCAAAAGCCCAGGTGGCAAGCTCTCGCATCATTGGTGAAAAAATTGCATATTCTTTTGCAAACGGTTCAATAATATTATTCATCTTTTCAGATGCATTTTTATTGCCATTATTATCAATACCAAATGGTGAAAAACCAATGCCGCCGCGTGCAAGCACTTCATACATATATTTTACTTTATCTGCGCTGGTAGCTGTTTCCGGAACAAACAACGGATTGTCTGCGCGGTTATACAATTCAAGCAGCTTCATTACTTTGTCAGATTCAGGAATATAAATATCCGGCGCAACCAAATCAAGATCAGGCGCAGCTATTTTCCATATTGGTATCACATTATCAGTCGGGCCGCCACTTTCATAATTCGTTGCGCTCGGGTTAGAAAGCGGATCTCTTATCGCAGCATTTGCATACATCGGCAAATTGTATTCGGCCTTGCCAGCTTTGGCAACATGGCCAATAAATTTTGCAACAGAATATGCCTGAAAATATTCATCAGCCCTGTCGCCAAAAACCTGCAGCCATGTGCCTGCAGAATTTACAGCATGCAATGAAGTGAGCACATCACGCATTAATAATTCTTGCGGAACTTTTTCATTAAACAATTTTTCAGCCGCCGGCGAATAATCTCTTACACTTCCCCACGAACCGGCTTCATTTTCAACCTGCATCATAATAATTGTATGTTGCGGATCTGCATGTTTTATATATTTCATTAATGCAGTAAAAGCTTTTATATCTGCATCTGCTGTTGCATTTACATTTGGCGAAGGCGAATCAACAGGCTTGCCATTTTTTCCAGTGACGTTTGGATATTTTAATGCATCACGTTTCATCCATTCAGGCATGTAATGATTGCTGCCATTTTTCCAAGTGGCAAACCAAAGCAGCACAAGATGTTTCTGATGTTCCCGCGATTGATTAAGCAGCGTATCTATTAATGAAAAATCAAACTTGCCTTGTTGCGGTTCAACCTGTTCCCAGTAAACCGGTACTTCCAATGTGTTTGCATGCATTTGTTCAACAGACAACCAAACATCGGGAAGCAATGCAGGCCAGCCGCTTGAGTTATGTGCCTGTCCGCCTAAAATAAAAAACGGTTTGCCATCTATTAATAAAGCATGCCTTCCGTTTTTTGTTATTATTTCAGGCATTGCTGCCGGAGAATTTTGAGAATAAATATTTTCTGAAAGAAATAATAAGAATATGAAAAATGCTATTATAATCCGCGTCATTTTTTTTTGAATTTATAATAACAAGATAGCAGTAAATGAAATACTTTTTTGCTTCGTTTTTATCAATAAATGATCTAAAATTTCAGAAAGATGCGAAAGGAAATATTATTGTTTGTCTTTATTAATAATGTTTTTTGAAAATATAAAAAGTTGTGTTAGATAATATTTATTTATTAACTCCAATTCTGTAATTCAATTATATTTCCATCCGGATCGCTGATATAAATAAATGTAAGAAGGCCAACTTCATCAATATATTTTTCAGATAATTCGCCGACTTTTTTTGCACCTTTTTCCAGTGCCAAATCTAATAATTTATTGATTTCATCTGTTTGAAATGCGATATGCCCAAATCCTTTTTTATTAGGCACCGGTTTCTCGCAATCAACCATTTCTTCATACTGAAATATTTCCAGTGTCGGCCCACTATTATCATAACCTGGCAAGCGCAAATGCATTCCTTGTAAATGCGCATTGCTTACTCCTGTTGCTTTTTCAAGCCACAATCCTTGTTGATCTCTTTGTGGTGGAACAGGAATGCAATTAAATACTGCTTCATAAAAACCACATAAATCTTTCCAGTTTTTGGTAATAATATTCGTATGCCCATATCTGATATTCATATTTGTCAGTAGTTTTATTTTATAATGATAATAATCGCAACAACCATTCTTTTACTATGCAATTAAATAAATAAAAAGGTATTAATCTTCGGTGCTTATTTTGAATTTATAAATCTATATAACACCCGCGCAATTTAAGTAAGAATAAAAGAGCATTTTTATTTTGATATTAATACATGAAATAACAACAAAAAAAATGACAAACATTAATACTTTGCTATTAATGTTTGTCTTTTATAATGTGCCCGGGACTGGATTCGAACCAGCACATCCTTGCGAACGCTGCGACCTGAACACAGTGCGTCTACCAATTTCGCCACCCGGGCAGGTTTTATTCAGGGATTGCAAATGTAAAATCAAAAATCAATCTTAAAAAAACAATTATGCAACGCTTCTTATAACCGATATTTTTAAATTAATAACTTTCTAAACTGCAACATTAAATTCGCGCAGCGCATCATTTAAACTTGTTTTTAAATCTGTACTTGCTTTGCGCTGGCCGATTATTAATGCGCAACCAACACCATATTCTCCAGCAGGAAATTTTTTAGTATACGTACCAGGAATAACAACACTTCTTGATGGAACGCGGCCTTTATATTCTTTCGGTTCATCGCCGCTTACATCAATTATTTTGGTAGATTTTGTTAGCACCACATTTGCGCCAAGCACCGCTTCTTTTTCAACAATCACACCTTCAACGACAATAGATCTGCTGCCGATAAAACATCCGTCTTCAATAATAACCGGTGATGCCTGCAAAGGTTCAAGCACACCGCCAATACCAACGCCGCCGCTCAAATGCACGCCCTTGCCGATTTGCGCGCAACTGCCAACTGTTGCCCATGTATCGACCATCGTTCCTTCATCTACATATGCGCCGATGTTTACATAGCTTGGCATCAGCACTACATTTTTTGCAAGGTATGCGCCATATCGCGCAACTGCATGCGGAACTGCACGAACGCCGAGCTCTTTATAATTTTTTTTCAACAACATTTTATCGTAAAACTCAAATGGTTCAACGTTCCAGGTCTGCATTGGTTGTATGCCGAAATACAGCAGGATAGCCTGTTTCACCCATTCGTTAACCATCCATCCATTGTCAGTTGGCGATGCAGTACGCAATCTTCCTTTATCAACTTCTTCAATAACTGCGCGAACGGCTTCGGTATATTTTTGTTCTTTTAATAAATCTTTATTTGCGTATGCTTCTGTTATTAGTTGTTTCAATTCCATTTTTATTTTTTTGCAAACATAGTATTTGCACTGCAAAAATGCGTGCAGATGTTTTTGAAGATGAATAGTTTTATCTTTATAATTAATCATATTTTTTAAGCGTTATTAAACGGATGCTTTTCTTAATGATCAATAAAAAAGTTAACCAGCACCGGAAACCACCAGCGATTATGAGAAAGCTTTTATTAATAATTTGTGCAGTTGTTTTTAATTTTTTTATTTATCAAAACAGCTTCGCGCAGGATTCTTTACTTATAAAAAAAGATTCTTCTCTTAAACCTTTAAAACCGCTCACAGCGCAGGAACTGGCAGAAATTCAAAAATCGTTGGATTCATTATTTGCACCAACAAAATCTTATTTCCAGGCAGGTATAAATTATTTAAGTAACAACGTTTACCTTGGCCGAAAAGACACGATTGCTATTCCATATATTAATGCGTCGGTTGGTTATTATCATAAATCAGGATTGTATGTAAGTGGCGCTGCTTCTTATTTACCAAATGCAAATCCCGGCCGTTTTGATTTATTTACAATTGGCGCAGGATATCTTTTTAAAATAAAAAAATTTGAAGGGCAGGTTAATGCAGATAAATATTTTTACAGCAGCCAGAGTATTAATGTGAAATCTGCCATTAAAGAAAGTTTTGATTTTTTCGCTGCGTATAATTTTGGGTTTATAAAAATAACAGCAACGCCAACACTTATTATAAGCAATGAATCATTAAAAGCAACAGCAACTTCTGCACCTGTTTCCAGCACTGAATCTGACTTTGCATTGATGCTTGGAATTGAACATACTTTTTATTTATTAAACAGCACAGTAGACATTACTCCAACTATAAATGCAAACGGAAGCACGCAAAATTATTACAATATTTTTTACAGGGCACGAAAATCGAGAATAAAAAAAAATGGCCAGGTTGTGCTGCCAGCCAACATTTCAGCGCAGGTAGATGATGCTGCTCAATTCAAAATCCTGGATTATGAATTTACTTCGCCAATTAATTATGTGGTTAAAAAATTCACGTTTAATTTTACGCCGGTTTATGCAATCGCAGTTCATCCGGCATTGTTAACTATCACAACACAAGTTGCTAATCGTGCGCCAAGAGTTGTTACGCATCCTGAAAAAATAAGCAATTCATTTTTCTTCCAGGCTGGCATTACTTATAAATTTTAGCAGAATATTTTTTTCTATTTATTATTAATGCAAAAATCATTTGCATGTATTTTTGCAAACAAAAATTAAACAAAACTATTTTGGATTTTAATGATGATATAGAAAACTGTTTAACCGTACTTAATGAAGGCGGAATAATTTTATACCCGACCGATACAATTTGGGGAATTGGTTGTGATGCAACAAATGCTGATGCTGTAAAAAAAATATTTTCTTTAAAAAAAAGAAGCGAAACAAAAAGCATGATTATATTAATGGCCGATGAACGCGATGTGCTGAAATACGTTGCCCAACCGGATTTGCGCGTTTTTGATTTTTTAAAAACAGTAAAAAAACCAACCACAATTATTTATGACGGCGCAATTGGTTTAGCGGAAAATTTGATTAATAATGATGGAACAATTGCTATAAGAATTGTGCATGAAAATTTTTGCAAACATCTTATTAAACGTTTCAGGAAACCAATTGTATCAACGTCTGCAAATATTTCCGGGGATACTGCGCCGCAATTTTTTAATGATATTAATAAACAAATAAAAGACGGCGTAAATTATATTGTAAACCATCGCCAGGATGATAACACTGCGCAACAACCATCTTCTATTATAAAATGGAATAAAGATGGCACGCAAACGATCATCAGATCATGAATTTTTTACGTAAACTTTTTTCGTAAAAATATATTCTTCCACATCTGTTGAAAGATGACGTGAAGTGTATATTTGCACCGTGAAATTTCTTATTATACAAACCGCTTTTATTGGTGATGTTGCTCTCGCAACCTGTCTTGTTGAAAAATTACACCAGCATTTTCCCAATGCGCAAATAGATTTTTTGGTAAGAAAAGGAAATGAAAGTTTATTTACTAATCATCCTTTTCTCAACGAAATTTTAATATGGAATAAGAACGAAAACAAGCAACGCAATTTGTTTAAACTGCTTCAGAAAATCCGCCAAACGAAATACCATAAAGTTATTAATGTGCAGCGCTTTGCAGCCACAGGCTTGCTTACGGCGTTTAGCGGTGCAAAGGAAACTATTGGTTTTGATAAAAACCCTTTCAGCTTTTTCTTTTCAAAAAAAATAAAACACCGCGTTAATGATGGCGCAAACATGTTGCATGAAACGCAGCGCGATTTGTTATTAATAAAAGATTTTACTGATGATAAATTTATTATGCCGCGCTTATACCCTTCAATAGAAGATTATAAAAGTGTAAAAGTTTTTCAGCAAAAAAAATATATTGTTATTGCGCCTGCATCGGTTTGGTTTACGAAGCAATATCCAAAAAGTAAATGGATAAGTTTTATTAATAAAATTGATGTTGCTTATAATGTTTTTTTAATTGGCGCGCCATCGGATAATAATTTATGCAATGAAATAATTGAAGAAAGCATTAATAAAAATGTAAGCAATCTTTCTGGCAAACTTTCTTTTTTACAATCAGCCGCATTAATGAAAAATGCAGTAATAAATTATGTAAACGATTCTGCGCCGATGCATTTTGCATCTGCCGTTAATGCACCTGTTGCTGCAGTCTATTGTTCAACCATTCCTGCATTTGGCTTCGGCCCTTTATCAGATAAAAAATTTATTATAGAAACCGAACAGCCGCTAAGCTGCCGCCCGTGCGGGTTACACGGTTATAAAGCCTGCCCGCTTGGCCATTTTAATTGCGCGCATTGGATTGAAGATGAACAGTTGCTTGCAAAGTTGGAATTTCGCTAATAGCCATTAGCTTTTAGCTGCTGGCTGTAGGTTTGGTATTTGAGTTAGATTTTTATTGTAAATATTTCCATATTTATTAATACCTGCAATATTATTATTTCAATCTTCTTTCAAGTGTAAAATACCAAAAGCTCATAGCCAATAGCTAAAAGCTAAAACTCAACTCTTGTATATTTGCAAACAATGGAAATCAACTGCACAGAAAGGGAATTATTTATTTTTAAAAAGATTGCGCATGCGGCGGAGCAATTGCAAGTTCCATGTTATGTGATTGGTGGTTTTGTGCGCGATAAAATTATTGGCCGCGCAACAAAAGATGCAGACATTATGTGTGTTGGCGATGGCATTGAACTGGCGCACAAAGTCTCGTCACTTTTTCATAATAACCCACCGGTTGCTTACTTTAAAAATTTTGGTACAGCACAAATAAAATTGGATGATCTTGAAATAGAATTTGTTGGTGCGCGCAAAGAAAGTTATCGCGATAATTCCCGCAACCCGGAAGTTTCTCCCGGCAATTTAGAAGATGATCAGTTGCGCCGCGATTTTACAATAAACGCGCTGGCAGTGAGTTTGAACGCGGCTGATTATGGAAAAATAATTGATCCGTTTAATGGATTAAACGACATTAATAAAAAAATAATTCAAACACCATTAGATCCGTTACAAACATTTAGTGATGATCCTTTGCGCATTATGCGTGCAGTTCGTTTTGCTTCGCAATTAAATTTTGAAATTGCGCCGCAAACTTTTGAAGCAATAAAAAAAGATGCGCACAGAATTAAAATTATTTCGCAGGAAAGAATTAGTGAAGAGTTGAATAAAATATTAATGAGCAATAAACCTTCCATCGGTTTTGACTTATTATATAAAAGTGGTTTGTTGCAAATTATTTTTCCGCAAATGGTTGATTTGGCTGGCGCAGAATATATTGATGGCAAAGGACATAAAGATAATTTTTACCACACATTACAAGTTGTAGATAATATTTGTGAAAATACAAATGACCTGTGGCTCAGGTGGGCAGCGGTTTTGCACGATATTGCAAAACCTGCAACAAAAAAATTTGAGAAAGATCATGGCTGGACTTTTCACGGCCATGAAGTTGTTGGCGCAAGAATGGTCCCGAAAATTTTTACAAAATTTAAGTTGCCGCAAAATGAAAAAATGCGGTTCGTACAAAAAATGGTTGCGTTGCATTTGCGGCCAATAAGCCTCACAAAAGAAAATATTACAGACTCCGCAATCAGGAGATTATTGTTTGATGCAGGCGATGATATTGAATCATTAATGATGTTATGCAATGCAGATATCACTTCAAAAAATAAACAAAAAGTAAAACGGTATCTCGAAAATTTTGAAATCGTTCGCCAGCGTTTAATAGAAGTTGAGGAAAAAGACAACATCAGAAACTGGCAACCACCAGTAACCGGCGAAATGATTATGGAAAAATTTGGATTGAAACCTTCGCGCATTGTGGGCGATTTAAAAAATGCAATCCGCGAAGCGATATTGGATGGAGAAATTGAAAATACATACGAAGCTGCATTTCAATTTATGATGGAAAAGGCAACGGCATTGAATTTGACGCCAGTAAAATAATTAATGATGAATTAATTATTATAAACGTTTTATTCTTTACAAATGAAAATTGCATATTAAATATTTACATTATTTTTGAAAATTGTTTATCATTATCTTTTATTAAGTTGAAAAAATAATTACAAATTGAGTTTATGGCTGTATTGAAATTCAGGATTTATTTAGAAGAAGACGACAGTGTTTACCGCGATGTTGCTGTAAGGCATACGCAATCATTTCAGCAATTGCACAATATTATTTTGAAGGCTTATGAATTTGATAATAAGCACCAGGCAACTTTTTTTCGCAGCAATGATAACTGGCAAAGAGGCCGAGAAATAACGCTTGAAAAATATGATAAACAATATAAAGCCGAACCTTTATTAATGGCCGAAACTGTTATTAATTCTGAAATAAAAGATCCAAACCAGAAGTTTGTTTACGTGTATGATTTTGTAAAAAACTGGTCTTTTATGGTTGAATTGATTAGCGTTTCCAAAGAAGAAAATGCAAAACTGGATTATCCGGTTTTGGTAAAATCAGAAGGCATCGGGCCATCGCAATATGGAACGCGCGGTTTGGTTGGCGATAAGCTTGCAGAGATTGAAGAAAAATATGATCTGAAAAAAAATGCCGACGGATATTATGTTGAAGGCGGATCAAAAGATGACAGCGGGCTTGAAGAAGAAACTGCCGAGGAAGAAAACGAAGAAAGTGAAGAAGAAGCCGGAACTGATGACGAACTATAATCATTTCTCTTATTAATATTTGTTGGGTTCTTTACAAGCTCATGCAAATTGAAAAATAAAACCATCATAATAATAGTTGGCCCAACCGCTGTTGGAAAAACTTCTCTCGCCATTCAGTTAGCTGAATATTTGCGTACAAAAATTATTTCTGCAGATTCGCGCCAGTGTTTTAAAGAAATAAATATTGGCGTTGCTAAACCTTCTGACGAAGAATTAAAAAAGGTGCATCATTATTTTATTAATACATTTTCTATTAATGAAGAAGTGAATGCTGCGCTGTTTGAAAAACTTGCTTTGCAATATGCGCAAGAAATTTTTAAAGAAAATGATTTCGGTGTAATGGTTGGTGGCACTGGTTTGTATGTGAAAGCATTTTGCGAAGGTTTGGATGAAATGCCTGCTGCAAATTTATTAATAAGAAATGAAATTCAAAATCAGTTTATAGAAAAAGGATTGGCGTGGCTGCAAAATGAATTGCAAAAAAATGATCCTGAATTTTATAATAAAGGAGAAATTCAAAACCCGCACCGCATGATGCGCGCGCTCGAAATAAAATTAACTACAGGCAAATCCATTCTCACATTTCGTTCTCAACAAAAAAAAGAAAGGCCTTTTAATATTATTAAAATCGGTTTGCAATTAAATAAAGAATTGCTTCATCAAAACATTAATAAACGCGTTGCTAAAATGATGGATGATGGTTTATTAAATGAAGTAAAAAATTTATTTCCGTATAAAAATTTAAACGCATTAAACACGGTTGGTTATACTGAACTTTTTAATTTTCTTGAAGAAAAAGTTACGTTGGCAGAAGCTGTTGATCTTATTAAAAAAAATACAAGGCATTATGCAAAACGGCAAATGACGTGGTTTAAAAAAGATGCCGATATCAAATGGTTTTCTCCAAATGATTTTGAGTTGGTAAAAAATTTCGTTCTTATTAATAACTGATTTTATATGATGTTGTTGATCCGTTTTCATCATTCATCCATTCAATAATAAACACTTGCTTCCTGCTGTTTTTTTGAAATTTACCCAATATTGGGTATTGTCTGTCCATTCATACAAACATAGTTTTGATGTGGGTTTGACAATTTGATTTTTTTAAACTAATTTACTATTCCTGTTTATTATTAAAACATCAACTTGTATATAGCGCGGATTTTATTTTGAGCATTTATTTTTAAATGCAGAAAGCAAATTGCAAGTTGCCCAGTCGAAAAGTTGAACCCTCTTGAACTGCAAATAAATTAAACCTTAATCAGCTAATGAAAAGTGTTGTTATTAACGTAGCAAATTTTCTTGTACACCTGTGATCTATTCTTACAACTATTAATAAAAAATAACCACCATCAGTGCATCATTTTGCATTGATAAAAAATAATTTTCTAAACCCAAAACTCAAAGCAAAATGAATAGTTCTATTGAAAGATATGTTATCAAATTCATATCCGGAAGCAAAGCAAACCAGGTTGAGGAATTTGACTTTTCGAAAAGCCAGTTGTCAATTGGCCGCGCTGCTGAAAACGACATACAGTTTGACCCTGAAAAGGAAGTGATTGTAAGCCGCCAGCATGGCACCATTAATAAAGTAAGCGACGACCCGGCGAAATTTACCATCACTGATAACAACAGCCGCAACGGAATTTTTGTAAACAAAAACCGTGTGAAAGGTACTGTCACTTTACAGCCCGGCGATGAAGTGCAGCTTGGTTTAAACGGCCCTGTTTTTTCATTTGATATTTATCCGCGTCCGCAAGATATGATGTCTGCAACACGAGTTGTAGAAATTCCAACATCAATAAAAGCAACTACTGTTTCTGAATTGCACACTGCGCCGCTTGAAGTTGGCGAACCAGCGAAAGTGGGGCTGGGCAAGCAAACCGTTGAACGCATGCTTGTTGCTGAACGCAAGAAATCATACAGCGGAATGGGTATTGTACTTGGCGCTGTAATTTTATTATTGGGCATTTTAGGATATGCATTTCGAGGAAAAATTTTTGGTACAAATACAATTATAAAAAAAGAATTGGTTGTTGATTCTGCGCAGATGAGAAAAAAATCTCCGGATGTTATTGCCAAAGAAAATATGGATAAAGTAGTGCAAATAGAATTTGCATGGGAATTATATGATGCATCAACCGGCCAGGATTTATGGCATGTGTTCGACAGAAGGAAATTAGCGGATAGTTTATATCATCCCGTTGCTTTGTATATACAAAATTCACAAGGCAGGTACGAGCCTTATTTGCAGCTTACAAGCGATAAACCTTATGGCATTCAGATTGGCGTTCCGGGTGCATCGGGTTCTGGCTTTGTAGTTTCTGAAGATGGTTTCATTCTTACCAATCGCCACGTGGGCGCAGGTTGGAACACATCTTGGAATTTTCAATCGTATGATTTTCCGGGCTTGCTTGTTGAGCCGGATGCATCTGGCAAACTGGTTATTACCAACAAAGTTGTAAACCGGGAAGATGTTGGCAATTGGGTTCCTGCGGAAACATCGATGATTGACGGGCACCAGTCGAGCAATATAAAAGGAAAGAATACTTACATGAATGTAATTTTTGCAGGCACATCATTAAGGCGCCCGGTGCAATCATCAACGCCATCTGATGATCATGATGTGGCATTAATAAAAGTTGAAATTCCTGAATCGCTTTCTAAAGTAACGATGAAAGATAATTACAATCAGATACAACCAGGACAAGCTGTAACTGTAATGGGTTATCCGGGCGTTGCGCCGCAGGAAATTGTTTTAAGAAAATCAAACGATCCTTTTCACCCAAATAGCATGGTAAGCACCGTGCCAACACCAACAGTTACTCCGGGAAATATCGGAAGGCTCGTTCCTGCTTCATCTGATAAAAACCTTACCTACAGCGCGTTTGGCGATTCATATCAGTTAACTATTAATGCGACCGGGCATGGCAACAGTGGCGGCCCTTTATTTGATGATGAAGGAAATGTTATCGGTTTATTTTATGCAGGCACTTCTGATGCTGCCGGCACGCAAATATCTTTTGCAGTACCTATAAAATATGGCCTTGAATTAATGGGCAGAAAAAAAGAAAATTAATAATCATTAATAAAAATGCTTGCGTATAAATTTTATGCGCAAGCATTCTCTATATAAAGTTTACAGAAAACAATAGAATGAGAAAGCCTGATTCGCCGATTAAAGAAGTTGCGGGTTACCATCTTGCCGAGTGCATTGGTTCCGGCGGAATGGGCGATGTATACAAGGCTTACAATAGTTTTTTAAACCGTTTTGCTGCAGTTAAAATTCTTTACCAAAAAGAATTTGCAGAACGTTTTAAAAATGAAGCATACATACAATCCAGCGTTAATCATCCAAACATTGCGCGTTTGTATGAGTATGCAGCATACGGCGATAAGCCGTGCATTGTTATGGAATATGTGGAAGGCGAATCGCTTGATGCACTGCTTCGCAGAAAAGGAAAATTGTCTAATGAAGAAACAGAAAATATTATCCGGCAAATTGTTTCTGCATTGGCATATTTGCACAGCAACGGAATAATGCATCGCGACATTAAGCCACAAAATTTTAAAATACAATTCGACGGCACTGTAAAAATGCTTGATTTCGGAATCGCAAAAAATAAATATACTCCTAAACTAACGCAAATTGGTTTTGTTGTAGGAACGATGGAATACCTTGCTCCAGAACAGTTTCAGCAACAACCGGAATTAAAATCTGATGTGTGGGCGCTTGGCGTAATGGCGTATGAATTGCTTACTGGTTATATGCCTTTTGATGCATCAAATCCTGTTACATTAAGATCAAAAATTACTAAAGGAACGTTTACAAATCCTAAAATATTAATACCCGACATTTCAGAAAAGTTATTAATACTTATCGACAAAAGTTTGCGCATTAATCCGCTTCATCGCATTAGTGCGGCAGAAATGGAAGCGGTTATTGGCAAGAAAAAACAGCAAACAAATTCAACTCCAATTCCGTTATTTACTTCTTCTTATAAAAAATGGTTATTGCCCGGCATTGCAGGTTTTGGAATATTGTTTTTTTTCGGCTTGTTGATGTATAATAATATGCCCGATAAAACAGATAAAAAAATTGTGAATGAAGATTCCGTTTCGAAAACACAAATAGTTGATGATAAAAAAAATAGCAGTACTGATACAATTGTAAAAGCACAGCCTGCTGCAGATATTAATGATAAAAAAATTATTATAAGCGCATTGAATGCAGACAATGCAGTGTTGATTTTTCCTGATGGCACAAGCCAGCCCTTGCCTTATGAAATGCATGGAAAAGATGGCGATTTATTTCATTTTACCATTCATGCAGATGGCTATGTAGACAGGCAGGAAGAGGTTCAGATAACGCCGCACCGTACTTCTTATCCATACAATCTTGTAAAAATAAATAACTGAAAAATGTTCTGGAAGAAAAAAAATAAAAACGCAGAAGAGCATTATCAAAATGAAACTGCAACCGACAATGGAGAGCTGTCTGTTTTGAAAGTTGTTATAAAAACAGATCTTGGCAATGTGCGCACCAACAATGAAGATGCTGCTTCATTTTTTAAAATGAACGATGAAAAATTGCTGCGCGAAAAAGGTTATTTATTAATCGTTGCAGATGGAATGGGCGGCCACGCTGCAGGCGAAGTTGCAAGCAACATGGCCGTTGAAATTATAAGCCAGGAATATTATAAAGAAAATAAAGAAGCCAACACAGAAAAAATTTTAGCGAAAGCCTTTAATACTGCCAATAAAAAAATATTTGATCTCGCTTCCGCCAATGATAAATACCGCGGCATGGGAACTACATGCACGGCGATTGTTGTTCTAGGCACATCAATTTATTATGCGCATGCCGGTGATAGCCGCGCATATTTATATACAAATAAAAAAATAATACAATTAACACAAGACCATACATACGTACAGGAACTCGTGAACAGCGGCGCAATAACTGCGCACGAAGCAGAAACACACCCGCAAAGAAATATTTTGATCAATGCAATGGGAACAAAGCCTGGAATGCGCGTGGATACTGGAAAATATAATTCACCATTAAAAGAAAATAATCGTTTGATGATTTGCTCTGATGGTTTGTATGATTATTTAAGCGATGATGAAATTGCAGAAATAATGAACATTGATGTGCTTGATAATGTTGCAGATTATTTTATTGCAGAAGCAAAAAAACGTGGCGGAAAAGACAACATCACTGTTGCTCTTGCAGAAAAAATTGTTGAGAAAATGGAACCGGTGCAGGAAACAAATTTAAAATTAACAAGAGACGTAGATCTGCCGAAACTCACGCGCGACGCAGATATGCCGTCTGGTTATTAATAATAGTATTATGATTGGCGAACACATACACAGCTATCAAATAAATGCGCATCTTGGCCAGGGTGGAATGGGCAATGTATTTCGTGCCACAGATAGTATGCTCGGCAGGGAAGTGGCGTTAAAAATGCTACATCCGCAACTTACTAGCCAGCCGCAATTTTTAGAAAGGTTTAAAAAAGAAGCGCGCGTGCTTGCACAATTGCTTCATCCAAATATTGCTGTTATCTATAATTTTATTGAGCAGCACGACAACCATTATATGGTGATGGAATATGTGGAAGGAACAAGCCTTGATGATTTATTAAAAATACATAAAGCGCTTCCTGTACAATTTGTAGTGCCCGTTTTTATACAAGCGCTCGAAGGTTTGCAGCATGCGCATAAAAAAAATATTTTTCATCGCGATATAAAGCCATCCAACTTAATGCTTACGGAAGATGGCGTTTTGAAGCTGATGGATTTTGGTATTGCAAAAGTTGCGGGCGAACAAAAAATGACGCAGGTAAATAAAATTGTTGGCACCGTAGAATTTATGGCGCCGGAATTAATTGAAGGAAAAACCGCTTCTGTATCATCGGATATTTATGCAATGGGCGTTACGTTGTATGAATTGGTTTCGGGAAAATTGCCTTTTGAAAGTGACACCGATTATAATTTAATGCAGGCGATTTTAAAGAAAAAAATAAAGCCGCCAGACAGGTTGAATGCTTCCGTTCCAAAAGCTTTAAGTGATATTATATTAAAGGCTTTGGAAAAAAATCCGGAGCACCGTTATCAAACTGCACGGGCATTTCAACAGGCATTAATAGCTGCATTTCCCAATTATCGCGAAATCGATATGAATGCGCTAAAGCCGCCACCACAGCAAACTGTATTGGTTAGCCAATATGCCGAAGGTGCTGCAACGCGCCTTAACAACACCGGGCAGGTTTTCAATTTGCAAACTAAAATGGAACCGATTTCAAAGCCATTTTCTTTCAATGAATTTTTTCAGGAAAAAATTTTAGCCAACAAAAAACTGCCTTTTATTTTGGCAGGAATTGGTTTGCTATTTTTTGTTTTTATTATTATTTCTGTGAACACCGGGAAAAATAATAACACAATTAATAATGATAACAACGTTGTAAAAGCAGACACCGTTAAGCAAATAAAAGATGAAAAAAGTTTGAGAGGCGGTAACACTTTGCCAGCTCAAAATATTACTCCGCCGCCAACAACTTCAGGTTTGCAATTGCCAGCTGATGATAACGCGGAACCGGTTGAACCTGTAAAACCAAAAAAAGAAAAACATAAAAAAAAGGTTGAAGAAGTTGCAGTTGATAACACATCAAAAACAGATACAAAACCAGTTGAGAAAAAAGAAGAAACACCTACTCCGGTTGTTATTAAGCATGAAAGAAAATTAATTTATATCGATAATAAAGTGGAAGTAAATTTATATCTCCGCGATAACCTCGGTGATGGTGATGGCGCAAAAGAACGCTCATTAACGTTTACCGTTTCAAGCAATGTTTATTACCAGGGAACCATTATTATAAAACAAGGTGCCATTGCAAAAGGCGATATTACCATTGGCAGAATACAGACTTCGGTAAATATTTATTCAGTTGCTGGCGCAAACGGGCAAACAATTTCACTCAATACTCGTTCGCACAGAAGGCGCAAAGATTTGCAATCCGACAGAAATTATGAAGCTGTTATTGAGCGCGGAACACGTATGACATTTGAATAATTATCTTGTAATCGTAACATAAATAGAACCGTTCGAAAATTTGTGCAGCAGCACCATCGTCTTGTGCGTTAATACATCGTTCATGTCAAGCAATTCAGGGTTGTCGATATCTTCAAACCACACAACATAGCAATTGCTTTCTGCATAAAAATTACTGATTTCATCGTGAAAAACCAAGTGCGGCAACATGTCGCAACGCAGGCCTGTAAAGAAATACAGCGCATCATCCGAGTTGGAATAAATGGCATACCCTTTTTTAAAAAGCGTTTTATTTTGCTTTAAAAAATTTACAATCTCTGAATCTTTTTGCCAGCTATCTTCTGTATAACCGGGAATACCCGCATATTTTATTCCATCATAATTTTCATAATCAGCTTTATATTGATTGCGTTGAAAAAATAAAAATAATAAAGCAATTATAACGGTAGACCACGCCCGTTTTTTTAACCAAAATTTTTTTGCAAAAGGTATAAGCCAGGAAGTGCTTGCCCAAAGCATGGGTATAAATAATGGCGATAATAAACGGCTATTAATAAGCTCGTACCTGCTGAATGTTGCAGATAAAATAATAAACAATAAATACACGATGAAAAATGTAACCGCAATATTTTCATGCGTATAATAATAGATATTTTTAAGGCTTCGCCAGAATAATACAATAGCGCCGATGATAAATATTAATGCCATACAAACAGAAATGACAGCATGATTTTTCGGCAATGGCAACCAGTCGCAAAACACTGTTCCGCAATACAAAATATTAGTAGATAATGATGATAAACTTTTTTCGCGCATGCCGGTAAAAGTTCCTTCGGCCAAGGAGTTGCGCATTAAATTAATAACAAATAAAGAACAGCTTATTGAAGTAAATATGAAGAGTTGATAGATTTTATTTTGCAGTAATAATTTTTTATCAAACAATAATAATAAACTTCCGGTGCATATTAATGTAACGCCCGCGTATCTTGTAACGCACGCCAGCGCTGCAATGCAAGACACCAGCATTAATGATTTCAGTGAATAACTGGTAAAATAATTTCGCAAAGCGATGATAAAAAGCAGCAACAACAAAATAAATAAAGTCTCCGACCATAACATGGAATATACTTCAAGCAAACACGGGCTTAAAACAATGCAACTTAAAATGATGTACTTATACCATTTGGATTTGTATTGAAAATATTCCATTATTAACCCGCATGTATAAATAATTAATGCAAATAAAAATGCATTTAATAGCGGCGCAAATGCTGCAGGATCCAATCCTGTTATTGCAATAAAACCGCTGAGAAATAGCGGGTAAAATGCAGGAAACACAACCATCGGCCTTCCGTAAAAATCATTTATTAATCCGTGGTCGTGAATATTTTTTGCAACGCTTGAGTAAACTACAGAGTCTGGTGAAACGCCAATTCCGCTGTGGCGCGTGTACATATAAATAATAAAAAAACCAGCCGCAGAAGCTATACAGGCATCAAGATTATTTTTGGGAAACAGTTTCAGAATAATAGATTTCATGCGGCAAAAGGAAAATTAAACCTCCGCGAATATAAGCGATAATAAGAATGGAAGTATGAAGAACTGATTGAGGTTTTCAAATTTATTCTATCAAATCATTAATAAAAATTTGTTTGAAAAAAATTTTTCGATTTGGCTATACATAAAAAAAGAGGAAAGATTTTTTACAATCATTTCCTCTTAAAAAATATTTTGTTGTTTTATTAATGATGCCCGAAACTGCCTCGTGCACCACCACCGCCTCCGCCAAAATTTGATGAAGGAGCAAAACTTCTTGCAGGCTGCGAAGGCTGCACATTTTGCTGGCGGTTGTTGTTATTATTGTTATAATAATTATTCTGACT
>Ga0206963_10011_pt1 | contig 77260 bp, 75 predicted proteins | sample Alteio_BWOrgHeat_28_FD_152958 | JGI IMG/M metagenome (GOLD analysis project Ga0206963, IMG submission 152958) | Enriched cells from forest soil in Barre Woods Harvard Forest LTER site, Petersham, Massachusetts, United States -... | ecosystem: Environmental > Terrestrial > Soil > Temperate forest >... | reverse complement strand
CATACACTTGTTTCAGGCCATCATCAAAAGTTATTAAAAAACTTTTTTCTTTTAAAGGAATTTTTTGCTGGTGATGATTAATAATATCTGTTAATGAAACCGGTGAAAAATGTTTCAATAAAAAATCGAGATCAGCTTCAAACTGGCGGGCGTTTTTATAATTGTATAAACTTTTTATATAAGGCACATCATCATCGGCAACAATATGATGATAGGGAATAAGAAGATCAACCGGTGATTTCTTTTTCAGCCATTCAATATTAATTTTTGAAACACCTGCAAAAAACGAATGTTTAAATAGCTTCATTTTTCAATATATCATCAATATATAAAACCTGTGAGTGGCTTGTTTTGAGAATAGATTTATTATTCATTTTTATTTTGAATAACGATCTCACCTGGTGAAAGAAAAACAAAGGCATGTAAAATATTGCTTTTGAAACAGATTTATTTGCAGCTTTGGTAATAACAATAATTATAAAAGAAAGTACAAAAAGACAAAGCACAGCGAGCCATCCAAGCATAAAGCCTTTATGTATAAAAAAATTAAGCTTAATAAAAAGTATTGCTGCCAACACCAATATAAAATATGGCGGCCTGATTAGGTTGTAACCAAAATAAGCCATACTGAAATTGCGCCGTTTTATACCTGTAAAAAAAAGATCTATAGACTCACTGAAAAATTTAAAATAAGAACTTATCCAGCGGGTGCGCTGCCTTTCAAAATTATTTGCATCAATTACTTTTTCATCATAAACAATGGCTGCGGGCGCGTACGCAATTGTTGAAACACTCTTAACAATTTCTGCCTGCATTTTTTTATCAAATCCGCCCATTTGGCTGCGGCCATCATAATTTATTCTACGATAAATATTTGCATCAACAGAAACTCCGCAACCCCAAATCGAAACGCATAGCCCAAGCTCAGATCTTATATCACGATCAATAAATGTGTTGAAAATAATACCAATGGTATCAATTTTTGCGTATTTGCCCTGCGTATTTTTTGATTGTAAATTTCCCTGAACGGCTTTATAACCTTTGTTGTAATAAATATTTAAAACCTCAAGAAATTTTGGGTGAACCAAATTATCAGGATCAAATATTACAAGGATTTCATCCGTACTTTTAAAATGTTCAACAGCATATGCAATCGATTTACTGTTGGTATTAAATGCTACAGGAGGTTTCAATATATTAATGCGCGGATCATCAAAATGCAGGTTGGTAATATCGCAATCATCTGCAACGATGTAAACATTAAAATTCGGATAGTTCTGTTTTAGTAAAGAATCTACAATAGGTGGAATAAATACAGTTTCCTGGTGCGCAGTAACTACTATTCCAAATTGATAATTTTTTGTAATGGGCGTTGAAAAGATATTTTTTGGCTTAAACCCGAATGCCCTTTTGATAAAAAAAATGAGTATTAATACAAATGGGTGGATTAAATAAAGCGCAAGAAAAACCTGCAACAACACATACAAATACCACAAAATTTTTAAAGCCTCAGTCATAGGTAAAGCTTCCTTATTTAATTAAAAGTTATGAAAAACAATGCTGATTGAAAAATAAAACTAAGGGTAAAATAGCTCGGTGTTTTTCAGCGATTATTATCACTTCTTAAAAAACGTATTTATTTGCACTGCGGTTGCAAATGTACTCAATTTATTTTAGTAATCACAAAACCAAACCTTTAAAATTGATTTTTAAACAGTAATGTGAATAAATATTCAGTTCAATATTTTTATTTATTGAACTGAATATTTAATAAGAATTTTAATAAGTTTTTTTACTTAAAAATATTATTAATAGAAAAGTTCTGGCGTTGGCAAATCAAAGCCCTAATTGCTCTTCCAGGTATTATTAGCTTCATTCATATCAGGAAAATGTTTGTCTGGATCAATGGTAACTTCAGTTATTTTATCGGTTGAATTATAATGAAATTTCCAGATGCTTCCATGTTGCCAGATTTCAACGGGCAATTCAACACGGCCGGTTTTTCCATTCGCTTCTTTTATTTCAATAACGGCTGGCATTGCGAGTTGCTCAAAATTTTCAATAGTAATTATTGAACCTTGACTTGAATCATTTTTTACATAATCCACATTTGTTACTGCTTGGTCCAATTTCCAGTTATTTAAAAACCATCCGCGCCAAAACCAGTCCAAACTTTCTCCGCTGCTGTTTTCCATCGCATGAAAAAAGTCCCAAGGTGTTGGATGTTTAAATGCCCAATTATTAATGTAATATCGAAAAGCACTATCGAAACGTTCTGGCCCTAAAATTTCATCGCGCAGCAATTCCAGTCCCATGCCCGGTTTGCGGTATGCGTTTGTTCCAAGATTTGGGCCGCTCGTTACATCAGGCACCGTCATTATACTTTCAGATTTATCATTGAAAATATATTTTGCCGGAGAATGCCTGTTTATTTTTGCGTTAAAAAATTCTCCATTATTAAAATTTTTATCTGCAACGGTATTAATAAACGTATTGAAACCTTCATCCATCCAAGGATATTTTCTTTCATTACTTCCAACAATCATTGGGAACCACGTGTGGCCAAACTCATGGCTCGTAACGCCCCACAATCCGCCGCCCATTGCTTGTGATGAACAAAAAACAATTCCCGGATATTCCATGCCGCCAACAATACCGGCAACATTTGTTGCAACCGGGTAAGGAAATTCAAACCATTGTTTTGAATAATGTTCCAAACAACCTTTTACAAATTCAGTAGAACGTTTCCAACCATTGTCTTTCGCTGCTTCTGCAGGGTAAACTGACATGCCTAAAATCTTTTTACCACTTGGTAAATTTATTCTTGATGCATCCCAAATAAAAGCTGTTGAAGATGCCCAAGCAACATCGCGCGCATTGGTCATTTTAAATTTCCAGGTGATGCGATCTTTTGAAGGCCTGCTTGCTGGATCGGTTACTTCACTTTCAGATCTTATTACAACTGTTTTATCACTTTCTTTTGCTTCTTTTAAACGTTTAATTTGTTCAGCGGTTAATACTTCAGTTGGGTTTTGTAATTCTCCCGAAGCAACAACAATCTGGTTTGCTGCTGTATTAATACTGAATTCATAATTTCCATATTCCAGATAAAATTCACCTTGTCCTAAATATGGTAGTGTGTTCCATCCAAGCACATTATCAAACACACACATGCGCGGGTACCATTGTGCAATTTCATATATCCATCCATTTTTTGTTTTCAATCTTCCCATTCTGTCTGTGCCATACTGCGGAATAGAAAATGAATAATCAATTTTAATCTGCACAGAATCGCCGCTTGCTTTTATAGGTTTTGATAAATTGATTTGCATGCGCGTATCATTAATCAAATATTTCGCATCTTCTTCTTTTGCATGATTAATAATTTTTACAGATTTAATTGTATAACCACCATCAAAATCCCTGTTTGCCCAACGGCCACCGGTAATGGCTGTTGCTGCAACTGCGCGAGATTTTAAACTATAAATATTCTGATCCAATTGTAACCAAACGAATGGCAATTTTTCAGGGCTGTTATTTTTATAAGTTATAATTACAGAACCAGTGATTGTATTATTCACATCATCCAATGTTGCATTGATTTTATAATCTGCACGGTTCTGCCAATATTTTGGCCCGGGAGTTCCGCTTGCAGTACGCACTTCATCGCCAAAAGCAGGATAGAACATTGGCGCGAAAGCTTCATGCTGATCAAACTTAGAAGTTTGAGCGGCAGAAGAACTTTGCGCAAAATTTTTCAGGCTCATTAATAACAAACCTGAAATCGTTAGCAACGCATAAATTTTTCTCATAATTATATTGATATAAATTTTTTGAATAGCATTAAAGATATGCCTCTATTAATAAATGTAAAAGAAAATTGATAAGCGGGCAAAGGCTTTTATTAATGTTGAAATAATTATTAATAAGCGAATAAAATGTAACGTAGATTTTTTTTGCAATTAAGATTTTTTTGCAGATAAAATTTTAAACTATAAAAGTCATAAAAAATCTGCGTTCAATTGTAAAATCTATTGTTAAGCATCTTGAGGTAAAACAATTAATTTTGCGCGCACGCAAAAAGTATTTTTATAATGAAAGATAAGCTGCAAAAACTCGCTGCGCAACTGGAAGGTGAATTGTATGATGATAAAACAATGCGCATTTTGTATGCAACCGATGCATCTGCTTACCGCGAAATGCCGCTTGCTGTTGCCATTCCAAAATCGGTTGATGATATAAAAAAGTTAATTGCATTTGCACATGCACAAAAAACTTCATTAATACCAAGAACCGCCGGAACCTCGCTCGCAGGGCAGGTTGTAGGCAAAGGGATTATTGTTGATGTATCAAAAAACTTTACACAAATAATTGAATTAAATAAAAAAGAAAATTGGGTGCGCGTGCAGCCCGGCGTTATCCGTGATGAATTGAATTTGTTTTTAAAACCATTCAATTTATTTTTTGGCCCCGAAACTTCCACCGCAAACCGCGCAATGATTGGCGGGATGGTTGGCAATAATTCCTGCGGATCAAATTCAGTTGTGTACAGAAGCACGCGCGAACATTTGCTCGAAATAAAAGCATTATTAAGCGATGGTTCAGAAGCAGAGTTTAAAACAATAAACATTGATGATTTTCATACAAAATGTGAAGGCAATAATCTCGAATCGAAAATTTATAAAACAGTAAGAAGTTTATTAAGCGATTATAATAAACAAACTGAGATAAGAAAAGAGTTTCCAAAAAAATCAGTTGAAAGAAGAAACACAGGTTATGCAGTTGATGTGTTGTTAGAAGCAGCGCCCTTTACAGTTGGTGGCGATGATTTTAATTTTTGCAAACTCATTGCGGGTTCAGAAGGAACGCTTGCTTTTATTACTGAAATAAAATTAAATGTTGTTCCGCTGCCGCCAAAAGAAGTTGGTTTATTGTGCGTGCATTTTAATTCTATCGATGAAGCGCTGCGCGCAAATTTGATTGCATTAAAATATAAACCAAGCGCCAGCGAATTAATCGATCATTATATTTTAGAATGTACAAAAGATAATATTGAACAAAGTAAAAACCGATTTTTTGTGCAAGGCGATCCGGGCGCTATTTTAGTAATTGAATTTGCAAAAACAAACCGCGAAGAAATCACCACCATCTCAAAAAATGTGGAAGAAGAAATGCGCGCTGCAAACCTTGGTTATCATTTTCCATTGTTGTTTGGTGATGATAGTAAAAAAATATGGTCGCTCCGCAAAGCCGGGCTGGGCCTGCTTAGCAACCTGCCAGGCGATGCAAAAGCAGTTCCGGTTATTGAAGATACGGCTGTTGATGTAAACGATCTTCCCGCATACATCCGCGACTTTAATGAAATTTTAAAAAAGTATAATTTATTCTCCGTGCACTATGCGCATGCGGGTTCCGGCGAAATTCATTTGCGACCCATTATTAATTTAAAAACCGAAGAAGGCAATAAATTATTCAGGACAATTGCTGAAGAAATTGCAACGCTTGTAAAAAAATACAATGGCTCACTAAGTGGCGAACATGGCGATGGAAGATTGCGCGGTGAATTTATTAAACAAATGATTGGTGAAAAAAATTACCAGTTATTAAAAGAAATAAAACGCACCTGGGATCCTGAAAATATTTTTAACCCAAATAAAATTGTTGATACGCCTTCGATGAATAGCATGTTGCGTTATAAACCAAACCAACAAACTCCTGAATTCAAAACAATTTTTCGTTTTAATAATCAAAATGTTTTGCAACATGCAGAACAATGCAACGGTTCTGGCGATTGCAGGAAAACAGAATTATCCGGCGGAACAATGTGCCCTTCATTCATGGCAACGCGCAATGAGAAAGATACAACACGTGCGCGCGCAAATATCTTGCGTGAGTTTTTGACAAACTCTGATAAGATGAACCGTTTTGATCATAAAGAAATTTATGACGTGATGGATTTGTGTTTGAGTTGCAAAGGCTGTAAATCTGAATGTCCGTCAAACGTAGATGTGGCAAAACTTAAGGCAGAATTTATGCAGCATTATTATGATGCAAACGGCGTTTCGTTCCGTTCAAAATTGATTGCGAATTTTAGCAACTCAGCAAAGCTCGGTGCCATTTTTCCCGGTGCATATAATTTCATGATGACAACTTCTGGCATCAGCACATTAATAAAAAAACTTTCAGGTTTTGCAACGCAACGTTCTATGCCAACAATGTATAAACAAACATTAATGAGTTGGTATAAGAATAAGAAACAAGCAACAAGCTTTCAAGGCACAAGTAAAAAAGTTTATTTGTTTTGTGATGAGTTCACCAATTATAATGATACAGAAATTGGTATTAAAGCAATTTTACTATTAGAAAAATTAGGTTCCGAAGTAATTATTCCAACACACGAAGAAAGCGGCCGGGCCTGGCTTTCAAAAGGATTAATCCGCGAAGCAAAAAAAATTGCGAATAAAAATATTTCGTTATTACATTCATTAATAACTTCTGAAACACCATTAATCGGCATCGAGCCTTCAGCGATATTAACTTTTCGCGATGAATATATTGATCTTGCTGATGATGAATTTTTTGACGCTGCCAAAGCATTATCAAAAAATGTTTTTTTAATTGATGAGTTTATTGCAAATGAAATCACGAAAGGAAACATCAGCAAAGAAAATTTCACTAAAGAAAAACAGCATATAAAATTGCATGGTCATTGCCAGCAAAAAGCGTTGTCGTCTGTTGCGCCTTCTGTAAAAATTTTATCGCTTCCCGAAAATTATTCTGTCGAAACAATTCCTTCAGGATGCTGTGGCATGGCGGGTTCCTTCGGTTATGAAAAAGAACATTATGAATTGTCGATGAAAATTGGCGAGCTCGTTTTATTTCCCGCAGTGCGTAAATCGATCGATACAATCATTGCAGCGCCTGGCACAAGTTGCCGCCATCAAATTAAAGATGGAACCGGAAAAAAAGCATTACATCCAATTGAAATTTTATATAACGCACTCGTGTAGTTTTTTTTATTTTTTACCAATCATTTGTACCGCTATTTATCTTCATTGGCGTCGCACTCTTGTACAGTTGATTCTTTATTCAACAAAAAAGATTATTAATTATCGATTACTAATTATTGATCAATAAAAGTCTCTTCAAAAATTTGCTGAATGTATTTGTCGTTATAATCTTTAATAACCGCAAGCACATTGTTGTATTGTTCGAATTCATTTTTATCATGCATCGTTGTTAGCACAACTGCCGGCATACCCGCATGCAGCGCGGATTCCACGCCTTTTGGCGCATCTTCAAAAACAATGCAATCTTTCGGATCAACATGTAATAATTGAGCAGCTTTCAAAAAAACTTCAGGATGTGGCTTACTAACTTTTACATCATCTGCACTTACAATTGCTTTAAAATAATGTCGGATATTTAAATTGTCTAAAATAAAATCAATATTAAAAGGAATAGCAGCGGAACCAATTGCCATTAATATATTATGTTCGGCTGCGCTTTCTAAAAAAATATTTAAGCCATTAATCAATTTCAAATTTGGTAAAAAAGCTTTTTGATAACGCTTCTCCTTTTCCATAGAAATTTTATTCATTTCTTCCTGCGTAAAATGATTTTCGCCAAACACACGCACAAGCAACTCTTCATTTTTTCCATACATTTCTTTCTTCACTTGTTCGCGTGTGAGGTTTGCTTTTAAATCATTATTCAAAATTTCTTCCCACGCAGTTGTGTGATAAGCCATGTCGTCAATCATCGTTCCGTTTAGATCAAATAAAAAAGCTTTTGGTTTTAATAACATAATAAAATAGTATAAATGAAAAGAGATTAATAAAATGTTAGCCGCAGATTCGCAGATTTATTATTGAAAATCATCTGCAAATCTGCGGCTGCAATCAGGCCTGCAAAATACTCATTTACATAATCAATTGAAAAATGTTTGTCTGAATAACATTTTTGCAATTATAATTTTTATGTAATTATTTTTGCAACCGGTTAATCATTCATCGAAATTATATTGCTGATGTGGCAAAAAATCGCAGCGTTTGTTTTATTAATAGCTGTTGCAGGAAGCACCTTCAACAAAGCTGTTGTAATGCTCGATTATCATTTCAACCAAAAATATATTGCTGCCACACTTTGTGAAAACCGCGACAAGCCTGCATGTTGTTGCAAAGGAAAATGTTTTTTAAAAAAGCAATTGCAAAAAGATGAAGACAATGGCAAAAATAATTTGCCACCATCAAAAGATAAATCAGATATTTTATTTTTTTGCGAACAACATGTTGATCTGTCTTTTGTAACACAAAAAAATTCTTCCATACACGCGGCTTATTTATTAAAAAAATATTCCGCATCATTAACGCCGGTTTTTCATCCTCCAGGCAACGCATAATTTTTATTATTAAAAAATAGACAGCAAGTTTATGCAGCAATGTATATGCTTGCCTATGTACAATTTTGTTTATTAATAATTCAAAAAATTATGCGAAAGAAATTATTATTAACTGCGGTTATTATTATTACTTTATTTACTTCCATTAATGCATGCCCGTTTTGCGGCTGTGGCGGTGGCAATTTATACATGGGGATTATGCCTGATTTTCAGCGCCAGTTTGTGGGCATCCGCTATCATTATTCTCAATATCATACGCAACTTGTAAGCGACCCAACGCAATTCAGTACCAACTATTATAACATTGTTGAAGTTTGGGGTGGTATTCATCTTGGCAAAAAAATTCAGTTGCTTGCATTTATTCCATATTATCAAAACAAACAAATTGATGACGACGGAACCATGCGCCCGAGCGGCCTTGGCGATATAACGGTGATGGGGCAATATGAAGTTTTCAGAATTGTGACGCCATTAAAAGATCATAAATTAATTGATCAGCAACTGTGGCTTGGCGGAGGCGTTAAGATTCCGACAGGAACTTTTAATGTCGATTTAAATGATTCTACAACAACTGTTGCAGACATTAATGCACAACTCGGAACGGGAAGTGTTGATTTTTTATTAAATGGATTGTACAGCATCCGCATGGGAAACTATGGTATTAATGCGTCCGCGAATTACAAAATTAATACGATAAACAGCGATAAGTATAAATATGGGAACAGGTTTACCGGCAACTTAATTGCTTACTATCGCATCGCTGTGAAGCGGGATTTTATTTCACCAAATATTGGTTTGGGTTATGAAAATGTTGCCGGCAATACGCTGCAAAATAAAACGGTGCAATACACCGGAAGCAACGTTACCGCAGGCATTGTGGGTGTCGAATTTAATTTTAATAAAATAGGAATTGGCGTAAACGGGCAATTGCCGTTTGCACAAAATTATGCGGAAGGACAAACGAAACTAAAATTTAAAGGAATGATGCACGTAACATTTGCATTATAATAGTTACAGGATTTGTCATATTAATAACGAAGAGGAAACTGAAAGAATAATATTCATTATTATATTAACTGCCAATTAAAAATTGCATTCATTAATCAAACTTGAAACAAAAACTTATTCCATCACTTAAGGCCCAACCAAGTTCATGCTCTGTTTGAACATTGGTTGGCCTTCTTATTCTTTTAAAAGAAGTAAATTGTCCATTTTGATTATAATAACCAAGTTTCCATTGTGTGTTAAAAGCAAAATCATAAGCGGCAGTTGCAAACAACCCCAGTTGAAATTTTTTTGTTTGAATTGGATACCAGAAAAAACGAACAGCAGGCTCTGCTAAAAAACCCGTGCGGTGAAGCGATAATATTTTTTCGTATTGATGGGCGAGGCTGTCAATATCCGGCGGCACATTTCCGTTGAGTGCAATGCGATCTCCGTGTTTGCCCAAACCAGCGCCAGCCAATATCCAGATTTTTTTTGTTTCAAAAATTCTGCGGTACGCACCAAGCGTAAAGTTTGATGTAATAATATCCTGCCGGGAAATAATAGTCCCGGCTTTTAAACTGTACATCATTTTTGTATTGAAAGGAATTGCAGCGATTTCCAAATTTATACCAACCGGTATAATTTGTTGTGGCGTGTACCCATACTTTGTAAGAAAATTATTAATGCGCAAATCTTTTGCTGTATAAAACGTATTGCTTGCATTAAACAAAATAGAAAATGTAGAATCATCCTGGTAAATATGCGGACGTTTATCTGAATGATGAATGTAAACAGAATCTTTTTTATAAGAATTTTGTGAAAAAAGAATAGCTGGTAAAAAAAGACATATAGCAATAAAAGTAAAAAAGCTATTCATATACACAGTTGAATAGCTAAGTTACTTTATTTGGCAAATTTTTTATAGCATCTTGTAAGAAATTAGTTAAGGCGCTGTTATTGCATTTTAATTTGTACTGTGGGTTTGCTCAAACAATGCTTCGGGTAATGCGTTCCAAAAAATTACTACAATTCTCCTGCGTTCATCATCTGTAGTATAATCAGTGATTGTTTTATTTGGATAATCTTCGCCTTTTCCTAATTTAATAAAACGCATTTTTGTTAATGATGAATCTGGAAACTGGTTTATATTTTGCAAAAAAATCGACTTCATTATTCCGGCAATATCTTCACTGCGCAGGCGCGACAATTCTATATTTAATAGTTGGCGTGATGCATTTGTATCATTAATATTTTTTGTTAATGTGTCCCACAATTCAGATTTTTCTTTGATCGGTTGTTCATCTGCATAGCCATAACAAACGATGTTTGATAAAATTTTTCTTTGCGGATGTTTTTGTAAAAATGCAATAAGGCTGTCAAGAACCGGTTTAAAAACCTGCTTTGCCATTTCCAATTTTTCACCAGGAATGGCAAAGCCGCCCGGCGGAAAAAAAGTGGCCGTATTAAATTTTATAAAATTTTGTTGCTTCAGCAAATCATCAACAAATAAAACATCTTCATTTTTTTCATTAATAATGGCTTTGCCATTGGTGTTAAAAACAATTGCGTTTTTATATTGCTTTCTTTTCATGCCGCGCCTTATTGTAGCAGCGGTTGCATTTATATTTTCCGTTCTTTTTTTTGATTCCGCTATTTCTGTGCTTAATTTATTTTTTAAATTAGTTGCTGTACTATCGTCTATTTCACCTTTTTTATTTTTCTCATCGCCGGCATTATCCAATGCAATAAGTTTTTGCTGCATGGAAAGTTCAGCTTGTTTTTGGTTGTCAAGTTGCAGGTTCATTTTTGCAACTTTTCGTTTTCCCACGCAACTTGAAAATAATAATGCCGACAAAAAAATAAGTATAAAAGAAATGCTCGTTTTCATAGTAAATTATCTTGTGATTTGGGTGATTACGTTTATTATTAATAAAAATTAAAATCCTCCGGAACGAAATAGTTTATAATCTGTTCCTGTTTTTTCTGCTTTTGCTTTGCGCGGTTTAAAAGATGCAGATGAAACGTAATTTTTTTCTGCAATAATATTGTCTGTTATTACCAAATTATTTGGCGCAACATCTTTCTTAATGATTACCGGTTTCAATTTTTGTTTTTGAATTTTTTCCGGAATGCTATTTTCCTTTTTTACCTGCGGAATTATTGCAGCTGTACTTGTAGGATTTATTACTGGAGCATTTGCAGAAGTTGTAACAACGCTGTCTTTTTTTATCGTCGCAGGAGTTACAACCGCTGGTAAAATTTTTGGATGTACATTGTTTGCAACAATAATAATATTATTTTTTTCTTTAGCCGGCGTATAGAATAAAAAGCCTGCAACAACAGCAATTGAAGTAAGCCCGGCAAGTGATAATGAAATGTTTCTTTTTAATGCAGCCTTATTTTTCTTTTTTGTTTCTATCTCAATAATGGCTTCTTTTAGTTTTTTATTTTCAGCAAATAATTTTTCCTTCGTCATTATTTCTTTCGAAACTTCTGATTGCAGAATTTGAATTTGTGATGATGAATTTTCTAAATCTTTTTTTAATTCTTCCACTTCTATTTCCAGCAAACGGTTGTATGATTGAGAATCAAAATCAACTATGCAGGTTGATAATAATGGTATTTCAATTGTTTGTTTATTAATGGAAATAACAAACAGCCTTAAAAGATTTTGTAAATAAAAATCATTAATGTTTTTTAATTCTTTGTACACGGCAGATTTATCGCCTTCGCGTAAACTATTGGCCGTAAAAATTAAACCGCTTTCGTTTGTATAAGTTGAAAATAATTCGGGTTTAAATTGCAACGCTTTTAAACTAATTGCCAGCACAAGAATAGAAAACTGATCGGCAGCAAGGTTAATAACATGCTGGTTTCTTTTCGGATGCTGGAAATCATTATTATAAGGAGACTGGCCGGTCGTGTCTGTTAATTCGTCAAACAAAATATTATCATAATCTGCAAGCATTAATTTTCCTTGCGGCGTTACCATAATATTTTCCGCAGCTAAATTGCCATGCACAAATGTTTGCTGCAAAAGCCACACAGACATTTGCTGAAATTGCGTAAAAATTTCGTCAAGCGCGGTTCTGTTTTTTTCTTCGCAGCAACGCTGTACAAAATTATAAAGTGTTTTGCCTTCAATCCACGGCATTAATAAAACGCAATATGTTCCGTGAAAAGAATTTTCACTTTTTATAACGTACACTTCACTTTCAAATAATTCGAATGGAAGCATAAATGTTGAACTTATTTGCGCAACATATTTTTCAACTGCCTGTAAATAATTTGTCTGGTTATTAATCTCTTTTGTATAACATTTCAGTGCATAAAATTTTTCATTCATGCATACTTTAAAAATTACTGCATTATTTCCGACGCGCTTTACAGGTTGATCATTTTCATCAAGGATTACCTGAATTTTTTTTGTATTTAATAAAGAAAAAGGCGAAGGGTTTACGCGCGTAACTGCTTTTGTATAATCATTTTCTGTTGGCCACATAAAACAAATTTTTTAGTAAGCTTTAAAATCAAATTGAATTATCCGATTGATAAAATGAAATTTTAAAGGGCGTCGCAGAACGCAACTAAGCATGTGGTAAATCGCTTTACGAGCAAAATGATAATTCTTATTCACAAACTTGGTGCTAAGAATATAAATAATTGATTATTAGTAAAATAGAAATTTTAATAGTGCGAGATAAATCCCAAAAAAGGAAATAAATTTAACTTGGGAAATTTTATTTAAAGAAATTTAAATGCAAATCCAAACTGGCTTCCTTCGTTTAATTTGCTTTCTACCCAAATATTTCCACCTTGCGATTCGATAAATTCTTTGGAGATGGAAAGGCCAAGGCCAGTTCCGCTGCGTTCATTGCTTCCGGGAACTTTAAAATAACGTTCAAATATTTTGGGTAAAAACTTTTCGTCAATTCCTCTTCCAAAATCCTGCACCACAAAATCAACCGCATTATTTTTTTGATACACATTAATATCAATCACACTTTTTTCAGAAGAAAATTTTATGGCATTTGTAATAAAATTAATAAGCACCCACGTTGTTTTTTCTGTATCAACATTAATAAGCGGTAAATTATTTTGTATTTTTTTTTGAAGTAAAATATTTTTTTGCTGCGCCTGAAATTGTACGGTTTGTAACGCTTGCTGAACAATTGTTTCCGGCAATGTATGTTGTAATTTTAATTGAATGTTTCCAGTTTCTACCTGCGCCATATTCAATAATTCGCCGGTTATTTTTAGTAATCGATCTGCATCATCATTAATACTGTTTGATAATTCTTTTTGCTCATTATTTAATGTGCCAACACGTTCATCATTTAATAATTGTGCGCTCATTTTTATAGAAGAAATTGGCGTTTTCAATTCATGCGAAACAGTTGCGATGAAATTTGTTTTTGCTTCATTCAGTTCATGAAACGGAGTTATATTTCGCAAAACAATTACTTTTCCAATAACGATTTCATTATTGGTTACATTCAAAATATCTTTATTAAAATAGCTTTCTTTATTATCAGCATAAATCTTTAATTCCTCTTTCTCTTCAGCTTCTTGTAACAATGTACGCATTAAATCATTCGTTAAAGCCACGTCTGGCGCATATTTGCCAATAATAGACGATTCTTTTAATCCCAATAATTTTTCTGCAACTGCATTTAAAAATAAAATATTTCTTTTATCATCTAATCCAACAATTCCATCACGCATTTGATTAATGATTGTTTCAATCCTGCTTTTTTCAAATTTTATTTGTGCAAGATTGCTGTTTTCATATTCATCTAATTTGCCAGCCATTTCATTAAAGGCATTTGCGAGATCGCCAAACTCATCATTTTGTTCCAGGTAAATTCTTTTTTTATAATTTTTATCAGCAATGTTTTTTATGCCTTCTGATAATGTACTTATCGGGTTTGAAATGATGCCGGGCAAATTAAAAATAAAAGTAAACGCAATTAATGTAAGAATAGTGAAAATCACGCTGAGCCAGACTTTTGCAGTTTCTGCTGTATTTTTTGCGATGGCGCTTTTTCTTAAAATTGCCATCTCATTCAAATCCTGAATTTGTATTATTGATTGCCTTATCTCAGGATAATTTGTTGAATCGTTTGGATCAATTTTTAATTCATTAAAATTTTTTCGGAGTTCAGTTGTTGCTTCTTTTTCGCCAACTTCTGTAATGTTTGTTTCCTGTTTTTTTAAATTTTCTTCAAACAATTGTGTGGCATCTTTTTGAATTTTTATATTCTCCAAAGCCTTTAGCATATTATTAGAATACACCAACGACTCGTGATTATTTTTTAACACAAGGCTATTATCATTGCTTAGTTTATTAATACTGATTATTCCAAGAATGCCGAATAAAAGTATTACGACAAAAAGGAAGATTAATCCAATTGATAATTTTGTTTTTAATTTCATTAAGATAAAATTACAACATCAATATTTGATGATGATAGTTTCGTTAATAACTGATTGAATACAGCCGTATTTAAAATTACATTGAACAAACTTAGATGCGGTTTGCCAATACAAATTGTTGTGATTGATTTTTGTTCTGCAGTTTCCATAATCGCTTTCGCAATATTATTTTGTTTTACACGAATTACTTCTGCGCCCAATTCTGTGGCGAGTTTAAAATTATTAATTAAATGTCGCTGTGCAGCAAGCCCGATTTTATCGCCATCTTCTTTGGAAGTTTGCACATACAGCATAAACCATTTTGAATGATAATAAGAAGCAAGCCTCGCAGTTTTTCGGATAACTTTTGTGGCAATTTCATAATTGCTGCTGATGCAAGCCATAAAATGTTCGGGCCTCAAATGCGCGCCACGCGGGAGTTCTGTCTCAATTTTTCTTTCTACCTGCGATGCAACTTCTTTCAACGCCAACTCACGCAACTGCAAAATTTTTTCCGGTTGAAAAAAATTTTTCATCGCGATTTCAATTTTATCAGCCGTATAAATTTTCCCTTCTTTTAATCTTGTTATTAATTCATCTGCTGTAAGATCGATATTCACCATTTCATCTGCTTGCTTTAAAACATTATCAGGCACGCGTTCTGCAACATCAACACCTGTTATTTGTTTTACATCTTTATTTAAACTTTCAATATGCTGAATATTAATAGCGCTGATAACATTAATGCCTGCATCTAAAATTTCCATCACATCCTGCCAGCGTTTTTCATTTTTGCTTCCTTCAATATTTGTATGTGCGAGTTCATCTACAACTACAACTTCAGGATGCAAATTTAAAATGGCTTGTACATCCATTTCGTCTAAACTTTTTCCTTTATAAAAAAGATGCCTTCTAGGTAAAATTGGCAAGCCTTCTATTAATGCCTGTGTTTCTTTTCTATTGTGTGTTTCAATAAAACCGATTTTAATATCAACGCCATTTCTTAATAAAGTCTGCGCTTCCTGCAACATGCGAAAAGTCTTGCCCACACCAGCGCTCATGCCAATGTAAATTTTAAACTTTCCCCGCCGCGACTTGCGGATAAGTTCCAAAAAATGCTGTACGTTCTGATCTTTATCCATCAGTTCAATTTATCCAAATCAATATTCAATTTTAAAACATTAATAGTTGCTGGCCCAAACAAACCGAGCAAAGGTTTTTCCGTATGCATTTCAACCAAAGTTTTTACTCTGTCTTCTGTCAAATTTCTTGATTTTGCAATTCTTGCAATTTGAATATTGGCTGCATCAATTGATAAATCCGGATCGAGCCCGCTGCCAGACGCTGTAACTAATTCAGCAGGCACTTGGGATTTTTTTATTGAAGGATTATGAAATAAAAATGTGTCAATTTTTGATTCTACATCTTTTAAATAATCCGGGTTTGTTGTGCCTTTATTACTTGCGCCGCTTCCTGCTGCATTATAATTTACAGCAGATGGCCTTGATGAAAAATATTTATCGTTGCTGAAACTTTGCCCTTCCAATTCATAGCCAACAACTTTTCCATTAATACTGATCGTTTCACCGTTTCCTTTATTTGGCGCAAGTTGTGCAACTGCAAGTATTAATAAAGTATAAATACCGCAAAAAAATACAATGCAAATAATTGTAAGTTTTAATGCCGGTAAAATATGTTGTTTCATAATTTAAATTTTTATAAATTTTTTTATTCAGAATAAATTTTAAAACCAAATTGATACTAATAAATCAATCAATTTTATTCCGATAAATGGAACGATTATTCCACCTAAACCGTAGATTAATAAATTTCTCCGCAGCAATGCACTTGCACCAATTGGTTTGTAAGCAACACCACGCAATGCCAACGGTATTAATAAAGGAATTACGATTGCGTTGAAAATAACGGCTGATAAAATTGCGCTTTCAGGGCTGTGCAAATTCATAATATTTAAACTTTGCAAACCAGGAATAGATGCAATAAACAATGCCGGAACAATTGCAAAATATTTTGCAACATCATTCGCAATTGAAAAAGTTGTAAGTGTTCCGCGTGTCATTAATAATTGCTTTCCTATCTCCACAATCTCAATCAACTTTGTAGGATCATTATCCAAATCAACCATGTTGCCAGCTTCTTTTGCAGCTTGTGTGCCGCTGTTCATTGCAACGCCAACATCAGCTTGAGCCAGTGCTGGCGCGTCATTCGTGCCATCGCCCATCATCGCAACAAGCTTGCCGCCTTGTTGTTCTTTTTTAATATAATTCATTTTGTCTTCAGGCTTTGCTTCCGCAATAAAATCATCAACGCCAGCTTTCTCTGCAATAAATTTTGCAGTTAACGGATTGTCACCGGTAACCATCACTGTCTTCACGCCCATTTTGCGCAAGCGATCAAAACGTTCAAAAATTCCGGGTTTAATAATATCCTGCAATTCTATTACACCAAGCACTTGTTCATTCTGGCTTACAACCAACGGCGTTCCGCCGTTGTTAGAAATGTTTTTTACTTGTTGAATTGTTTCTTCAGGAAAAATATTTCCTGCTTTTGTAACTAAATTTTTTATTGAATCAAAAGCACCTTTACGAATGCGTAATTCACTTGGTAAATCAATGCCACTGCTTCTCGTCTCTGCAGTAAACTCAATAAACTTTGCGCCATTTGTACTGAATGTATTTGTATTAATGCCAGCTAATTCAATAATTGATTTTCCTTCCGGCGTTTCATCTGCAAGAGATGATAATGCACATGCTTCAATAAAAATATTTTTATCAATATTATTTGCAGGCCAAAAGTTTGTTGCCTTCCTGTTTCCAATTGTAATCGTTCCGGTTTTATCTAATAACAATGTATCTAAATCTCCTGCTGTTTCAACTGCTTTGCCACTTTTTGTTATCACGTTTGCACGCAGCGCACGGTCCATTCCTGCAATACCAATTGCACTTAATAAACCACCAATTGTTGTTGGTATTAAACAAACAAATAGGGAAATAAATGCAGCAATTGTTATTGGTGTATTTGCATAATCACCAAATGGTTTTAATGTAACGCAAACGATAATAAATATTAATGTAAAGCCAGCAAGCAAAATCGTTAATGCGATTTCATTCGGTGTTTTTTGTCTCGATGCACCTTCTACTAACGCAATCATTTTGTCTAAAAAACTTTCACCAGGTTCTGTAGTTACGCGCACTTTTATTTTATCGCTCAATACTTTTGTGCCACCGGTTACAGAAGATTTATCGCCGCCAGATTCTCTTATCACTGGCGCCGATTCTCCCGTAATTGCAGATTCATCGATCGTTGCAATACCTTCAACAATTTCTCCATCCATCGGAATGGTATCGCCAGTTTCACAAATAAATAAATCACCTTTTTTTAATTGTGATGATGGAACAATTTTTAGTTCATCAACATGTATTTCTCCAATAGAAAATACTTTTTTTGCTGGCGTGTCTTCACGTGTTTTTCTTAGACTGTCGGCTTGTGCTTTTCCTCTTGCTTCTGCAATGGCTTCCGCAAAATTTGCAAACAACAACGTTAATAAAAGAATGAAAAATATAATCAGGTTGTATGCTAAACTACCTTGTGATTTTTCTCCGGCAAAAATCCATGCGCACACAAACAACATTACAATAGTTCCGATTTCAACCGTAAACATTACCGGGTTATGGATTAATATTTTCGGGTTTAATTTTACGAAAGATTGTTTCAGCGCATCTTTCATTAATGAAGTTTCAAATAATTTATTATCTGTATTACGTTTCATTTTATTAATAATTATTTCTGTGAAAAGAATTCTGCAATTGGCCCTAAAGCAAGTGCCGGGAAAAATGATAATGCTGCGACAATCATAATGACTGCAAAAATCATTATGCCAAATGTTACGGTATCTGTTTTTAATGTGCCTGCACTTTCAGGAACAAATTTCTTTTTTGCCAAAATGCCTGCAATAGCGAGTGGGCCTATGATTGGAAGGTATCGCGCAAGTATCATTACAATGCCGCAAGTGATATTCCAGAATGGAACACCATCTCCCAAACCTTCAAAACCAGAACCATTGTTTGCGGATGAAGATGTGTATTCGTACAACATTTCAGAGAAGCCATGATTGCCTGGATTGTTCAACCATGATGCGTATGTTTTTGGATCATGCGCATATAAATGAGATGATAATGCAGTGAAACTTAAAATTAAAAATGTATGCAACAATGCAATGATGGTTGCAATTTTCATTTCCTTCGCTTCAATTTTTTTACCTAAAAATTCTGGTGTTCTTCCTACCATTAATCCGGAAATAAATACCGCGATGATCATATAAATATAAAAATTCAGAAAGCCCACACCAACGCCGCCGTAAAAAGAATTCACCATCATTCCAAGCATCGCAAACATGCCTGTGAGTGGCGTAAAACTATCATGCGCAGCATTAACAGATCCGTTTGATGTAACAGTTGTAGTAATTCCCCAATACGCTGAAGCAGCAGCGCCAAAGCGGGTTTCCTTGCCTTCCATGCTTCCATTATTTTGAGCGATGCCCAACTTTGCGATCGATGTATTTCCTTTCATTTCATAATAAACAGAAGGAACAACAAATGATAAAAAACCAATTGTCATCACACCAAAAATTACCCATGCTAATTTTTTTCTTTTCAAAATAAATCCCAAAGCAAACACGAGCGCAATTGGTATTAATACAATACAAACATTCTCTACAATATTGGTGAAGTAATTGGGATTCTCTAATGGATGTGCAGAATTTGCACCAAAAAATCCGCCGCCATTTGTACCCAATTGTTTTATTGCAACCATTGCTGCTGCCGGCCCGCGGCTCACGTTAACGGTATCGCCTTGCAAAGAAATGAATTTATCTTTTCCTTTAAACGTCATCGGCGTTCCGTTAAATAAAAGTATAACCGCAACAACAATTGATAATGGCAACAATATTCTCGTACATGATTTTATAAAGTAATTATAAAAGTTGCCCAACTTTTCTGTTGTCCTTTCTTTCATTGCATTAAACACAACTGCACACGCAGCAATTCCAACACCAGCGCTGATAAATTGAAACAACATTAATATCAATTGCCCCAAATATGAAACTCCTGATTCGCCTGAATAGTGCTGCAGGTTTGTGTTTGAGATGAAACTGATGGTTGTATTAAATGCTAAATCTGCACTCATCGAAGGATTTCCATCCGGATTCAATGGAAGCGAACCCATCGTCATTAATACAATCATCGAAAAAATAAACCACACTACATTAATCGTGAGCAACGCAAATAAATGTTGCTTCCAATTCATTTCTTTTTCTGGTTTAATACCGCCGAGTTTAAAAAATAATTTATCAAGCGGATTAAAAATTACATCAAGCCATGTGCGCTGTCCTTCAAAAACTTTTCCGATATAACTGCCCAGCGGAATCGCCAGCAGCACCATCGCAACGTACATAAATATTATTCCTGAAATTTCTGTGTTCATAATCTGGAGTTATAATTTCTTTTCAACTTTTTTTGTTTTTGTAACCAGCATTTGTTTTTCATAGCATCATCGTTGCGTCGCACTCTTGTACTTTTTGTTCGTTATTTATCGATTAATAAAATGCAACAACCTGTTACTATTAAAATTTTTCCGGCTTAATAAGTACATAACACAAGTACACAAAAACAAAAATTGAGAGAATAAATAAAATGGTCATACAATTAAATTTTATCAAAAAAATCAACGGATTTAAAAAATATCACAAAGCAAAAAAGCCCTGCAAGTATTAATATTAGTAACAGCATAATTGAATGTTTTGATTTCTGTTGCACCAATATTCCAAACGATATGCCTTTAATAAAATAAAAAGGCATTAAGCAGCTAAACTCAATGCTGTCAACGCTTTCAGGAGATATATTTTTTACGGAAGAAAAGTTGCAAGAATAATAACCATATCATTTTGATAAGGTATTTTCAAATTGGAAATTTATTTTGCAGCTTTTTTATGATGAAGCACTTCGCGAAATTTAAAATAAAAAATTACAAATGAAGCGATAGAAGAAATGCCATTTGCGAGAATAATAGGAAGATCAAAAATAAGTAAACCATAAACTAACCAGCTTACTGTTCCCGCAAACATTAATGAATACATTGGCAATGAAATATCTTTTGTAGATTTTGATTTCACCGTTTTTATAACCTGCGGAAAAAATGCAGCGGTTGTTAATGACGCTGCTAATAAACCAATAATTTCCGTTGCAGTCATAATGTATTTTAAATGATAATAAAACGTGCGCAAGATAGTCAATGCAAATTTCACTTTCATTTAAAACAAAAATGCAGCTATTAATAACTGCATTTTTATTCTGAAATTCTTGTTGCCAAAGCAACCATCAAATCACCATTGCGTTTTTTATTATCAATTATCAATTATCAATTATCAATTATCAATTATCAATTATCAATTATCAAAACCGCATTATCAAATCCATCGAAGCAGTAAACTGATCTTTCTTCGTTCCATTATCGTAAGGCGTTGCACCATCTGCATAAGCACGCTCATAGCGGATTTCAGGGCGAACGCGGATGTAATCATTAAAGAAATGAACAAAGCCAATCGTATGGCTTGTATACATTGTTGCAAACCCAGTTCTGTTCGCTTGCGGATCATTCAGCAAATCATTTCTTATTGATAAATAATTTTTCTTTGAAAATAGTATTTGAAAATAATTTACAAAACCAACAGTGTTTGATGCGCCTGGTATTAATGTGCCCGCACCGACGCCTTCGTAAAATGGGCGTCCTGGCCCGTTAATAACTGTTCCGCCTGTTAATGCATTGTATTGCCACATATAATAAGCTTCCGTCATCATGTGAAAGGTTTCATTGAATTTATGCCCCCATGTAATAACAGCCATTTGCAAATCATCATGCTGATTTGTATACTGGCCACTTCCGATGGAATTGATTCCACCATACAGCGAGTTGTTATTATTTTTTGAAACCCATCTTGCCATTAATAAGCCATTCAATTTTGCAGAATTGCTCCATGGCGCCATGTCATTTCCAAAGTGTGCGCCAACTTCCAACTGCCAATAAGATCCCAATTTAAAAGTTGCCTGCACACCTGTGAACGTGTATGGATCGACAGTGAACATTAATGAATGCGAATACAAATAATTATCGGTTGCCCACTGCGCTTCAATATCGGCCGGCGAAATATAACGGCCAACTTTTAAAATCATTCCATCAGCAATCTTTGGAAAATAAATTATACCGTACAGCTCTGCAGGATCAAAACCATATTTGTTATTATGCGCAAGCAATTGGTTGCTGAAATAACCTTTTGCAGTTGTATACCTGTAATCAGTTCCAAAAATTGTGGTTAATAAAAAACCCCAATCAATATGATCTGTTTGCGCAGTATTTGGTTGTTTGTCAAACTTAATACCTGCCTGGTCAAGCACAACTGAATTCGGAATTAAGTCATAAGATGTAGGCGCATTCGAATGTTTGGATGTACTTAAATTTCCGCCGAAATCAATCCAGCCATAAATTTTTACTTTGCTTTTTGTAAGCCCTAATGCTTTTTGCAAAAGATAATTTGGCGCAGTTGCATCAACACCAACCAATGGGCCGCCATCCCAATCTGAAGTTGGAAATGGCGGATTAGAAAGCGGTGATGGAAGCGAGCGTATTACACTATCTTTTTTTATTTTATTTACACTGTCTGCATTTTGTGCACTCACGCAAAATGCAATACTTGCAAAGGCTATGATTATTATAATTCTTTTTTTCATCTTAAAATTATTTCTTAAAAAATAGTAATCTTATTAATAACTCAAGCTTTGCCAAAAGAATGCCTTAAAATATTTTATATGTTGAAAGCCTTGCTGTAACTGTGTTTTATTAATAAAGAGAATGTATGCTGCGTTCAACAACATATCAATTTGATATGGTTATTATCAAAATGAAAAGAATGGAAAGCTTTGCAAATGCAGTTGAAGATTTTTAAAAAAGAAAAGTGATTAAGGAAGTTGCTGTTTTCAAAATATTTTTTTAGAATTTAAAAACTGACAGCAATTGATGTAGTTAAAAAAGTAGAGTTGTTAGAAGTGTTGTTGTTATGGTCAGAAAAATAATTATCTTTTCCCACCAAATTTCTTGCTTCAATTCTCCACATTATTTTGGAAGTTATTTGCCTGTCGTAATTAATACTCCATCCAAAAATTTTAAAACCATTTGGCGTTCCTGATTGAACAATGATTTCATTTGGATCAGAATAATATTCTGCGCGCGCCACAATATTATTATTGCCGGAAGTAAACCGCAATAAAATCAGTGGCGCAAATAAATTATTAAAGGATGAACTTCCTTTTGCTTTTTGTTGCAATCCATAATCAAAACCAAGTTGCAAAGCGAGTGATTTGGTACATTGAAAAATGGCGTAAAGATTATTATAATAACGTTCCTGTTTTATACTGTCTGGTTTATCATTTCCAATAAACGTACTATAATTCAAACTGAAATTTGCTGACGGAGTAAAAGTAACTTGTGTCCCGAAAGCCGGGCTGGTATTGCTATTGGGCCTTGCAATATGTTGCCATCCATTTAAAAATAATGCGCTTAATAACCAGATATTATTTTTAGATGTATAACTAAATTTCACACCGCTTTCGTAATAAGGCGTGTTCTCTGCAACAATACTTCGTGTAAGGTTCCATGATGTTGCGCCAACAGCGCTTTCAGATCCGATATGCGAAGAAAAAATACCAGCATCAATCCACATATTGTTTTTCTTCGAAATTTTTATTCCTGCATTTGCTTCAAAAATATTTTTTAAAGTGCCGGGCTCAGAAGAATAAGCAGCATTCATATAAGTGCCCGCGGCAATGGAAAGATTGGCCCTTACATTTTCAGAATTATAAGATGCTTTAATAAAACCAAGGTTAAGGTTTACTTCATTGTTGCGGTTAAAATTGTAAATAAAACCTGGCTTTGTGTTGTTTTGCGGATTATTAAAATCGTAAGAATAATACAATTCTGCATAAGCCGATATGGTCAATTTATTTTTATTAATACTACTGTCTTGTGCAAAAATACAATTGCAAAAAAATGAACCAATAATGATTAGGAAAATATTTTTCATCGTTGAACTATTAATAAATAATCCTGATAATTTTTTTGTAAATATAAAGTCAAACACTTTTTATTTACAAAGAGAAATTTTTAAAACACAAGTTTATATTATGGAGTGATGTTGTACTCTTCAATTTTTCTATACAACGTAGTGAGGCCAATATTTAATAAACGCGCAGTTTCTGTTTTGTTTCCTTTTGTATGATTTAATACGCGCTGAATATGTAATTTTTCAACACTTGCTAATGAAAAAGCAGAGAGCTGATTGTTTGAAGATGAAGTTGTGTTTAATAAAAATTCAACAGGCAAACTGTCAATATTTAATTGTTCGCTGTTGGCTAAAATACATGCGCGTTCCATCACGTTTTTTAATTCACGGATATTCCCTTTCCATTCATGGTTTTGCAAATGTTCCATAAAATCCTTACTGATGCTGGTTATCCGTTGATTTGTTTTTTTAGAAAAGATAGCAAGAAAATGTTCTGCTAAGACAGGAATATCTTTTTTTCTATTGCGCAAAGCTGGCAATTGAATTGTAAAAACATTAATGCGGTAAAATAAATCTTCGCGAAATTTTCCATCGGCAACATCTTGTTGCAAGTCGCGATTGGTTGCTGCAATAATGCGCACATTTACTTTGGTAGATTTTGTATCGCCCACTTTTATAAACTCACTTGTTTCCAAAACGCGCAACAATTTCGCCTGCAAATCAATATGCATTTCTCCAATTTCATCCAGGAAAAAAGTTCCATTATCTGCTTCTTCAATCAAACCTTTTTTATCTTTTATCGCGCCGGTAAATGCGCCAGCTTTATGGCCAAATATTTCACTCTCTAACAATTCTTTTCCAAAGGCGCTGCAATTCAATGCCAGAAAGGGTTTTGCGGCACGCTTACTTTCATAATGAATGGCTTGTGCAAAAACTTCTTTGCCAGTTCCTGTTTCGCCAAGCAATAAAACGGTTGCATCAGTTGGCGCAACTTTTTTTGCCAACATAATTGCATCTTGTATTAATGAAGATTGCCCGAGTATATTTTCAAAGCTATATTTCTTACCAACTTGTTTTTCTAATTGCTCAATGCGCTTCTGCAATTTTGATTTTTCCATTGCTTTATTAAGCAGCGGAATAATTTTTTCATTGTCATCGCCTTTAATAATATAATCGAACGCGCCATTTTTCATGGCCTGCACGCCGTCAGTAATATTTCCATAAGCCGTCATCAAAATAATTTCAGCAGATGGAAATTTATTTTTTGCATGCTTTGTAAAATCAACGCCATTTCCGTCGGGCAATTTTACATCGCACAATACAATATCAATTTGTTCTTTATCTAAAATTTTATTCGCAGCTTTTAAATTGTTGGCTTCGTAAATAAAAAATCCTTCCAGGCTGATGATGCGTTTTAACAACGTCCTCAGTTTTTCTTCATCATCTATTAATAAAATATTTCCGGAAGCCAAGTGAATTAAGAATTAAGAATTAAGAATTAAGAATTAAGAATTAAGAATTAAGAATTAAGAATTAAGAATTATGAATTATGAATTATGAATTATGAATTATGAATTATGAATTATGAATTATGAATTATGAATTATGAATTATGAATTATGAATTAATTTTTGGATGTGTAAGTTAACTTATAACTTATAACTCATCACTTATAACTCATCACTCATCACTATTTTCATCCCCGAATATGATACGCTTTCGGTTGCACAAACGCACGAATTCCCTGAAAAGATAATGTTGTTCCGAGTCCAGAATGTTTTCTTCCGCTCCATGGAAGTGTTGCGCTTACTCGATCACAGCAGTTCCAATAAACGGTTCCTGTATTTATTTTTTTCATCATTGCTTCAGCACGTTCATAATTTTTTGAATAGATCGCTGCTGTTAATCCATATTCAGTGTCTTGCATTAATAACAATGCTTCATCATCATCTTTTACTTTTTGTATACCAACAACAGGGCCGAAAGATTCATCTTTCATGATCTTCATTTCATGATTAACGTTGGTTAAAACCGTTGGTTCAATAAAATAACCTTTTGATGAAATCGATTTTCCGCCAGCTAATAATGTTGCGCCTTTTTCAACTGCATCATTTATTTGTGACAATAAAAAATCAACTTGTTCTTTTCGGCTAAGCGGGCCAATTTCAGTTGATGCATCAACTGGGCTTCCGATTTTCATTTTTTTAATTTGTGATGTATATGAATCAACAAACTGATCATAAATTTTTTCATGTACATAAATTCTTTCCACCGCGCAGCAGCTTTGTCCATTATTATATACAACGCCTTCCAGCGCGGCTTCTGCGGTTTTACTAATGTCTGCCACATCATCCATTACATACAATGGATCTTTGCCACCCAATTCCAATTGACAAGGAACTAATTTTGTTGCAACTCTTTCTGCAATATATTTTCCGGTTTTATAACTGCCGGTAAAAAAATATCCGTCGAGTGGAAGTTGTAATAATAAATCGCCAACAGTTCCGCGGCCAACTGCAATTTGAAAAGCATTTTCCGGCACACCAGATTTGTATAATAATTGTTGAATGTTAATGCCTGTTAATGTTGAATATTCAGACGGTTTATAAAACACCGCATTGCCACCGATTAATGCAGGAATAAAAACATTTACGCCAACGAGATAAGGATAATTCCATGCAGAAATATTTGCGATAATTCCCAATGGTTCATAAACAATTTTTTCTTTGGTTGAACCTTCAGTTGTTATCAATTCTTCTGCAAGATGTTTGGCAGAATTATCTATAAAAAATTTTATACGATTGCGCGCACCATTTAATTCGTTGTGCGATTGCTGCAAAGGTTTACCTGTTTCTGACGTTAATGTATTTGCGAGTTCATCTTTATTTTCATCAAGAAGAGCATGAAATTTTGCAATGCACGCAATTCTTTCATCTACTGAAATGCTTGCCCACACTGGCTGTCCTTCTTTCAATAAAAAGAATTTTTTATTAATACTTTCTTCGTTGTCTTCATTAATTTCTGTAATTATTTCCTCAGTCGCTGGATTAATAATAGATAATTTTTTCATGGTTGAATTTCTTGTTTCTTCTAAAAATCTTTTTTTAATATTTATTGAAAACACATTTTCTTCTTTATTAATAATCCTTTCCGGATGCCATTGCACGCAAAGCATAAACGCTTTGTTGGTTTTATTTTTAAATTCCATTCCTTCCGCAGTTCCATCTTTTGCAAAAGCATTTATTAATAAATTTTCTCCCAAATTATTTTTATTAATAGCCTGGTGATGCGCGCTGTTAATATTTCCTTTTTGTGATTTTGTGATTTGAGATAACAAAGTTTTTTGCTCAATATTTACTTCATGTTGCTTATCAATATCTCCGTCTTTACGATGTGTAATATTTAATTCATCTAAATCCTGAATGAGTTTTCCGCCATGCAAAACATTTACTAACTGCATTCCTCTGCATATCGCTAACACAGGCAGGCTGCGGGTTTGCGCGTATTCAAAAATTATTTTTTCAAAATTATCGCGCTCAATTTGATAAGAAGATGGTTGATTATTATAAATTTTATTTCCATTATATAAAGATGGATCAACATCAACGCCGCCGGTTAAAATAAAACTATCGCAGGTAAAAACATCAGCAACATTATTTTTTACAAATGATAATTCAACGAGTTCAACATCATTTTGCAAATCATTTTCAGTAAACCAATTCCAGTAATATTGAAAATTAGTTGTTGTAAAACTGATGCCTATTTTTTTTTTGATCATTATAAAATTTTAAATCTTAAATATTCCGCACTAAATCTTGAAGTTTTATTAAAGAGTAAATTTTATCAGTGATTAATAAAACCTTCAAGGTTTATCAGGTTGTTTATAAAGCTTCGAGATATAATTTTTTGAAATCATTTTCATTAACAACCTTCGGATTGCTTGGATGACAAAAATCTGCGAAAGCCAATGCTGATAAAGTTTCTATATGTTCATGCTTAACGCCAATCGCGCTTAGTTTTAATGGCAAATTCATTTGTTTGTTTAATGAAAATAAATGTTCAACAACTGCTTCGCCTGTTTCATTTTTTAAATTCATTGCACGTGCGATACGTTTAAATTTATCTTCAAATCCTGCAATATTAAAACGCATTCCATAAGGAAGATTAACAGCATTTGCCAAACCATGATGCGTATCTAACAAAGATGATAACGGATGCGCCAATGAATGAACAACGCCCAAACCTTTTTGAAAAGCAACCGCGCCCATTAATGAAGCAATCATCATTTTGCTGCGCGATTCAAGCGAAGGATTATTAACTACATCAGCGATTGATTCATTTATTAATGTAATTCCTTCCAATGCAATTCCATCTGCCATTGGGTGGAAACCCTTTGCCACAAAGGCTTCCATGTTGTGCGTTAATGCGTCCATTCCTGTTGCGGCAGTTATAAAACCTGGAAGCTCCATCGTTAATAATGGATCTGCAAAAACAATTTTCGCCAATAATTTTGGTGAGAATAAAATTCTTTTTCTGTGTGTATCATCTTCAGAAATAATCGCGCTTCGTCCAACTTCACTGCCTGTGCCGCTTGTAGTTGGTATGGTTATAAAATAAGGAACATCTTCCGTTACATATTTATCGCCGCCAATTAAATCATCATAATCAAATAAATCGCGGTGATGATTTATGCGCAATGCAATTGCACGCGCAACATCCATCGCAGCGCCGCCGCCGATGCCAATAATACAATCGCGGTTTGTACTTTTAAAAACATCGCCACCTTTTATTACATCCGATTTTACAGGATTTTTATGGATATCAGAAAACACTTCAACAGAAATTGATTTTGCTTCGAGACTTTTTTTTATGTCTTGAAAAAAATTAAGTTTTGCAACCATCGGATCTGTAACAAGAAGTGCTTTGCGAAGATTATTATTAATCAAATGATCAGGAAGTTCTTTCACGGCGCCTGCGCCAAATCTTATTATCGTGGGAAAATTATATTGGCGGATTATATTAAAGTCAGTCATGTGTTTTATTTAATGTGCAAAATTAAGAATATCGCGCGGGCATAATTATTGCTTTGTGTGAAATCTTTATTAATAGAAATGCGCTTAAATTATTTCCATATATCTTTTCAATTCCCAATCAGTAACAACTTTTGAAAACTGGCGCCATTCCCATTCGCGTGTGCCGGTAAAATGATCAACAAATGTTTTTCCAAACAGCGTTGCAGGAAGATCAGATTCTTTCATGGCTTGCGTTGCGTCCCATAAATTTTTTGGCAACACGCCGTTTTTTTTATCTACATAACCATTACCATTTGTTGCAGCAATTTTTAATTTCAATTTATTTTTTATTCCATATAAACCAGATGCCAAACAACCAGCCATTGCCAGATATGGATTTGAATCTGATCCAACAACTCTTGTTTCTAATCTTGTTGAAGTTGCGCCGCCACATAAAACTCTTAATGCAGTTGTGCGGTTATCAATCGCCCATGTGATTGTTGTTGGCGCCCAGGCACCTTCTACCAAACGCTTGTAGCTGTTGATTGTTGGCGCATACATCGGTAAAATATATGGAAGGCAAAGCAGTTGACCCGCAATATAACTTTCCATTAATGGGCTGATATTTATTTTACTTTTTTTATCAAAAAACAAATTTTGTTTTCCATCGACAGACCATAAACTTTGATGAACATGCCCGCTGCAACCAGGTAAATTTTCATTAAACTTTGCCATAAATGTTGGCAAAATTCCATGACGATGCGCGATTTCTTTTACACCAGTTTTAAAAAGAACTGCACGATCCGCAGCTTCCAAAATTTCTGAATATAATATGGCAGCTTCATAAACGCCGGGCCCGGTTTCTGTATGGATGCCTTCGAGCGGCACATCAAATTTTTTTAAAAGATCAAATAAATCATGAAAATAATTGCTGTGTTGCGAAGCGCGCAATATCGAATAGCCAAACATTCCATTTGATAATGGTTGAATATTTTGAAATTTATTTTCATATAATTCATTGCCATTATTAATAAAATTAAACCATTCAAATTCCTGTGAAAAGTAGGGGAGATAACCTTCGTCTTTTGCTTCTTTAATAAGTTTTTTTAATAAACTTCTTGGGCAAATTGGTAAATCATTTCCTTGCGTGTCGCGAAAATCTGCAAGAAAAAAAGGCAAATCATTTTCCCACGGAATTTGACGAAACGTTTGCGGATCAACAACTGCATTTGTATCCGGATAACCCGTGTGCCAGCCCGTAAAAGATGCATTATCATATGCAACATCTGCCGCATCCCAGCCAAAAACAACATCGCAAAAACCAAAATTTTTTTCTGCAACTGATTTAAATTTTTCGAAACTGATTACTTTTCCACGAAGCACGCCATCCATATCAACAACTGCTAATTTTACTTTTTGTGTATCTTTTTCTGTAAGCTGTTTTATGATTTCAGGAATTGATAATTTGTTCTGCATCGATCGATTTTTTTACAAAGAAGTGAAACCAAATATAAGACAGAGCGATTATTGCAAAATAGATAAGCGATAATTTAATATTCAACGTTATCATCGCAACCAAACAAACTCCTGAAATGATTAATGCAATAATTGGAAAATAAGGATAAAACGGAACGCGAAATGGCCGCGCAAGATTGGGTTCTTTTTTGCGTAGCATTAATATACTAATCATGGAAATAAAATAAAGCGTCAACGCGCCAAACACAGACAGGGTAATGATGTCGCCGGTTTTGCCACTTATTAATGCGACAATTCCAATAAGCATATTTATGATTAATGCGTTAGCCGGAGTTTTGAATTTTGTATGAACATTGCCAAACATTTTTGGAATATATTTTACTCTTCCAAACTCAAAAGTGGCGCGGCCTGATGCTAAAATAATTCCATGAAAAGATGCGATTAATCCCATTAATCCAATCGTTATTAATAAGTGATACATCAAACTGCTGTTGCCTGCAATTTTTGATAATGCCATTGGCAATGGCGAATCAGAAGTTTCTAAACTGTTTGATGTATATACAATCGCTTCCCATCCTGCAACGCCGATAGATGAAATAAAAATAAGTACGCACAGGATTATTAATGTTATTAATGCTGATCCAAACCCACGCAAAACATTGCGTTGCGGATTAATGGTTTCTTCTGCAACATTGGCAACGCCTTCAAGACCGAGAAAAAACCAGATGGCGAATGGAATGGCGGCCCACACGCCGTTCCAGCCTTTTGGAAAAGCATTGTGTTGCAAATTTGCGAGATGAAAATGCGGAAGCGTGATGCCTGAAAAAAGCAACAATTCGAACACGGCAAAAATGGTTATTATTAACTCGAAAGTTGCTGCTGCTTTAACGCCATAAATATTTAATGCAGCAAAAATTATGTATGCAGTAATTGCAATTGATGTTACTGAAAGTTGCGGAAAAAAAATATGAAAGTATGCACCGATAGCTGCGGCAATTGCCGGTGGTGCAAAAACGAATTCTATAATTTGCGCAACGCCTGCAATAAAGCCAATATTTTTTCCTAAGCTTTTTGTTGCGTAATCAAAAACTCCGCCGGCTTTTGGAATGGCGCATGCAAGCTCCGTGTATGAAAAAGTAAAGGTGATGTATAATATAATGCTGAAAAAAGTTGCGATGGCTAATCCATAAGTGCCGCCTTCTGCGAGGCCAAGGTTCCAGCCGAAATACATGCCTGAGATTACATAACCAACGCCTAAACCCCATAACATAAACGGGCCTAAAGTGCGCGACAGGTGCGGCTTTTGAGTGATTTGTATATTTGGAACGGGCATATTTTTATTATTGATGAAGATAATGAAATTGAAGCGAATTTTATTGCGCCATAGTTTCCAACAGTAGCACAATATTATTCTGCACGCACCTTGTTTTCTTTTTTGCCTTGATGCAAAAAAGAAAATTCTTAATGACAAATAATAATCATGAATAATGAACTTTTAATGAAGAGCATTATTATAAACTTTATTAAAGAGAGTTTATAAAATTTAATTGCTGAGTAAAGAATAATTGTACAAGAGTGCGACGCCAATGAAGTTTAATTGAAATACTTCTGACGGGTCAAAAATATTTATTAATAAAAAATAAAAATTTGTTGTTGATAATTGGCGTGCATTATTGGGTTTAAAAAAATAATAATTAAAAAAGCAAATTGAATGAGCTGCCTTCGTTTTCGATGGAATGCACTTGTATATTGCCTTTGTGCAACATCATTATTTGTTTGCAAAGGCTGAGGCCGATGCCGCTTCCGTTTTTACGCGTGCTGAAAAATGGAATGAAAATTTTATCGATTAATTCGTTGGAAATGCCGCCGCCATTGTCGGTAACTTTTATTAATACTTTATTATTTGATGTGGAAGTTGCTGATAAAATAATGTGTGGTTCTGCTTTATCTTTCACTGCTTCGATGGCGTTGACAACTAAATTTATTAATACCTGCTCAATAAGGCTTGCGTCTGCATCTAGCCACAGGTCTGGATCTTTGAGGATTATTTCTATATCGATATTTTTTTGTTCGAGCGTTGGCAACATTAAATGATGTAGGTTTTCGAAAAGGTCGCGCACGTAAATTCGTTTGCGGTTTGGGCTTACAATTTTATTGAGGTTGCGGTAGGTTTCTGCAAATTTTAATAATCCTTCGCTGCGCCTTCTTATGGTTTCAATGCCCAATTCCAAGTCTTCAATCGCCGCAGGTTTATCGCGCAAATGCACAACGGAATTTTGCAAACGGTTAAGCATTGTATCAGCAAGTGAAGAAATCGGCGCGATGGAATTCATGATTTCATGCGTCATAACGCTTAATAATTTTTGCCATGCTTTTGCTTCGGTTTCATCAAGTGCTTCATCAATATTTTGAAAAGCAATTAATTTATAAATCCTGTCTTCCGTTTGAAACGCAGTGGCAGAAAGCAATGCCTTGAAAATATTATTATCGCGTGTTATAGAAACTACTTTATTTTCCCCCGGTTTTAAATTGATTACTTCATTATATAAAGCGTCATCTCTTTTTTCTAACGAATGAATTGTTTTTAAATACGGAATGGACAACATTTTTTTTAATGATTCATTCATCCATCCGATATCGCCGGTTTTATGTTCGTAAGAAAGAATGCCGGTGTCAACAAGCTCCAATATTTTTTGTAAATATTGATATTGCGTTTCGCGTTCGCGGCTTATTAATTTGAAGGTTGTATTAATATCATTAAAACCTTTGCGTAAAGGCTGTAACTCAAGCGGGGCGTGTTTAACGTCAAAATGACGCGAAAAATCACGGTAATGAACAGACTCAACAAATTGCTGTACTTCGTCCTGCGCTTTTTTATTAAAATTATAAAAATCAATAAGCTGAAAAATGATTACAGGAATCATTATTGCGAGATAAACCCACGGGCCTTTTACAACTAAAAAAGAAGTGGCAGTAAGTGTGATAAAAAGAAAACACACTCTTATTAATAAGCGGATGTGGTATTGTTTAAATATCATATTTGCTTAAGCGGCGGTATAATGCGGTGCGTGTTAAACCAAGTTCCTTAGCGGCTTTGCTGATGTTGCCGTTATTTTTTTCAATCACTTTTAAGATGGTATTTTTTTCAATAATACTGAGTTTTAATTCAAACGGTTCATCTTCTGTTTCTTTATTTGATTCGATGGGAGAGAAGATTAAATCTGTTGGTTGCATCACATCATTTTCTGCCATTATCACTGCGCGTTCAATAGTGTATTGTAACTCCCGCACGTTTCCCGGAAAATAATAACTCTTTAATTTTTCCAATGCCTTTGCATCAAAACCATTTGAAACTTTCATGTATTTTTTTGCATACACATTTACAAAATGTTTTGCAAGCAACACAATATCTTCATCGCGTTTGCGCAAAGGCGGCACCATTATTTCAACCGTATTAATGCGGTAAATTAAATCTTTGCGAAAACGGCTTTCATTGGCGAGTTCGCTCAAAGGCACGTTGGTGGCGCATATCAGCCTGATGTCAACATTAATAGGTTGGTTTGTTCCGAGCCTTGTAATTTTTCTGTTTTGTAAAACAGATAATAATTTTGCCTGCTGGTGCAAAGAAATATTTCCGATTTCATCCAATACCAAAGTGCCGCCATTTGCTGCTTCAAACAAACCGATCCTGTCTTCGCGCGCATCTGTAAACGCGCCTTTTTTATGGCCAAACAATTCGCTTTCAAATAAACTTTCCGTAAGTGCGCCAACATCTACTTTAATAAAAGGTTTGTCTGCGCGCAATGATTGTTGATGAATTGCTTTTGCAATTAAATCTTTTCCCGTTCCGTTTTCTCCAAGTATTAATATGTTTGCATCGGTTGGTGCAATTTTTTCTATCTTATAAAAAATATCACGCATCGGTTGTGATGCGCCTATTAATTCTGTTCCAATCATTGAGTCGGCAGAAATAATATTTTCAGTTTCATTTTTATTACTGCCATTTTTCTTTAATGCATCTTTTATGGTTCTAATCAGTTTTTCATTATGCCAGGGTTTTACTACAAAATCTGTAGCGCCTTCTTTTAATGATCGCACGGCGAGATCAATATCTCCGTAAGCCGTTATCATTATCACGGCAGCTTCTGAACCAAATTCTTTTATTTTTTTCAGCCAAAACAAACCTTCATTGCCCGTATTAATAGAGCTGTTGAAATTCATGTCCAGTAAAATAATATCAAAGTTTTGCTTTGCCAGTTGCGCACGGATGTTTTCCGGATTTTTTTCAATCACCACATCTGCAGCTTCAGTTTTTATTAATAATCGTACAGCCGTGAGCACATCTGTGTCATCATCTATCACTAATACGGACGCGTTTTTTAAAACCATTTTCTTTGTTGCTAAAATATTTTTATAAATCGGTGCAACAATTTACAACTATAAGTACACCTTAAATATAAAGCTGTGGCAATTAATTTTTTAGCTGTAAACAGGGTAAATAAAGTGTATCAAAAACGGACAGGTTATGTATCAATAACGAACTACTTCGTATATAATATATGGCTAAGAAATTGTAAATCACGCAAATGGATTCTGGCATGTGATTGAATACAATAGGATAGAAAAATTCTCAATGTAGTATCCAGAGTTGCCGCCCGATATCTTTATACCGGGCGGCTTTTAAAAAGTGAAAATGAAAAGTGAAATTGAAAAATGGATCTGCTTGAAAAAAATTTATTAATGCCAGCATCAAAAAATTAAAATTTTAAAAAAGTGGACAGAGTTATTGAACAAAAAAAATGGCCGGCAAAACGCCTGCTAACTATCGGCGGAATACTTGCATTGGTTTTATTAATAGCAGCGAGCTATTATTTTACATCTGGCAAATCAAAATTAAATGTGCCGGTTGATCGCATTACAATAAGTGAAGTAAAAAAAGGGCCTTATAAAGATAATATTCCGGTAAACGGAATTGTGTTGCCATTAAAGAGTATTTATTTAGATGCAACAGAAGGTGGGCGTGTGGAAGAAAAATATGTAGAAGACGGTGCGATTATGAAAGCAGGCCAACCGATTTTGCGCCTTTCCAACTCCACATTAATGATGACGATGATGAGCCAGCAAAATACGGTGTACAATACATTAACGCAAATGCAGATTAATCAAAACTCTGCCTTGCAAAACACGGTTAATAAAAGACAAAGCATGGCCGATGTGCAAAGCCTTTTTAACGAAGCTGAACGTGTGTACAATTTAGATAAACGTTTGTTTGCGCAAAAAGTAATCGGCTCGCAGGAATTTAAATCTGCAGAAAATAATTACAATTATTTAAAGCAGAAAAAAGATTTGACAGAACAGATTTTATCGCAAGATTCTATTTCGCGCACACAGCAGGAAGCGCAGGATAGAAAATCATACCAGGGCTCGCAGGAAGCGCTGAATATTATGAAACAAAAAGTAAACGATTTGATTTTGCGCGCACCGGTTGATGGGCAATTAACGTCAATGGATGCAGAAATTGGTGAAAATAAAACACAAGGCCAAAGGCTCGGGCAGATAGATGTTATCAGTGGTTTTAAAGTGCGCGTTAATGTTGATGAACATTATTTGTCGCGCGTTTTTATCGGGCAAACAGGCACGTTTACTTTTGCAGATAAAGAATATAAACTCATTATTAAAAAAGTTTTTACACAGGTAAATACCGGTGGAACATTCCAGGTGGATATGGATTTTGTTGGTGCTGTGCCGCAAGGTTTGCGGCGCGGGCAAACTTTGCAAATCGTTCTCGCATTAAGCGATGAAACAACTGCAATCTTGGTTCCGAAAGGCGGTTTCTTTCAGCAAACTGGTGGCAACTGGATTTTTAAAGTAAGAGATGATGGCAAGTCTGCATATCGTGTAGACATACAACTTAATCGCCAGAACACAGATTATTATGAAGTATTGCAAGGTTTAAAACCAGGCGATAAAGTAATAACAAGCAGTTATGAAACATACGGCAATATGCAGGAGCTTGTTCTTGAAAAATAATAAAACAAAACCATTAACCATTAAACAACTTGTTATGAAACTGAAATTTATTGTTGCACTGCTGCTTATTTTGTTTGTGAACAGCTTTGCTTTTTCCAAAGAAAATTGCAAGTGTATAAAATCTGAAATGGGTTGTAACAATGGAAGTGGAAAAAACGTCTCAGTAAATAAGGAAACAGTTGCTGATAATGAAGACATAGAAATTTCGCCATTGAAATTGTTGTTGTTTCAAATCTGATAAAAATTATTATTAACAGCATTCACTATTTAAATATTCACACCTAAACAGTACATACAATGATTAACATCACCCAACTCGAAAAAATTTACCGCACAGAAGAAGTGGAAACCATTGCACTTAATAAACTTACGATGGAAGTAAAAGATGGAGAATTTGTTGCGGTAATGGGCCCGTCTGGTTGTGGCAAATCTACTTTGCTGAATATTCTTGGTTTGCTTGATGATCCTGATGCAGGAAGTTTTATGTTTAATAATATTGAAGTTGCAAAATTCAATGAACGTAAACGTGCAGATTTGCGCAAGCACAATATTGGTTTTGTATTCCAGAGTTTTAATTTGATTGATGAATTAACGGTGTTCGAAAATGTAGAATTGCCATTAATATATACCGGCGTAAAAGCTGCAGACAGAAAAAAGAAAGTAGAAGAAGTGTTGGACAAAGTGCAAATCATGCATCGCCGAAACCATTACCCACAGCAGCTTTCAGGCGGCCAGCAACAGCGTGTTGCAGTTGCGCGCGCCGTTGTTAATAATCCAAAATTAATTTTGGCGGATGAGCCTACCGGAAATTTGGACAGCAGCAACGGTAATGAAGTAATGCAATTGCTTACAGAATTAAATGAACAGGGAACAACAATCGTAATGGTTACGCACAGCGAACATGATGCGCGCTACAGCCACAGAATTATCCGCATGCTCGATGGACAAACGGTTACGCAAAATATTTTGATTTGATTTATTAATGTGAAAAATGTGATGAATTTGGAGATGTGAAAATGAAAGATTAATTAGTAAAAAATAAAAAGTAAAAATTAAAAAGTAAAAAATCATGTTTGGTTTTTAAAATTGGATCGGTCAACTGTCATCTGTCAACTGTTATCTTTTTTTGTCCAAACATTTGAATAATAATTTAGCTTCATTGGCGTCGCACACTTGTACTTGAGTTCTTTGTATGAACGGGTATTTATTTTATTAATCTGCGCATTTGCGGCCAAAAAAATGTTGCCACAGATTCGCAGATTTTTTGTTTAAAGAATTTTTTTGCTCACCAAAGCTTCCAATGCACAAGTGTGCGACGCCACTGATGATCATTAATGAACCAAAAGTTCGGACAATAAAAAAAGCCAACAGCCAATGGCTAATAGCTATTAGCCTGTAGCTTTAAAATTATAACACCATCCTTCATAGCTCATACTTATGATAAAAAATTATTTCAAAATCGCTTTTAGAAATTTGCTTCGCAATAAAGGGTTTTCTGCGCTTAATATTATCGGGCTTGCGGTTGGCATGGCGAGCGCCATTCTTATATTGTTGTGGATACAAAATGAAATCAGCTATGATAAATTTCATAAGAATAAAGATGTTTTATACGAAGCGTGGAACCGCGGAACTTTTAATAATAAACTAGAATGTTGGAACAGCACACCAAAAATTCTTGGCCCGACTTTAAAACAAGAATATCCTGAAATTGCTGATGTGGCAAGAGTAAATAATCAATGGTTTGTTACAACAGTTGGGCTAAAACAATTGAGCAGCGCTGGCATTTTTGCTGATCCTTCTTTTTTAAATATGTTCAGTTTTCCCTTGGTGCGCGGCGATGCAAAAACTGCACTTGCAAGTGTGTATGATGTAGTGATTACACAAAAGATGGCCATAAAAATGTTTGGCACAGAAGACGCGATGGGAAAAGTGTTGCGAATTGACAGCAACAATTTTAATGTAACAGGCATTTTAAAAGATCTGCCAACCAATACAAAATTCGATTTTGAATTTATAATGCCGTGGGCATTTTTAACGAAGATGGGCTGGGATGATAATTACTGGGGAAATAATTCTGTAAATACTTATGTGCAACTGAAACCGAATGTAACAGAAGCTGTTGCTGATGCACGAATAATGAACATCACAAAAAAGCATAGCAACGGCGATGAACAACAGGAAGTTTTTTTGCACCCGATTGCAAAGTGGCATTTGTATTCAAACTTTGAAAATGGAAAAAATGTTGGCGGATTAATAGCTGTTGTAATCACGTTTGCAATTATCGCTGCATTTATTTTATTAATAGCATGCATCAACTTTATGAACCTGAGTACAGCGCGCAGTGAAAAACGCGCGAAAGAAGTTGGCATACGTAAGGTAGTTGGCGCAGGCAAAGGATCATTAATAGCGCAGTTTTTAGGCGAATCAATTTTGATTGCATTAATATCCGGAATGCTTGCATTGTTATTTGTGCAGCTCGCCATTCCATCATTTGATACACTTGCAAACAAGCAACTTTTTGTTCCTTATACAAGCATTTATTTTTGGGGCGGTTTATTATTGTTTATTGTTTTTACAGGAACTATTGCAGGAAGTTATCCTGCATTATTTTTATCATCCTTCAAACCTGTGGTTGTTTTAAAAGGAAGTTTTAAAAAAGCCAATGCATTTATTAATCCCCGCAAAGTGTTGGTGGTACTGCAATTCACGTTTGCAATAATATTAATCGTATCAACAATTATCGTTACGCAGCAAATGAAATATGCGCAAGCGCGAAGCACAGGTTATGAACGCGGGCAACTTGTTTATCATTTTATTACCGGCGATTTGGATAAAAATTTTAAGATGGTAAAAAATGAATTGCTTAAATCCGGCGCGGCAGTTTCTGTTACCAAAACAAGTTCGCCACTAACAGAAGGCTGGAGCGATACCTGGGGAATTAGCTGGGCTGGAAAAGCTGCAAATGATAAAACAGATTTCGATCGCTATAGTGCAGATGAAGGTTTGGTAAAAACTGCGGGCCTGCAAATTGTTGAAGGGCGCGATATGGATCTTACCACTTTTCCAACAGATTCATTGGCAATTATATTAAACCAATCTGCAGTAAAAGCAATGGGCTTTAAAAATCCGATTGGACAAATTTTGCGTGACAATAATAAAGAATGGCATGTAATCGGCGTGATAAAAGATTTCGTTTTGCGCTCGCCTTATGAACCAACAAGGCCAATGTTTATTGCAGGCGTGCAATCTGGTTTTATTAATGTGATTAATATAAAATTAAATGCCGCCAACACCACGCCGCAAAATATGAAAGCGATTGAAAAAATATTTAAATCATACAACCCGAAATACCCTTTTGAATATCATTTTGTAGATGAGCAATATGCAAAAAAGTTTGATGACACGCAACGCACAGCAACACTCATCGGCGTGTTTGCAGCATTAACGATTTTTATTTCCTGCCTTGGTTTATTTGGACTTGCAGCATACATGGCAGAAAACCGCATCAAAGAAATTGGCGTGCGCAAAGTGCTTGGTGCATCTGTGTTGAGCATTACTACTTTATTATCAAAAGAATTTTTGGTGCTTGTAATTGTTTCATTAATTATCGCGTCGCCGGTTGCATGGTTTTTTATGAGCAAATGGTTAAGCGATTATTCATACCGAATAAATATTGAATGGTGGGTTTTTGCATTGGCAGGAATTTTATCAATCGTCATTTCATTAATAACAGTAAGCTTCCAGGCGATTAAAGCTGCTATTGCAAATCCTGTGAAAAGTTTGAGAAGTGAATGATTTGAAAATTTGAAAATGTGGAGATGTGAAAATTGGAAATGTATACGTGTGAAAATTATTAATAAAGTAGAAAGTAAAAAACAAAAAGTAAAAAACAAAAAGTAAAAAATAAAACCCAGTTCAGAAAAAAAGTTCAGTAGAGAAATAATGTACAAGTGTGCGACGCCAATGAAGATCATTAATGAACTAAAAGATCGGACAAAAATTTTAAAAAGCTAATAGCAAACAGCTAATGGCTATTCGCCAATTCATAATCACAAATTGTTTTTTATGCTGAAGAATTATATAAAAATCGCATGGAGAAATTTGTTACGCAACAAAACTTTTTCCATTATTAATATTGCTGGTTTGGCAATTGGTTTGTGCTGCTTTTTGCTGATTGCTTTGTACGTGCTTGATGAATTGAGTTATGATAAATTTAATGAAAATGCAGATCGCATTTATCGTGTTAATTCTTACATACGTTTTGGCGGAACTGATTTGAAAATGTCTGAATCGTCGGACATGACGGGACAGGTTTTGAAAAAAGATTATCCGCAGGTAGAACAATACACGCGCATTTATACCAACAACGGCAGCAAGCTTATCAAAAAAGACAACTCCTTTATTGATGAGCAAAAAGTTGCGTATGTTGATTCCACTTTTTTTGATGTGTTTACTTTTCCTGCGATTGCCGGCAACACACATACTGCGCTGAATGATCCGAACACAGTGGTGATAACAGAATCTGTTGCAAAAAAATATTTTGGAACAACGGATGTGCTTGGAAAAACCATTGAAACAAATGAAAAGGGAAGCACTTTATATAAAGTAACTGCCGTGATAAAAGATATGCCACATAACGGGCATTTTAATTATGATTTTTTGTTTACGATGAAGAGCCTGGATTATCAATGGGGCCAATTTGCCAGCCATAATTTTCACACGTATTTATTAATGAAAAAAGGGACAGATTATAAAGCGTTTGAAAAAAATTTTGATGCATACATTAATAAATATGTGTTGCCTTTTATACAACAATTTGTGCAAATAAAAAGTATGGCTGAGTTTAGAAAAGCTGGTAACAAATTAGAATACTCATTAATTCCGCTCACAAAAATTCATTTGTATTCTGACCTTTCTTCCGAGCTTTCGCCAAATGGAAATATACAATTCGTGTATATTTTTTCGATTGTCGCATTAATAATTTTAGGGATTGCATGCATCAATTTTATGAACCTCACAACCGCGCGTTCTGCCAACCGCGCACGCGAAGTTGGAATAAGAAAAGTATTGGGAACAGAACGCAAAGAATTAATAACGCAGTTTTTGGCAGAGTCTACATTAATGGTGTTTTTGTCATTAATCATTGCAATTGGTATTGCATCCATCGTGTTGCCATTGTTTAATAATGTTGCCAGCAAATCAATGGTTTTAGGCAGCCTTTTTTCACCGGTTATTTTACCATTATTAATCGCACTTCCGTTTGTTGTTGGTTTGCTTGCGGGAAGTTATCCTGCATTTTATTTATCCGCATTTAAACCGATTGAAGTATTAAAAGGCAAATTAAAAGCAGGTGAAAAAACTGTAACCTTGAGAAGTGTGTTAGTTGTAGTTCAATTTTTTACTTCTATCATTTTGATAATCGGAACAATTGTTATTTACAAGCAATTAAGTTTTATACAAACAAAAGATTTAGGTTTTAAAAAAGATCAAGTGCTGATTATTAATGGCACGGGCGCATTAAAAAATACGGAAACTTTTAAAAACGACATACTGCAATTGAGCGGTGTTCAAAGCGGAACTGTGAGTGGTTATTTGCCTGTCGATAATTCATGGCGGAACGATAATAGTTTTTCTACATCATCTGCCATTGATGTTTCAAACGGGTTTGATATGCAAAACTGGACAGTTGATTATGACTATATCAAAACGATGGGCATGCAAATTATTAGCGGAAGAAATTTTTCAAAAGATTTTGGCAGCGATTCAAGCGCTGTTATTATTAATGAAACTACAGCAAAAGTAATCGGCTATAAAGATCCAATTGGAAAAAAAATATATGGTATTGGCAATGATAAAAAAACAATTGCTTATAATATTATCGGTGTTGTAAAAAATTTCAACTTCGAATCATTGCGGCAAAACATAAGCCCGCTGGCCTTTTTCCTTGGCAAGAGCGATGGTTTTGCATCATTTAAAGTAAACACATCAAATATTAATAATCTTGTTTCGCAGGTAGAAAATAAATGGAAAGCGATGGCGCCGGCAATGCCTTTCAGTTATCGTTTTATGGATGCATCATTTGATGAAATGTACCGCTCTGAACAACGCGTTGGAAAAATTGCTATGATATTTTCTGTACTTGCAATTTTAATTGCATGCCTTGGTTTATTTGGCCTCGCCACATTTATTGCAGAGCAGCGAACCAAAGAAATCGGCATACGAAAAGTATTGGGTGCAAGTGTGCAAGGCATTGTTCAGTTGCTTTCAAAAGAGTTTGTGAAACTGGTGGCCATAGCATTTATAATCGCAGTTCCTGCGGGTTGGTATTTTATGAATAAATGGTTGCAGGATTTTGTGTACCGCATAAGCTTAAGCTGGTGGATTTTTGCCGCAGCAGGATTAACCGTATTAATAGTCGCACTCGCAACAGTAAGTTTCCAAGCAATAAAAGCCGCGCTTACAAATCCGGTGAAGAGTTTGAAAACGGAATGATGATGATTAATGTGGAAATATGAAAATGTAGAAGTGCGGAAATCATTAATAAAGTAAAAAGTAAAAAATAAAAAGTAAAAAATAAAATTGAAGCGATATAGAAAATAAATTTGTCAACTGTCATCCGTTAACTGTCAACTTTTTTGAGCCAAACGATTGAATAACGATTAAGCTTCATTGGCGTCGCACTCTTGTACTTTTTGTTCATTATTCGACATAATGTAAAAATGAATAAATGTTCATTTGTAAAAAGCTTAAAAAAAATAAAAAATTACAAACAAAGATTAAATAAACGAAATATTTCGTACATTTAGTTTAAGTAAAAATTAAAAAGTAAAAAAGCAAAAAATCTGCGCATCTGCGGCAAAAGTTTTTAGCCGTACATGCGCAGATTAATAATAAAATATAAAATCCCAAGCATCCTATAAATCCGCAAATCTTTGCCAAGAAAAAAGTTGAGTAAAGAAACAAAGTACAAGTGTGCGACGCAATTGAAGATCATTAGTGAACTAAAAGATCGGACAATATTAATAAAAGCCAATAGCTAAAAGCTAAAAGCCAAAAAATATTTCATCACTCAAATATTATACTCCCCACATGATAAAAAACTATCTCAAAATTGCGTTTCGAAATTTGTGGCGGCACAAGGCTTTTTCGTTTATAAATATTATGGGATTAACGGTTGGCATCACTGCTTTTTTTCTCATTTTTTTGTATGTAAAATTTGAAATGAGTTACGATTCGTTTCATCCGAAAGCCGATAGGATTTATCGCATTGTTGCTGATTTGAAAACGCCAACGGAAACTATTAATGGCGACAAACCTGCGTGGGCAGTTTCGCCGCATCTTAAAATGGATTTTCCGGAAGTGGAAGCGAGCGTGCGCGTGAGCAATGCAAGTTTGCTTGTGCGCAAAGGCGATATAAAATTTCAGGAAGATAATTCGCTGTTTGCTGATTCATCTTTCTTTAATGTGTTTGGGTTTAAGTTGCTGCGCGGCGATCCAAAAACTGCATTGAAAGATCAACTGAGTATTGTGTTTTCAGAAAGCGCAGCGAAAAAATATTTTGGCAATGCCGATCCAATCGGGCAAACTATTTTATTAACTGATGGAAATTTTAGTGCAAAAGTTACGGGTGTAATGCAGGATATTCCGGAGAACTCGACGATAAAAGCAGACATGCTTGTATCGATGACAACGGTGACTGAAAAATTTAATAAAGGCCTGGATGATCAATGGGGAAATTATGGCGCGAGCGCTTTTTTATTATTAAAACCCGGCGTTGATGCAAAACGTTTGGAAGCAAAATTTCCTGCTTTTTTAGAAAGAAGAAACGGTGGTGAGATGAAGCAAATGCAAATGTTCCCGACATTATTTTTAGAACCTTTGCGCGGCGTTTATTTATATTCCACACGCGATGGAAATAAAAGCGGCAACATCACCAACGTGTATATTTTTTCTATCGTTGCGATTTTTATTTTATTAATAGCTTGTTTTAATTTTGTAAATCTTACTACAGCAAGATCTGCAGAACGCGCAAAAGAAGTAGGGATACGAAAAGTAGTGGGTGCCGGAAAGCTGCAACTGGCGCGGCAATTCATCGGTGAAAGTGTTTTGATTTGTATTATATCTTTTTTATTATCCGTTTTATTTTCTGCATTATTACTTCCGTTGTTCAATCAATTGTCGGGCAAAATTATAAGCCATAATATTTTTTCGCACCCGCAATATTTATTAATGTTATTAATAACATCAATCGGCATTGGTATTTTGGCGGGACTTTATCCCGCGCTTGTTTTATCATCTTTTCAACCGGTAACAGTTTTAAAAGGGCGATTTTCTACAAGCACAAAAGGCATCATTTTGCGTAAAGGTTTGGTGGTTGCGCAGTTTACTATTTCTATCGCATTAATCATTGCAACCATTGTTGTTTCCAGCCAAATGAATTTTATGCGCAGCCAGGATTTGGGTTTTAATAAAGAACAAAAAATGATTTTGGACACGCATGGCGATTCTTTAAAAATTGCATTGAAGCAGGAAATTGCTGCGCTTCCAAATGTAATATCAACGGCTATGGCGGGCAGCGTTCCCGGCGGCGGCAATCCTGGTGCGTATTCGAAAATTGAAAATATAAAAGGTGAAATGCAAATTGCCAACCTCGATTTATATTTTGTTGACTACGATTACATTCCTCAATATAAAATGAAGATGCTTGCCGGGCGAGCGTTTTCAAGAGATTTTGGATCCGACACAACACAAGCGATGGTTGTGAATGAAGCAACAATGAAAATGTTTGGCTATACTTCGCCACAACAAATCGTTGGTAAAAAATTTGATCAGTGGGGCAGAAACGGAATGGTGATTGGCGTTGTAAAAGATTTTCATTTCCGTTCGTTGCAGGAAGTTATAAAACCGTTAAGCATGCGCATTGAACCGAATGGTTGCGATTTAATTTCTGTAAGTGTATCGCCGGTAAACCTTCAATCAACCATTGCATCAATAGAAAACAAATGGAAAGTATTAATACCGCACAGGCCTTTCAGTTATTATTTTTTAGATGAATTTTTCGACAAACAATATCGCAGTGAAGACCGCTTCGGTAAACTGTTTTTAAACTTTGCCATTCTCGCTATTTTTATTTCATGCCTTGGTTTGCTTGGGCTTGCAAGTTATAGTACGATGCAGCGCACAAAAGAAATCGGCGTGCGCAAAGTGATGGGCGCAAGCGTTGCAAATATTGTAAACTTATTATCGAAAGATTTTTTAAAACTCGTCATCATTTCATTTGTAATTGCGGCGCCCATTGCATGGTATTTTATGCATAAATGGTTGCTTGGTTTTGCATACCGTATTAATGTAAGCTGGTGGATTTTTGCCGTTGCAGGAATCACCGCATTGCTGATAGCCTTGCTGACAGTGAGTTTCCAGGCAATAAAAGCTGCCATAGCAAACCCGGTTATGAGTTTGCGAGCGAATGATTGATTTGGAAATTTGGCAATTTGAAAATTTGAAAATTTGAAAATAGCTCAATGAGAATAAGTAAAAAGTAAAAAACAAAAAGTAAAAAACAAAAAGTAAAAATTATAAAGCAGAAATTTAAATCAGAAATTTCAAACATAGATCGGCCATCGGCCATCGACCATCGTCAACAGTCATCCGTCAACTGTCAACTGTCAACTTTTTTAGAGCCGAACGATTGAATAACTATTAAGCTTCATTTGCGTCGCACTCTTGTACTTTTTGTTCTTTATTGAACAAAAGGTTTTATAAAAGCAACATTAATATTCTTTATGCGACTCTGTTGTTATTAATATCAAATGTGAAAATGTGAAAAATATGAAAATGTGAAAAATGAAATTTGATTAAAAAAACCTGTTAGTCTGCAATAAAAATTTTTAGCTGCACATTCGCAGATTAATAAAAAATAAAATCTCAATCATCCTATAAATCCCAGTTCAGAAAAAAAGTTGAGTAAAGAAATAATGTACAAGTGTGCGACGCAACTGAAGATCATTAATAAACTAAAAGCTCGGACAAAAATTTAAAGCCAATAGCTAAAAGCTAAAAACTTTTTGCAAAAAAATTATAACTCATAATTCATAACTCATACTTCAACCTTCATACTTCAAACCATGATAAAAAACTATTTCAAAATTGCCTGGAGAAATTTGAAGCGCAATAAATCTTATGCGGCTATTAATATTATTGGATTGTCGCTTGGTATTGCGAGCAGCATTTTGATATTTACGCTGGTGTCTTTTCATTTGAGTTATGAAAATTTTAATAAAAATAAAGACAGGATTTACCGCGTGGTTACCGAGTTGCACAGCGATGAAGTAAGTTATACGCCGGGCACGCCGCCGCCATTTGCAAAAGCAATGCGCGATGATTATTCGTTTGCAGAAAAAACTGCACAGGCTGTTACTTTTTGGGATGAACTGATTTCGATTCCGGCATCAACGGATAATAAAAAGTTTCAGGAAGAAAATGGTTTTACATGTGTTGATCCGGAATTCTTTGATATTTTTAATTTCCCGCTTGTGCAAGGCGATATAAAAACTGCGTTGAATGATCCGTTCACGGCTTTGGTCACTCAAAAAATTGCAAAGAAATATTTTGGAACAGAAGATGCCATCGGAAAAGTTTTTCGCGTTGATAATAAAACTGATTTTAAAATTACCGGCATATTAAAAGACATACCATTAAATACAGACAGGAAGCAGGAAATTTATGTATCTCATAAAAGTTTAAAAACACTCAGCGATTTTTTAGCGAGCGATAATTGGGGCGGCATTAATAGTGAAACACATTGTTTTTTATTATTAAAACCTAACGTAACTGCAAAGCAAGTGGAAGCTGCTTTTCCGGGATTGAAGAAAAAATATTATAAAGAAAATGCAGCCGGCCCTCATGGCAATTTTTTTAAAATGCAACCACTTTCTGATATTCATTTTAATCCGGATTATGATGGATATGCAGACAAAAAATATTTATGGGCATTAATTTTTGTTGGCATTTTTTTAATTGTAACTGCTTGTGTAAATTTTATTAATCTCGCCACTGCACAAGCACTTAACCGCGCAAAAGAAGTGGGCATACGCAAAGTGCTTGGCAGCATGCGTTTCCAGTTGTTCTGGCAATTTATTGCGGAGACTGCATTAATAACTTTGTTTGCAATATTGGTTGCGTATGGTTTTGCATTTATCGGGCTGCCTTACTTAAATGGATTATTTAAAACACAATTAAGCATAAATCCGTTTGCAAATATTGGCTTATTAATATTCATTCTTGTAACGGCTGTTATTGTAGTTTTTTTATCCGGCGCATATCCGGGATTGGTGTTGTCGGGCTTTCAACCAGTAGCTGCGCTGAAGGGGAAATTATCACAAAAAAGTATTGGTGGTTTTTCATTAAGAAGAGTGTTGGTTGTAACGCAATTTGCCATTTCACAAATATTAATTATTGGTACAATTGTAATTGCCGGGCAAATGAATTTTTCAAAAAAATCTGATCTTGGTTTTCGCAAAGATGCTATTGTAATGTTGCCTGTTCCGCAAAATGATTCTGTCGGGCTTTCAAAAATGCAAACGCTGAGAGACAGGCTGGCAGGCATTTCCGGCGTGGAGAAAATTTCTTTTTGTATGCAGGCGCCGGCTTCGCAATCAAATAACGTGAATGATATTACGTATGATAACCGCCCTAAACCAGAACTATGGGGCGTTAATGCAAAAGATGCAGATGAAAGCTACGTGCCAACATTTGATTTAAAAATAGTTGCCGGAAGAAATTTATATAAATCAGATACAGTGCGCGAATTTTTAGTGAACGAAACTTTTGTACGCAAACTGAATTTAAAATCGCCGCAAGACATGGTTAATAAATTTGTTACCATTGGTGGTAAGCATGCGCTTGTTGTTGGCGTTGTAAAAGATTTTTACAATTATTCTTTCCGCACAGATATTTCGCCGGTTGCTATTTTTTCAAACTTCCACCAGTATCAAAACTGTGCTGTAAAAATTAATCTTGCAGATATAAAACCAACACTGAATGCCATCGAAAAAATATGGAATGATACGTATCCGCAATATGTTTATAGTTCGCAATTTTTGGATGAACGCATTGCAAAATTTTATGAGCTTGATGATATCATGCTCAAACTGATTGAAACATTTGCAGGCATTGCAATATTTATTGGCTGTCTTGGTTTGTATGGATTGGTTTCTTTTATGGCTGTGCGCAAAACGAAAGAAATCGGTGTGCGTAAAGTTTTGGGCGCAAACTTATCGAGTATTATCTGGCTGTTTGGCAAAGAGTTTTCGAGATTATTAATCATTGCATTTTTTATTGCAGCGCCACTTGGCTGGTGGGCAATGACAAAATATTTGCAGGATTTTAAATACCGCATTCCAATTAGCGCAGGCATTTTTGTGCTGGCAATAGTTGCAACATTTATAGTTGCCGCATTAACGGTTGGCTACAAGTCGCTGCAGGCCTCGCTTGCAAACCCGGTTAAGAGTTTGAGAAGCGAGTGAGTAATTAATTTGAAAATTTGAAAATGTGAAGATTTGAAAATGTGGAGATGTGAAAATGTGAAAATATCATTAATACAAACCCCAACGGGGTTGAACAAAAATAAATAAAATTTTATTAATTCTATTAATCCTAGGTCAGACAAAAGATCAATAAAGAATAAAAGTACAAGTGTGCGACGCAACTGAAGATCATTAATGGACTAATAGATCGGACAATATATTAATGTGAAAATATAAAAATGTGGAAGTGTGAAAATGAAATACAATTAATGTAATTGTTTTGAAGTGTTTAATTAAAAACTCATAACTCATAATTCATAACTCATAAATCTCTCCCGTGTTTAAGAATTATTTTAAAATTTCGCTGCGCAATTTGTGGAAGAATAAAACTTCTTCTGCTATTAATATTTTCGGTTTAACTATTGGGCTTACGAGTTGCTTGCTGATTGCTTTATACATTAAACATGAACTGAGCTATGACAATTTTGAACAGAACGGAAAAAGAATTGCGCGCGTGATTATGGAATATAATTTCGATGGCAGCCCTGAATCGAACAAAGGAAATTATACAAGTGTGCGTGTGGCGCCGGTGATGAAAAAAAATTTTCCTGAAGTGGAATCTGCAACCAGGATGGCGCTGCGCGAAAGAGTGGTGAATTATAATGATAAATATATTGATGAGAAAAGGTTCATGTTTGCGGACTCAACTTTTTTTGATTTGTTTTCTTTTAAATTGTTGCAGGGAGACGTTCATAAAATTTTGGCTGCGCCATATACAATTGTTGTTACAGAATCAACTGCGAAAAAATATTTTGGTGATGAAAATGCGATTGGCAAAACGCTTCATTTGGCAAGCGACAGCAACGCTTACCAGGTTACAGGCGTGATGGAAGATTGCCCGACAAACTCTCAAATTAAATTTGATTTTCTCACGTCGTTTGCATCATTTGGTATTGATAAAAAAAATGAAGAAACATATTGGGGTGCAAATTATACCACGTATTTATTATTAAAAGATAAAAATTCAATTGCTTCATTGCAAGCAAAACTTCCGGCATTTATGAAAAAAGAAATGCAGGGAAAAGGCGCAACCGTAAATTTTTATTTGGAACCATTTGATGAAATTCATTTGCACTCGCCGTATGGCGGATTTGAACCGAATAATAACAGCAGTTATATTTATATTCTTGCTGCAGTTGCATTGCTTACATTAATAATTGTTTGCTCTACTTATATTAATCTTAGTACTGCACGATCAATTGAACGTGCAAAAGAAGTTGGCATCCGCAAAGTTATTGGCGCTGATAAAAAACAATTGTTCTGGCAATTTATTGGTGAATCTTTTTTTGTGTGCTTGGTTGCTGTGTTATTGAGCTTGATCGCATCAGCATTATTGTTGCCATCTTTTAACCAGCTTACGGATAAACAATTGCATGCGCAATCATTGTTTTCATTGCCATTTATTCTTTTTTGCCTTGCAATAGTTGTTTGTGTGAGTTTTGTTGCAGGCAGTTATCCTGCGTTGGTGCTTACAAAATTTCAACCTGTAAAAGTTTTAAAAGGATCATTTAAAAATACAAGTTCCGGGCAATGGTTGCGCAAATCATTAATCGTTTTTCAATTTGCGATTTCTGTGTTTTTGATTGTATCAACTTTTATGATTCAAAAACAATTGTATTATATACAGCATAAAAATTTGGGTTACGATAGGGATCATGTAATTGTGTTGCCAATCACAAAAGCAATGCAAAAAAATATGGCTGCAATCAAATTGCAGTTTAAAGAAAATCCAAATATTATAAGCGTTGCAAGTTGCGACAGATCTCCGGTAGAAGGTGGCGGCGGTTATAATATGCGATCGGCTGAAATGCCCGCCAATCAACAGATTGCGGTGTTTGCAAATCCCATTGATGAAGATTTTATTAAAACAGTAGGTTTTCAAATTATTGCGGGAAGCGATTTAACGCAACAGGATTATAAAGATGCAACAGATACTAATGACAGCAGGAGAATTTATCATTTTGTTTTAAATGAATCCGCCGCAAAAAAACTTGGATGGACAGCGCAGGAAGCGATTGGTAAAAAAATGTTTCTGGATGATTCGCGCCCGGGTTTTGTAGGAGCTGTTGTAAAAGATTTTCATTTTCAATCATTGCATGATCCTATAAAATCTTATGTATTATTTCCTGATGACTGGAACAGGGAATTGCTTGTAAAAACAAGCGGCCATAATCTTTCAAACACCATTTCTTTTTTAGAAACAAAATGGAAAAGCCTTGTTCCTGCTATGCCATTTGAATATCATTTTATGGATGATGATTACAATAAATTATACGATGCAGAATTGCGCCTGGGCAAAGTGATGAATTTATTTTCAGGCATTGCGATTGTACTTGCGTGCCTCGGGTTATTTGGTTTATCATCTTACACTGCGCAACAACGTTTTAAAGAAATCGGAATACGCAAGGTACTCGGTGCATCCGTTGGCAATATTGTAATCGCACTTTCCAAAGATTTTATAAAATTATCGCTGATTGCCATATTAATAGCGGTGCCAATTGCATGGCTCGCAATGACAAAGTGGTTGCAGGATTTTACATACCGAACTGAAATGAGTTGGGGAATTTATTTGTTGGCTGTATCATTAACGATTTTATTGGCAGTTGCTACTGTAAGCATTCATGCAATAAAAGCTGCATTTACAAACCCGGTAAAAAGTTTGAAAACAGAATAATATTTATCTATTAATGATAGACAATAATTTTTTATAAAAATCATAAACTATTAATCATGTATGGGGGTTATAACGAATCATCCTATTAATAAAGAATAAAAGAAACAAAAAAAGTGCGAAAAATGCACGTCTGTAAAGGGTTTCATGTGAAACAGTCAAAAATTCGCCGCAAAACGATTCATCCTATTAACTCCAATTTAAGTTCCATTTAAAAGCTTTTTATTAATCGTTCAAACGACTATAGTCCCGCTTTTGCCAGCCTAACCTTTAATTCTGCCAATTCCCGCTGAAATGCTTTAAAATAGGCCATTGTGTTGGCATCGATTACAACCGAATCGGAGGCAGTCCCGGTCTTTTTGCGCGAGCCAGTCCTACCGTCATTTGAAGTCTCAATTTCTGAATTAGGGGCAACAATAGGGGCAACTTTAGGGGCAATTTCTGCAAAAATACCAGTCGCAAAAAACACGTCTTCTATCTCTTCATTGAAGAGAAGGTTCAAATCAATCTCTTTTTTATTTAAAAATTTAATATAGTCCAGCGGGATAAATTTTTTATACCCGTTTTCCATTTGGCTAATATCAGATTGTGCAATACCAGACTGCATTGCAGCTTCTTTTTGCGTAAGCTCCAATAGTTTGCGCGCAGCAATTAGTTTATCTGAAAGTGAAGTCATTAATATTGAAAAAATAAATAAATAAAGTTTGGGAATATTGAAATTTTAAATATCTTAGTGCCACAATTCGGCACAATATGAACGAAAAGTACGGCAAGAAAACGAAACATCATAAAAAAATATTTAAAAGTCAAATAATTGCCGAAGTGGTAGGTTGCTCAGAAAGGCATGTACGCAATGTAAGAGAAAAAGAAAAGCTCAATAAACCCATTGAAACACCCCTTGAGCAAACAATACAGGTAGCGGATATGCTGATGAATGACGGCTTTGACAACTTGAGAGAAGCCGTAAAAAAGGCGGTGAAATTCTAAACCCAGACCATGAAGATTGTAGAAAACCAGTTATTCCTTGAATTTAAAGAGTGCAATGCATTGGGCATTCCCGAACGCACTTTGAAGGAATGGAAAGAACCTTTAAAAATATCCGACCCTGCTGATGCACGGTATAAACTTATTAATTACGAGCTGCTACAGGATAAATATAAAATTTTAGTGCGTGCAAAGTTTGGCAATCCATACGAGCACGTGGTAAAAGAGCCGATTAAAAAGTTAGTCAGAAAAGATTTTAAAGCAGAAGAGTTCTTTGAAAAGTTTGAATTGGAAAATGGTTCGAGGCTTCCAAAACAGCCGAGAAATTATGTGCAGGAATATTCGACCGCTGCGAGCTGGCTTAATATGATTGTTGAAACGCTCAGCAATAAATTAATCCTGAAGAAACAACTTCATATTTCATTAGAACAATTCTGGAAAAATACTTGTGAACTTATTGAAGTTTTTAAAGTTGAGTTGCCTTCCAGCGAACGCAATTTGCGGGAGCGCGTGAAAGAATATAAACTGAAAGGTTATGAATGCCTGGTCAGTAAAAAATTCGGCAACTCCAACTCCATGAAGGTTGGTAAGACAATGGATGGTACAATTGATGCAGATGTGGCTGCGAAGCAAATTGCCATGATTCGCCGAGCAGCCTCATTGCATCAGAATTTCACACCGGAAGAAATAGCCATCAATGTAAATCCGGTATTCAAAAAGAACGACTGGCAGATGCTTTCCCGCGCAACAATTTCAAACATCCTTGATGCCAATAAACATATTATAACTCCTGGTCGTGCTGGTACAAGAATTTATAACAGCACTATCGCAAGGCAGGTGGTGCGCGAACGTCCGCACCACCCTTTGCAATATGTTACACTGGATGGCTGGACTGTAGAATTGTTGTACCAGGACGAAAACGGATTTGATAACCGGTTGGTGGCTGTTATCGTGCTGGATGTAATGAATAATTATCCGCTCGGTTATGCAATCGGTGACAGAGAAAACGTGGAGCTTATCCGTGCAGCTTGCCGCAATGCCATTGCACACGCTAAAGACTTGTTTGGCGATAATTACAGGCCTTGGCAGATACAAAGCGACCATTACGGAATGAAGGCTCTCACGCCCTTTTATGAAGCAATGGGACATCTTTTTACACCAGCAGCAGTTGGCAACGCGAAATCAAAGGTTATTGAACCTTTTTTCAAGGATTTAAATAAAAAATACTGCAAATATTACCCCAATTGGAGTGGTTTTAACATCAATTCACGCAAAGAAAACCAGCCAAACAGTGAGTATTTAGACAAGATAAAGCGCAGTTTTCCCGACAAAAAAGGGTGTGAATTGCAGATAAAACAAGTTATTGAATGCGAAAGAAAAGTAAAACGCATTGAATATATGGAAGCATGGGTAACTATGCCGCCTGATTTAAAACCTGCTTTGCTTGATACCAAACAACTGATAAATGTTTACGGAAAATCAACCGGCTACCTCAACACAATAACAGGTCGTGGATTGCTTCCAACTATTGAAGGTGAGAAATTGATTTACGATTCATTTGAACCAGAATTCCGCGCCCTACAACATCTCAAATGGCGTGTTACTTACCTCCCTGATAACCTCGAAAAAATTGTTGCCACAAGTGAAGACGGGAAGTGTAGTTTCTTACTTGACCAGACAAAAACTGTTGGCATGGGCTTCATGAACCGCAACGAGGGCGATACAGATTATGTCGCAAAAATCAACCAGTTCAACAAAAACCGCAAAGAAGAAATCATTGATACTTACGCAAGAGATGCAGCACTTGTTGAAGACATTATGCGCAGCACGCCGCTTTCTATGACTGATGAAAACGAGACCAGGATAAAATTAATGTTCACACAAAACGGCCAGCAAAAAGAGCGCTTGCAGGATGCAAAACATTTAGGCCATGCAAGAAAAATAAATGCAAACCGTGAACATAAAGATTTGAAGCGTGAAGAAAAAAGCTTGCTTGAAAAGCAGGTGGAATATTTAGACAGCAAACAAAATTTTGAAGAATATCTATAACCTAAAAACAATCATCATGAAACAACTCAACGCAGAAAAATTTATCCGGTACACCTTTTTTATCGGGCTAACAATTGTTGTTATCGTATCATTTAAAATGATGCACAGTTAAAAAGAAATAGCCATGCGCGGGAACGCATGGCCATTAATTAATTCATGTAAAAAATCAAATGTATGAATTCAGAAACTAAAATCAAAATCATCGAAGCGGCAAAACGCTACATGGATGATCATAAGCATGAAGGTATGAGCCAGATAAAATTATCTGCTCTTGCCAGTCTTAATAACGCTTATCTGAACACATTAATGAACGGAAAATTTTCCATTGGCACCGGTGGAAAGCTCTCCGAAATAAAAGACAAGGTGTTTATAAAACTTGCCGACGCCATTGGATTTAAAATATTAAAAAGTTATTGGGAGCCTGTAGCAACGCCGGAATTTAAACAAACAATTGTAACGCTGAAAGAAGCAAAATTGTCGGGTCGTGTTGCAATGCTTATTGGTGAAACAGGTTGCGGAAAAACTTTTACAACAGACAAGTTTGTAATGCAAAATCCGGTGCACACATTTCGTGTAACAGCAAGCGCAGTTTACAACCTCAATGATTTGCTGTATGATTTATTAAACAAGTTGGGTCTTGAAGTGAATGGCACAAAAGCAAGGCGGCTCGCGCGCGTTGCAAATAAGCTCAATGATATTTCTATCAGCGGTGGCAATCCTATATTAATTATTGATGAAGGGGAGAATCTGAAACAACCGGCATTCCAGATGGTGAAGGCTTTGTATGATGGCGTTAAAAATCATTGCAGCATCGTTCTTATTGGTACTTCACAATTGTACAATAAGATTGAAAAAATGCGCATCAAAAACAAGGAAGGTATGCCGCAACTGGCTCGCCGGTTTAAAGCTGGTACCATCTTTTTACCAGAGATGGATAAGAGTTTCAAACTGTTTATTGAGAAATACAATTTCGATAGCTCATTTAAAAAATTACTGCTGGAGCTCTGCGATAACTACGGCGAACTGAATGATTACATAGAACCTTTTTTGCGTGAAGCTGATTTGCGCAATGAGCAACCAACAGAAGAATTATTCAGACGCATGTATCATATTCCAACCAGATTAAGAAGGGCTTAATAAACTGCATTACATGACACAGATTAACCAATACAAAAAGGATATGGCCGCAACACGTGAAGTTGTTTTAAAAAAGATTGGCTGGCAGGAAGAGCAGCTAAACAACTTTTACATTGACCAGGCTAATGCGTTTTTAAAAATGTATTTCAATGAAGATGAAATACCCGTTGAAGCATTTTATAAGTGTGAAATATTCTGGCAGTGGTGGAAGAATGAATGGTACATGCGCGATAAAACTTTTGTTAGTCATAGTGATGTAATTGACCGGACAAGGCTTGAAGATATTTACTGTTACATGCATAGCGCAAATTACCTGCACAAAAAACCGCAACGGCCTGTAATGGAAAAGATGATGGGCATTGTTACTTATGAATTGCAAAAACAAATACAGTCAGAAAATACCGCTGTATATGCAGTGCAGGGAATGATAAATAATCTTCAAAAACAAGCAAGTTAAAATCATCATGACAAGCAAAGAACAATACGAGCAATTGCAGATGATTATTGATGAAGCGGAAAGAAAAATTTCATCCATCATTGAAAAGCCTGTTAATGTTTTTTATACACCAAAGAGTAATTATTCGTCAGCAGATGTTATACGTGCAATAAAAAAAGTAATGGGGGTGACGAAAGAACAAATGCAAGAACGTACACGAAAAACAGAAATAGTAAGAGCGCGTCAAATTTTTTGTTACCTCATGAATAAGCGGACAAATAATATTTCAATGGGAAAAATAACCTATCAATTTGACAGGCATCGCACAACGGGAATTCATTCAGTTGATACAATAAAAGGATTATTAAAAACAAATGATTTTCAAACAACAGTATGGGTTTCACAGATTGAAAAATTAATCAACCAATGAAATTAAAATTAACATACAGCGGCTTCATGTTCCTTTATGAATTATTAAGAGACGAGACTTTCAAACCGGAACCGAAAGAAACAATTGCAAAAATTGTGCGCCTCATTTTAGTAGGACTATATAAAAAATTTTATAGCAAAGCCCATACAAAAGAAAGTAAATACAATATCAAATTAAATCCTGTTGAAGCACTTGCATTCAAACTTTATTTCCGCGCGCACAGTTTTCCAAATGCAAGCTTCGAGGGAAATCTTATTAATCAAATTATTACCAGCATTCATCAAAAATATCAACTATGAAACATATAATCGGATACACAGCATTAATATTTATGCTGATATCATTTTGCAGATTTCTTTTCCATGAATGGAAGTATAATTCAAAGTTAAACAAGCACGTGAGAGAGAAGATTGACAGTTATCCAAAAGCATATCGCGAACAGTATACCAAAAAATAAAAAACACAACATGACCATCAAACAGCAAACATCAAAAGATTTAATCTGGAAAGATGAAATCGAAACACCGGTGCCTTACAAGCGCATTACGGCCAGCGAAAAAATAAAAGAGAAACATGCATACACGCTTGCTAAAGGCGCGCTGGCACTAAATAAATCAATCACAGATTATAAAACAACGATTGCCTTATTGTGTGACCAGGTTGTTTCTTCTGTAATGACAGAAAAAGAACAGAAGAAAATTACCAAGGGAAATTTTACCTGGTACAATTTCGATGGTTCTATAAAAATAGAAGTTGCCATTAATGAAAATATTGAGTTTGATGGTTTGCTGATTGAAAAAGCAAAGCAAAAATTGTACGATATGATCGGCGAAGGCATCACCGAAAAAGCAGAATTTTTAAAGGAACTTATAATGAGCGCTTTTGAAAACAGTGGCGGCAAACTGGATACAAAAAAAGTACTTGGTTTAAAAAAACATGCCGCGCGCATTACTGATAAACGCTTTCATGAGGCAATGACTTTTATTGACCAGAGCATTCGCCGGCCAACAAGTAAAACATACTTCCGCGTATGGATTAAGAATGATGAAGGCCAGTACGAAAGCATTGATATGAATTTTTCATCTATCAAAATATAACAATGAGAAACGCCAAATTAATGTTACTGATAGATATGATTGCGGTTATCGTTTTTCTCTTTGGCATTTGGAAAATAATTGAACTGATTAAACACTTTTCTACGGTTTAGGGTAGCCCCGGTGTTTCTACACAGGGGATTTATAAAAATCAAAATATAATCATGAAGCCTTCCGAATTAGAATTTAAAGAGATAGCCCATTTTGATCAGAAAGAAGTTGTGTGCAATTGTTGCGGAGTTGCAGAGGTGCCTTTTGGCTGGTATAGTGCTGAAATTTTTATTGCAGAGAATGCTACGTGGGATGTATTTATTTGCTCAGATGATTGCATGGACACTTTCATCCAGCATCCATTAACCGAAAGTTTATTGGATGAGAGGACTGCTTATTTAACATCTCTTCATCAAATGATTCACTAATAAACTCAACTATATGTTCGGCAAAATATTTTTTAGAACGCTGTTTTCAAAACTCGATTTAATCATCAAAAACCAAACAAGAATCATGGACAATTTAAAAGACCTGCAAGACGCAGTAGCACAGGAAGACGCAGTAATTGATTCAGCCGTTGCGCTGATAAACGGAATGGCCGAAAAGATTGCGGCATTGCCACCAGATGCAGATGCGATTGCTGCACTCGCAACAGATGTAAAAGCTAAAGCGGGAATTCTTGCAGCAGCGGTTACAGCGAACACACCAGTAGAAGCTCCTCCCACAGATGCACCACCAACATCTGACAATGGTACAGGAACTGGAACATCAGACGCGCAGAGTTAATTATTAATTTAAAAGCCCGGCGCAATGCCGGGCTTTTATTAAAACCAAAACCAGTGGAAAGAAAATTTCATCCGATACTTGACTATAAAGACGGCATTTGCGATGGCTATACCGGACAGATAAATTTTAAACAACCAGAACTTTCAATTTTCTCTATTGATGATATTGCTTGCGGCCTCAGCAAGATTTGCAGGTTCGGCGGACAGATTCATGATTTCTATACTGTAGCACAGCACAGCGTTTTAGTAATGCACCTCGCACCTCCTGAATTAAAAAAAGAAGCATTGATGCATGATGCAGCAGAAGCTTTCCTGGGAGATGTTGTAAAGCCTTTAAAACATCTTATCGGCGATAAGTATGAAGAGCTTGAGAACAAATTCACAAAAGTTATTTGCGACCGTTTCGGGCTTAATGCGCACAAGCTGCATATTCTCACAAAGCAATACGATATACAAGCGCTGAAATTGGAAAGTGAAGCATTGCAAAAAAGAAATGCCATCCCGCTTATGATTGAAATGAATAAACATGAAATGATTGATGGTGGCGAATTTTTTGCATGGACACACGGCCAGGCAAGGTTCGAATTCATGTCAGCTTACCGCAAAGCATTCAACATACCAATTCGGTAAATAAACGTAGTCTTAATACCCTTTTTTATCCAGTAAAAACGAAAAATGCAACAACAAAACGACCCTAATGCACCGAAAATCAGGCTTAAAAGAGCCTTAACGGTGAAAGATATGTATGAAGCAAAGTTTGATAGTTGGGAATTGCCGGACGAATGGAAACGCTGTATAGGTCAGGTATCCAACAATTTCAGCATGATAATATGGGGCAATAGCGGTAAAGGAAAAACAAGGTTTGCGCTGATGCTTATTAAAATACTTTCTGAATATGGCAACGTGATAATGGATTGCCTGGAAGAGGGCAAAAGTTTAACAATGCAAAAAGCATTTCAGGAAATGAACATGATGGATATAATGGGCAAGATGCTTCTTGTTGACCGTGAAAAGTATAGTACGCTCGTATATCGTTTGAAGCGCAAGAAGAGCCCAAAAATAGTCGTGATAAACAGTTTGCAGCACATGCGCATGACATACGAACAATGGACAGAGCTGCGCGAAAAATTCAGAAAAAAATGTTTCATACTCATAAGCCATTGCGAAGGTAAAGAGCCCGCTGGTGCCGCTGCAAAAAGCATACGGTATGATGTAGATATAAAAGTTCATGTGCAGGATTATGTAGCGTATCCGGTAAGCCGTTTCGGTGGAAGCACTCCGTTTGTTATCTGGCCAGAACGAGCGGTTATAAAACCTGAATGGAAAAATTTATGCAGCAACAAAAACCAAAAAGCGGTGACCAGTTGCCATTGATTGAAAATGATAATCAAGAAAAAAAATAGCTATGACAACAAAGGAAACAGAACATTATTACGAATTCAGTTCATCAGACGAAAACGGAGAATTCCTTTTTCGCATTTGCCATCAAGGCATGAGGCAGCTTCAGGTTAAAAGTGGACACAGTGAGGTTTTTATAAATATTGACCTTAAAGAATTGAAAGCAATTCGTGATTTAATAAACAAAGTAATAGCGTTAAAAAAATAGTTATGAAATACTTTAAAAAAATCAATTCAACTAAAAAGCTAATCATAAAAATATTGGAAGAAAACGATCGGTTAATGGAAGTGAAAGAATTGTTTCGGGACAAAAGATTATACAACACACCTTCCATTTCGTGTGGATATGCTTTTGCTTATTTGGAATTTGAAAATAAAATTTTGTCTGACAGTAATGGTAAAGTTTTTCTTTTAAAAAAATAAATAATGGAATTCAGTAGCAAGGTAATAAACGCAGACCAAACACTTCACCAGTTGATAGAAGTTTTCGAGCATGACCAACAGGAATTAAATCCACTTGCGAATTACCTGATTGAAAAAATCAGAGATGATTTATTAACAGCGCATCGGCGCGTACATAACCTTGGCTTCTTATTAAACAAAAAATAAAATACATATCATGGAATCAATTTATCTAAAATTCGAAGAGGTCGTTAGACCCAATGCAAAAACAAAAATGTTTTCTGTTTTGAATAAAGCAGGTAATGAAACACTTGGTCTTATTGCATGGAAGGCGCATTGGCGCAGATATGTTTTCAGTCCTTCAAAAGCAGAGTTTGACAGTGAATGCTTAAAAGATATTGCAAAATTTTTAAGCAAATTAATGCTTGATATAAAACTTGAAAAACAAAACGCAGAGCAGCAAAAATTATAATCATGGGAATGTCAGAAGAGGAGCTTCAAGATTATCAACAATGGGAGCAAAAGCGATTAGATATAAAAAACACAGCGCTTACGTTTCAGAAAACAATTTATTGCTATAAAGCAAAAAAGCAATCAGTGATTGATGAAGTGGTTGAAATGGAAAAGGAGTTTTTATTGAGAACAAATCCTGGGCACCAATTGCAGCATGATATAATCAAGCCGGTTGTTCATCAAAGCAATTTGATTTATACATTTCGTTTAATAAAAAAATAATGGAACTATCATTAACAGCATCATTGCAAGTAATAAAGGTTGATATCGTTGCAATACTTGAGCAAGAAAACAAGCCACTTTCATTTGAAGAAATTCTCGAAAAGAAAAATCTTCAGAACACATCGTGGCTCGGGTATCAATATGCTCTTCGCCAAATGGAAGAATCTGGCAGGGTTGGAACTTTTCCTGATCAAACTACACGTGACATAAAATATATCATTCTCAATCCTTAATAATGCCGCATATTTTAATACAAGGTTCTGATAAGCCGAGAGTAATTGAACAAACAACTATTCATGCTCATGTTGTTTTTAGTAAGCCGTGCTTTAACACGAATTGTGCGGAAGTTCGGTTGCAACAATTAAAGGCAGAGCTTGAGGCCGTTATTGAAAAATATTTTGACAATAGTTACAGTTCTGAAACTTATTCTAATCATGAATGGAATGTAAACTTTAAGTAATGGAGCGCAACACAAAAACATTAATAAAGGAATTGCAAATTGGTGATCGGTTTTATAAATGCAGAGATAAAAATAAAATTGTTTTTGAAAAAGTTTATGAGCCTTTTAAACGAACCAATTACAGAACCTACGCCAATTTTGCAAAAACTGATGTACAGCTTCGTGGAGTTCCAATGAATGGTGATACTGAAGTGATTTTTTTACGACACAACGAAAACTAAAATGGAAAAACTTACAATAGAAAATTTCTGGAAACCATTAGCGGAAAAATATCCTGATGCATTAGCGGCTTTTTACAAATGGATTGATGAATATAAATTAAAAGAAAAATGGGTTGTGCTTTTCAACTTCGGAAATCCGCACTACTCAAAACAAGGATGGCATGATCCAAAATATCATGAATTGCCAATTGCAATGCAGTTCGGAATATTTCTGCAATTTGTTTCAGAAGGCATAGAGAAAGATTTTGCGATGGATGGCATTAGTAGCGCTATTACCGAGTACTTCCAAAATGAACAACATTTTATTGAAACAGTAAAACCTTTATTATGAATGAAACTTTACAGGCAACATCTGTAGATGATTTGAGCTCTTCATTTAAATGCAGCATTGAAAGAGTATCTATTGATGATTTGCAAACGGCAAAACTTAATGAAGCAACTGGAAAGAACCGCAAGTCAATTATTGCGTTATATACACGAGCTATTAATGCAAAAATGAAAGGCAAAAAAACTATATAACATGCGGCGCTTTATTGTAACATCATCAAAATTTAAAGGACAGGCAGAATTATTTTATACTGCTGGTGGCATTCTTTGTAAGATAGATTGCACATCAACAGAAATGTCAGCAGTAACGATTGACCATTTTAAAAAAGCTGTACCAGCAACACTTGCCGGATTGATTGATGGAAAAAGTTTTTCAAATGATACTACAATTATAGAAGCTGAATACGAAGTAACGTTTGATATGTTCTGGAATGATTATGATAAAAAAATTAATAAAGCCCGTTGCACTTTATTATGGAATAAGCTTAACAAGTTTGAACAGATAAAAGCTTTCAATGCAGTGAAAGATTACAGCAGGTATTTAAAGAAAGAAAGTTGGAGAGGCAAAGCTGACCCGGAAACTTATTTGCGTAATCAATATTGGGAAAACGAATACAAATAATTTTATGACAACAGAATTAAACAAGCGCCTCCATTCATTATTAAATAAAACAAACCTCACACCATTAAAACCGGATTTGGTTTGCAGTTTTACTGACGATCGCACAACGCACAGCAGCGAGATGAATGATGAAGAGGCTACAGAGCTTTGTAATTACTTGCAGGATGAACTTAACAAAGGCACAGGTGAAAACGAAGGTGTGAGAATGAACCGCATGCGCCGCAGTGTTATCAGCATGGCCTATGAAATGGGTTGGGCAAGCGCCGGTGATTGGAAAACAGCACTTGATAAGATCAATTTATTTTCTATTGGCAAGCATGGCAAATTTAAAAAGGCTTTGCAAGACCATTCTTACCAGGAATTAGTACAGGTCGTTACCCAATTCAGGCAGTTATATAAAAAGCATTTAAAAGCTATTTAAACCGCTATTATGGCCGTAACAATTCTTGATGAAATAGAAAGTGCGTTAACAGAAATCAGCCCGAAACTGCTATGGGAAAAACAATTTGCGCGTATATATATTCCTATAGAAAAAATTAATGATTTGATTGTCCAAAATCAACTCACAAGATGGGAGATTTACGGGATTAAAATACTTGAAGGTTATGAGAACGCAATAGTAATTGTACATGTAAATTACCCAGTCGAACGAAAAGAATGGATGCTCAAAAAATATCCGTTAAAACATGAAGGCAATGTCCAGCGCGAATAGTTAAATAGTAAATGCCACAGTATTTTATACACTCGTTTTATAACAATCAATAATACACTTACAAGTAATAACACTCAATTTTTAAAACTCAATTGTTAATGTCAAATGAATTAAATAGTTTGCTTTCCGAACGTCACCAGCAAATGTTTTTATACCACAAGCCGAGATGTATAATCAAAACATCCCGGAAGGCGGTGAGCAGTAATGCCACCCGGCTTGCTTGTGCGTATGCATTTCAGGTGACGTTCACTTCCGGGTTTTTATAGCCCGTTTAATCCAACCTACTTTCAAACAACCTCTGATCATTTACCCTTCCGATTATTATTATTTTAAACCTCCTTAAAAACTACCACCTATGGTTCTTATAAAAGACGAGCAAATCGTTATAACTATTGATTCAAAAACACCTATCGAAGATTTGTACGAAATGCAACAAGCGATGATGGCAATACTTGAAACGGCTCAGTTTGATAAAATAGAAGATAAACAATTATCAATTTTTTATTACACAAAAATTTTAAAAAACCTTTTGCCAAACCTTCGACAGCAGGAAACGGCTTTATCCTCAAATTAATTATTATGAAAAAAATTCTACTATTTTTTGTTTTTTTATTTGTGCTGAAATGTTATGGACAAAACAGAGTAAAAGATTCAATTGACGAAGCGAGAGAAAATAATAAAAAAAAGGAAGCTCAGGAACAAAATGGTATGACAACAAACGAAGCGTCAGTTTTGCAAGCTTTTAATTCGGCGGCATGGCATCATCATCTAACGCAGTTTACAAACATTTCACTGAACTTCGCAAACAATAGATTACAATATTTTCTTTCTCACCAAATGGAACTTGCTGAAACAAATACAAGCGGTCATTTTAATGGAAAAAAATCTTTCCAACTTAAAAGTGATTACATCCATACTGTCGGTTTCACTAACGTCAAAGCTTTTACAATTACAATATTTGCAGATACTACAAAAACACTTGGTGAATTAAAAATAAAAACAATGAATATAAGCGGTCAACTAACAGAGGTGATTGAATTATATATAAAATATTGGCCACAGCCTCTAAGCGAAGGAGATTTTAAAAAAGGAGAAATTTTTAACTATGAATCTTTTGGTGACCATGTTGCTTTAAAAATTAATAGAGCTTTACGCATTGCAACGATCAATATTACACCAAATAAAATGAGAATTTACGATGATATAGTTCATTGAATAATTTTTATTATTTTTACGATGAAAATTACGTGAATCCAAATGGTCGCAACCCCGCGAAGACCCCTTGTTGATATAAGGAATGAAAGAATTATACTCCGCTATTACTATTGGCGGGAGATAGAGCGCCGCCGCTCTGATGATGTAATAGTAATTCTTAGCAACAATGAATTTTTCCTCGAAGAAATAACAATACAGCGCATCATTAGAAAAAATCTTGATAAATTTTTTGCATTGAAATCTGAAAAACCATCAGTAAAAAAACTGCAAAACTATTCTTGGGAATAAAATTATTTTTATGTCTGAATTAAGAAGTATAGAAGATTTAGTTGTAGACAATTTGCAATACAAAAAGTTTGAATTTTGGGGACGTGAGGGATTGAGGACTTTTATTAATATTGAAACTGCAATTAAGGATGCGCTGGACACTTTATTTAGTAAAGGTGAAGCATACGCCCAACGCGATGAATACAGAATTTCTATGCCTCAGTTTTTGATTGATAATTTTTTACTCCCGCCACACTTAAGCGCCGGCTCCAATTTAATTTTTATGGGCGTTCCTGTAATTGGTTCTTATGATAATTTTATAACAATATTCCATATTGATAATTGGAGAATCGGAGATGATAAAATGGTTATCAGAATTCAGCTTAACTAATCACTCCACTTTATCAGCAAACATCCCATCAATTTTATATTTAGGAACTACAGTAGTGCGAACAGGGACTGCACTGTTGTCCGTTAATCTTGTTTCGTAAATTTCATTAAAAACAAGTAAGCCATCAGCGCGCTTTTCTTCTTTGCTTTCAATATGCACCAACTTTTGAAACCATGTATCTTCAAAGCCACTAAGCCCGGCGTTTAAATCATCAACAATATTCATTCTGCTTAATGCAGTTGCCCTGTCAGGAGCTGTAACATTACCAACAGTGTACGTATCATTATACATATCAATTGCAACCCGGACATTAACGGTAACAACGCCATCATAATAGCCGCCCTTCAATTGATTCCAGGGAATGTCAGGAAAACTCACCAGTGCGCACGGAAATTGCAGCGGATAACTTTCAGCAGGTATTTCAAGCTGACCCCAGTCTTTATCAATCCATATAATTGCAGGTACTTTAGCTTCTATTCTGTCAAGGATTGCTGCAAGTAAATTCGTGCGCATAAAAATTATTTAAAGCATTTATTAATTTCAAGTGTAATCAGCCTTCTTATCTGCAACCGCAAATACGGGCTGTCACCCATGAAGCGCCTTTGCGGCATTTGCATATTATTTTCTCCGTAAGAAAATCCGTGACCAGGTGTTGTGCCTTTTACAAATCTTCCTTCTTTCCTGTTACGTACAAAAACTTCCGAACGAGCATAGTGTTTTATATCGCCGCCTTCATTGTGAATTTTTGCATAAGGCAAATCACTTCCGATAGTAACATTGTCTTCTGTTTTTGCCACCACATAAACACTTCGCCGCAATGCGCCGGATTTAATTAAAATAGCCCTGCCAGGGTCAGTATTATTTTTGCGTGCCTGCCACGGCTGCATGACAGTTCCAGCCCAGCCCTGCTCGCGAAAACGCTGTTCAGTAAATTCCAGCATAAGCGCACCAATCTTTGTCATTAGTTGCTGGCGCATTGCCTGGTAGCGTTCAGTAATTATTTTAAGGTCTGTTTCCGGCATTTAAAAAAGTTGTGTATATTTACAATACCGCAGTAATCTACGGGTTACTGCTCCCGATAGCCACTTGTCACAGAGTGGTTATTGCTTTTTATAGAAGTCCTTTCTTTCAAAGCGTATTACTTTACCATGCATTTTAAACTCAATTGAATTAAGCGCTTTATGATGGTTAAATTTTCCTTTTGCAACGCGTGATAATAAAGATTCATCAACATTATCAGGCAACACAACAACTACATCATCAGCCTGTTTACTTCCGGCTTCAATTGCATGGCCGATTTTGTTACTGTGCACCGGTGATGATACTTTTTCCACTTCCACAAATCCGTCATTCACCTTTAAATCAGGGTTTTTATTTGCCTTCGCTCCTTTAAAAATGGTTTCCCTTGCCGGGTCTTCCGGCCTTAACTCCGGCAATAAATCAACCTTATTTCCCGCCGCTGCTTTGTCGATAGATACCCCCATAATGCCCTCTTTTTCTGCATTTGCAGCATCAACTTTTACGTGTTTCCTCAATATTCCACCGCTGGAAAATTCTTTTACAATCTCGTAAGCCTCGCTCTGGACGGGCATCAGCGCCACCGCTTCCTTTAAAATGGATGCAGGAACGTCCCGGTAATATGGATGGTCTGGTGGCAAAGCCAGTCCTTTTTGGGCAATTGGCTTGCGAAAAATGGCCGGAACATCGTCCGGGGTAATAATCTTGTCGTCAGCGGTTTCCTTGCCGTGAAGGCTTTGTATTACGTCACAGCGGCAATTCCAGCCATTTGGTGGAAACCATTGAAGCCAGAACGAATCATCCACCGGTTTAATAATACCGTCCAGTAAGGCATGTGATGGCCTCACGCGCGCATCACCGGCTGTCCGGTATTGAAGGTTTGGAATAGCGCCTTTTTGTTCTTCAAACGTTGCCCATTTTGCGGACATCTGTGAAGCGGCCATTGCTGTATTATATTCCGTTTTCAGCCATGCGCCGTTGTAAGTATCATTAATTTTTAAAACTTCTTTTTTGAAATCTTGAAAACTTCTACGCTTGCCACCATCCATTAAAAGTTGGCTGATGCTTTGCATCTGCTGGTAAGTTTTCGCGCCCGAAAACTGATACACTGAAGTTTCCAGTTTATTTAAAAGTTTGTAATTCGGACTGTCATATTTAACATCACTGTAGTTCTTTCCGAAACCTTCAAACACAGCTTTTGCCAAATCAGCAGCAACCAGTTTTGTAAGCCTGGCATCTAATTTTCCGGCTTTAATTGTACCATCATAAATTCCTTTGGCAATGCGTTCAGCTTCTTTAATCATTGCCGGTGACGGCGCATCGTCGTTTGCATTAATAGCATGTTTAATCCCGCCGCAATGAGGGCACTGATGCGAATACATAGCATCCATTCGCTTCTTTGTGATCATTGCCTGCCCTTCTACAATCTTCATTTGTTGCGAAGGGCTTAGTCGAAAAAATTTGTAGGAAAAAAAGTATTTGGTTTCGGGGTTTGTACAGCTTTCTTTTTAACCGGTATCTGAACGATTTTATTGATGTAGTTTTCGTCAATATCAAATTCTCCCATGAGCGCAGTTAACAGCGCTGCTAATTCTTCGGGTGAATATTGTTTGCTGTCATCAAAAACAAAAGTGTCCCCTTTTTCCAGTGGGAAACCATGACGAATCATTAATGGAATTAAATATTCGTTGGTTACTTCAGCAAGCATATCTGCATCGCTTTTTGTAACCAAATCTTTCTGGTCATTATGTACTTCGCCCTGGCTTCTTGAACTTCCCTGCTTCATAGTCATGCTTTCCGTAAGTATGATATAAGCAAGCCTGTTTTCACTTCGTTCAATGCGTTTATCAAAAACCATCCAGCTATCAGTCCGCGTGCTTTCTTTAATGTCAATTTCAGTTCCGTCAGGAAACAATCCCCATGCTGCTGAACCCATTTTCGAAAGCATATCAGAAATTTTGCTGCGTTCTTTTGGGTCTCGGCTTGAAGTTTTACCAATGCGGATTGGCATTCCAAAAAGCTCTGCGAACTTATCCCAAAACGCGCCCATGTGGCGAATACTTATACATTCAGGAACGCATTTTAAAAGCAATCCCAAATCATATTTTTCACCAACAGGAATGCACCAGTTGTTAAATGGTGCAACGGTATAATCATAACCATTTTGCCATAACGATTCCTGGTAAGGAATGATGACATTGAATTCAGGCATTACATGTTCACGCGGAACTACTTCCGCATTCTTAAAACGATAACCATTTTCATCAATTATTACATCGCCAAGTTGTATTAGTGAATGGCCATAGTATGGTGTATCAAGAGTGATATACATGAATTGCCTAAACCAACTTTTCTTAAACAATTTTGTTTTTTCTGGTTGCTCTTCTCCTGCTGTATTTGTTATTTTAAAAACCTTTTGAATGGTTGATAATTTTCTTTGCAACATCAACCCGCTAAGACTTCCATCAACAACTGCATCTCTGTAATGCATTAGTAAATTTAAGCGGCGCGGATTAAGAACAAAGATTGCTTGTTGCCATGCTTGCCGCCATGTCGCATTATCCTGTTTAACCAGACTTTGCGTCATTTGCACAAGGTCAATTAAGATACCTTTTATTTTTTCCTGATCATCAGCACTCATGCGTACTGCATTGGGATGATCACGAAAATCATACACGTCATGTTCTTTAATTTCTTTGCGGCCTAATAAACTTTTTATTGAAGGAAGTTTCATGTCAGATTATTAAAATGAATTCTTGAAAAAAATGATTACCAGTCTGTGCGATAAGGGCAACTGGTGCTATCATATATTATAGCATTTAAACTATCAAGCTGGCCAGTAATAGGGTCTGTTTTTGTTGGCATCCCATCAGGAACAACTTTGCCATCAGCCACCATAATCAGCCATTGTTTTGCATCGTTGTACCTGTCAACACGTTCCTTTGGAGTTTGCATTCTGTTGACACCTGAATACAAATGATATAATGTTATGTCAATAGCAAACATTACAACAAGGCTTAACCTTGCATCACCGGTGGCGGAAAAAATTGCATCGGTATCATACTTGGTACCCAGATAGCTTTTCATTTGCTGAATAGCGCGGTCTTCAGCAATTTCAAGTGTTGCCTGGTCGGAGCGGATTACAGCATCCAATATTTCACTTCTTACATTGGGCTTATAATCATCAGGTGTTAAAAAATCACTCATAAAAAAAATTAATCAGTTATGTAATATGCATTTTGTTCGATGTGCTTAAACGAAACCCCTTTTTTAAAATAGCCCCCTTTTCTAATAAGCTCTTTTAATTGTTGTTTTTCAAAAATTCTAAACCCGCCATTGAGATATAACACCAAGTGCTTCTTATGATTTTTATATCTTAATTCTTTTGCAGCGTCAATAGCTATTTTTAAATCTTGCTTCAATGTGAACTTGTGATAAGCAGTAACAATTTTGATAATCAGTTTTTTCATAATGTTTTTTTATGTTTTACCATACATAGCCGTTTTCCCTTTCGCCAAGTTCCCAGCCATCAGCGTTCTTATTAACTTTCCTGTTCAATATATAAATTGCACCTTCGTCCGCATCTGGTGCGTCATCGTGAATTGAACTGCCTTTTTCGAAACCCATATACTGGAGGTAACTTGTTTGCATGTCCGGCAATTTTCTTTTCTCTTCATTCCAAATCATATTACCGCGTTCATAAAATGCAGTCATACTTTCAATGCGTGCGAATTTATCGGGCTTATCACGCTTGTCACCACGTATGGGAAGTATATAGCCGCGGTCGATTCCTTCAATTTCAAAATCTTCAAAAAATTGATCCTGTAAAAAAACATCTTCCATATAAAAATCAACAATAACACCAGCAGGTAATGAACTGTATAAATCATACATCCATTTTACAGCCTGGGTTATTGAGGTTTGTTTTACAAAACAATCAATGCGGTAAAATTTATTTTTTAGTTTTCCCCAGAAGACAATTGCTTTATAATCGCTTGTTGTTTTTGGTTTGTATGATGGGTCAAAATAACAAACGAGCGCATCCATTTTATCAAGTGCAGGAACCTTATCCCAATGGAACCATTCCTGTTTAAACCGCTTGCCTTTTAATATGTATTTATGAAAATATTCACGTAGTGCCATGAAGGAACCAACGCGTTTGAAACGTCTTTGTAAATCTTCCTTTTTAAAATTCTGGTACCATGTAGGTTCTCCGTCGAGCTCGCCGTTTGTTGTTGCAAATATTTTTGAATGGTTGTAGCCTTCACGTTTTGGATCTTCCTCTTCAACATCACCAACCATGTGTGCAAGAATTGATTTTGGATGGATGCGGTTGCCGCACATTACAAACCTGCTGCTCTTTATATTTAATGCGCCGATAAATCCGCCGAGTATCCATTCAATAACCTTAGAAACCCTGTCCTGGTTGTTTACAATTTCATCATCATCTATATCATCCAGCACACCATAGTTGGGCCGTTTAGCTCCTTTGCGCATCCCGCGCGGTGACTGGCCGCGACCGAGCGCAACAAAGAAAGTTCCGTCCTTGCACATGAAATCGCCATCTTCCCAATGGCCTTCATTATACTGCTCGCCAAAATCATTTATGAAACGCTGGTTATAACAAAGCTCTGCTTGTACATCGCCAAGTAACCGGCATGCATCATCAGAACTTTTTCCGCCGAGCATCATTCCATCAAGCTTGTTGTCAATTTTGAGCCACAATGGAAGAAAGATTGTATTGTGTGTACTCTTTGCATGTTCACGCGGCCACTCGGCAATACCATAAAAATTATCATCTTTCTTAACATCATTTGCCCAGTCAATATGAAAGTCAGCGCAAGGGATATTTGCATTTCTTTTTGCATCGAAAACGTAGTGCGGAAAATATTCATTTACAAAAAATGCATAATCTTTCTTGCTCCTTTTAATGCGTTTTTTTTTGTCCTCTTCAGTACCAAAAATGCCGGAAGTTGTTTCCTGTATGTAGCGGCAATGTTGTTGCCACTGTTCATACATTTCTTTGAATTGCTTGCTGCTTTTATCAATCATGATTTATTGTGAAATGCGTTCTGTGATATACTTGTCCTGAAGTTTATTGATTGTCTTAATTAAATCGTGCGTTATGCTTTTATCATCTTCACTCCACGTTTTTAATTGCTTACTGAAACCAATAAAAGTTTCCATGTCATCAACAACAGAATTTTTCTTATCAAGCCTTTCAATGAATGCGCCCATCTTGGAGAGCTGATCGCTTATGTCAGTTTTGTTTTCAATAGAATCTTCTAAAAGATTATTGATTGTTTGCAGTGCTTTATTAACAAGTTCTGTGCGTGTAATATTTTTTGCACTACGTTTTTCTTTCCAGCCTCCATCATCAATCCAGCGCTGTAAAGTTTTTGAAGTTGTGGCAACCCGTTCGCAAATATCTTTTTGCAATTCACCAGCCATGAATAATAAAAAAGCCAAATCATGTTTTGAAGAATCAACTTTTCTGCTCATGTAAAAAAAGTATTGTTATAGCACAAACTTACTTGTATCAACAGGTTTTTGCGGCTTTCCAAAAACGTGTTGTGCTTTTAAAAGCACAACACGTTCTTTTTTTCGACCATGGCGTTTTCATGATTTTTTGACGGTAAAAATCGCTTCTATGTTTGTGTTGCAATCGTTCAAAAACAAACAATAGAAAATGTAACAAACACAATTGATGAAGAAAAAATTTTGGATAGTAAACCTCTTAAATAATTCAACCGCAGAAATTCTGCTCTATGGTTACATAGGCATGTGGGATATAACGGCTGCTGATTTTGTCCAGGAGCTTATCCAGTTGGCAGCAACAAATAATACAATTAATGTCCGCATCAATTCAGGTGGTGGAAATGTATTTGAAGGCGTTGCTATTTACAATGCGATTGTAAACCTCATCAAACTTGGCAAGGACATCAATACTTATGTTGACGGTATTGCCGCAAGCATGGGTGCTATACTTGCGCTTGCAGGTAAAAAAGTTTACATGAGTAAATATTCGCGGCTTATGACCCATCCGGCAAGTGATGGCGGTAGTGGTGGCGATGCAGATGCATTAAGACAAAATGCAGATTTACTTGATGGCCTCAATAAAAGTATGGCATCAATCCTTGCAAAAAAAACGGGCTTAACTCCTGATGATGCACAAAAACGTTACCTGCAAAAAGGAATTGATAAATGGATAACTCCAAGTGAGGCGCTCGCCGATAAATTAATTGATGGCATTTATGATGGTGAACCGGTTGATATGCCTGCAAATACTACAGATGCAAAAGCAATGTGGACTGCATTCGCGGCAAAGTTTGATAATTCAATTGTAAATAATAATTCAAAAAATATGGAATCAACCGCATTGGCGCTTGGCTTGCCTAAAGACGCAACCGAAGCGCAGATAAACGCAAAAATTGCAGAGTTAAATGCTGCAAAGAAAACTGCTGAAGATAATGCAGCTTCAATTGCAACGAAACGTATTGAAGCAATAATTGATCAGGCTATAACTGATAAAAAATTGGTTGCTGCTGATAAAGATGCCTGGACAAAAGCGTATGCAAATAATGTTGATGGTCTTTTGTTGGCTACAGGAAAAATTGTTCCTGCATTAAAACCTTTGCAAGTGATAAATCAAACAACACAAAATGTAATTGGTAGCGAACAGGAACAAGCAAAACCAACAGGAAAAAAAGCATTAAGCGATGCATGGGATGCATTATATGCTGAAGGTATTGACGCGGTTGCAAAGAAAAAGACGGAAGACCCAGCCGGTTTCGAAGCAATGTATCAAGCCAAGTATTCCCGCAATATGAGTGAAATGGGTTTTAGAAAATAGGTAAATGATTTTTTGAAAAAATCTTGTTGCTGTACCAAAGAATATTAGCAACCGATTAATCAAACATAATCATGAACATGAAATCTTTTAACAGAATTATTGCAGCACTGTTGTTTACGCTTGCCACTGCATTTTTATTAATGTCTACAGGATTGCGACCGATGCCTTCCTTACTGACAGCTGGTGGAACGGCTATATTACTTGGATTAACATCGGCACCTAAAGCAAGTTTTTTTGCAGGTCTTTATCCTGAATTATGGACTGGTGAATTGATCAATAAATTTCGTTTTGACAAGAGCTGGCTTTCGCTTATTCCTCGTAGAGATGACTTGGTAAACTCAAACGCTGTGCATTTAGTTGATATCGGCGTTGACCCTTCAGTTCTGATAAACAACACAGCATATCCAATTGCTACCAGCGGCCGGACGGATTCGGATATCACTTTATCGCTTGACAAATTTGATACTGTCAATACAACTATTACTGATGATGAGTTATACAATTTGCCATACGATAAACCGGGCAGTGTATTACAGCAACACAGACTTGCATTAGAAGATGCAACGGCTATAAAAAGTGCATGGAGCTTAGCGCCGGCCTCAGGAAAAACAGATGGTTCAACCCCTAACACGCCAATTGTTTTAACAACCGGTGCAAGCGATAACCGTGTAAATGCAAGAAAAATATTTACTCCAAATGATTTAATCAGGGCAAAGGAAAAGCTTGATGAACTTGATGTTCCATCTACAGGCAGAATTGTATTGCTTGATTTTTATCACCTCAATGATTTATTAACGCTTGATGAAAAGTTCAGACAGCAATGGATGAACAAAGATTCAGGAACATTGATGACACAGATGTATGGCTTCACGATAGCTGAAAATTACAGGCCTCCAGTATATACTGTAGCCGGTGGAGTTTATACAAAGAAAGCATTCGGCGCAGCTTCAGTTCCAGCAACCGACCAAAGATCATCTCTGTTTTTTTATAGCCAACGTGCGGTGCAAGCGGTAGGAAGTGCAAAAATGTACTATAGCGATGCCGTAATAAACCCAACAACCAGGCAATCAACTGTGGGTTTTAGAATATATCAGTTGTGCTTGCAGAAAAAAGCAATGGGTTTTGGTGCTATTGTTTCCGACACAACCGCATAAACTTCTTTGGTATAGCAATAAGAGCCATGCGAAAAAAGGTAAAGAAATGCCCCAGTAGCATGGCTTCTTTTAAAACTTTTATCATCAAATAATTTATATGAAACGCTTTACAAAAGACGAATTACAAAAACAGGCTGATGCATTATTAAAAGCTTACGATGCTGAATTCGTAACGGCTACTGTAGATGGCAATTTCTTTTTGCCTGACCAATCAAGCCAGAGCCTTGCCAATGATCATCATCTCAAACATGTGAAAACAAAATTTGCTGACGCAGAAGTTTTCAAATTCGAAGCTCCCAAAAAAGAAGGTGAGGCTGAAAAGCCAGTTGAGCCAACTCACGCAGATAAAATTGCAGCCGTGAAATCTGCCATCGCAGAAATGCAGGCATTTAAAATCACTAATCCGGAAGCCTTGAAAGCAGGATTACTGAAAGCAAATTTTGAACCTGCAATTGTTGCTGAAGTATTAAACGAAATGTCAACACACTCTTAAGCAAATTGAAATATATAATTATCATACCACTGTTGTTCCTGTTCGCATCATGCACAAAAAAACTTGCGCCGTCAAGTAATATTCAACTGCATGACACAGTAACAACAGTGGTAACTCGTATCATAAATAATTCGCCAAAAGATACTATCATAAAAATCAATCAGGATGCTTCGCTTATTGATATGCTTTTTGAGTGCGATAGTCTCAGGCAAATGCAAATAAAAGATGTGCTTGCTGTAACGCCTGGTAAAAATGTACGACCGGCATCAGTAAAAGTAAATGGTGATACACTTAAAGTGAGTTGTTATGTAGATAGTTTTTCGGTTTACATGCAATATAAAGAGCGGTTTGAAAAAACGGACAGCACCATACACGAAGAGCACGATTCTACTATTTCAAAAACAGTAACAACAACTGTTGATTGCATTACATCATTTGAAAATTTTGAAATATGGGCAGGGCGCATAGCATTAATACTTCTTGTGCTTGCTGCAATTTTCATGATTTTAAAAACCTTTTATAAGTTTTAATATGGGTCAGATAAATTTTCAAAAAGGACAAGGCGGATTAAAAAGACGTGCTCCCGGAACTGACCAAATCAGTTCATTGATGTTTTACAGCAATGTACTTCCGTCCGGCTTTACCACTCAAAATAATATTCAGGTTGTAAACCAGTTGCTGGATGCGGAAGCTCTCGGCATCGTTAAAACAACCGGCACGGATATACTTATCCGTATCATGCATTATTACATTTCTGAATTTTACCGCGTCAGTCCTGGTGCAACTTTATACGTTGCAATTTTACCGGAAGCAGTATCTACAGAAACATTTGTTCAAATAAATGACGTTTATTATTTCGCTGAAAAGAAAATAAGGCAAATTGGTATTTTCAGTAAGAAAGCTTTTGCCGCCGCCTCGTTATCGTTAATCCAAGGTATCCTTACCGCGCTTGACCTGGAGAATCAGCCAATCAGTTCTGTTTTATATGCATCAAACCTTGTTGGAGTTGCAACATCTGCATTGGTGAACCTCCGGGCTTTGTTTGACCCGAAAGTTAGTGGCGTGCTTGCGCAAGATGGCGACCAGCTCGGCGCATCACTGGCACTGGAAGCGGGTTATTCAGTTCCTGCACTTGGCGCATTGCTCGGCGCTATTAGTTATTCCAAAGTGAGTGAATGTATTGGATGGGTTGAGAAATTTCCTATGGATGCAGTTGAACTTGGCAACCCAGCGCTTGCAAATGGTACGCTAGTTAAAACACTTGATGAAACAACTCTTGGTGTTATTGATGGTAAAGGATGGATTTTTCTTCGCAAGTATGACAGCGATGGCCAGGTTTATTTCAATGACTCCCACACAGCCATTGCCATTGACAATGATTATGCATATATAGAAGCCAACCGCACTATGGATAAATCAATCCGTGGAGTACGCGCTGCATTGCTTCCAAAATTAAATGGCCCTGTTAACGTCGATGCTGAAACCGGCAAGCTTGACCCGGACTATGTTGTACATCTTGAAAATTTAGGTGATGCTGCATTGTTGATTATGCAACAAGCCGGTGAGCTTAGCGGCTACATGACATTTGTTGACCCAGACCAGAATGTGTTAAGCACAAGCACTATTGAAATTGCAATCATAGATGTACCAATGGGCGTGAGCAGAATTTTCAATGTGAAAATTTCTTACGCAACAAGTACAAGCGGTTCATAAAAACTGCATAGCAATTTAATTATTCAAATCTTTAATTTTTTTAAAATATGCCTCAAAATAATGTCCCGCTCATCAATGGCCGCGAATATGCCTGGGGCGATGTTATCATAAACATTGGCGGCGTTGTAATCATCGGTGTAACTGCTATTGATTATGATGAAGACCAGGTGAAAGAAGATAATTACGGACAAGGTACTGTTCCTGTGAGCCGTGGTTATGGCCGCGAGAAAGCAACTGCATCAGTTACGATGTATGCTTCTGAAGTTGAAGGCTTGATGGACAGGGCGCCGAGTGGTAAGCTGACAAAGTATGGCGTGTTCGAAGTTATCGTTCAATTTATGGTTGGCACTGATATTAAAACGCACGTGCTTAAAAATGTTGAGTTCACTAAAAATGCGCGCAGCATGAAAGAGGGCGATACAAAAATTGAAGTGCAGTTGCCATTAATCTGTAGTCACATTATTTGGAAAAAATAATTTTTATGAATGGCACACGAACAGGATATAGACTTAAACAATCTTTCTCAGAGAGAACTATTAATACTGCTGTTAAGGCGTGTTGATATTCTTGAAAAAAAAGTTGAAATGATAGGAACTGAAAACACACAGATGAAAATAGAGCAGGCAGTTTTTAAAACAAAATTGCAATTCGGTTCAGCACTCATTGGT
>Ga0206963_10010_pt1 | contig 83134 bp, 72 predicted proteins | sample Alteio_BWOrgHeat_28_FD_152958 | JGI IMG/M metagenome (GOLD analysis project Ga0206963, IMG submission 152958) | Enriched cells from forest soil in Barre Woods Harvard Forest LTER site, Petersham, Massachusetts, United States -... | ecosystem: Environmental > Terrestrial > Soil > Temperate forest >... | reverse complement strand
CTTAGAGAATGAAAGAGTTCAGGAGAGTCCGTCTGCTCCGCGAGATTAAATCCATCGAAGAACTTTTTTTCAACCTCTCCGGTACTAGAATTAATGACCGCGAAAAAGTGCCGTCGCTGCTCGCCGAACTCGCCCGACATGAGAGCATAGACGTAGGGAAACGGCCCCTGGCGAATCGCCTCAATCCGTTCGCCATTCTCGCGAGTCACCAACTTCGCCACCGGTTCGCTTTTCCCCGACAGAACGCCGCTCACAATGACAAAGTGGGGTAGATATTCTGCAGTCCGCTGCGGGGAGTGCATAAGGGCGGTCCAGCGGTCAGTTTTTCCAGAAGGGTCCCATTGGAGCGAGGCAAACGTCGCTCGCCGCAACCAATGGCCGCTATGCGCGGGGGCTGCCGCATTTCCTACCGAAAATAGTTTTCGACGAATCAAAGGGATCTGTGCGGTGAATTGAGGCAGCGCCGTTTCTAAAGGCTCGAGCTTGTCATTTTCTAAGACCTGCCACCCTAAAGCCTTAACGTCCCCCTCTTCGGCCACTTGGCTCTGAACAAATACTTTGCCATCAACCGCCTGCAGAGAGGTCACGCAATGGAGTTCGGCGAGCTGTTCTAACTTTCCTGACTGAATGCGAAAGAGGTTACGCTCTCGGCACTCTCCCTCGTTGCTAAACTTAGTAAAATAGAGTGCCTCTCCGACAGCAACGACAGAGGAGGCAAAATGTTCCTGCTCAGAAATAACGGCGACCGCCTTTGGCATCGGCGCCGACAGGCCCGAAAAAGGGATTTGAGAGGCAAAGGCTATGAAGACTCCTACCTTGTGACGGAACTTCCCATTATTTTTCATCGACGTCCTCCTCAGCCTCCGGTCCGAACACTCGGTCTCCCGACGGGGTTTTTATCCACAGTTTCCCCTGCAGATATCTGAAATTGGTGATGTCTCTGGAGCGAAAATCCGAGACTTTGTAGTCATCGTTTAGGGGATTCATCTCACCCGGGCTATCTTTGGTCCCTTCGCGGAAATGGGGATTAATCTTAAAAAAGCCCAATCTGAATTTACGCTCTTCTTCATCCCCCGTCCGATCTCCGACTCCGATAAAAAAACCGTCCGGATGGAGCTGCAGGTAAAGTATCTGCTCGTCTTTAAGGATAACCTGGGGATCTGACCGATTCGGGCGAAGCAAGACGAGATCACTGAGGGTTTTCTCACCTTTTACCGGAGAGATAAATAGGGCATGACCATAAGGCGACCAATAACGAAGGAGCGCCGAGTCGGTTTTCCATTGGGATAGGTAATCGGAGGTCAGTACCGGATCGGGCTTACCCCACGAGGAGACCCACATGGGTTGTGGGCCGTCAGGGCCCGGCAGCAGATCCACCTTCCAACGGCTGTAAGGGCTCTCTCGGCGGGCTAGAAATTTTTCGACAAAATTTGAAGTGAGCTCTGCCCCCACCGTAGAAAAGGTCACAAGGTCTCGGTAGTATTTAAATAGAAATGCAAAATCGCTCTGCCCCCTCGCCGTGGCCTCCTCTTTCAACTCCTCCGCCGCCTCAAACGAACGGTTAAAGCCCGGCTCGGTTAAGGTGATCCGATTGGGCGCGGCATGGAACTCAAGGATGAGGCGAGCGTTGATTTTGCGCAATTCATATTGCGGAAGCATTCCCATACGGTGGCTCGGAATCCCTTTTACTGCCTCGGGATGGGCCATTTTCAACCGTTCCCACACGGATCTTTTTATCGCAAAGACAACCCGACACTGCCCGACCGAAGCGCAGGGCCGAAATACGTTGGAGAGATTTTGCATCTTGGTCATCTCATTCGACTCGCCCGAGTTCGGGACATCCTGAAACACCAAGAGGGCTCTCTTATTTATGGTCGAAAAGGCGATATCATTTAGCGCCGCCCGAAAATTAAGCGCCCAATCTTGCCTGGTTCTGAGGTAATCAAATTGACCTCGCGTAAAAAGAAGTCCGTAATCAAGATTCTGCAATGCGGAGGGGGGATCATTTAGAGTGTGGGTATCCAAAGCTCCAAGCAAACCCGTCACCGCATCGCGGGGAACGTCGCCATCTTCAAAGAGTAAAGCGATCCAGGTGTTGGTGTTTCCGCCCAGCGTTTGAATCAGCTTCTCTCTGGTTTCGGGGAGATTCCAGAAGGTGTTTTCTTGGCCCACTCGAGTTCGGTTCAGTAAGTCCGGAGGAAATCCCAATAGCTCCAGTCGGTGAAGATCATCGACCGTGGCACTCTCGCCTTGAGTCGAAGGAATGGGAGTCAGTCTCCCTTCCGAACTGATCGAGTAGAGAGACTTAGCGGCCCCTCTTACCCGATGAGTGTCTCTCACCAGTAATTTCCCCTGCGAGAACTCAACCCGAAATTCTGTCGACAGAGGAATCCTCCGCCAATCCGCCATGTCGGGCTTGAATGAGGCACGTTTGCCCGTCCTAGTCCAAATAAGGGGGCGGTGGCGAAGCTGAAATGACTTGGCCTCATCTCCCCCTTCGCCGGCAAAGACTCCAGATTCGGAGACGCTAAAAGGCCAAGTTAGCCCTTTGTCGACGTGGTCTACCTCTAGAGTCAGCGTGTTAAGAACGTACAGATTCGCCCATTCCCCCGAACGCAGTGTTCCCTCCGCCCCCTGCCTTGGCGCACTGTGATCGTCCCACCCCGCGAAGATCACGCTGCGTTTCGATTCGTTGTAGGCGACCAGAGGCCTCTCCCGGCGATCCCCCCACGGAGTGTCTTCGGTTCTCGTGGCTACCGTAAATCGGGTATGCGCCCACTCCTTCGAATCGTAATCGATAAGAGTGAAATCGGTGAAAGACTTCGCTTTCTCATAGACCAAGTTTACCGACCAATCTTTGGGAAAGACGACAGCCGCCGCATTAGCGATAGGTAAAAGAAATTCAACATTAGCCGCAAAGAAGTTTCTCTCTTGCTGCTGAACCTTATTAACCTCGTAGATTTCGTAAAGCATCCAGCGGGGACCATTGGGCGCCTGAAGCCATAGCTGTTTTGCCACGTGACCATCCCGTCTGAGTGAAGAGACCCATCGGGCGATCCAACGATACTCATCAAATTCCACCGCCTGTGGGACAAAACGGCGAAGATGGCGATTTGTCCAACGGGACTCACCATAGATAAATCTAAGCAGAACATCCGCCGCCAGATAACCCGCATGGAAGGGCAGATCGCTTGGAGTGGCCCGCGCCACATCAAGACGAGTGCTCGCCTCCTCGGGGTGGGTGAAGTAAAGGCCAGAGGGAAGCTGTTCGGAGTCGAGTTTAAAATGGCGCCGAAGTTGACTCGCGAGCTGCTCGGAGAGAGGGAAGAAGGCCCGCATCGGAGGAACGTCGCTGGGAGCTGCCGCCAAAGGCGCGCACAAAATAGTCAGCAGGGCTAACGAAACAGAAAGGACTTCAACCTTTCGGCAGATCGACATCGTTCCACTCACACCCGCGTAAGTAACCACCACCCCCCAAAAGCAACGATGCCTGTCGACGGAGGTTCAACGCAAACCCTCCCTCGCCCCATGCACAACAGCACCCAGATATGACCAACAATAGGGCCCGGTGCAAGTCATTTTTACGCATCGCATCAAATAAGGATTGATTTCGAGGCCGAGGGGAGTTAGTCAGGAATTTAGGCAGAACAACAACAACGGGCGGGGCGTACCAAGAGGTAAGAGATGAATGTTAGGGGTGCGTCTTTCACGGTTTTGGTCGTCTTTTTCTCCCTCCTGTCGACAGCTTTCGGGGAATCGTCACAATTAAAAAATAGGGGTAAGCGTAGGATAGACGCTTTGAATAACCAGATAAGGACCGAAGACGCGACGTGGGCGTCTTTAATTGCCACCAACGACAACGAGATCTCTCAGCTAAACCGCCAACTCAACCGCTCCAATACGCGATCGGAAAGCGAGAGCACCGAGAGCCTACTAAACAGAATAAACGCGCTCAACGCGAATCGATCTAAGCTTTCTAACGACAGAAGTAATCGGATGTTTAGTCTCCGGCAGAAACTTAACGACCTCACGTTTAACGAGACGTGGAAGACGGTTTCTAAAGGACAGTCGACCACCTACTCCGGAGAGCGGATTCCAGACTACGCCGAGAAGTGGCGAAAAATAGACGACCAAGTCGAATTTTTTCCCCGAGGGAGTCGAGAGACGCTGGAGCTACACGCTAAGCGGTGGGAACGAGAGTTTGACGTTTACCGAGACGGGCTTATCGCTGCCGCCAACGCGGAAACATCGAGGCTCAAGAAGGAGTGGGACCTCGGTTGGATGGCGGACCTTGAACAGCAGCTGCGGGTCTGGGAGGCAGAACAGGCCGAACTGCTCAATGCCGAACCGGAGGCAATCATTCGAGAGCGCGCGCTTCGCGTACACAAACCGTTTGCGGATCGGGTCAGGAACACTATCTTAAAGCTCCGAGAGCAAGTGGATCTCGTCCTCAATAATCGAGAAAACCGACTAGTGCGGGATGTGATTCGCCCGGTGGTAGCCGAAGCACTTCGCGACGGATACACCCTCCCCCAGGCTAAAATAGAGATGGGATACATTTTGAACGAATGGACGACGAAGGAGAATCCCTTTTTCGATCGATTCAATGATCAATGGAGTGGCCCTGACCAAAATGGCGGATTAAAGGCGGAATGGAACCTCTACAAATCGAAAGGGGGAATCAGATTTCTGCTCGTCGAAGAAAATAAAAAATTTTCACCCTACGGCGCTTTAAAGAAAAAGTTAATGGCCGAAAATAAGCGGCGCATTGAGTATCTCACAGAGACCCACCTTTCCTGGTTTCCAAAAGAGGAGGGCTCCTATCCTCAATGGCTGGCCACCAGCGAGGAACTTCTTCGCAAGGAAGTGATAGAAAATCCCCACATAGCCAAAATTGCGAGAGTGGCATTCGACGCCGAGCGCGAGCAACGCGGTTCGTTTCTCGCGCGTATTTCTAGCGAATTCCAACGTTGGTCCGAGGAAGAAGAAATTTTCTTTCCGGAGCTACTCCGCGAGATCGACGCAGGCTATGATCATGGAAGGCCAGTTCATCAGCTAATGGAATCGAGCGAACGTAAGTATGAAGAACGTTCCCGCCATTGGGCGAAACGATTCGAAGAGTGGTTCCAGTCTTGGAGTCGCCCCGAGACCGGAGAGCTAGCTCGCCTAAGTCGTTTTATTCCCGTCGCTGAGATCATCGCCACCCAGCGGGCCCGTTATCCCCTTCGCTACCAACCAGAGGGGTGCCGATATTTGTATGAAGTCCAGCTAAAGAACGAGATAAACGTCTTCATTTACGTTGACGCTAAGGGGGCCGAAACGGAGCTCGTTCAGGTGATTGGCCGGCGCAGCTTCTCCTGCAGCGGTGAAAAAGCGGTGCTATTGGCCGATGCCTTCCAGCCGAGGACCATTGAGATCAACCAGCGCGAGCCATTGGCGACGGGCCTCGGACTCGTTTTCGATGGGGGGAAACTCCAGCAAACGGTGGAAACACCGGACCCCGCCCTTACCTTAGCCCGTACGCATTTCCTCGATAAATTGGGCTTTGTCTTTAAGCTCAAGGACCCCGATGGCAATTGGTTAGACGGAAAGGATGATTTCGCTCTCAACTGGAATCTCAAGACCAAAATGGTAGAGACCATAGAGGTTCCTTTCGCCGGCGAATCCCACCGGGAGCCTTGGGAATAATAGCGCATTGAGTTAGATAAGGTTGTATTCCTGCCACGGAAGGCACACCGCGCGGTACAAACCCAAGACTAAATTCCATGGCGATAACCAATCTAGTGGGAATGACTTTGGTGACCTCGTAGGGCGCAACGCTTGTTCAGAATAGGTACCTCTTGCTCTTCGAAGTGATCTATTATTGCCAAATGGTGATACGAAAGATGCAGCCGTTTTTTTGAGGGACCTCAAATGAGACTGGTGGGATTGACGAGATTAATGTGCCTCTTTTCACTCGTGGGACTATTTTCGACTCCACTGTCTTCCGGTAAGGAGCCCTATACCTCGTTTGATTTCTCTAAGGAGCCGTCCCTCGCTATGCTTAAGGAGACTAAGTTCACCGCGGTGAATAGGAATGTCACCGATCATAAGGTTGAACAACGGGGCTTTGTCAGTGTCCCGATGGACTATTCCAGAAAAGAGACTAGCCCAACCCTAAAGATATTTTATCGATTGATACCATTACATGGTTCCAGGATTTCCGACACCAAAGCGCCGTTACTTGTCGTGATTAATGGAGGACCGGGCATTCCGTCATCGGCTTATCGCAGTTACGATTATGACTACGATAAACCGACCGAGCAGATGACAAAGAGCGATCAATTGGCGGAACTTTCGAAACATTTTCGAATTCTGATTATCGACCAGCGAGGCACTCCGGGCTATTCGGCGCCTTTAGATATGACGGATAAAAATCTGAACCCCGGTGTGATCGCTCAATATTTCGATTCTTACCATATCGCCTTAGATCATCAGGAGGTGATTAAAGCGGTGCTTCTTCCTGACGAGCCATTTTATATGCTGGCCCAAAGTTACGGTGGAATGGTTGGAATGCGCTATCTGACCTTAGCGCAGATCACGCTACATCCCAAAGGGATGATCTTTTCGAGCTCCGCATTACCGAATCAAGACCCATTTAAAATGATGGGCTCTCGGCGCGAGTCTCAAAGAAAATTGAACGAAGCCTTGTTCACCGCTGTTCCTGAAATTAAGCAGATGTTAGCTAACCTTGCCGAGCATTTTAAGAGCAACGGAGTGAAACCGGAATCGATAAACTATCTCTGGTCGCTTCTGGGCAGGGGACCTAACGGAAAATGGGAAATGGCTTTAAAGACACAGATAGAGACTTTACTCAAAGCGGATAAAAAAGGGATCCAAACCTATCTCGACCAAGAGGTCTCCCGAGCTGACATTCTTAATTATATTTTATCTTCGAAAGAAATAACGCCTGGCTATACGGATCGCACTGTCGGAAAGGTGGTGGTAGCTCGCGTTCCCTTTGAAAAATGGATGATCGATGAAGAATGGACACTCTCTCAGATCACCGGAGAGAGCGAATGGGTGAATCCGCTTCTTGATGCGATAGATAGAAAGCCGCCCCCTCTTTTGCCGACGTTTCCTTCAAATGAAGAGATTCGAAAACAGCTCGCTCAATATCACGTCTTATTTACGATCGGCCAGGGCGACGCGTATTTGGAGGAAGACACCACTCGTCGTCATGCGGAGAAATTTATCTCTAAGGGCAGAGGGAGCATTAGAACGTTGGCGGGTGGGCATAAAGCGGCGTTTTTGAAGGACGGAGCTGAAGTGGTCGCTTCATGGGCGGAGTCGATTCGGTAATGCTGCGGGAATAGCGATATTGACTGGATAAAGGGGTTTAACAGCAAAACGACCCCGCCTCATTTAAGCGGTGGTTCACCCAAGTGTCTGCGCAAGTCCCCGAAAACTTTATAGGTGTTTCCCCCTCGCAAATGCTGGGCGACTTGCTCCAACACCCGACTGAGTTGCGCGTTTCGTTCCTGACTCCAGGCTTCGGGGTGAAGGAATGCGATGAAACGTCCGGGCCAATCCGACTTGCCTTGATGGAATTGACGCGCCGTGATACAAGCCCGCCGATGTCATTGCATTGGAAAGTCTTGGCGGTGCCCTATCTCCTTTTACTCTCGCTTCCTCTTTTTGCGGGCGCCACTGAAGACATTCCAGAAATACATTGGTACGAGCTTCCTAGTACCGGCGCTCACACACAAGGTTCTTACGCCGACTTGAATGATGAGAGAGCTAAGTCTCTGGTGAGAAGTGAGATGGCTCACCTCTTCGTCAACTCCCAATGCGGTCAGCGGATCGCCTTTGCTGAGGGCGTTCCTGATCGAAGTCTCCCGCTGGGATATGCGACGATCGCGATAGAACACGCCTTCTCGTTTTGGCAGAAGGTCGCAAATTCGTTTGAATTCGGGGCTCTTCATTGGATGACTCCCCACGACTTTGCAGTGAGTTTCTCCCCCGTGCCGATCGCAAGAGAGGAAAGAACCGGCTTTCAGAAAGTGACCCTAAAGAACTATGGTCAGAAAAATGCTAACCGCGCCATCCGAGTCTCCCTCTGGACGTGGATCAACAATCCCACCGAATTTGAGAACTATATTGGAAAAAGGGACACGCTCGAACGAATGACTGGGGATTCATATTTTCACCTGGCCTACCTTTTTCGTATGCAATTGGGACTGGAAGCCATCTTGAAAACTTGGGAGAGCCTTGCCGGAGACGTGGATGAAGAAGCCATCCGTGCGGTCGATTTACAGAGATCCGCAATAAAAAAGGCGTTCCGAAGGGTCTATACCGGGCACGAGCTAGTCCGAGACTCCACCCTGCAGCAGACCGCTAAATCCCAGAGCGAGCCGAAGGCGAGAAACGGACTCAGTATCGCCGACGCACGGCTCAGACTTGCGGCGCTCGAGCGTTCGGAGATCCCTCCGGCGACACGAACGGCGCTCAATACTTACTTGAGCGAATGCGAACGCCTCGAGGTAGCAAGGACATATCCCGTTTTCGAGGCCATGGTGGATGAACTCGATCTTTATCTCGAGACTCTCGCAAAGCCTGCAGTAAAGAATTAGGAAGTTTTACTCCCCTACCCAATCGAAATAGAACCATCGCGACTCGGCCGCGGGAGAGGCTACTTGCGCTGAGCTATACTGTTCCCCCGCACATGTAAGAGTGCCCGTAAGCCGGATGTCCACCGTAATCTGCTGCTGGTCCTGAAAATCGACGGGCACCATTGATTCATTTGATTAATAAGGTCGAATGTTTAGCGTGAACTTGAGTGAGGTCACCGTGCACACGTTTCCGCAAAATCCACAATTATTCACATCGTTAGTAGTACTGGTTTCGCAACCGTCAGAGGGAGAGCAGGCGGTATTGCAAGTTCCGCAATTGGCGGAGTCGGTGGTCACATTAGTCTCACAGCCGTTAGCAAACACATTGTCGCAATCAGAAAAACCGCTGGCACACGTCGTTACGGAGCATGCCGAGTTCGAGCGGATCGCCGTCGCCACATGGCTAGCGGTGCAGGGCCGTACCGCAAATTCCACAATTATTATCGTCACTCGTCAGATCCACACAGTTCGATCCACAGGCACTGGTTCCGCTGGGACAGGCGTTTGGAGCGGATGGGTTGTCTATGAGAGTAGGAACCTGCGCCGCACTAAAACCAGAGGCTGCTCCCTGAGAGGAAGACGCGTAGGCCAAGACGGCTGCGTGAAGCCCGGTAGACCAGCCGTTCGTGGCGAGACTTCCGGCTCCTCCGCCGAAAGCCACCCGAGAGCCATTGTCCGAACCATTAAAATAGCCGTCTCGATGAAAATCGGAGCTAAACGCCGAGAGCGCCACAAGGCTACTTGCCAGTGAATGAGTCGACGCAAATTGAGAAAGTCCGGCGAGCAGTAGAGCGTAGATGCCGGCGTTGGAATTGGGATTACTTATGGGTTGATAGATATTGTCGGGAGACGTGGTGATCGACGTAAGTCCCGTTGCTACCGCCATCAGATCGTTCGCCGAGCTGATCGTACCGGCCAAATCGGTAGCTCCCGCTCCCAAGAGATCCAGAACGCGCGCTGCGGCTAACTCGGTAAAAGGGGTGATTCCAATATCCTGCCCCTCGCTCACGCTAGGCAGAAAGACTCTGAGCTGCTCTGCTGAACTTAGCGCAATTTTTCTTCCGCCTACCTCCTCCGCGTAGGTACCCTTAGTTAAAACGATGGCCACGGGAGTGGCGCTGGCCCCCTGCGGCAAGAGGTAGATCCCATTCGAGTCGGTCGTAGTGACGGATATCAGATCCCCTAAGGAACCGTCAGAATTGAGCGAGTATTCTCTTATCGTGGCATTCTCAATGGGAGCCGCACTTGCCAAGCCCGAAATACTCACCGCACTAAGCGTCGGCAGAGCCCCTCGTTTCTGACAACTGACCGCAATGAGTATCACTCCAAAAATGAGACCGATAAAACATAACCCCAGGTACTTCTTATTAACCCCGGTCATGGAATTCCTCTTATTCGAAGAAAATAGATAACGATGGGCCGTATTTTAGCCCAAGCGCGGTGACTGTGTTACCATTTTAAGAATTTTGCAGAGGGTAGGGAGGCCGAAAAATGGCGAAGCGGAAAACTCCGATAAAAACTAGGCCTGGATTTAAGCCACGGCCATTTAAGATGCACTGGGGCAGAGGCCTGGTTGTCGAAGAGGCCAAGTTTCGAAGTGAATACCACACTCCGTGCATTCAGCTGATGGAGTATGAGTCCGGAGAACTTTCGCTCAGGTTTTGTTACTACAAAAAGGGACGCTTCCAAAGATCTCCGCTAATGATCGACGCCAAAGAGATCCCCCGGCTTAGAAAAGCCCTCCAATCGATGCCAAGGCTTAGAAAGATACTTAGGGCCTGTACTCAAATTAGATAACCCACCTCACGGGTGCTTTTCGTGCCCGGATTTCACCGTGCCTCCTTGAAGTACGGGTAGTACAACTGCGTCGGCACGGCAAAACCAGACACGAAAATCCCATCGTGATCTGCATCATCCAATTTGAGTATAGGCCCTAGGCAACTCTCCAAATGGGGCCTTTGCGGCTCCGCCATCTTGACTGTAATTTATGACACCGATAGTTATATGGCTGGAATTGGAAAAACCTGTGGGAGACGCGGCCCTAAGTTTCGGGGACGCCGGGGGCAATCATTCGAATTCTTCTTATTTTCTCAGTCCTAGTCTCGAACGTCGCATTGTCGGTGACGGCATATCCCTGCTCAAAATCGGTCGCTGAGTCAGCCTTTGCCATTCTCTCTCAACTCTCCCCGCTCGAACGCCCTCTCTTTCGGCCCTACCCCTCGGAGGCCGATCTTCGAACGGAGTTACAGCGCCGTCTGGCTAGAGGCAGCCGAAGCAGCGCTTATCTAGGTAATGAAGATCACTTCGAGAGTATTTTACGACTGGCATATGCTGAAGTCGTGAAAGGGACGATGACTTCCACCGTACTAGCGACGCTGGTTTTACGTTGGCAGCTCCAATCGGATTTTCGTGACATCGCACACGGAGCGCCCCGTCTACTCCCTATTTTAGGTAGCGATGGAAAACTCACTCCTTTCGCCAAAACGCTACTACTTCCCATAAAGACAATGGATCCCAACTCGAGCGGCCTTTCCGACGAAAAGCTATCCCAAATCGAAGTTTGGCTTCAAAACGTGCCCGTCACTGAAACCGAGGTACTGGCCATTCCCCTTCCTACACCCCTGATTGACACGAGGATTTTCCCAACCACGTTTTCCATGATGCGTACCGTGACTTTGGTCAACACGACCCATCTCTTGGCCCGTGAAGATACCACTAGTCTTGGATTTCCCGAATCCGAGATGGTGGTTTTCGCCCCGCCACTGACCTTGCTTCAGGCTTACCTTGACGCCCGCTATGGAAAGGTGGATGCGATTCAACTAGCCCCTCGGTTCGGGTTGTGCACGGACGAAGAGATGCTTCGTCTTGGCCGCGCCGGCAAAAGACCCTTCGGTCTCGGCTTTCCCAGACTAGGCAGTCCCGAAACCGCAGACGATATTTCCACCAACCGTTCGGGATTCAGCTGGCATGATTTTTTTCATGCTGACCTGGGCAGCCGGATTCCTAACTATTACCGACAATTTCTGCTCCATTTTCTCGAACGGTTTGAGCGAACCATCCGTCAGTCGGAATTATCGGGGACCGCGATCCCCGTAGGTCCAAATTTTCAGATTAGTCCCGCGCTAATCCGCAACCGGAAATTCAATGCTCGAGGCCTCCGGCTTGATGCCATCGATCTGAGTCCCACGAGCACCACGCTAAACATTGGAAGCTGGGAGGTTCCGATGTCGTTCGCCGAAAGGATTGTGGAAGACTACGGATCGATTCGAGATGGCTATTCCGCCCTTGTCGTAATGGATCTCGTCAGAGACCCCGCGTGGTACCGAGAGCGCCGGATAGACCCCCAGGCCGTGCTCCAGGATCTAGGTACTGAGGCGCTGCAACTTGCCAAAACCCTCGGTTCTCGATGACATAAATTGGCAAATTCACTCAAAGGCTCAGTTCTACCCTTTCCTAAATTCCCCTCTACGATGACAAGAAATGTCACCGCAAATATTCCTAATCATTGGTTGAAATTATTGCTGCTTTGCGTTAATATCGCACCCTACTAATTTTGCGAGGGGTTTGCGGATGAATTTTTTTCGGGTGCGCGCGCGTTTCTCAACTTTACTGTTCGTCCTTTCTGTCGCTCTCATTGGAGCCTGCGGCAAGGATGCCTCGATACAGCTCACCAAACCCGATCCCGTAGTCATCAAGACCAAACGGGTCTTTTTCAAAATGGAAGCCCCGGACGCAGGCAAAGTCGGCGCCGATCTTCTACTTCCGACCGGCTCCTCTTCTTTAGAGGCTGCCGGCCAGACGGCCCTCGATTTCCCCGTCGGAGGAACTCTGGGAGTGCAATTGAGAGTGGACGTCGGATCAAAGATCGACTGGAATGTCACTCCCGGTGGTATCGCCACTTACGACAAAGCCAAGCAGTACCTTGAGGTCAAGAATATCCAAGACGAGACACAGATCTCCATCGTGGTAAAAAAATCGAAGTCGACAAAACGACTCGTGGTTAGACTCGCCTCCCCCGATTATGCAAAAATTGAAGCGAAACTCGTTCTCCCTACCAGCGCTAGCGACATAGATTCCACCACTCAAACGGTGCTTGAATTTCCCGCCGGAGGCGACTTTGGCGTCCAATTGAAAGTCGACAATGACGCACTAGTGGAATGGAACGTGCCCGGCGCCGTCGCTAGCTACGATAACGACAAGAAGTATCTTGAGGTGAAGAATGTCCAGGACGATACGCAAGTCTTGTTTGTAGTCAAAAAACCCCAATCGGCAAAAAAACAGATCTCCGTTAGACTCACTTCTCCCGACTACGCAAAGGTTAATGCCGAACTGATACTGCCTACCGGCTCTCTCTCTATAGATTCCTCGACTCAGACGGCGCTTGATTTCCCCGCGGGAGGCAACTTTGGCATCCAGTTAAAAATCGACAACGACGCACTGGTCGAATGGAACGTTCCCGGCGCCGTCGCTAGTTACGACACCAACAAGAAGTATCTCGAGGTGAAGAATGTTCAGGCCGACGCTCACGTCTCGTTATTGATCAGAAAAAAACCTCCCGCCGAGGTGATCCCGATGAAACGGGTCTACCTAAAGATTGAGACGCCTCACAAAGGAAAAATTTACGCCGACGTAACAGGGCTGAAAGATCCGCTAATCTATAGTGGACAAGGCGAAAGAGTCATCGACCTACCGAGTGGAACCGATCTGAAGGTCGCCCTCACCCTTCCTAGGAACTGGGACGTCGAAAGATGGGAGCTCTCTGGTTCTGCGGATTACAACGACCCGGGTACCGACCGCAACATTGAAGTTCGGCAACTGCCCAATAACCTCCATGTGACGGTCAGACTGCGAAGAGCGGCTACCGTTACCTTGAAGGTCAGAACGGCTGGGACAGGGTATACCTTTGGCGTCCCCGGAAGCGGCCGATTGGATTGGGAAGCAACCCAACCCGATGGGCAAGGATTCCGCACCAGCACGCGAGAATTCTCGGACACCTGGACTGGGGTAAAAACGATCGAGGAGGCCACTAGTGTCCAGAACTCGTATCCCTATGGAAGCAAGATTAAAGTGTCCTACACCTTCACCGACTCGAACAACGACCGCCATCAGTATAGCGGGACCTTTATTCTCGATGAGGATAAGACGCTAGATGTAGATTTTCATAAGGTACTCGATGTCGATTTTAGCAAGAAACCTAACCTCTATGAAATACTTGGCATCAATCCGAATGCTCCGCAAGGGACTGACACCAACTCCAGCGAGAATAGGAAGTAAGGATGAAAACAACCTTACGCATTCTAGCGCTATCTATTGTTGTGCTCTGCCGAGTGGGGTTCTGTGCCACGGAGTCTGACGCCGGCCTATATTTCGCTACGGAAGAGGCACTGACGACTGATCATAAATTCGAGATACGCTCCAATGTCGGCTACGATTTCTCCAATTCCTATTTGGCTATCTATCCGATTGAACTTGGTGCCCTGTATATCATCGACCCCTCAATCTCGGTCGGTCTAGAGGGGTCCTTATTTGTGACGGAAAAGAAGGGTTCGGCAGAAGCCTTTGCCGATGAGCTGAAAAAATTTGGCTACAATATGCACGCCATCGCCCCGATGGCCAAGACGGTGGGAATGGTTCGGGTCACCCCTTTATCGGGGATGGTAAACTTCTTTTCCCAGTCCATTCTAAAGATTGATTTGAGTCTAGTGGCCCGCGCTGGAGCAATCCGCTATCAAACGGCCGGTTGGGGACCTACGGCGGGTCTCGGGTTAGAGACCCTCATCGGGATGGGTTCCAATTTTGGCCTTACGATCTCGTTTCACTACGATGTGGATAAACCTAACACCGATGACTGGCTGTGGAGAGCGGGAGTTCTCGTAGGACCAAGCTTCCGATTTTAGATATGTCCAAACGGTTGGCATTTTATCTCTTGGTAACTCTGGGCTGGGTGCTAAATGCTATGCCCCTTAGTGCGGATGAGGTACCGGCCGCCGAGCAAGAGATTGTTAAGGAGCTGCGTGCCGGAAAATACTCCGACGCCCTGCCCAAGCTCCAACACATCCCCAAGGACTCCATCGATTTCGTATGGTCGCTTCAAGAGGTGGCAAAATCCTATTACAAGCTAGAACGTTGGTCGGAATTTTTCGGCCTCGCCTATTTTTCGAGAAAAGCACTACCGGCGACTACGGAGACAGAAAAGATCCGATTGTTAGAGGTATTAGCCCTGCTAAGACACTGCCAATTGGAACAGGCTAAAGAGATTCTAACCCTGCGGCCCAACCCAACTGACGCACGACTTAAAGATCATTTTGAAGTGATCGCAGAGCTATTGCACATTCGTGACTCGGTAAACCACTACTCCATCTCCGAAGATAAAACTTCGAAGCCCAAGGGGGTCTTTCCGAGAGCGAACCTCTGGCCCGCCGACAAACTAGAACTTTCCAAGCTCGACCCTTACCATCTTCGAAGAAAGGTCGTCGGAGCCTGCGCAAAGAAGGCCGCGCCATGAGACAAAGATTTCTAATATTGGTGCTGGTAGTGGTGGGCGCACTGATTTCGGTGACGACTGAGGCCACGGGGGTCCCCGCGGCAACGGACGCCGACGTCACCAGAGCTTTCCGTTTGGCCTACGAAGGCGAATTGACCGACGCCGCGCTAGTCAGAGGGCTAGAAGTCCGCTTTGGCGAAAAACGTAGTCCACGAGACCGGGTGATCTGTGCCTACTTACTCACATTTTCCCCACGACGTCTGCTCCACGATCCACGTAGCGGTTACATCGAAATAGTCCTCAACGATCCTAAGAGCGGCGAAATTCTGGGTGAGGAAGCGTTGTACCGACTCTATCGAATCCGTGGCGACGAAGCCTATGACGACGGTAAATTCGAAATCTCCGTTCACGATCATAGACAACTGCTCAAATCCGAAAACCGGATGCTAAGAGATTATGCGATTCTAAAAGTGGGATGGGGTTATCTTAACCTCAAGCGACCCAACGATGCCTTTCAATTTTGGTTAGAAAATACCGAAAAAGCGCTGAAGTTAGGTCTCCCCAACGTTTCCCCAAATCTACTTCACGGCCTAGCGCTGTCCTTAGTCGAAAATACCAATCGAAAGCCGGAAGACATCACTCGTTTGGGAGCGCTTGCTCTCGACGATACCCTGAAGCAGCAGTTTACCTTAGGACTGGAAGAGGGACTCGACTCATTGACCACTGAAACCGAGCAGCAGGCGCTTGCGACGCAGATGCAGTCCCTCCCGTGGCGAAGCGAACTGTTGGCCGCACTCTTTGAACGTTCCAAATTGAGTGGAAAGCGCGCCTGCCGCCTTATCTATTGGCTCGAGGCCCCGGGGCAAAAATTAGAATGGGCAACCCAAGGGCGTATCCTGGAATCTTGCGCCCAATGGGCAAGCCACGCGGAGAAAGACCAGAAAGACTCTGGACTCTCGGCTCGTTTGGAAAAGATTCTTCCCCTATACGACCTTCATGGAACCGACCGACATATCCGGTTTGAATGGTACCGCACGGCAAAACACAAGTCTCTAGCGTGTCTTGAGGGAGTTAACTGGCTTTCGGAAAAGCTGGATGAGAACACCCGAAAGTTCGCACCGGTAAAAGAGATTACTGAAATTTGCGTTGAAGCGGCACCTTCACTAAAGGCTACCGAATTAGCGACGATGATGGATCAGTTTCAAATCGGGGCCGCTCAGTCCGGATATCTTAACGCCGAGAACGAACCGCTGCTGTATTTAGCCACTTCTTTGCTGGTCGCTCCCAAAGTCCGCGAGGCTTTTGTCCAGAAACTTCAGGCCAATCCAGACGTTTTCCGGTCCACGCTAGTCCCTAGTCTAGTGGCGGAGAATCTTCGCAAAAACAAAGAGGGGACGAAAGCTGCCCAGCTCCTGGCCCTATTTGGGGAACAGGCAGATGGCCATGTCCGAACCGAATCTATTTGGCAGGGGCTTTTAAACGAAAAGCTAGCCAGTCTCATCCAAGCAAAGCAGTATGCCGAGGCCCTGACCAACCTTGAAAAGGCACTTCCCATTCAGGCCACTCCCAAACTGACCGAGCCTCAAACCGAAATGTGGCTGGGCGTCATCGTAAAAATGCAAGACGACAAAGCGACCCAGGATCGAGCCTCTAAAGCGTTGCAAACACTCCTGACTAGCGGCTACGCGCTCGAGTATAGTAAGCTTACGGCCGCCATGTTGGAACTCAGTGCACAATACGGTCTGTGGAGTGATTTCTGGAATACGCTCCAGAACAAAGCCTGCCCGGCGTTTTCGAAGGTTGCCTCCGAAAAATTGAAACTCGAACTCTTTGAGGCCATCGCTTCCGATCAGTGGCACGTTCCGCCGACTGAGAAAAATTCCGACTCCGAATTCAACTTTCTTGTAAATTTGGCAGAGTCACTCAAGGCGAATTCTCCCACTAAAGCGTCCCAGATCGAACCGGTCGGAAAATCGATTTTCGCTCAAGATTTAAAGGCCGTTAAGAAGATCGAGGGGAGTCGACAAGAAGTGCTGGGACCAAAGTTCAGCCGTCGAGATCGTATTACCCAGGTCACGACGTGGGTGCAATTTCTCGACCGTAATATCAGACAGGTCGAAAAACGGCTCTGGAGTAGTAAGCTATTCTATCGCACGGCGAACCTGGCCCTAGCCGATTTCTGCACAGAAGCGAGATCACGACTATCGAAAATGACGCAGATTTCAAAGCACAAGGCAGACTCCCAAGCCCAGTGGGAGCAGTTCACCCCAGTTTTGGTTCAACGGCTCTCCGACTGTGAAAAGAGGAAAAACCTATGAAGTCTTCCTCCTTAGTTCTCAATTGGGCATCGGCGATTTTCCTGTTCGCGGGCATAGGCCTGGCCAGTGAAACCGTGGACGTAGGTAAGTACCAAACTCAGGGCACCATGCGAGGCCCAGAGGTCCAGTTCATCGATTCTGATAGACTGGGCGCCGATGCCGCAGGCAAACTAGGCCAAGCGCAACTCAAATTGATGGAAGCTGAATTATTAGAACCTGAAGAGCCCGTTCGGAGGGCTGCCAAGTGAAGTCATCTGCCACACGCGAAGGGGCTGGCCAAGGTCTCTCATTGGAAATCAGAGAATTAGGGGGTCGTAGCCGCAAGGAAACGGATCGTCCCCCCTTTTCCTACCAGCTCGGACCGAAAACGATCGACATCAAGGTTCCCACGTTTGCACGCGTCTCGGTGCAAGACGAATGGCGCTGGGTCGACATTCATAACGGACAACACTGGGGGGTCGCGGGCGTCCGCGTTCCGCACACCAAACTGGAATTTTCGTTCCCAAACCAAACGGCCATTCGAATCTCGGCCCACGGCAGGGTTTGGTTACTTCGCTTGCGTCCCGGTCCCCGTGGCCCACGACGTTCGTCGGTGGGAGCCACTCTGCGGTCCTCGCGCTACCTTCTGGGATCTATCATCGCCCACATGAGTGTTTTGGGACTGCTATGGTACGGGGTAAATCAAAATTTCGACTTGGGAAACTCCAGTTCCGAAAATGCAAAGGCCTTGAAAGAGAAGCCAAAGCCTCAAGCCGCAGCGGCCGGAGAAGGTGGCGGAATGCCGGCCAGCCGACCTTTTGAGGGAATGACCTACACAGAATATACCCGCAGGGTGGAGGCCGCCAAACGGGAAGCCAATCCGCTCGGATATCTCGCCCAAAGCCTCAATAAGATGAAGGTCAAAGAGGGTGTCGGTAAAGGAAAAGGGGCGGGAATTCAAAGTGCCACCGGGGTCATCGGATCCGGCGTCGGTACGGGTAGCGGAACCTCTCTGACCGATGCCGTCTCAAGTCAGAAATTCAGCGTTCAGTCCTCTGGCGGCACGGCCGGTGGAAAACAGATCACCGAAAAACAGAAACTTGCGCTTCGCGAAAAGTTTCGAGAGCTTCAAGATGATTTTAAGCGGATCTACTCGAGACTTCTCAGCCAAGACCCCAACCTCTCTGTCACCGTGGCGTTTCAAACTAAGGTGCAAGCGAATGGGTATTTAGAACTGTCGGATTTCAAAGCGCGAGGAACCTACCTGCCAGAAACTCTGCCTCAGCTTAAAAGCGCGATGGCAGAGGTATTGCGAAGCGTGTACGTAGGCCCCGAACTGGGCGGGCTGACCTTGCGAGCGGAAAATGTGTTTGTAAGATAAAGGAGAAAGAGATGATTCATCAATTATTTACCATGTTCAACTGGTTAGGATCGGAGTGGGTGCTCGGGGTCTTGTTCTTCCTCAGTATTCTCACCGGCGCCGTCGTCCTCGCCCGTTGGTTTGAGCTCAGAAAACTCAAGAACGCGAGTGCTCGATTCTGGGACGAGCACGGAGAGGCCTGGTTTAAAAGTGCCGATCTCCAAAACTGGAAATCACAGATCGAGCAGCTCAAAGCCAGTTACGCCTGTTTGGAGACCGATACCCTTGAGGTCATTGAACGCAATCATAAAGGGAGTGATGAAGAGATCGACAGAGCTGTCACGGCCTACCTCGACCACCGGAAGATGAAGCTAGAACGCTATATCGGAATATTGGGAACCATCGGGGCGAACGCTCCTTTCATCGGACTGCTAGGCACCGTGCTAGGAATTATCCGAGCCTTCCACGACATGGCGACCCAAGGGTTGAGCCAAGGGATGGAAAATATCAGCGGGGGCATCGCCGAAGCACTCGTGGCTACCGCCGTAGGTTTGATAGTGGCGATTCCCGCTGTCGTCTTCTTTAACGTCTTAAATAAACGCATCTCGAATTTGGTCCGTCGCGCGCAAAGCGTTAGCGCACTAGCCCTCAGCCAACCAGAGAAGAAGTAAAAAGGAGATAGCGATGGCAATCAATTTGGGCGATCAGGACAATTCGGGAATCAATGAGATCAATATCACGCCGTTCGTGGATATCGTTCTTGTGCTTCTTATCATCTTCATGATCTCAACCCCCGCCATGGTGTATCGAGGCATGCGCGTCAATCTTCCCAAAGCGATGAACTCAGAAGATTTGAGTCACGTCACCCTTACCCTAATGCTTTCCGCCGACGGAAAACTTTGGATCGATAAGCGTGAGATAACGATGACCGATCTAAAAGGCATCTGCGACAAATTGAAAGAGAGCAAAACCGATGGCGACGCTCTTATCTCTGCGGATCAGGCAGTGACCCACGGAAAGGTGATGGAGGTCGCGGATTTCTTAAAGACTCAAGGCATCCATCAAATTGGGTTTGCGACCTCGTCGGCGGGGACAAGCAGCGAGTCCAAGTAAAACTCGAATTTGCCACGCCATTGTGCACCCACAGCCGTGTATTCTGTGAGTGGCTTCATATCTATTCGAAATAAGACGGGATACCGCTCCGACAAACTTATCGACACTCGAGGAGTCTTCCCTAGGCTAGAATAGCTAGTCCACCCGGGTGTAGCCTCAAGGTTTTCGGGTCTAGGCATTGCAATATCATCCCCTGCCATGCAAGCAAGGGGGGATAGTTGCGTAGGCGCTTTCTTGAAATCATTCTATTCACTATCTTGATTGGGCTCGGGTCTTCCTGTATTTCCGAGCCAGTCTCTGAGCCGCCACGCCTTCCCGTTCTCGACTGCGAACAAGCTGAAGGTATATTAGATACCCTGTTCAGTCCCGAAGGATATTCAAGGCTTGGAAGTGGAGGCGAAGGACAGGTCTTTAAGGGGATCGACAGGCACACGGGGTACACCGTAGCGATTAAAGTTCCCACCAGTGCGGCCTTCGAAACCCCGAACAAGTTGGATACCCTGCGCATTAGATTTGCTGCCCAAGCAGAAGCCATCTCAGAAATCAGAGGAAGGCGGCACCCCGGGGCAAGATATTTAGTTCCTGTGGACTATTTGGAGACTGAAGAGGGTCCAGCCCTTTATATGCCGGTCATCAGCGGTACCAGTTTGGATCAGATGGAGGGAAAGCTAGCCCCGGCCAAGATTCTGGACCTAGCTCTTCAGATCACTCAAGCGGTCGAAGCCGTTCACGAAGCAAATTTTGTCCATCGCGACATTAAATTGGAAAATATTATATTGACCCCTTATGGCGAGATCCGACTCATCGACTTCGGTTTTGTGGCTCCGCGAGGAGCTCCCTACGTCGATGGCGGCGGAGTGATTACAAAAAAAAGAATTGTCGCTCATCCCATGGCGGGAACCAGGGGCCATCAGCCCGGAGATCAACTCAAACAAGAGGGGTTTGTCGGGAGTCACTCCGATGTCTACGCGATCGCCTATTCGATTGAGAGAATGCTTCTTCCGGTACAAGATGTACCAGAAAGTTCAACCTACTCCGTGCTTTCCCCTCTTGGAAAGTTTGAGGAGCTCAGGCTGTCCCCTTATACCCATCGCAAGGAGCAAATTAGTTCCGGTAAAATAAAACCAGGGGCTCCTAAGGACGAAGCCCAATTTGAGATGCTCTCTAGCATTTCAAGAGCCAGAGAATCCTTCCGAGATATCTCTCAGCTCAAGAGTTTATTGTCAGCCGTCGGGCCTCATGCCGAAAAGCTGACAACGGATGATTGGTACCGAAAATATTATTTCCCCCTTTTGGCGGAGGGGCAGTTGTCAGGGCAAATTACTTTCAAGAAGATGGTGCAGATCATTTTCTCAGATCAGGCCGCATCAGAGAGGCTGTTGGAAGGGAAATCAGGGTATAGCTCTTTTGTGGCAAGAATGATTGTTAACAATGCCGCGCTGATATCGGACCCGCCTACCGAACATATCACTCAACCCGTATTTCAAATGTCTCCTTATGTCGTTCCCGATTCCATCGAAAAAGCTCGAACTAAGTAGTTTCTGTCGCGTTTCGCGCAGAAACTATCCCGAGGCCCAGAGCCGAGGGATCTCGTGATGCTAGCAGAGCAGTTGTTGAGCCTGGTCCTCTGCGAACTCTGACGAGATCCTTCGCCGAAAACGGCTCAGGATAGTCGCATCGTGTGAAACGCGACCGCGACTGAGTAGCGCCTCTTAGGGAAAATGCACCCAATCGCGCAATTTTTCTAAATCGACCGATACACTTTTCAAACAGGCCTCTCGCTCTTTATCCGTCGCGCAGGATTTCTCTGCCGATTCATATCCGGAAAGTGTGGTCGGCAGAATAGCGTAGGGAGGATCGATATCCCAAAGATCGATCTTCCACTTACCCTCATCGAGATGCATCCGAAGCTCTCTAGTGTCTGCTCTAGGAGGAGTGAATATTTTCTGCAGCTTCGGGTATTGCCCATGGTATCCGGCAGACGAAGTCTCCGCGTAGACGGTAGAACCGATCAGAACGACCAGATCCCCTTCTTTCTTCTGGCACCCCATCACCTTCGGCTTTGAGGAGACCAAGGCGAAATCGGTTCCCCCTTCCCGATCCTTCTCGTAGATAAGCCCCTCGTTTCTGGCTTTCGAATTGTCGAGCAGGTCCAGATATCGATTCACGACCTGTTTCGCTGGCTCGCAGGGATCGTTTGGTTGGGTAGCCAACGCTAGTTGCCACGGAATAAGGAAGGAAATTAATAAGAATGGCATCGCAGGAGATTAGCTCCCGCAGAGCGAACAGACAAGAATCCGGGTCCAGGAAGAACGATTGCAAAATAGCGTATCATTAAGTAAGAGTAATAATTGACCGATTTTCATCTGCGGGAGTAGCTCACCTGGTAGAGCGACAGCTTCCCAAGCTGTAGGTAGCGGGTTCAAGTCCCGTCTCCCGCTCCATTTGAACGTTCCACATTTGGGTTAGATAGCGGAGACGCCGAGTGCGCCGTAGCGATTCCCTTCGACTTTTCTCCGAGGCGTACAGGAAAGGCGTATTTAACACCGTGGACCAAAAACTCATTAAGGGCAGTACGGTTGGGACGTTTCGTTAAGGGGTCATAAAGTGACAAACATTAGATTTAGATCTGAAGAAATGGCTGGCAACTAAAAGTCGGAGGAAGGTTCACCCCCTTCTCTTGAATTTCCCTCGTGCCCTATCAATGAATTGAATCTGCAAATCGCAACCCACGATGTTAGCCCTCACCATGGTTTCCAGTGAAATGCCTATATGTTAACTAAAGAGACGATCCGTCGTGGTTGGGCTACCGAATGCCCTGAGTTCGAGCCAGCTAAAAAATGTCCCTTGATCAAAATATCCCAAGTCTATATCATGCCGCGTCACAAAGAGGTCTTTATGAAAAATCTTGGTTTTGCGTTTGTGGTTGGAGTTTTCGTTTCGGCAGGAGCTTTCGCAAAGGCTATTGGCCCCCGCGCATATAAGGACTTTGTTAACAATCTTACTTCTAAAAAAAATGAACTCGCAAAAAGGGCAGCAGTGGATGCCGCCGTCGATTCTCAGGTAAGACAGAGTTTGAGCACTATCATAAATTCCCAAAAGACATATGCAGTGGATTGTGTCGAAGCAAACGTGATGGGCACGGCCCCTTGGAATGAGCTAACCGGTGCGCCTTTAGATCAGTCGGAACCGCTTCTAATCGATACCAATCGGTATACGGCCGAGATCACTAATGATGGCCAGGGGGTATTTTCAATGAGGTCCCCGCGCGAGGAGGATGGCGACTTAGAAAAGCTCCTCAAAGATTCCTCCACTAGTACACCTGCCACTCTAGGGTGGAAGAAATGGTCCACGAATAAAGATCCCGGAGAGAATGACTACTTCGTTCAGGTCTATGACCGCCTCGACAACTTTCATTTCAAAGCCCGCCCCCTAAATGCCGACGGCGATGTTTTCTTCGAAATTGATAACAGAAATAATGTGGTAACGACCAGGGCTGGTAAGAACGTTGAGGATCACACCAAGATCTTCTGCCAAAAAGAACCCCAGTAGCCGTTGAAAGTGGGGGCTTTTTTTTGCTCCCCGCTTACGGAGTGGGGCAGGCTGAGACAGGGTTCACAAAAATCCCCAAATCAAAAAAAACAGCCCAATGCCGCCAAACCCCAAAGAGACATGCCAAAATTTCTTGCGCCGACTTAGGGCTGAGATAGCAGCAATCGCGATGGCCACCTGAAACATGGTGACACCTCGGGCGAAGATGAGATGCCGAGTGAGATGTTTTTCTGACGAGGATTCTAGCTCTTTCGCCGATTCAGAGATCTCTTTTTGATCAGTGTCATATTGGGCGAGTTTGCCGTCGGTAGTGTCGGAGACCTTCTTGCCCATGGCCTCCATCATCTCACGCTTGGAAGCAAGTACGGCCGCCTTGACCCCTTTGGCTTGGTAATGCGCCCACTCATCTGAAGCCTTTATCTGTTCAATCATCGCCTCATTAGAATGATGGCCTGCCATTAAATTCGTTACGGCAGCAAGGGCCGCCAGAATTGCCGCGGTAAGGGCGACACTAAGATTGAGTTTGTCCCCCCCATGCTGAGCCGCGTGCATCACATGTTCCTGAACTCTTTCTGTCTGATCTTCTAAGTCTTCCATGCGAAGAAATGTACCCGAACCCCTCGGAGCTGACATTAATTGAATTGTTAACGCGCTGTGCTATAGTTCACTCGCGCATGCTAAGCCAGTGGTTAACGCCGTCAAACCCCTTTCCGTTTCAACGCCTCATTTTGCTGGGGCTAATTGTCATTGCCGGTTTAATCATTCGTTTTTCCGTCATATTTATCCTTGAGCAATGGTTAAAGCACAAAGGAGTGCTTCCCAAGGGACTCGACGTCGGAAAACATTTTACGGGCTCCCTCTACCCCACAATCTACTTGGGACTTTTTAATCTTGTCGCTTCGGCGTTTGTCATTCCACCGCGTTGGGCGTCGTTCGTAACCCTGACGTTACCCGTTCTAATGATTATCAGCGTGACCTGGTTGCTGATTCGGTTGTCGAGCTTGGTGGAGAAGTGTCTGTACGAAATTTTCGACATCACTCGAGCGGACAACATGCGCAGTCGGAAAGCTCGAACCCAACTTCAATTTATCTTTCGAATTATCACCATCACCCTGGGCTTCTTAGGGTTTACGGCAATCTTGCTCTGTTTTCAGGGAGCCAGACAGATAGGGGCAAGCCTTATTGCCTCCGCCGGAATCGCGAGCGTCGTGCTAGGATTTGCCGCTCAGAAGTCTCTCTCCAATTTGATCGCAGGTTTTCAGATCGCCTTCACCCAACCCATCCGCATCGATGACGTGGTGATCGTGGAGAAAGAGTGGGGACGCATTGAAGAGATCACCCTTACCTATGTCGTCGTTAAACTCTGGGATCTGAGACGTCTGGTGTTACCCATCACCTATTTCGTAGAGAAGCCATTTGAAAATTGGACGCGAATCTCGGCTGAGATCCTGGGATATGCTTACCTCTACGCCGATTATCGTCTGCCGGTAGAAAAGATGCGGCCAGTGTTGAAACAGATCTGCGCGGATTCCCCCCTTTGGGATGGCCAACTTTGCTTGCTTCAGGTTACCAACATGGACGCCAAGACCATCGAGCTTAGATGCCTAGTGAGTGCGCGAAACGCGTCGGATGCCTTTGATCTGAGATGTATCATTCGCGAGCAGATGGTCTTCTATATTCAATCGAACTACCCCGATTGCCTTCCCCGACTGCGGGCCGATGTTCCGGGGACCGCATTGACCTAAAACCAGTGTCCTAAGACTCAGGATACTAGTCTGGGACCACTCAGGGTAGCGCCGGGTTACCGATTTATGCTATAACGCTGCATCGCAATAAGAGGAATTAAGTTCGGATGCTGCAACTGCTGCTAACCATTGGTATTTTAAACGCTTTTTGTGGCGGAGGGATCGGCCCTGTTCCATTTAGGGTCATTCTTTCGGCCTCATTACAGACTCGCTCGTGTGCCATACAGATCCAGGAATCTATCGAGGTCTTGGCGCCAAGTATGGTGGTCGGGAACGGTGGGAAAATCGAAGCCTACACGACCGCCGAAATGGAAACCCTCTTTAGGCAAGCCCCCTACGCTCAAATGACCAGGCTAGATAAGGTTTGGAAAAAATACCTGAATGCCAACCATTCCGTACACCCTATCGCCCCGCAGGTATTTACCCACATTAAGAAGATGGAGATCGCTACCGGAGGCGATCTCATTTTTTGTCTTTTAAGTGAGGGGTGCCGACCTAAGATCGGCGACGCGGGCCACTACCCCATGAGAGATCCTATCTTTCAGATGGAAGCCTTCCATGCACAAATCCAGGAGGCTTCGCATACCGTGATGCTTGATGGGCAACCAAAGATCTCTCCTACGATCATGGCTCTATTCCCCAACATTATTTTGCTCTCCTCGACCACGGTAGAAGATTCTTTTCGTTCAGGATATGCCGCCGATCGAATAGAGGAAATTGTTCACGAGGTTACCCACGACCACGATTACGATTTCATAGAACAATGGATTCGGGCCTGTCTCTGGCTCATGACGAATGGACACATCACGGATGAGCTTTTCTCAGATACTCGATATATCCGGCTGGCCGATCTCCATGGCCGCTATCAGGTCACCATAGACACAGGGTTTTTGATCCTTTTTCTAGAGAGCAGAGCCTACGATATGACGAATCATGCGTCGCATGTCTTGCGAGGGTTGACGACGCTAGGCAAACAGAACCTGGATGCTCTCGGTCGGAATTTTGCTTTCCAACAGGTAGAACAGCTCAAAGAGGTTTCCCAAGTCATTTTGACTCAAGGAACGACTGGCTTCAAAGGTCCGATAGAAGAAAAGAACATCTTTGAGTTCGGAGTTCAAACCGGTCAACTGATGAATAACACTATCCAACGGTATAGAGGCCTGAGTTCGCCTAAGCAGTAGCCGAGCAGCCTCCCCAGTTTTTCCTTCGCTTTGAAAATTGACCCTCTACCCCTTATACTTCTGCCGCATGAAAAAACTATCATCGGTTGGGTTGGTCTGGGGATTACCGTGAAATTTCGTTCTTATAGTTGCTACATTCCGTTGGCCTTAGGCCTCTTGTGCGCTCAGCTACTGGCCGAACCTGCCTGCTCTAACAAAACGGCGCCGTCCCCCCCGAGTATTTCAGCGGGGCTAGGACTGCAGGTGGTCTTGCCAGATTTTCAGAGCTTCGGCGGATCGATCTCTGTCTATGGTCCGTTGGTCTCATTCCCTATCGGAACGCATTCCATACGGGTGCTCGCCAATTTCGGGGCGAGTGACTCCGCCATGGCATATCTCGTAGAGGGGGCGTTCTTGTTCAACTTAAACACGCCATACCTTCCTTGGTTTCTCTTGGGCGGAGTGCACTACCTGCGCTATCGTGCGGCCCAAAGCAATCACGATATTTTCGGAGTCCACTTTGGCCCGGGTTTGAAATTTCCCATGGGTAAAAGCATCGATTTGGAATTGGCGATGAAGATCTACTTCCAGCAAGTAATGATGACCAGCTTCAGCGGCGGCCTGGCCCTTCACCTTTAGAACATTCGCTTAATCCAGAGCGCGACACACATCACTACGATAAGAAGTAACGTACTGCGCTCGCTTCGAATGGATCTCATCAGGCTAAAGGTATGTCCGCTAGGAGGGTAAAGCGCGCGAGTAAAAGCAAACCATCGAGGGGTCCCCTCAGCGTAATAGCGGTACTGCGAGCCAAAGGAGCGAGCCAGTAGATCCTCCTCGTAACTCACAATGAAGGAATACTGCACACAGGAATAGAAAAACACGAATACCGTAAGAAAAGTAAACCCGAAGAGCACGCTACAGGACGTATATAGAAGGATATTGGCGATATAGAGCGGGTTGCGAACAAATCGATAGGGACCGGACGTCACAAGTTCCGGTACCGTATCACCACGAGTGCGTGTCGCACTGCCCGCATACCCCACCGCCCAGAGCCGGATGGCTTCTGCCACCACCGCGCCCGCTAATGCCAAGCTAAATACCTCAAAGGACGGGACAAAATTTCCCGGCAAAAATACGATTAATAAGAAGAGAGGGACCGGCGACAAGCTACGGTTCTTGAACCACCATTTTCCGACTCGGGCAGACAAAAGGCCAGACGTAAGGGCATTCGGCATAAGCTAATAAAATAACCTAATTCTATTTTGATAGCCAGAGCTCTTGAGAGGCAGGGCGGACCAGTCTATATTGGTGGCCTTTAGGCTATGGAAAGGAAACCGGGGTGAATATCCAACTTCCCACAATTTGGAACACGGGCTGGGTCGAAGTCATCTGCGGCAGCATGTTCAGCGGAAAAACCGAAGAGTTGATTCGCCGAATTAAGAGAGCGGAGATCGCCAAAATAAAGCTGCAAATCTTCAAGCCCCTTTTGGACACGCGCTACTCGGTAGATCACGTCACTAGCCATTCTTCGCTGTCGGCCACCGCGCGCGCCATCCAAAACCCCGAAGATATATTGGGTTTTTTGGAAGATAACACTCGGATTGTGGCGATCGATGAAGCTCAGTTTTTTCCCAATTCGGTGGTCGAGATTAGCCACCGTCTCGCCAACCGCGGCCTCCGGGTCATCATCGCCGGACTCGACCTCGACTACCGGGGTATCCCCTTTGGCCCGATGCCGAATCTCATGGCGACCGCCGAATACGTTACGAAGATGTCGGCCATCTGCATGGTGTGCGGCAACGCCGCCAGCCGAACGCAGCGCCTTCACTTCAAGCCCCAAGGCGACTCTAAAGAGCAGGTTCTGGTGGGCGCCCAAGAGGTTTACGAAGCCAGATGCCGACGCTGTTTTGAGGCCCCGACCTAACGACATGGATACTTCCTTAAATATTACCCGACTCGAGAGAGATCTTAGCCGTACCGGCGATCGTTACGAATCCTTTCAGCGAAATCGCCGGACCGATGTAATCTCTAAAGACATTCTGGAAAACCATCCTCGCATCTATTTGGAAATTGGTGCTGGCACCGGTTGGTTTTTCGTGGCGATGGCCAAGCAGAATCCAGATCTCTTTTTTGTTGCCGTGGAACGCGATCGCATGAGGGGCAATCGCCTCGAGTACCGCGCCCAGCGTGAAGGCCTAAAAAACCTCGCGGCTTTTCGAGGGAACGTGATCCCTCCTCTAATTCACGGAATTCCCTCGGAGAGTTTAGAGCGAATCTACATTCTCTATCCCTGCCCTTGGCCCAAAACTTCGCAGCGAAAGAATCGTTGGTATGTACACCCGGTGATGCCTCACATCGCACGCATTCTACGTCCGGGAGGCCTTTTGATTTGGGCTTCCGACCAAAAGTTTTATATCGATGAAGCGAAATATGTGTGCGAATCAAAATACGCACTCAAAACACTTTCGCACGGCGAGCTAAAAGTAAACGATCTGAATGATCTCGATAAGTTCGCTGGCGGGAGGACCAAGTTCGAGCATTACTTCCTAGCTTCCGGACAACCCTGCTACGAGCTGATCTCCCAAAAGCACAGCCAATAAAAGTGAATCGATAAAATGTTTCACAGGACATCCCCCGTTTTCTTGTTTATAAATAAAGAAGGGTTGGGGGGAATGGATGAAAAGACGGTCCGCGCTAGCCTGGCTAGCTACTCTAGGAATCACTCAAATCTTAATCATTCAAGCCCGTGCGGATATTCTCCCATGGAGCGATGCTGGGGTGTCGCGCCCCAAATACGAACACATTCTTAAGTGGGAAAGCGGTCTAGAGAAGAAATTCTCCTCACTCGTGCGCATCGTGGAGTACGGGAAGACCCCAAAGGGCCTTCCGCTCAGGCTCATTCTGGTCAAGAAGCCAAATATGCCGGGTCCTCATCCGACGCTGATAATGAGTGGTAGCACTCACGGCAATGAGTACCTGCACATCGAGGACAGACTTCCCGAGGAAATTCTAAAAAAGGCGCAAGATCCCGGAGTGTTCGCCCGGTTTCTCGATGAGGGCGGCGCTTTTGTCTTCGTCCCCATTTTAAATCCCGACGGATTTGTCGCAGGCACCCGGGAAAACTCTCACTATGAAGATCTCAATCGCGACTGGACCGTTAGACCAGCCGAGTATGTCGGGTTTCGCGAACCGGAGACCAAGCAATTGGCCGATGCGCTTGAAAGGCTAAAGGACGAAGCCTCCCTTAGCTATAAAGTCTCGGTAGACTATCACTGCTGCGCAGGGGCGCTTCTCTACCCTTGGTCGTTCAAGAATCCCCCCGCCCTTCCCGCCGAGGTCTTAGAACAGTTTAAGACACTAGGTGCCCTTGCCATGTCCCACCTGGGAGTGGACATAGGCCGCACGGGAGATCTCTTGGGGTACGCCCCAACGGGAACCACCAAAGATTACTATTATGATCACTACGGTACGCTGTCGCTTACCTACGAAGGCAAATACCGCGTAGAGCCATCGCAATTAGAAAAGCACGTCGCCTGGTGGAGTGACATGGTTAGTTTCCTACAGGGAGAATCAAAACCCTCGATGATTGCCAAACAGCGAACCGCTCCCAAGGTCTTAGAACGCCGCTCGGCTGATTAGAGATCCCCAAAGGCCTCCGCTCTATTCGGAAAAGATAAAAGAGGGCGATTCCGCCTCCTCGACCCGTGGATAATAGTGGTACGTAATCTGATTCGCTCCCGGATGTCGGGAATAGAAAGCCTCAACCGACTGACGAATGGCATAGATAGGCGTGTCTCCCTCGTTCAACAAAAAATCTTGGGGCGTGAATACCGTCTCGAAATGGTAAGGAGAATCGGGCGAAGGGTCGGTGTAAACCTGATTTCCCGCTTCAGTGGCGGTGGCATAAATCATCCCAAGTTTATTTCCCCCCTGAAACCCATCCTTATAAAACAGATATTCTGCTACCCGAACCAACAATGGTTCCGGACTACTTAGCGTACCGTGAGAGATCCAATATCTTCCCAGAAGATAGGTGGGCACGGGAAATCGGGACTGCCTTTCTGGTAAGGTCTTATGCTTTAATTTGTGCTCGAAGGGATACGCAAGAATATGGGGAGCCACCGCACTTTGTCGAAGAAAGCCATTGGATACCTGCTTGTCTAGAGTAATTCCCAAATGCTCCTTGGCCATGGTGAACCATTCGTCGGGAACGATCATCCTCTTAGGCCCACCGTAGGTGGAGGGGGTTGCCGAGTAGTCTACCAATCGCAGAACGGCCTGAGCCTTTCCTGATTCGTCGAGAAAGACAAATAGGACCTTTCTTCCATAGGGGATCGCCCCATCTTCAACTTCGTATTCCCTCGCCTCTTTTTCCGTGATTGTTTCATTATCCCGCAATACTTTCCTCACCTGACCGGTATAGTCAGCAATCTCGGCTTCAAATCTCCCCGGCGCCAACGGTTCGTAATAATGATTAGCTAACTCCTGATTTTGGGGGTGAACTGACTTCACCATGAACTCAGTGTCCTTAGGCGTTGCCCCGTTCACAAAGTGATGACGGGGACCAAAATGCTTATGATAGATAACCCGCCCACCCGAGTGCCAAGCGCCCTCGTCTCCATGGAAGGTCAAAGGATAGTAAGTTACCAAAGTATAACGAGGGGTTGGAGGATGCGGGAAGCGGGCATAAAGACGTTCCCTCTGGTCAGCCACTTGCCATGAGCAGGGAAGTCCCTGCATCGGAATCAATAGTAAGAAAAATAGTCCTCGAATTCGCACGGCAGTTACATATCCCATTGGGAGGAAATTCGGAAGTCCCAGCCCGACTAGTCCCAAAGGAGCCCCGCATCCGCGCCCTGAGACGCCATGGGTCATAACGCCGTAGACGGGTGGGGGCTAGAGCCTTTATGTAATCCCCCTGCTCTCCCGATATAGATACGTAAGACACTCGAGTAGGAGGCTTCTCTTGACGCAACGTTCACAACACCATTTGAATCGTGCCCTTGCCGTTCTTGCGGTAGCCGCAATGTTGACCGGGGCCTATGCCATGGCAAAGGCGAAATCGAAAACGAGCGCGTTGACGCCGATGGAAAGATACGAAGACACGGCTAAGCACTTTTCGCTGGATCTTCCCAAGCAGTGGGAACAACGCAAAGACGCGATGGGGGCTGCCATCATCGCCCTAAGACCGGCCGAAGGGAAGAAAGACACTTTCCGAGAGAACGTCAATGTCGTAGTCGAGCCACTCTCGGCCAAGATGACGGCGAAACAATATTTCGATGCGAGTCAGGGTGTTTTGGCCAAAGCCTTTAGCGAATTTCATCTAGAGAAAAAAGGCCACAGCATGATCGATAAACACGATTTCTTTTGGAGTATCTTTACCCACCGCCTGGGAACCACCCGAGCCAAGGTGTTGCAGTATATGACGGTCGACGGATCTAATGGCTATGTCGTTACGGGCTCAGCCCTTCCGGCGACATTCCCGAAATTTCTGCCGACGTTTGAAAGCATCGCGAAAAGCGTGCATATCAAGCCAGCCGGTCCGGAAGTCGTGAAAACCTCGCCGTAAGGCGCGCTAATAAAACGATCGAATTCCTCTCCACCCCCCTTCATTGCGAGAAGGATCATTAGGTCCGACGCGGCAATCTTTGGCCGTAAAACGCAATAAAATGTCGGTTGTTTCATTTACCGTGGCCAAAGATTGATTTGCTTCGCTTCGCAATGACAGAGCGGGCTAGACGTAAAGATCGGGCAAGAGTTCCTGACCTGGAACACACGAGTACCCACTAAAATCTTTCACTCCGTTTTCTCCAAGCACCTGTTCATCGAGCACGGCTCGTCCGGAATAGCGTTTAGTGTCCGAACACAAAATGGCATAAGCCGCGTCGGCGACGATGCGAGGAGTGCGTGAGTGTTTCTCGCCCGCACCTCCCATCAGCATCTGGACGGCGGCGGTATTGATTAGCGTCCTAGGCCAAAGTGAACTCACCGAAATATTATAGGCCTCAAACTCGGCGGCCATCCCGATCGTACACAGGGTCATTCCGAACTTTGACATCGTATAGGCGACATGGCCCGCCAACCACTTCGCGTCGAGAGAGATTGGGGGAGACAAATTGATAATGTGGGCGCCTTTAGATTTTTGTAAGAACGGGAAGCAGGCCTGCGAGCAGAGAAAGACCGCCCTGGCGTTTACCTGTTGCATGAGATCGTAGCGTTTCATGGGAGTCTGATCAGTAGCGGTGAGACTAATCGCCCCCGCATTGTTCACCAGGGCATCGATCCCGCCAAAGTCCTCAACCGTTTTTCGAACCATCTCCTGGACGTTCTCTTCGTTGCGAACATCTAAGACAATGGGTAATGCCTTACCTCCGGCGGCTTCCACCTCTTTAGCCACCGAATAGATCGTTCCTGGAAGTTTTGGATGCGGCTCTGCAGATTTTGCGGCGATGACGAGATTAGCTCCGTCAGCGGCGCATCGTAACGCTATCTCTCGTCCGATTCCTCGACTAGAGCCGGTCACAATAATGGTTTTGCCCTGAAGCGGTTTCATGAATACCTCCGAGACTGCCAAAACTAATTGAGCCGGACCGAAGTCATTTTAGACACTCCGGCGCGCTCCATCGTGACACCATACAACGACTCGGCGATCTCCATGGTCTTTTTGTTGTGGGTGATAACGATGAACTGAGTCTTTTCGGCCATCTTGCGAATGACGGTATTAAAACGCGAGACGTTGGCGTCATCCAAAGGCGCATCAACCTCATCGAGTAGGCAGAAGGGGGACGGCTTTCTGGCGAAAATGGCCAGAATAAGACTGACGGCGGTAAGCGCCTTTTCGCCGCCCGAAAGTAGGGTGATGCTCTGTAACCGCTTTCCGGGAGGCTGCACCATCACATCGACGCCGGCTTCCAGCATGTTATCCGGATTCGTCAACGAGAGCTCCGCCTTGCCGCCATTGAAGAGAATGGGAAAGATCTCTCGGAACTTGCCATTGACCGCGTTGAAGGTCTCTTCAAAACGCGTCTTGGTGGACTCGTCGATCTTCTGAATCGCCTCTTCGAGAATTTTAATAGAGTTTTCCAGATCGGTTTTCTGGAGCATCAAGAAATCAAATCGCTTCTGGACCTCGTCAAACTCGGAAATGGCAGTCAGATTGACTTCCCCGTACCGGTCTATCTTTTCCCGCAAATTCTTGACGTGTTCTTTAAGTAGCGACTCTTGCTCATGCTGCAATAAGAGTTCCCACGTCACATCTAACTGGCCAGCCAAAAGAGGCAGTTGCTCGAGTTGAAGTCTGGCGTCTTCGGGCAGGGCATTGGGGGTCGAATGATAGCGTTCGTTAGAAATGCTCCGTACCTGCTCCAATTGCGACTGCTCTTGGGCTATCTTTAGTTCCGTCTCCTGCGTCTGCTCCAGAACCTGCCCTCTTCGCTCTTGCAAGTCGTCTTTTTGCTCGCGTAGTTGGGTCAACGTCGTACAAGTTTCGTTGAACGCCGCTTTCAGATCCGCTATCTGAACGAGCGACGCATTTCTTTCTACCGTCGCGGCCTCTTTTTCGGCGGCAATCTCGCTGCCTTCAGCTTCCAGGCGAACCAGCTCTTTTTCGTCATTCATTCGCTGGTTTCGAATCGACTCCGCACGCGACTGAAGTTGGGCTATTTCGGCGGTTATTTTCTCAAATTTGTACTGCAAGCTGTTCATACGCTCGCCCAGCCGGGAGCGTTCTATCTTGCTTTCATTGATGGCGACCATGATCTCATCGAAGGTCTCTGAGGCCGTGTGAATTTCTGTTTCCAGCCCAGCAATCTCCAATGACGCCTGATCTTTATCGAGAGCAACTTTAGTACTCTCCTCTTCCCAAGCTTGTAGTTGTTGTTCTACGGCCTCCAATTGCGTCACGGCTCGCTGTGAATCGCTCTGAATCGATTGGTGATCGCGCTCGGCTCGGTTTAACTCCGAGACAATTTTTTCCCGCTCTTTGCGCAGCTCCACACTCTCAACATGGATTTGCGATAAGGTATCTTTTAATTCGGCGTGGCGAGCTTCCTGCTCCTCGAGCTGGTGCAGCAGGCTTTCACGCTCCGTCGTGAGAGTCCCCAACTCCTGACTCAATTCGGCACAAACCGAAGTGAGTTCGTCGATCTCGCGACGGCGGGCAAAGACCCCCATTTTGCTCTGGACGGCTCCGCTGGTGAGCGAGCCATCGCCGTGGGCGATAATTTTGCTATCCAAGGCAAAAAACGTGGCCCCCGGATGCTGATTTCTTAGGCTTAAGATCTGGTCGCGACTCCCCGTAAGGTAGACTCTTCCAAGCCAGCGCTTTGCCGCGGCCTCAAAACCCTCGCGGACCTTGATGCGCTCCAGCGCCGGCGTGGCCCCTTCAATGGGCGAGGGACTTGTCTCCTGGGCCATATCGGACAAGGGGGCGATCCGAACCCGCTCCAAACCTCTCTCTTCGATAAGGCGGGCTAGAGATTCTGCCTCCCCTGAGGTACCGACGAGAAGCGTGTTCATGTCGGCGCCGAGGAGAATCTCCAAATGTTCTTCGAACTGCCGGTCCGGCTGCAACACTTCTGCCAGAGGCACTGCTCCAGTCGCACCGCTTTCTAGACTTAGTAAAATCTCTTTGGCAGTGGGAGAGTAGCCCTCCAGGTTTTTCTGAAGATCGGAGAGAGTCTCTAGGCGCGAGTTTTTCAAACTAAAGGTCTCTCGCATCTTAAAGAGGTTATCTTCAACTTCGGAGAGACGGCTGGACGTCTGCTGACATTCCGAATGTATCTGCGCCGCCTCTTGCTCGGCCTGTAAACCTCGCGTGGAACAGGCCGAAATACGCTCTTCAGTCTGCCTAAGCACATCTCGGTGCCCTTCTAACGTGGTCACGATCTCAGATAACTTCGCGGTCAAAACCAAGCAGGCTTCCTGAATATCTTGCTGCTTCGCATGGCCGTTCTGTCGCTGAGTATTGAGATGGATTTCCCGACTGCCCAATTGCACTAATTGGTTTTGGACAGAGATCTTCTTTTGCCCAAGCCGCTGCTTTGACTCCTGCGCTTGACGAAGCGATTGATCTTTCTCCGAAACCTCCATGTCCATCTGTCGCAACCGATGCTCGACTTCAAACTTTTCTGTCTCCTGAGCTTCGGATTCAACCGCTAATTGCTCTTCTCGGTCTCGAATTTCGGTCTCTTCGGCGACTATCTCTTCATTCGATTGAACGATGAATTTCTTTCGCTCTTCAAAAATATTCAGCTGATTTTCTAACTTTTGAATCCGAAGGGTGATATCGCGCTCTTTTTCACCGAGCTCCTGGTAAGCCTTCTCCTGATCGATCCGTAAGATATCGAGTTCGGTAACCTGAACGTCCACTTGGGAAAACAGCGCGTCGGACTCCGAACGCAAGTTGATAAGCTCGTCGCGCTTGGCCTGGAGCTCGTGGATCAGACGCTCGTGAGTAGACAGACTCTGTCCCAAGAGGAAAAGATCAACGACCTCCAACTCACTTTTAATCTCTTTATATTTGCGAGCTTTGGTGGCTTGAATCTTTAAGCTTCGGATCTGCTTCTCAAGCTCGGTGATGATGTCTTGGAGGCGAAGAATATTTAGCCGGGTCAGTTCTAGTTTTCTCTCGGCCTCTTTCCGCTTGGCCTTGTATTTGGTGATACCTGCAACCTCTTCGAACAGATATCTGCGGTCTTCCGCCTTTACATTGATCATTCGATCGATTTGGCCTTGTTCGATAATCGAATAGGCGCGCCGTCCCACGCCGGTATCCATGAATAGCTCGTGGATATCTTTGAGCCGGCAGGGGACCTTGTTGATTAGGAATTCCCCGATGCCATCGCGGTAGATCCGTCGGGTCACTGAGATCTCATCGGCTTTGTCAAAAGCGGAAAACTGTGGAGACAGCACTACACCCGTGCGTTCCATGACCAGAGAGACTTCGGCCATCGAAGTAGCGGCTCTAGAATCCGAACCGTTAAAGATGACGTCGGTCATCGCATCACCACGAAGATGCTTCGGGCTTTGCTCCCCCATAACCCACATGATGGCATCCACAATGTTGCTTTTGCCACAACCGTTGGGTCCCACCACGCCGGTAATTCCGGCCTCAAAGGTGAGGATGGTTCGATCAAGGAACGACTTAAAGCCTTGTAGTTCTAAACGCAGTAATCGCATTACGCCCGTTTTATGCTAATGGTGAATGTTTTAAAGTGGCTTGAGCTGCCGCCAACCGAGCGACCGGCACCCGGAACGGTGAACAGCTGACATAATTAAAGCCGAGTCTGTGACAGAATTCAATGGTTGCTGTATCTCCCCCGTGTTCTCCACAGATCCCAATCTTAATTTTAGGGTTGGAGGCTCTCCCGCGCTCACAGGCGATACGGATCAATTGACCCACACCGTCTTGATCCAGGGTAACGAACGGATCCTGACGAAAAAGTCCCTTTTCAAGATACCTGGGAAGAAAGCTTCCCGCGTCATCCCGAGAAAGGCCCATGGTCATCTGAGTGAGGTCATTGGTGCCGAAGGAGAAGAAATCAGCCTCACTGGCCAGTTGATCGGCGATGAGAGCGGCTCTCGGGACCTCGATCATAGTGCCCACCCGATAGACGATATCTACATTTTGCGTTTTCAATACCGCTTCGCAGGTTTTGACTATCTCGCCTTTCAGCAATCGGTACTCTTCCAGGGTCATGATGAAAGGAATCATGATCTCTGGTTCGATCTTGAAATCCTCTTCTTTTACCAATTTACAGGCTGCCTCCATGATGGCGCGAACTTGCATCGAATATATTTCCGGATACGACACACCCAGACGACACCCACGGTGGCCTAACATCGGATTGAACTCGTGCAGCGTCTTCACCTTTTCCTGGAGCATATCCACGGTGGAGTTCAGTGAACTGGCCAAAACCTCTAATTCACCGCTGGTTCGAGGTAAAAATTCGTGCAAGGGGGGATCGAGAAGGCGAATCGTCACCGGAAGCCCCTTCATTTCCCGAAAAATAGCGACAAAATCGTCTTTCTGCATGGGGAAGATCTTAAGCAACGCCGCTTCTCGTTGGGCTTTGGTCTCCGAAAGGATCATCTCCCTCACCGCGGTAATGCGGGTCTCTTCGAAAAACATGTGTTCCGTGCGCGTGAGCCCCACACCTTCCGCACCGAACTGACGGGCGACCTTGGCATCGTTAGGAGTCTCCGCATTGGCGCGAACGCCCATGGTTCGTCGTTCGTCGACCCATTTCATGAATTCAGTGAAATACTGGTCCAGCTGACTGTTGATCGTAGGAATATATCCTAGGATCACCTCTCCGCTGGCGCCATCGATAGTGATCATCTCGCCGCGTTTGACCGTCACACTAGCCACGGTAAACTGCTGCTTCTTGTAGTCGATGCTGATCGACCCGCAGCCCGCGACGCAAGGTTTTCCCATGCCTCGAGCAACAACCGCGGCGTGGCTGGTCATCCCACCTAAGGCTGTGAGCACCCCTTTCGCGGCGTCCATACCGCTAATATCTTCAGGAGAGGTTTCGTGCCGCACGAGCACGCATGGTCGGTTGAGCTTATTCACGTTTTCGGCCTCTTCCGACGAGAAGACGACCTCTCCAGAGGCAGCCCCCGGAGATGCCGGCAAACCCTTGGCGATCACTCTTTTTTCAACTCTGGGGTCTAGTCTCGGGTGCAGAAGCTGTTCCACCTGCAATGGACTCACCCTTAAGATCGCTTCGTCGGAGCTAATCAGCCCCTCGCGCACCATGTCCACGGCGATACGAACCGCGGCCGATGCGGTTCTTTTGCCCGTGCGCGTCTGCAACATGTAAAGTTTACCCTTTTGCACGGTAAACTCGATGTCCTGCATGTCCCGATAATGTTTTTCGAGCTGCTGGTAGACTGTGACCAGCTGTTCGTACTCCTTGGGCATTAACTCTTGCATGGAGAGTAAACTCTTATCGTGAGCCGATTCCCGATTGATCGGTTGCGGAGTTCTGATGCCGGCAACCACATCTTCGCCCTGGGCGTTTTTCAGAAACTCGCCAAAAAACTTCTTCTCGCCGGTGGAAGGGTCGCGTGTGAAGGCGACTCCCGTCGCGCTATCATCGCCCATATTTCCGAATACCATGGCTTGAAGATTAACCGCCGTTCCCCACTCTTCGCTCATCTTATGAATGCGCCGATAACTGACCGCGCGGGCCGACATCCAAGAGCCAAAAACGGCCCCAATCGCTCCCCAAAGTTGCTCCTTGGGATCGGAGGGAAATGTCTTGCCCGTTTCTCGAACAATGAGCGTCTTGAACTCGTTGACGATCGCTTTAAGATCTTCGACTTGAAGGTCGGAATCGCTCTCAACTCCGCGTTTCCTACGCGACGTTTCCAAAACGCCTTCGAAAAGATGAGGGGAGACTTCCATTACGACGTCGCCGTACATCTGGATAAATCGGCGATAAGCATCCAGCGCAAATCTCTCGTCTTTTGATTGGTTGACCAGCCCCTTCACGGTCTGATCGTTCAGGCCTAGGTTAAGAATAGTGTCCATCATGCCCGGCATGCTGACACTCGCACCGGAGCGAACTGAAAGTAGAAGTGGGTTCTCCGGGTCAGCGAATCGGCTGCCTACGGCCTTCTCTACCCTTTGGATTCCCTCATTTACCTTGGCCTCCAAATCGGAGGGGTACGTTTTTCCATTCTTATAATAGTGGGTACAAACTTCCGTCGTAACCGTAAACCCCGGTGGTACGGGCAGCCCGAGATTAGTCATTTCGGCCAGGTTGGCGCCCTTGCCCCCCAGCAGTTGCTTCATGCCTTGATTGCCCTGGGCCTTACCCTCTCCAAAATAAAAGACCATGGATGCCATTATCGGACTCCCCGCAGATGTAGGGCCAGGTAGGTTTCCACTTGATCAATGGCGACTCTCTCTTGGGCCATGCTATCCCTGGCGCGGATAGTTACCGATTGCTTAGCCGCACTTTCGCCGTCAACCGTGACACAGAATGGCGTTCCGATTTCATCTTGACGACGGTAGCGGCGCCCCACCGCTCCCTTGTCATCGTAGAAACAGTTCCATCGTTCTTTCAAACCCATAAATATTTTTTCGGCCAGTTCTTCCATCCCGTCTTTGTTGACCAACGGAAATACGCCCACTTTCACCGGTGCGATCTGAGGATGAAAATGCAATACCGTGCGTTCCCCTTCTTCTTCGTAGGCGTCCGTGAGAAAGGCTAGCGTCGCGCGATCGGCGCCGGCCGAGGGCTCAATGACGTAAGGATAGAAACGCGTGTTGGTCGGTTGATCAAAATAGCTCAGATCTTTTCCACACATCTTCGAATGAGCTTTCAAGTCATAGTCCGTGCGATTTGCGATGCCCTCGAGTTCGGCACGACCAAACGGAAAATCGTACTCGATATCGGCACAACCGGCGGCATAGTGAGCCAACTCCGAGGCTTCATGCGGACGCAAATGAAGGTTTTCTTTCTTAATACCGTATTTCAAATACCAGTCGTAACGAGCCGCCTTCCAGTACTCAAACCATTTTTCGGCCTCTTTGGGATCGGGCGCGCAGAAAAACTCCATCTCCATCTGTTCGAATTCACGAGAGCGAAAGGTAAAGTTGCGTGGGTTGATTTCGTTACGAAACGCTTTGCCGATCTGGGCGATGCCGAACGGCACCTTCACTCGCGAGGTGCTCACAATGTTGTCAAAATTGGCGAAAATGCCTTGGCAAGTCTCCGGACGCAAATAGGTCTGAGCGGAGCCATCTTCTAGCGCGCCCACATAGGTCTTAAACATCAAATTGAAATGACGCACTTCCGTAAACTTATCTTTGGTGCCGCACGTCGGACATTGATTGTTAACGATATGATCGGCCCGAAACCGACCTTTGCACTGAGTGCAATCCACCATCGGATCCGTGAACGAGTTCACGTGACCGGACGCTTCCCATACTTTGGGATTCATTAGAATTGAGCAATCGACGCCGACAATGTCCTGGCGGCGAGTGACCATGTCTTTCCACCACGCCTCTTTGATGTTTCGCTTTAGCTCAACGCCCAACGGGCCGTAGTCCCAACATCCGTTGAGTCCGCCGTAAATCTCGCTCGATTGAAAGATAAAGGCCCGCCGTCGACACAGCGAGACAATTTGCTGCATCTTTTGTTCTTGGGGTTTATTCGAGGCCATAAGAACCACTCGCCCATTGAAGGTTTAAAACCTCATAACTTAACGCTAGTTAGAGGATTCTACAACGTCCAATCCCCAGATTTATTCGAACCCCCATTCTAGAAGCAGCGGGCAAAAGAGGAGCAGTAGGGTTGGGGGCAGAAAGAAGAGCAATATTCGCAGATTTAGCCGCCCGGGCAGGGTTCGGCAGTGGTTATCGAGGTCCCTAGCTTGCTCCCGGTCAAGGGTCTCGGCCGCCGCGGTAACGGCCTCAGACATGCCAGCCCCCTGCATGTAGAGCTGGGCTAGAATGGTAAACCACAAACGGTGCGAGGGATCGGGGTAGGAGTTCGATAGTCGGTTCAAAGTATCCGCCAGCGTCCCCCCGTCTTGGAACAACATTAGAGTTACAAAGGCCGGCGCCATGACCTGGCCCACGCCACGCAACACTTCGTTCCAAGCATAGGCCAAGTCATAACCACAGTGGATATGAATCGCCACGCCCTCGAAAAAGTGGATGAGATCCGCTCTAAGTCTTCTTTTCTCGGTCAGCAAAAGCACGCACACCGCCGAATCGAATAGGCTCCCACGATTTCAAGCGACAAAGCCAAAGCGACCACGGGCCAAAACTGGGTTGACTCGCGAAAGTGCCGCCAGAGACCAGGCTCAAAATATGCCAACGTGGTGAAGACGATCCAAGGCAGAGACACTGCAATGGCCAATTGTGCCCAGGCCGCGCGGGCCAAATCTCGAATCCGCGCTCGCGCCGCTAAATCCCGCTCCAACCATTCCAGAGTCCTTCCTAAAATCGGTAATATGGGAAGGCCCTGGCAATAGGCCATCTGAACCAACCCCAACCCGAGCCGTAATCCTGGAAGAGATGTCCTATCGCGTGCCCTGGTCAGACATGCCGATAAGGAGGTCCCGCTGTGAAAGCGGATCAGTGACGCATCTAGCAGCCCCGCAAAGGGAGCCCACGTGCTCTGCGGAGATTCCACCAATTGAAAGAGCGCCGAGGAGAGACCGATTCCGGATTTAAGCAGGCCTTGAAGCGCCGTGAGAAACCCTACCGACGCCTCCTCCACCTTCCGATGGTTTCGCTGGAAAAGCCACAGAGAGCTAGCGCGCTCCCCACACAAAGATGGAATTGCGCCCAACACGAGACCGAATATCGGTCGCCCCCAAAGGTATCCAGCGATGATGGCGCCCAGAAGGGCTGAGGCAAGAATAAGAGAACATTGTAAGCTCACAAGCTGAGGTCCCCCGGGCCTCCCATGCCGAGTTGAACTGGTAATTCGCCGCTTTAGAGAGTAGGAAATCCCCCAGCAGATCAAAAATGGCAGTATGCCTCCCGCCAAAACAAACCCAATCATCAGAGCCAAGGTCACGGAAATTCCTCCTTCGGAAAAAGAGAGTTTAAGCCATTTCTGCAAGCCGCGATCCAAAGGAACCTTTTAAAAAGAAGGGGATCGGTGATATAGGGGCAAGAAGACGACGATAGAAATGAAGGGAAAAGAGATGCTAGAAACGACAAAAGCCACCTCAGCCAGCCATCCCAGCCACTCAGAAAATGAGACGAGTTCCAAAGCGAAAAAGCCTTCCCTAGCCGTTGACGGGAAGACGGTTCCCGAGGCCTACTTGCGAAGACTAGAGCTCTCTGCCCAAGACCCGATCGTCCGTCACAAAAAGGGTGGGACCTATGTCACCATTACCTGGACCGAATTTCACAAGAATGTTCTGAAAATTTTTTCCTACCTTAATAGTTTGGGATTAGAGAACGACGAGAAGATTTGCATTTTTAGTCAGAGTAGCCCCGACTGGATGTTGATCGATTATGCCTCGCAGTGTGCGGGGTTAGTTGCCGTTCCAATCTATCATTCCAACTCGGAAGAAGACGTCGCCTACATATTAGAAAACTGCCAAGCAAAGTTGATCTTTGTCGACGACGAAGGGTGCTGCACCAAGTTGGACGGAGTATTCAAAAAGACTAACCGCCCTATCCCAGTGGTAACTCTGTTCGAAAAGGCGACCGGGACTTCTCCGTATCCCACAAAAAATTTCTCAGAACTTCTCCGAGCCCCGGAGACCAAAGGGATCGATGCGACCTTTCGGAAAATGGCGGCCCAAGTGTTGCCTACGGCCACCGCTTCTATCGTCTACACATCAGGCACCACGGGTTGCCCCAAAGGGGTGGTGCTGACTCAATCCAATTTCACCCACGAAGCCCGTGCCCTCGCGGAAGCGGTCCAGCTGACTAACACTGATGACACTCTAACTTTCCTTCCCTTTGCACACATCATGGGCCGCATGGAGAGTTTGATTCCTATCTTTTCTGGAATCGTGCTTAACTTCGCTGAGAACATCAATACCGTAGCCCAAGATATCGGGTCGGTGGGGCCAACGATCTTAGTCAGCGTCCCTCGCATCTATGAAAAGATCTATTCAAAGATTCTTTCCGAAGTGCAATCACAGCCGGATCTAAAGAAGAATATCTTCCAATGGGCGATGGCCGTTGGCCGTGAGTACGCGCGGCTGAAATCGGAGCACGCCGTAATCCCCGTGTTTGTAGCCCTAAAGTATCGAGTGGCCGACCAACTCGTACTTTCAAAAATTCGGACCAAAATGGGAGGGAAGATCCGCTTGACCATTTCGGGAGGCGCCCCCCTCGCACGAGACTTGTGTGAGTTTTTTCACGCCTGTGGAATTCACATTATGGAAGGCTATGGCCTAACCGAGACCACGGCCGCCATCACGCTAAATCGCCCTGACGATATGTGTTTTGGCACGGTGGGAAGGCCCTTTGCCGAATCGGAGCTGCGCATTGCGGAAGATGGAGAGATCTTAGTCCGCGGACCTGTCGTCTTTAAGGAATATTACAAGAATCCAGAAGCGACCAAAGAGGTCTTTCAAGACGGCTGGTTTTGTACCGGAGATATCGGTGAGATCAACGAACGCGGCTTTCTTAAAATCACCGACCGGAAAAAGGAGCTTATCGTAACTTCGGGCGGAAAAAACATTGCTCCTCAGAAGTTAGAAAATGCGCTCAAAGGTTCACGTCTGGTGAGCAACTGCATGGTCTATGGTGACAAGCAAAAATATATCGTGGCACTGCTAACCCTAAACGAAGCAGAAATCTTGAAGTGGGCTAAAGAAAAAGGCCTTAGCCACGCTTCCTACAAGGAACTCAGCCAATCTAAAGAGGTCTCCCAACTGATGGATAACGAGGTCAAGACCGCCAACGGCCAACTCGCCAGCTACGAGACGATCAAAAAATTCGCCATTCTACCGACCGACTTTTCCATAGAAACGGGTGAAATGACCCCTTCCCTCAAAGTAAAACGGAAGGTAGTCACTACCAAGTTCAAGGATTACATAGACAAAATGTACTAGCTTGAACTTCTTAAAAGGTGTCAGTCTCCTTCCAAGCTTAAAAGGTAGCGGTCATGTGATGTATACTTTTTAAGCTTGGAAGGAGACTGACACCTTTTAAGAGTGGCGAGGATTGAACTCGCCATTTGGATACTTAGAAAGTTGAGACGATGCGTTTGTAGTAGTCGCCGCGCTCTTCGTAATTCTTAAACATGTCTTGGCTGGCGCAGCCCGGGGATAACAAGATCACATCACCGGAGCGGGATTTCTGATAAGCCAGGTAGACGGCTTCCTCGAAGGTTCCCACAAGAAATGTCTCACTGAAGTCGCCGATCGCTCGGTTGATCTTCTCTTTGGCCTCTCCGACCAAAATAAGATTTTTCACGTGCAGTCGAATGGCAGGTCCTAATGCAGCGTAGTCCTCGCCTTTGTCGCGACCACCCGCAATCAGGATCACCGGCTCATCAAAGCTCTCCAGGGAGCGCAATAAGCTGTGAACGTTTGTCCCTTTAGAGTCATTGTAGAAAAAGACTTGATTCTTTTTCGCCACAAACTCCATGCGGTGAGGCAATGGTTTGAAGGTGGTGAGCACCTTTTGGATGGCCTCATTCGAGATACCTGCCAATTTGGCGGCAAGCATCGCGGCAATCATGTTTTCCCGATTGTGTAGGCCACGTAGAAGCGCCGTCTCGACCGGAAAAGTATGTTCTTTCCAGCGACTGGCTTTCAAATGAATGGTGGTCGCCGGATTAAGATAGGCTCCCTGAAACTTTTCTAGATACATTGCAGGGATCTGTTCCATAGAGTCGGACGTAAAACACAACATCTTCGGACGCACCCGAGAGAGCGTCGACATCAGCTTGGCGTCTCGTAGATTAACAACCAAGTGATCTTCCTCGGTCATGTTGTCTTTGAGCTTAAATTTGGCATTTACGTAGTCGTCATATGAAGCATAGCGATCCAAATGATCGGGGGCCAAATTCAAAAAAACGGCGATGTGCGGTTTGAAGGTGGAGCAAGTGTCCAGTTGAAAGCTCGACACCTCAACAACAACCCAGTCGGCTTTTTCACGTCGGCCAACATAGTCGCTAAGAGGAGTTCCGATATTCCCACCAAGAAAGACCGATTTGCCGCCTACCTGAATCATCTCCGCAATGAGCGATGAGGTCGTTGTCTTTCCATTAGTCCCAGTAACAGCAATGATGGGTTCCGTAATAAAGTGAGAGGCTAATTCGATCTCGCTCATGATCGGAATCTTGGACTTCTCTGCTTGTTGCAAAGGTTTGATGTCCAAACGGACACCTGGGCTCACGACAATGAAATCCTGTTCCGTGAACGTCTTTAAAACGTGTTTTCCCAACTCTGCTTCAAAGTCGACCCCTTTCAATAGGTCCAATTCGTCCTTCAGGTCGCTCTTATTTTTTTCATCCGTAACGGTAACTTTTACGCCTTTTTTGACCAGTAATTTCGTTGCAGCAACTCCGCTGCGGCCAAGTCCGACCACGAGCGCTCTCATGCCACGCTTAATTTTTAACATATTCTCTCTCTCTCCTCTTAATACCCTTTTATCTCAGTTTCAGTGTGGCTAGCCCCAACATGGCCAGCACCACCGATATTATCCAAAACCTTACTGTAATCTGGGGTTCCGCCCAGCCAGATAGCTCGAAATGATGATGTATAGGAGCCATCCTAAAAATCCGCTTACGAGTCATCTTAAATGAAATCCGCTGCGTAATAACCGAAACCGCTTCCACGACGAAGATACCACCTACGAGAACGAGCAGAATTTCATTCTTCGTAATAATTGCGACCGTTCCGATCCCAGCGCCCAGTGCCAAAGCACCCACATCCCCCATAAATACTTGGGCGGGATAGGTGTTAAACCATAAGAACCCCATTCCGGCACATACAATGGTGGTGCAGAGAATCGTAAGTTCCCCCGCTCCTTTAACATGCGGAATATAAAGGTAGTGAGCGTAAACCGCATTTCCAGCCAAATAGGCAAGAATGGCAAACGTCACCGAGGTACTAATCACGGGGCCGATGGCCAGACCATCCAATCCATCGGTCAAATTGACCGAGTTCGAACTTCCCACCAATACCAGCCAAGCAAAAAACAGATACAGCCAACTGATATCTAGGTGAAAAGTTCGAATGAACGGAATGTGAAGTTCGGTATCCAAATCAGTTCCATAAAATATTAGCCCGATCGCCACCGCGGCGAAAAGAGTCTGAAGACCCAATTTGGCCCTCTCCGAAAGACCTTTGGAGTTGGCTTCCTTAATCTTCTTAAAATCATCCAGCCAGCCGATAAAACCGAAAGACATCATCACGCCCAGAACTATCCAAATATACAAGTTCGATAGGTCCGCCCACAGCAGGGTTGAAATCGTGACAGAGAGGAGAATCAAAATCCCTCCCATCGTTGGAGTACCAGACTTCTTCAAATGGGACTTCGGCCCGTCGTCACGAACTTGCTGCCCCAGTTGATGGGTACTAAGCATCCGTATAAAAACCGGTCCAAGAGCCAGACTGAATACTAGGGAGGTGAGACCAGCACAGAGCGCACGAAAGGTGATGTACTGGAAGACGTTAAAAGGCTGTAGCCTCGTATGAAGCGGAAACAACAGATGATAAAGCACTTTTTCTCTCCCGGCCGAACATTTACTTAAAAGCAGCTCCTTGAGCAAGGAAAAACTTATAAGCTATTGAAATCCAAGGGAGAATACCATGATCGAATCGGGGAGTCCAACCCCTTTCGACACTAACTCCCCTAAAGAGGGTCTTTTACTGGATCAGACCTTCCACTAATCGATCAAGTTGAACGCCCCGCGACCCTTTGATGAGACAAAAACTCTGGGCGACGAATAGGGATCTCACCGACGATAGTGCGTCTTTAGCCGACGCAAAAGTGAGACACTTGGCAGAGGGTTGTGCCGACATTAGCCCTTGGACCAAAGCCTTAACCTCTTTGCCCACAGCGACCAAGGTATACGGCTGGCCCGTTAACAAACTAGCTAGACTCTTACCCATCTCTTGGTGAACGTCGGTGGAAAAGGAACCCATTTCCAGCATATCGCCTACGACTACCAATTTATGACGCGTGGAATCTAAAGCTGCCAGGCTTTCGATAGCCGAATGAAGAGCGCTGGGATTGGAATTATACGATTCATCGATCAGAACTCGTCCCTCAGAAAGCTCAATGACTTCCCCCCGGTGCCGCGCGGGCCTTATCATCGCAAATCGGTTAGAAATTTCTGTCAGTGTTTTACCCAACGATAGCGCGGCGGCCACCGCCGCCACCAAATTCTGCGCGTGATGCAGCCCAAAGATAGCCCCTCGAAATGTCACCACTTCGTCAAATGCCTGAAGACGGACGTGCAAAAACCCCCGTTGGGGATCTAGCTGCTTCTCTAAAATCCTTACGTCCGCAGCGACAGACGGATTGGCCGAGTAAGTAATGGTGGGAACCTTTTTATCTTTGAAAGTCTCTCGGTAAGCCCTTTCCACAAGCGGATCTCCCGTGTTTACCGCAATATGAGTCGAGGCCGCGTCGGAGCGGGTGGCCAGAAAATCAAAGAGCTCTTTTTTGGCTCTGAATATCCCCTCTTTTCCCCCGAGCTTTCCAATATGGGCATCCCCAATGTTGGTGATAAGACCTGCGGTCGGGGTAAAGTGCGAGCATATCTCTTTGATCTCGCCTTCCGCGTTCATGCCGATCTCAAGCACCAGAGCACTCGTCTGAGAATTAATCAGCCCTAAGGTTTTACTGACGCCAAGAAGGTTGTTGTAACTGGCCGGCGCGGTCACGGTTTGGGGTCCGAGAAGGCAACTCAGCATCTCTTTCGTCGAGGATTTTCCAGCGCTGCCAGTAATTGCAAAGACCGGGCCTGCGAAATGCTTTCGTAACTGACTTCCTATATTCACCAGTGCCGTGAGCGTATCAGCGACGATAATTACCGGAACCGAAGCGATCACCGGTTTTTCCGCAATGATTGCCTTGGCCCCTAGTCTTATGGCCTCCGCGATAAAATTATGTCCGTCGAAATTATCCCCGCGTAGTGCCGCAAAAACCTCGCCGCCGCGCAATTCTCTGGTGTCCGTAGAAATCGTGATAACCGGAAAATCGACCGCCGTAGGCGGGGAAAATCCCCCGCCCGACCATAGAGCAATATGACTAAGCTGTACCCATGAATACAAATTGGAGCTCCATGTTAGATGACGATTCGGTAATAATCGCGAATCACCTGGCGGTCGTCAAAGGGGAACTGTTCGGTGCCTATGATCTGATAGGTTTCGTGTCCTTTACCCGCAATCAGAACTAAGTCTTCCGGCCCAGCAATCGAAAGCGCATAACAAATGGCGGAGCGTCGATTCACTTCTCTATGATATGACGTGTGCGTCCTATCAATGCCGTCTTCGATCTGATCGATAATCAGATCGGGATCTTCCGTGCGAGGATTATCACTGGTCGCAATCGTAACTTCACTCAATTCGCTTGCGACCTTCGCCATTAACGGTCGTTTGCCCCTATCCCGGTCGCCACCACAACCAAAGACTGTGATAATTCGTCCGGGAGCCTCCCCCCTTAGCTCTCGAAGCGAATTGAGGACATTCTTCAAAGCATCCGACGTATGGGCATAGTCGACAAAGATGTTGGCCCGTCCTTCGCCTTGAGCCACTCTTTCAAGTCGACCGGGCGCACCTGGGGATTCGGCAAGGATCACAGCCGCACGACGAACATCCTGGCCCAGAGCGTGGATAACGGCAATCGTACCCAACGCGTTGGCTAAATTGTGTTTTCCGATGAGCGGCGATTTCACTTCGATGTCTCCAACGGGAGTAGCACAGATGGCATGGATGCCTTTTCGATCGAAATGGGCAGAACGTGGGAAGAAATCCGCCAAAGGGTCCAGAAGTGAAAAAGAGAATTTGGTATTCGCGGAAGACTCCTTTTTCAATCGAATTCCCCAGTCGCTATCCACGTTAAAAATCCCATAGGGGAGTTCAAATTCCCGAAACAATTTTAGCTTCGCCAGATAGTAGTTCTCAAAATCCTTATGATAGTCGAGATGATCTTGGGTCAAATTGGTGAAGAGTCCCACCTGAAATCGAGTCCCCGTGACCCGCTCCTGGTCTAGAGCGATAGAGGTCACCTCCAAGGCAGCGTGTGACACCTTTTCGTCTGCCATCTCTTTGAACCAACCCTGTAGTTGGGCAGCACTCGGGGTGGTGTGAGTTGCGGGATAGCGCCGGTCGCCTATCTGACATTCCACGGTCCCGACCACTCCGCAAACCAAACCCATCGCTTTCCAAATCTGCCCGAGAAGAAATGTCGTCGTCGTCTTACCATTCGTTCCGGTGACTCCCACCACATTCAACGACAAGGTTGGATTTCCTAGCCATCGACTAGTACCGAGTGCCAAAGCCCGATGCGTGGACTTCACCAGCACTCCCACCGGCAACTCCTCAAAGACGTCCAGGCGATCTACGACCGGAACTGCCCCCCGAGAGAGAGCCTCGCCCACAAAGGCGTGTCCGTCGCTTTTTGTGCCACGTACGGCGAAAAATAAGACGTCACGATCCAGTCGTCGTGAATCATCCGTGATGCCTGAGAGAGGAAAGCCTTTAGCAATGCCCTTCTGGGCGAGAATTTCCGGGGGGTAGATGAGTGTTTCAAGAGTCTTCAAAACACTTTATTTACTAGCTGAAAGGGAAGGGAAAGTCCATCGCGGGACGGCGACTTGCGTTGGGCCTGGATTATTAAATTCACCCTTGAGGAGAGAAGGTGAGCTCGACAGAGTTTGAGGAGTTAACCACGGTGCCGGGCTTCGGTGACTGAGTTTGGAGATATCCGCTTCCCGTCACTCGCACATCGGAAAAATACTTTTCAAGTACCCTCAGCGTATCGCGCATGCTGCTACCTTTAAGATCGGGCATTACAATCTGTCCATCAGACTGTGGCTTAATTTCGGTTACCACCGTGGGAGCCAAAACCGGCATCTCGACCAACGGGCGTTCGGTAGTTGAATTGCGCGCAATCGCCTTTCTCGGCAGCCGATCCAGTATTTGCAGAGAACGCTCGGCGACCCGTTTGAATAATGGGGCCGCGACTTGGGCGCCGTAATAGGCGTGTTTGGGCTCATCGACCATCACTGCAACGACTAATTCAGGGCGATCCGCTGGGAGATAGCCCAGAAAAGAGGAGTAATATTTCCCCCCGCCGTAGCCTTCCCCGCCCTCGTATTTCTGAGCGGTCCCGGTTTTCCCCGCGACGTGAATACCGGGAATCGCCGCTGCTACCCCCGTTCCGTGCAAGTCCTCAGTAACCGACACCAAAATGTCTCTCATCACTCTCACGGTGGAAGCAGAAAAGAGACGTTTTGATTCCACAGCGGATTCATTCTCTTTTACCAAGATCTTCGGCCGCACCAGAAACCCGCCGTTAGCGAGCGAAGCAAAAGCGGTAACCATCTGCAACGGTGTTACCGCAAAGCCTTGCCCGAACGAGGAAGATGCCAGGTAAAATGGAGTCCATCCCGATGCGGCCTTCAATGATGCAGTGACTTCACCCGGAAGCTCGATTCCCGTTTTTAAGCCAAATCCAACCTTTTCAAAAAGGGCTCGAACTTTGTCGGCTCCCAGGCGCTGAGCGATTCGAACCGCGCCCACATTACTCGAAAACCGAATGACCTTCTCTAAGGGAAGAATGCCAAACCGGTGTTTGGCATCGGCTTCATGAATATGCTTATTTCCTATGACGATCTCTCCGTTTCCACAGTCGATCGGCGTGTTCACATTCATCAGTCCAGTTTCTATGGCTTCTGCCGCGAGAAGCTTCTTCAGGGTGGAACCAGGCTCATATAGGTAAGAGACGAGTCGGTTGGCGTAGGAAGTGGACGCCGAATGCCCGACTTGATTCGGATCAAACGATGGGCTTTGCGCCATCGCAAATATCTCGCCGGTGTACGGGTCCATTACAATCCCTAGCACCGACTTGGCTTCCGTCTGTTGAAATGACGTCGCAATCTCTTCTTCCAGCGCGTGCTGAATTCTACGATCGATCGTTGAATAGACCCCGGTACTATCCTCATCGTCCCCCAAGGATCGTTTTTCTATATAAGAGGGGTTACCTTTGCCATCTCGCAACATGTGCAACTGTTTGTGTTGTTGAGATAGCTCCTCGTTCAGAAAAAGCTCCAAACCCGCAAGTCCGTTTCCGTCAATATCCGTGAAGCCGATCGTATTAGCGGCGAGCTGCTCGTTAGGATAGATGCGCTTGTTCTCCGGCTGAACAAAGATTCCGGGCAAATTTTCTTCGTCAATTTTGTGCGCCAACTCCTCATTCACTTGGCGCTGAACCCAAACGAAAGGTTTATGCGTGCGAAATCGGGCGAGCCACTTAGCGGCGCTTCCGCCCAACAATTTGGCTAGCTTTCGGGCGGTCTCTTTCTTGCGATAGATTAGCTTCGGACGAGCGAACACCGATCCGGCCGGCACACTGACGGCAAGTTCTTCACCATTTCGGTCCAAAATGGGAAGCCTCGACACCGAGTTTCTCGAGGTTTTTTCAAATTGCCTTGTAGCCAACGACTCGAGTTCGGGATTGACCCAGACCTGAAGTTGAACCAGACGAAATCCGATGAATAAAAAGAAAGCGACAAAAAAGAAATAGACCAAAGTGAGTCGAAATCTCAGCCAATTTCCCATGCTATTTTTTCTCGCTGAGTGATGCTTTTGCGGTTTTCATTCGCACCACTTGATCTAAGGTGGGAGCACTTAGCCCCAAGTCCAATGCGATCGCTTCAAGTTTTCCGGGGGCGGTCTGTTTTAGCCACCTCACTCGGTCGGCCTGGAGATCCTGTTGTATCTTGCGAACCGCCTTGTCCTTCTGCACGTACAGATAGGTGGCCTTCACCGTCTGAGTCCGAACCCAGATGATGCCGGCCGCCAGAGCAAACAAACACAATAACCATAAGACGGTCTCTTTGCGGAGCGTACCGATTTCGATCATTCGTTTACCGTGTAGATTTTGGTTGAGGTAAAGCAGGAAAGGTCACGATCCATCGAAATGGAGCGCTATACCTCTATTCTAATTCGCATCGCCAAGTTTTTCAACGCAACGAAGTTTGGCGCTCCTAGCCCTGGGATTTTCTCTAAGCTCGTCATCGGAGGCAAGGATCGGCTTTTTGTTCATCCATTCCACTACCTTGGGATTCGTGCATCGGCAGATTGGCTCATCGCACGTGCAACGCCCAGCGGCAACCTTGAGAAGTCTTTTCACTAACCGGTCTTCGGTCGAGTGAAACGTAAGTATCGCCATTCTGCCTCCAGGCTTAAGACGCTGAATCAGATGGGGCAAAGCCAATTCTATCTCTCCCAGCTCGTCGTTAACCGCCATCCGAAGCGCCATAAAAAGGGTCGTCGCCGGATGACGCTTGCTGCGTTTTGGCCCCATCATGGCCGCCAGGTCTTCGGTGGTTTGTAATTTCCCTGTCCTCGCGGCCTCTAACACGCGCCGGGCCACTCGATAGGCTCCCGGAATTCCCGCTGCGTCCTTAAGAAAAGCACCGAGCTCTTCTTCCTCCCATTCTTCCAAACAATCAGACAACGGGCGATCTCGCTCCCGGTCCATGCGCATATCTAGCGGCCCTTTATGAGCGAAAGAGAACCCACGGTTGGGCTCGAGAAGTTGACGTGTACTCACGCCAAGATCGAGAACAAAGCCATCAAAGTGGGTGGGAGTCGAAATCGCTTCGGAGAATTCGGAAAACTTGCCATGAACCAAAGACAGCCTGGGATCGCCAGAGTATTTCCCATCCTTCTGATATCGATCCAGAGTCTCCTTATCCCGATCCAACGCAATAACCCTGTGCGCCCCGGCATCGAGCAAAGCCTCCGAATGCCCCCCTTCCCCGAAGGTAAGATCCGCGTACACCCCCGTAGGGGAAATAGACAATAATTCAATAATTTCAGTAACTAATATCGATCTATGCAGACGTTCCATAACTCTTTATAACGCGATGCAAAATAAACCTAAACTAATATGACGCTCCGCCCGATAAATCCATCGTAACATGCTGCATTGCAGCATTGCCTGGAGTTTACGATGGCGATCTCAATACTGACCAACCTACCCGCTTTGAACGCAACGAACAATCTGGACACGGTCACCGACGCCTACAACAAATCGTTGCAGCGTTTGTCCACGGGGCAACGAATTACCAGCGTTAGCGACGACCCATCGGGAGCCGCAAGAGTATCCGGACTTACGGTACAAGTCAGCGCCATAGGTCAGGCAAAACAGAACGTCCAGAATGCTAACTCGATCATTAATGTCGCCGAAGGCGGATTAAACGAAGTGAATAACCTCCTGGTTCGCCTGCGCGAACTTAGTGTCGCGGCGGCCAGCGAAGAGATCGCACCGGGGGAACGAGATTCGATCGCCTTAGAGGGAAACTCGATTCTTTCCGAGATCGATCGTCTCGCGCAAGCGACTAAATTTTTCGGACACCCTTTGCTGAATGGCGAAGGTAAGCCGATGGAATTTCAGGTGGGACCCAATAATAGTGAATTCGATCGGGTGACGTTTACTGGTGGTATGAACGCCACCACGTCAGGCCTTGGAGTGAGCAGCCTTAATCTTTATAGTCCGGATGATGCCTTGGGTTCGATGGACGACATAGACCAAGCCCTGCAAAAAGTGCGAGGAATGCGAAGTCAAACGGGCGCTTTCTCGGCTCGACTAAACTCTATCGAGAATTCCCTTAACGCGAGCGGAGAAGGAGTGATGCACGCCCTATCCCTGACCCGTGACACTGACTACGCAAAAGAATCTACTCAATCGTTAGCGCTAGATGTGCGCCGTAGATCTCTCATCGCAGTGTTGTCCCATGCGAACTTGGACGGGCAGGCGGCTCTGAAATTATTGGGGGGATCGTGACAGAAGAGCCCCTCAGTTTAATGCAACGAATCATTGAAAGTAGTCTTATCGTCCGCTACTTCCCAGCCCTGCTAATGCTAATGCTTCATCTTGCCGATAAAGCAGAGGAAGGGGGATTAGCACGTGAATGTGAAAGCAGTCCCTGGACTGATACCATTTCAGGTGAACACCGCCACCGAGGCCACTGACGAAGAGCGCCGACGCGAGGAGAAATCCAAGCGGGGGCAATCGCACCTCAGTCCCGCACCATCTTCTTCAGGGGAATCGCCTGCCAACCCCGTAACCCCCGTAACCGAAGTGGAATCGCCCGCCTTGTGTCAGATTGTTGACAGCGAAAAGGTCATCCAATTACTGGCGCACCAACCCCCGCACAAAAAATCAGCGACGAATATTTTCCTCAAAAACCTGTCAAAAAAACCGACACCTGGTCCACGCATTTTTGAAACAAAAAAATTAAATCGCGTACTGTAATCCTCTGCCAAATCGTCGAAACACCGCTCTCTCGCGTTGTAACCCACTTCATTTTCCCATATACTAAAGACATACCGAAACCGTGTCGAACGGGTCTGTTTCAAAATCCCTTTGAACTAAAAAAATATTCCTTTCAGTCAGTCGCAGCCGCGTTTCCCGCGCAACGACTATCCTGAACCGCTTGGCAGAGACCTAGCCTCAAAACGGCTCTGCTAAACATCACGGGATCCCTCGGCTTAGGGCCTAAAGGATAGTTTCTGCGCGAAACGCGCCAGAAACTAGTTCGAAATAAAGCCCCTCTCTTGTAGATTCATTGGCCGGAACCAGCGCAATTTCACCCGGAGCCGATCCCCAGCAGGTTAGCGGACTGGGCCCCGAACTTCAGAAAGCCTATCAAGCGGCTTCGCTCGCCGACCGGAAACCAATCCAAAACATCGAGAATCAAAAATCGAAACTCGAAGACAAATTGAAATTACTCAGCGACTTAATGGGACGAATCGACGGCGTTAAAGGGCTGCTACCCATGCTGAACTCCCCCATCGCCATCCGCGAGCTTACGGTGACTTCCAGCGACGAAAGAGCCATTTCAGCAACCGCGGACAAAGGACTCGCCATGCCAGGGAGTTATAACTTAGATGTTCATCAACTGGCCACTCCCGCCTCGGCCCTTTCCAATGGATTGCCCGACAAAGACAGCACGCGAATCGGCTCGGGCTACTTCAGTTTTGAAGGGGCTAACGGCGAAAGCCACGAAATCTTCATAGACGATGAGAACGGAACTCTAGAGGGAGTGGCAAAGTCAATAAATGCCGCCCGCCTCGGGGTTAAAGCGGGAGTGATCAACGATCAAAGTGATCCAGAAAACCCCTGGCGCTTAGTCTTATCGGGTGAGGGCGCGGGCGCTCAGAACAGTGTCAAATATCCGGAATTTTATTTTGTAGATGGGCAATCTGAATTCTTCATCGAAAAAGAAAAGCCGGCCGAGAACGCCCGAATCAGATTTCAAGGGCAGGAGATAGAAAGCCCTACGAATGAAATTAAAGATCTGATGCCCGGAATAACCGTCAATCTCAAGGGCGCTACCGACGAAGGACGCCCTAGCACAATATCGATCAGCCAGGACATTCCAAAAACCACCGTAAAGATCAAGGATCTCGTTGATAAGATGAATGGCGTTTTTGCGTTCATACAGGGACAAAATAATACGGATGAAAAGACCGACACGAGTCGTACTTTAAGCGGCGACTTCACTTTACGCGTTACCGAAGACCGGCTCAGAAACGCTCTTTTCCAAAATTTTTCCTTCGACCCTGATAAAACCATCCGATCACTCAATGACTTGGGGATTCAATTCGTTAAGAACGGAACCCTTGCCTTCGACGAAAAAAAATTTCAATCCGCGCTTAATGCCAACTTTGATGGCGTCGTGTCTTTCATGACTGGCGATGGTACCGGATCGGGAGTGATCCCAGCCCTCCAACGAGCCATTGATTCGGTATCCTCAGGACCTACCGCCGTCCTCACTTCTCGCAAGCAAAGTGACACGGATAAGGTCAGTCGAATGGAAAGAGACATCGAGGAACGCGAGAAACAGGCGACCCGCAAGCAGGAAGATCTAAAATTGAAGCTTGCCCGAGCCCAGTCTGCGATTACGAGAATGCAACAACAGGGCGCCTCTATGGGGCAAATGGGTGGGGGTGGCAACATGCTCACCCAGCTCTTGGGTGGGTAAACTTCTCTAGATGAGGAACAGCAATGCACGACAAAAGTAAATCAAACCCGTTTAGTGGCATGGATGCCTATCGAAAGACTGACGTCATTACGGCGAATAAAGAGACAATACTCCTGATGATGTACTCAGGGGCTATTCGTTTTTTAAAACGCGCCATTGAGGCTAATGCCAAGGCTGACATAGAACAAAAAACAAAGTACGTCACCAAGGCCCAGCAGATCATCACCGAGCTTCGATCCACGATTAACTTCGACCTTGATAAGAGTTTTTCTGAAACACTCGATAATCTATATCGGTATATGGAACAACGCCTGACATCAGGGACTCTAGAAAATAAACCTGAGAACTATACCGAGGTATTAGAACTTTTGAAAACTCTCAACGAAAGTTGGGAGCAAGCCATCGAAAACTTGCGCAAAGAACGAAGTAAAGACGAAACTAAGTAAATAATCCACATCCTGAGGGGGAAACATGGAAGAAGTGCTGCACTACCTCGAGCTAAAAAATAACTACTACGAAAAGTTCTATACCATCACACTGAAGTTCATCGAACAGGCCAATCAGAACCGCTGGGATGAGATCGAGCTCTTTGTGGATAATCGAGAGAGAATTTTAAATATTATCCACTCGTTCGACTTTAAGATTTCCGAAAACTTCCAAATGTTACAGCTCTCCGCCGAGGAATTGGATATCTACCGTGCCCGAGTTAAGTCCCTGATGGAAGCCCGCGCCGAATGGGCCCAACGCATCGTGACCTTAGACCTAGAACTCATCTCCAAAATGGACGAAATGAAAACAGAAACCATTCGCGAGCTAAAACGCTCCATGGAAACCAACCAGCAACTTAATTCATTCGCGCCGCATATGAAACGGCAGCCTAAGCCTCGCAAAGATGTCTAATATAAATACGGACGGCCTTTTAATCTCCCGCCGCTGAAGATCCGCACCCAGCAAGGGGGCATTTTCGTCCTATGGTGGCGACGAAAAAGATGTGTAGGATCATGAGCCGAAGACGGTCCTTATTGAATTCCCCCGAATTTTAGGGATCTCCATCAAATAAGTGAGACGCGGCATGTAAGACTCACCGCAGATTTCGCGAGTGCAAATACTTGTGATGTCCGCTGCAAAGAGTCGCTAATTCTCGACTGTACTAAGTCCCCCATTGGCGACTTCTTTCCAATGATGTCGCTCCGTCCAGCGTCTTTCTTCGCATCGCGTGCCGTCGGAATAGCGAAATACACACTGGGTTTGGTCTCTTAGGTTTACGGCATGAATGACCTCGGCACTCGTGGCCCTACCAGGCTTGGGCGCCTTAATTCGGTCCGGACCTCATGATTCATCACATCTTTCCTGTCGACGAGGCGCCTCCCGTCATTGCGCAAGTGAAGCAATCTTCGCAACATTGAATAATAAATTATCGTCGGTAGTTTGCGAAACTGTGTGGATTGCTTCGCTACGCTCGCAATGACAAGAGGGGAGATAGAGAGCTGGATTTTAGTCAATAAATTGTCACGTTGTTCACGGTTTGACGACTTTCCTCCAACACAAATTCCATAATCCGACTCATTCCCACCACTTGCCTTCCCCCCCCGCTGGCACAACCCTTGCTCTGCTAAGCCTTTGGCCATGGCTATCTCACGTACACTTGGAAAAATTTCTCAGGAGCCATTCCTTGAGCTCGTAGCGGAGGCGTCGGAAATCCACATTGAAGAATTGCCCGGTGGAAACTGTCGGCAGTTTTATGTGGCGCTGAGACCTCCGAAACCTGCCCCGTCGCCAGTCGCCTTGGAAAAAGAGCTCGAATCAAAACCCAAAGAATATTTTCTCACGCACGCTGGGGTGCTTTTGCAGAATAAAGAGTACATCCTAGCGCGTAATCTTTATTCCTACGTTCTTAAATCAGACATTCGTAACGAAGTTGCCCTGAAGGGGCTGGGAACCTGCCTTTCTCGCCTGGGAGAGGCCCCTGCCGCTCGCCGATGCTTTAAAGCCCTATGGGAGCTATACGGCAAGGAAGATAGCTTACTTTGGATGGCGCTCACCTGCGTCGCCGAGAAAGACGATGCCAGCGCTCTATCGTATTTTAAACAAATTACCAGTCCACACTTTATGCACAGCGGCGATCAGTTTGATTTTTATCGGGAGTTTGGAAACGCCCAAACTCGTTCTGGGGACTATACGAGTGCCGAGACTCTGTATCGCAAAGCTTTAGATATTGAACCATCCAGCGAGACGGTACACATAAATCTGGGAATGCTGGAAATTCAAAGGAAGCGCTACGAATCGGCGGGTTCGTATTTTCACAGAGCCCTTAGAATCAATCCGAAAAGTTCCAGAGCCCATTGTGGCAACGGGATCGTACTCGCAGAGCTTGGGGATGAAAGACGAGCCAAAGATGCCCTTTGGGAATCATTGAATTTGGATAGCCAAAACGTGGTGGCTATCTATGAATTACTGGCGCTGTGCAATTCAAAAGACGAAGTAACCCAACTTCGCCGCCAGCTTAGAAAATATCTAGACCGCGAACCCAAGCACCGCGAAATCCGTTATGCACTGGCGGCACTATTCTTCCGAGAGAACGAGTGGAATCACTGTGAAGTAGAACTGGACGAAATTCTACGAGCAGAGCCCGGACATCTAAAAGCCCAAAAACTGAAGGTCGAGTTATTAGCGACCAGACACCGGAATTAATCCGGTGACAAGGAGCCCGTATGACACGAGTGTCAGTGGACGATAAGATTTCCGATCTCAGTGCAGACAGTTCAAGAAAAATGGGCGAGGTCCTGCGCGATGTTCTGGATACCCTTCCCCCTAATCGAATCGTCACCAAGATACTCATAGATGGCAAGCAAGTCATCGATCACGCCCCCGCGTCCCCGCTAGATAGCAAACAAGAGGTCTTTCATGAACTCGAGATTCGAACGGCGGATAGAGAGATCTGGGCACTCAATGGCCTGGATATTGTCATCAATGCCATCGAGCGAGTGCAAAAGAGTCTGATACGAGCAGCGGAGTTATTTCGTGAAGGAGATAGGAAAGCTGAGGCCAACCAACACTTCGTCCGATGTGTCGACGGCCTAGAACGTTTTGTTGAAGCCCTCACCATCACGCGTACCGCACTGAAACTTGATTTTAATCAGATCGCGATAGATGGCCTGCGTTTATCTCAAGTAGAGCAGGAATTCACGCAGATACTCAAAACTGTCGTTGAGCTACAAGAACGGCAGGACTTTATTGGGGTCGCGGATATCGTGGAATACGAACTCATCACCAATCTCTATTCGTGGGCTGTGCTACTGGGACAGAAACGAATCACCCTTCATTCAAACGCTTAAGACTATTGATGCATGATCCGCCGGGAAGCGTGCCTTGCTAGAGCCATCACGCTGTGCTGTGGATTTACGCCCAGGTTCGTGGGAAAGAGACCCGCATCTACCACAAAAAGGGATTTAGTTCCGTGAACGGTAAAGTCGGTATTGACGACTGAAGTATTAGGATTGCTTCCCAACCGAGACGTTCCAAAAAGGTGTCCCACACTAATGAAATAGAGCCTGGGATCGAGCGGCAACGCTAATATCTTCTTAGCTTCATCGATAGACCCTAGCTCCCTGGGAAAATCCTTGGAGCCATTGACTCCGGGAAAGACCCGTTTCGCGCCCATCTCGAACATAAGTTCGGCCAAGCGCCACAGAGAAGTTCTCACTCTCTGCATATCGTTGCGGGTGGGAGTGAATTCCAGCCCAATTTTCCCCATCCAATTTCGGGTTAGCCGACCTTTTGCTTCGGATTGAATACTTCCCGTCCAACTGGAAAAATATTCCGTGCGAGAGAGCTGAGTTATAAGTTCATCTCCCCATAACGACGTGCGCGCGAACAGAAGCTCGGGGGGAATCAACTGGGTCGCTAGCTTTATCTTATCTTCATGAAACGCGAGGACCTCGATTCCCTGAGGCGGACCTTCCAATTCCACGACCGGATGCTCCATCTCGGCCACGATGGAAACTCCTAGATGCGTTTGAAAGTGTCGTCCCACGTTAGAGTCGCCCAGACCAAGACCGCTTCGCCACAGTAGGGGAGGCGTTTGCATAACGCCGCCCGCAAGTACAATTCCACGCCGACCGCGGATTACTCTCTGTTCACCAGACTTCTGACGGCAGCGAACCGCTTGGGCTTTGCCCTTTTCGAAGAGAATTTCCTGCGCGGTATGCCCGCTAAGAATCCTTGCGCCGGATTTCATTGCGCGCGGAAGGAAAGTGGCTTCCATCGACCATTTTCCGCCCGACGGACACCCCTGTAGGCAACGACCGCTACTCTCGCATCCGGGGGCATTTCTCAACATCGCCTGGTGCGACCAACCCAGTCGTCGCAAGGCAAGGGTGGCAGGAAGTGAGGCGAGCACCGGTTCCAGATTTCGTCGGATCTGAAGTTCCTTCTCTATGGCTTCAAAATGGAGGTCCAATTCGGCATAGGGCACCGCAGACTTCAACGCGCTGTCGGAGTCTATCCAATCGGCGTAAATCGCCTCCGGCAACCGGTGCACGATTGCCCCATTCATCACCGTCGATCCGCCCACACAACGACCTTCAAGTACCGGAATGACGGCCCTTCCCCGAGTCATCTGAGACCCAAAGTCTCGAAAGAGAGTCTTCATCGCACCATAAACGTCTTCCGTGAAATTCTCTTTCCGATACCACTCGCCTTCTTCCACTACGATGGTCGAAAATCCGTTTTCTGCAAACTCCAAAGCCGCGGTCGCCCCTGAAGCTCCGGATCCCACCACAATGTAATCCGCCTCTATCGTGTCGTTAATTGCGGGCTTCATACGGCCTCCGCTCGGCTATGATCTTTGGCGAAGAAGTGCTGTCTCGTTCTAGGATTTCGGAATACGGCAACCAACGCATGTCCGCGCACTCCGTAAGCCATCAGGCGAACCGGATATAGCCGCGAACCCATCATCCTTTGAACGAAGCTATGACGATCTCCCTCTCCAAGACCGCTGAGGAGTTTTGGTTTGAAGAGAAGAAACGGGGGAAGACACATAGTCACAATCGCCAAAAGCGTGTGCATCGCCGCAACCGACCTTGGCGCGTCGAGCCAAAGCGATTCCAGGTAAGTTTCTGCCCCCTCATTGAGAGGCGACGGCATAGCCACAAAAGTCCCGTAGACATTCCGGCCAAGCCAGCGAAGCAATTGTTTTTTCATGTGATGGGTTCAATGAAATCGCGTGAAATTCATTTTACCGTAGAAATCTGGGATCGGACAGCCAGGCGATCAAGGCATTTATTGAGGCAAGTAATCGACCTGAATGGTGGTTCCGTCGGGAGGGGGATTGGGAGAAAACACGATGCTATTAGTCGAGGCTGAGTAAGTATAGGGATAAGCCGTTACCGTGTCATAGCTATTACCCTGAGTGTCGAAGATGCTGACCGTAAGCGTCGAAATCTGGGGAGTGCTACTCAAAGCGAACGTGGTTTGAGGCGTGGTTAATTTCAGGCCGTTGAGCGAAATGGCATTTCCCCAACTTCCACACAGGTCCACATTTTGCCCGCTCAGCGCAGTAGAAACTTTGTCAAAATTGTTATTGTAGTCCGAGGGTTGATCGATATTCGCCTGACTCGCGCAATGAGTGCCGCCTTGAACGTAGTTTACTGAAAAAACCTGTAACAGTTTGGGATTGTTTCCCACCGCTGCGAGATACGCTTGGGAATAATAACTAATGGGATCCGCTGTCCCGGCACTAGCGGGAAGTTGCGAGTGGTCATCCGAGTCGGTAATAAAAACCATAACGAGCGGAACGCCCGTTCGTGGAACGAACGTGGAATTCAAAGCGAGACGGGCATTTTCTAGCCCCGTCATCTGCGAGGCCGTATTAAGATCAATAATCTCACCGATGATACTGGTGAACGCGCTCACTCGGGTCGCAATAGAGGCGAGCCCCTTGGTCAAAATCGTTCCCGTTCCGTGCGGTTCGAGCGTTCCTGACTGACTCGAATCGCCATCGATAATAGCCATACGGTAATCCGATGTAGTCATCGCATCCAATCGGGTAAAAAACGTCTGAGCCTGACTAATCACCTGATTCCGTGTCGAGGCATAATAGGAGAGATCGGTACGGTCATCGACCATCCAAAGAACATCTAAGAACGGCGGATTAAAACTCTGCACGAAAAATTGGGTGGTGTTCTTACTGGCGAAGTTCTCTTTGTTGGAGCAATTGACCAGAACCATCATTGCACACACGAACAGGATTGGCAGAGCAAGCCAACGAGCTACCACTTGCGTCTTTTTCATCGAATTAGCCACGTTCACACACCTAAAAAAATCACATTCCGAACGCAATACGCCCGGAGCATCGATAGGTAATTTTGCAAAAATGTCGCCAATCCGGCGAAAGAAAAAAGACTTTCGATTTCGAAGTCTTAGCCGGAAAGCCAGGAATCAAGCAGCAGTATTGTCTCGACACTGGGACGGGAATCGTCATCGAAAACTTTGAGAATACAGGAGAACCCGGCTACGACGGTAAGAATTACGTTCCGTATTGTGAGGAGCAACCGAAGGTCGCCAAGTGCCCGCTACCCGTTCAAACTCGCGAGTAACTCTTTAGCAGCGTCTATTTTTTCGATCGAGCGATACGGATCCCAGCCCTCGATGAGCAAGTTTTCGGGACGGGCGGCGGCAGAGATAAAACGTTGGAGATAGGTCGCGGCTTCCGGGCGACCATCACGTTTGGTGGAAAATACTTTGCCGAGTGCATACCAGATAATGGGATGAAGCGAAGTGTTCTTCCCCTGGCCCGCCAAACTTTGCAAAAGGGGTTGCGCCCCGGCGATATTTCCCGACTCTAAGAGCGAGATGGCCAGGGCAGTCTGAGCACGAACCGAATTCGCGGCACTTCTGGTTGGGATCGCTATCACTTTGCTATAGTTTCCCAAATAGATCCGCACTTCCATTGTCTCTTCGATCACCTTCGGGTCAAAGGGATCATTTTCGTAGGCCGACTGGCAACTTTGGATATACGCATCCCACATCCCCAACGTTCTCTCCGTATTTGCCTTTTCGCGAAGAACTAACGCATTACCCTTTTCTAGCTGATTAGATCTCTCCAAACTAGCCAAAGCCCTCGGGTATTCCTTCAGCCGAATCCATGACACCGCCTGAAGATAACTGGTCTGTCCCTCATCGGAGAGAAAGAGCGTCTGAAGCGTCCGAAAACGATCGATTAGAAACTTCTTGCTCTCGGCCGACCGAGTATCCGAGCTACCTAAACTAGAGAGCATCAACTCTCGGCACGCATCGCGGCCTTCGGAGATTAGCTTCAACTCGCACACATGCAAAAGTGCCGTTGCATTTTCCGGATCGCGTTTTAGGACTTCGCTCCACAGACCTAAAGCCTGTTGATAGTCGTGATGGGAATAATAATATTGGGCAGCTAGAGAAACCGAGTCCGAGGTCGCCGACTCAGCAGCGACAGACACCAAAAGAGAAAAAATGATCGCAAAGCCGAGCCGCATGCATCAGCACTCATGCCTTTGAAGCACGGACGTCAGCTAGAACTTAACTGCTGCCGTCGTCCGAACCGCGAAGACTCCAGAAGGACTACTACCGGCTCCCACAAGGCCGGAACCAGCAAACAGATAACCTAGGTTTATCCCCATATCAAAATTCTTGTAGAACGCGTGGTCGGTTCCGAGATCAATTTCAAGCCCGAGCGAGGTAGGATCGCCCGCCGCAACCGCCGCTTTCTGCGCAAAAATGACCTCTAGGCCGGAAGCCCAGGTCTCTGACCATTCAAAGCGGAATCCAGGGCGCAAATAGTAGACGCCCGAAAACGTATTGGGCGCGCCGTAATAGAGGGGACTCCCCATCTGAGCGGTGCCGCTGGCGTACTTACCCAGCAGTTCTCGCCCTAAGATCAATCCAGGCCGCCGATTGCGATTCAACTCTACGAAGCCGTTAAGATGATTCGCGGAGAGATTACTGTCACCACTCGCGTACAGAAAGTCTAAGAAGGCCTTAATCTTGTGGTAGTCATAGGTCAGATTGACCATGAATCCGATGGCATTAAGAGTATCGGCATTGCCATCACCATTAAAGTCGGTTGCCGTTCCCGAGAGCCAACCAGCTTCTCCACCAAAGGTGAACGAACCCATCGTTTTCTTGAAATAGATATCGATCACGTTATTAGACAGAGCATAAGGCGCCTTGGCCCCCAGTGACTGCGAAATGGCAGGATTCGCCGAGGTCGACGCCCCTGGGATATTCAAAGGGTTTGCCACTCCCATTAAATCAGCCCCTTGATTCGAAGAGCGAATCTCACGCTGATAGACTAGCCCTGCTTCCACATCCTCTTCTGGGTTGTCGTAGCGGACATAGGCAGTATAAAAATCCTGGTCGTTGGCATTTCCCAAGGTATTGAGTTTGCGTGGTTTGGAATAGGCGACCGCACCGATGAGATGGCCAAAATGGAGCTGATATTCCAACCGATCGTAGGTGGTTTGAAAATCGTCCCAAACCTCGTTACCGGAGTCCCAAATCAGACCGTACCCCCACGCAATCGGCATTCTTCCCACCCGAACGACGCCGAAATCGGAAGTCCATTCCAACCAGGCGCGACTCAGATAGAGGCCGCCCGTATTCGGGTCTCCGAAAATGTAGCCGGCCTGACCAAGTCCCATGGAGCCATTCTGCGTGTAGCCCGGGGTAAGATTAGGTGACGTCAATAAGGACCACTGACTATTTAAGGTGAAATGGTCATCGATAATGAGTTTCGGTTCCAGCAAAGCTCTCGCGCTAAGGAAGGTCTTAGAAGGGGTTACGTTGCCCACTCCTAAGTCTAATTTGTTATAGAGGTCGCCTTCCGTTCTGAAGTTTCCGCTAAAATTCATTGAAGCGGCAAACAGCATCGGGGAGCAAAAAGCGCACAAAACAGCCAAAAACGCGAAGTAACTTCGTTTAATCATAAGGCGTAACCTACGATAAAGGGGGCTCTTAGTGAAGCAGAAAGTTGGCGAGTTATCCGCCGCGCTTTTTCATCTCTTCTTCGTAGTACTTTTGGTAAAGAACCTCGAATTGAGGGCTATATTCGGGGGGCGGGTTTTTCTGGCTCGTGATGCGATGATGGGCTATCTCGGCAACTTGGGTCATATTACTGACGTACTGGAAACAGACCTTGCGCCCCTCTCGGACGGCTTCGTCCTTATTGGGATATTGAACTAAGCCTGCCTTTTCGATCCCATCCAACATTAGATGTAAGATGTGACCTATCTTTTCTTCGGAGATCATTAGCCTAGCCCCTAGATAATTACGTTTTTGTCCTTGATCAACTGTTTCTTGATCATCTGAAACATCTTTTGCCGATCGATCTTATCTCCCATTGTCCTCGTATACTGCTCTAAGAGCTTTTCGGCCTCTTTGTTGATCTCGTCTTCCACCTTGAGATCGCGAACAAAGATCTCCTCCATCTTCGCCAAGACTTCTGATTCCAGCTTTTTGAGATTTATCAGTTGCTTTGATCGAAGGGTAAGCAGTACCTTTTGGCAGATAGACTTTACCTGAGCCTCTTTAAGTCGCATGGAACAGAGACTACCCGATGGGGCGGATTGTTTTCAAAGACATTATCAAAGATAATTTTAATGAGTAAACGCTTCCTAAGTCGTCACATCTCCTCCAAAGGCCTCCTGTTTTGGGGCGCCGCGCTAGTTTTGGGAGTTTTGAGCTTTGTCTTCCTGGCCCTATTCACCTACATCAGTGTGATCAACAGCACTATCGACTCCCGCATGGATCAGCTCCATTCGGCCAAAGCGTCTGTTTTCTATTCGCTCGTTTCCCCCATTCAAGTTCACCAAAAGATCACCCGCGCCGAGCTCAAGCGGCTTCTAGAAGATCAGGCCTATCACGAAGTCGACTCTCCGGATGACCTACTTGCCGGAGACTACGCTTGGGAAAAAGGGGTGACTCCGCCGAGTTTGCTCCTGTTCCGCCCTGAATTTGCGGGAGCAGGCCACCCCTTGGAAAGGGTCAAAGCCAGAATTCAGTTCGATGAAAGCCAGGGGACTTTGGAAGTCCGGGAGATCCATCGTCTGGACAACGATACGCCTTCGGAGAGTTTTGAGAGTCTTCCTAAACAGATCGCTAGTTACTTAGCGGGACGGGTGAGAACCCAAAATGCGATCGCACTCTCGGATATGCCGGTCTCTATCCGGTACGCGGTTATGGGGATCGAAGACCCCCACTTTCTGGAGCACTACGGCATCAGTGTCCGAGGCATCTTTCGGGCCTTTTTTAAGAATCTTCAAGCGGGACGGGCATCGCAAGGGGGAAGCACCATCACCCAGCAGCTAATGAAGAATCTGTTTTTCACCAAACAGAAGAAAATATCCCGCAAACTCAAGGAGGCCCTGTTCGCGTTCATTACGGAAATGCGCTATTCCAAGGAAGCGATCCTGGAGGCCTATCTGAACGAGGTCTACCTGGGACAATGGAGCACTCATGAAATTCATGGAATCGCTGAGGCCGCGCGCTACTATTTTAATACCCCGGCAACCGAACTGACGCTGGCCCAAAGCGCTCTTCTAGCTGCGATGGTTCAGGCGCCCAATTCTCAAGATCCGCACCGCTACGCGGACCGCGCGAAAAGACGTCGCGATCTCGTGCTTAAAAAAATGTTAGACGCCGAGTTTATCCTTCCCAGTGAATACCAAGATGCCGTGGCGGAGCCTTTGAAAGTGGTGGCAGAAGACCGCTCGCTCGATGACATCGATTACTATTTAGATCTGGTCACGGAGAGCCTCCCCAGAGACATCACCAATCGTCTTGAGACCGAGGCCCTCACGCTCTACGTCAGTCTTAGCCCATTACTCCAAGCAGATGCCTCTAAGGTCCTTTCCGAAACGGTCGATCGGTTGCAAAGAGATACGCCGGCTCTGGCGGCAAAAGCAAAACAGGGACACAAGTTGCAAGCCTCACTCATCGCCGTCAATCCGGCCCAATGCTCTGTTTTAGCGTTACAGGGGGGACGGCACTATCGGCAAACGCAGTTCAATCGTGTCCTTCAGGGGAAACGCCAGCCGGGATCGTTATTTAAGCCTTTTGTGGCCCTCACTGCCTTTCGCACGGATGCCGCGGAAGGGCCTATCACTCCGCTAACCCGATTTGATGACGCTCCTTTAGAATGGGCCTTTGATAAGCAATTATGGAAGCCCAAAGACTACGAGCCGGAATATAAAGGAATGGTAACCGTCCGAGAGGCTATCGAGCATTCGATCAATATACCCACGGCGCGCATCGCGCAGAGAGTGGGAATAGCGCCGATCGTCGATACCTTGACGAAGGCGGGCATCCGATCGTCACTTCCCGAATTCCCGAGTTTGAGTTTGGGCAGTGCCGACGTGAGTCCTCTGGAATTGGCGGAGGCGTACACGACAATCGCAAATCTGGGAAAAGGCTGCACCTTGCGCCCCGTTCTTGAAGTCTATGATGCCAATCGAAATATTCTTCTGGAGAACAAACTTAGCCTAACCGACCGGCTCCCACCCCAACCCGTCTTTCAGACCGTCAATATTATGAAAGGCACATTCACTCACGGCACGGCCCAATCGACCAAGGCGAGTGGTTTGACCCTTACCAATTTTGCCGGAAAGACCGGTACCACTAACGAGGCCAAAGATGCCTGGTTCATCGGCTTTTCGCCCGAACTGCTGGTTCTCGTTTGGGTCGGCTATGACGAAGAGGAAAAGATAGGGATCACCGGAGCCGGCGCCGCGCTTCCGTTGTGGGTCGATTTCGTGAGAAACATGGGCACCTACCGAACCGATACCGATTTCGTGGCCCCCGAGGGATTAATGAAATGTGAAATAGAAAGAACTCCCCTCGGACAAACCGCCAATCCACCGGGAGTCACGGGCGAAAAATATCTGGAATATTTCCGCCCCGGAACGGAACCCAAGGAAGCAAAATGCGAGCCCACGCCGCCTCCTCCAGCCCCAGCCCAGCCCACACCAGCATCCGTTACCGAACCCGCGGCGGCGGAAACTCCGCCTGCGGTGGCAAACCCCGAACCCGGTGCTGCCACGGCTAATCCCAATCCAGAGACAACGCCTCAATAATCTATCTAAAAACTAGCTGATACCTTTCGGAGATACCTAACTAGCGAGGCCGTTGAATGGATAGGACACGCCAAAGACAATTTCGTGCACGCTGTGCAGAATCCCAAATCCGAATTCAGTCCATAGGTGCAGCCCGCCCCAACTCTTAACGTCAAACTCGACACCCGTGGAGACTTTCATCGTAAATTGATTGGTGGCCAAACCGCCGAGAGCGAAAGAGGGTCCCATGGGGAGCCCAGCGTAAGGACTGATTTTTGCCCATGAGGTGTGAAACGCTTTGCTCGTCATAGGGGTGACTTGAAAGACAAAATAGTTCGCGGTTGCCACGCGATTAAAGTACATGCCGCCCTTCAGAGCAAACGCCGGCTGATTGCTTAAGTCGGGAGAGACGAACCAGGTTCCATTTCCACCCACATTAAATCCCAACTCTCCAGCCCCAAATCCCAGGCCCAAACCAACGTCCTCCCACGGCTGCATACGCATTTCCGAAGAGAGATAGGCGCCGCCGGGGGACAACGCATAAGCCGGACTCAATAGAACCTCGTAAGTGTTAGTGGGAAGTCCGACGGCCGTGCTGGTCAATCCACCAGGTTTGTCGGTGGCGTGCGCTAAATTCGCGCCAAAGAGTAAAGTTGCGATCGCTAATATAAAAGTTTTCTTCATGCGGTGCCTCCAGAGTTGCGGATGAAACGGAAATGTACCGCAAAGAAACCACGTTGGACAACGCCAAAGAAAATCAAACAACGCATCGAATCATTTCATGTGGGGTAGTAGAGCGGAGTTCAGCGAGGCTGATAGGTCTGATTTTTCCTCGCTCACCAAAACTTGGGAAACGGCAACGACTTCGAAATAAATCCACTTACATCACGAGTTACCATTGTCAAAAATGGCTCGCCATCATCCTCTTTTCCGTAAGTCATCAAGCCGTATCTAGTTTCCACCGAGAAGTCATCGTTTGCCGTTAGGGCAACCGTAGTCGAGAAAGGACCTCTTCTCTGGCTGAGATCTCTTTCGATCTCATCCAGGACAGTATGCGGTGACGGACCACTCGCAAGAAGCTCCGTTCTTTTCGCAACTTTTTCGAGTTCCGCAAAAAAAATCTCTGGTCCGTTAACCATTCGCTTGTGTTCAAACCATTCGCGAATGAAGACCTTACCTAATAGGCATAGAACGCTCCCGACAACTCCCACGCCACAAATTAAATGCATCGTAGAGCCCGGTTGCGTCACCAGCCCTCCAACTTCGGAGGCAACAAAGGTAAGCAACGGAAGTTCATACCCCCGGATCGATTTTTTGAGCACTCCTAACGAACTGTCGTCAATATCATCGATGTGCATGAAACGTGGATCGTTGGGAAAGAGTTCTCTAGCAATCGTAAAGGCCTGTTCACGCCCCTGATACAGCGCCCATTCTCTTCCTATACTCTCCTTGGTTTTGGCTAAGAGGTAATTGACCGCATCTCCTTGAGCGACCCCTACGATGAGAGCAGTTTCGGTCGATTGGAGAAGAGCCGAGTAGTCAGGATCTCTTAATTGTTTCACAACACGCGGAAACTTGGTAAACGCAGGGTCGGAAAGAAGTTTGAAATCAGATACTGGAATGGAAAATATTTCTGCTGAATTCGTGAATTTGTCGAAACCCCACATCACCTTGGCAGACGCGAAAGCGGTAATCAGGCTCTGACATATGTGTAATCCAAAAGCTTCCTCAATGGGGCGATTATTGGAAGCGTAAAGCGGCCGAGTGAACAGCAGCACCAAGAGACAAACGATATGATATTGACGTAATGGCCTCATCTTAACTCATCTTTTAACCACAGTTTCTCTGGGGTGGAGCTTATAGCATGATTCAGTCCCCCGAAGCCTCCCCCTTTTTCGCAGGATAAGCGTCGCAGTGATAACGGCATATAATTATTGCTATTTACCTAGCCAGTCCAGATGAGCAACTGGTTAAAGCGAGGTAGTGCGATATACTTAACGTTTGGGGGGGACGACCATGCGCTATCACACCGGGGCATTGTTTTTTTGTCTTTTGATCATAGGCTTCGTGACTCGACCGGCCGGAGCAATCAACGAACCCTCCCAACCCCTTCCCCCGAACGTCCACCAAATCCAAGCATCGGTAAAAGATCTTGGCGATGCACTGAATAATTATAACGAACAGATCACTCGCGACATTCAAGCCGGAAAAGCAGGACCAGATGACCTTTTAGTCCGATCACGAATGACGATTCTCGAGGCGTGGGGTGAAGACGAGCCCATCTCCAGCTTTTCGGTCAATAAAGCGCTGGCGGCCACGCTCCATGCCCAACTCAACGCCATTCAATCTGGGCAAAAGACCGGTGATGAAAAGAACGAGAAGTCCGAAAACCTGACGCTAAAAGATCTACGAACGCTACTAGACCACCGTGCTTCGGGGGCTGAACCAAAAGTAGAACTGTCCCCCTCGCAACTAGAAGACCTTGCCGCTATCCTTCAATTGGAAAATGAAAAGAAAGCTAATGGAGACAAAAAGAATGCCCCTTCGGACGAAGAGCTCTTAAGATCGATTGCCATCAAGGAGCTACTGATCCACCAAAAGGATTCCGGCAATAGAAAATTGGAACTTCCCGACTCGATAAAAAAGGCTTTGGAAAACGCCTATATCAAGGATCACCCGGACGAAGCCGATGCCGTAAAAAAGAACGGCTTGACGTCACAGCAGGCGATCGAACTCTTAAAGAAACCCAATCGACTCAAGAACTCCGAATTGGCTACCCTGATTGGAAGCCTAGGACAACAAAACTTGCGTACGGGAGGCGACGAATATCAGTGGGGAATTGCCAGTGACCTTTATCGAAACGTGAACGCAAAAGAGAGAATGGCACATCCAAAATCACCCGAACCCCCTTCCCTGGAAAAGGTTCGCGAGTATTTCGCCAAACAAGCCCCGGCGGCTTCGGGGGACACCTCTGCCCCAGAAAACGGCAGACGAGAGATGCATGATTTAGGGGCTGGCCCTTCAATCGGTGGAGCAGCGGGTGGGAGCGGAGGGATTACCCATAACTCCTTCGACCAATCACAGAGTGTCAAAAACCCCCATTTACCCAGTCGCCCATCCGCGCCGGCAACTCTTACCCCGGATGATCTTGATTGTCTAAAGAAGCTCAGAGAGACGAAGCACACGACCGAATTCACCGCTACGTACAAAAATGTGCCCGGTATTTTTCACTGTGGCCTTGCCTTCGTTTCCAAAGATCCTGCGAAGATGAAGGCCGTTCCCGAACGTGTCCCCGGAAAAGAAGGGATCTGTTTCGCCGATGCCGTCATAGCCAAACACTGTGTGTATAAGGGGGCCATGACCGGAATCAGTGTTGCCGGAGTCTCCCAGGTATATTCTTACAATTTGGACGTGCAGAGTGAATCCGAGCCAATCTCCGGAGGAGATGATGGCGCCCATTTGGTTCTGGGTATTCCTTGCGAAGAGATTCCAAATCTTCAAGTGGAGAGGCCCATGACACCGGCGGAGTATCGAAAGCTCAGCATCGAGAGCCCCGGTCACTTTCCCCTGTTACTCGGACGTAATTGCGTGGTTAACGAAGACCCGTCCTCACCGAACAACTGCGGTATTTTCGCCGAAGGGAGCCTTTCGCCGGGCGAACCTGCGTTCGCCGGCTTCAACAGCAATTTTCCACCCGCTCTTCGCCAGGCGTACAATCACGGAAGCGCTACCGAACAAGGAGATTCGGGCAGCCCGGCCATGACGTGTGTGAAAAAGGGCGACGTTCTCCAACCCGTCTGGATGGGATCCGTCTCCTATGTCCATGGATTTCCCGGTGTCACCGGAGGAATCGCCTCCGGAACATTCCTAAGTCACATGGACCGTGTCCTGCCAAATTTTCCGAGTAAAAATGGGGATTATCAAACGCCCACAACTTCGCCCACCCCCTACGACAAACAACATATGTAGCATCTGTCGCGTTTCGTGCGCAGGGAGGTCCTACAACGTCTCTGCTAGCTGACACGAGAACCTTCGCTTCGCTCCGGATAGTTTTTTATCGAGTGACAAAAACTAACTATCTTCCTTAACACGCTCAATGTGAGCGCCTACCTGATTGAGTTTGCGATCGAGCCGTTGGTATCCACGATCTAAATGATAGATGCGGCTAATCTTGGTCCGTCCCTGGGCACATAGACCAGCCACTACGAGCGAGGCGCTGGCCCGCAGATCGGTAGCCATAATGGGGGCTCCCTGCAAAGTCACCGGACCTTCGACGATAGCTTCATTTTCGTGGATCGTAATCCGCGCCCCCATGCGATGTAGTTCGGCGACATGCATAAAGCGATTTTCAAAAATATTCTCTCGCACCCGACTCTTCCCCTCGGCAAGGCACAAAGCGGTTAGGAGTTGCGCTTGCATATCGGTGGGAAAACCTGGATAGGGAGCCGTTTCAATATCGACCGGGTGATAGTGATCAGCGGGCTCCACGCGAAGCGCGCGACTTTCCGCCATCAAATGAAAACGAACCCCCATACTTTCGAATGCCCTAATGACACTCCCCATCTGGTCAATTTCCACATTTTGGAGAATCAGTTCACTTCGTGTCGCCGCCGCTATCGAGATCCAAGTTCCGGTCTCGATGCGATCGGAAGGAATAACGATTTTGCCTTCAGGATGGCGAAGCGTTGTTGAACCTTGCACTTCGATGAGGGAAGTTCCCAGTCCGCTCATTCGCGCGCCACAACGGATTAGCAGTTCTCCCAAGGCGACGACCTCTGGTTCACGAGCCGCGTTTTCAATGACACTGTTTCCTTCGGCCACGGCCGCCAGGATAAGTAGATTTTCCGTTCCGGTCACAGTGACCTGAGGAAAACTAATGTGGGCGCCTTTCAAAGAGCCCTTGAGTCGGGCCTTCACGTAGCCCTCTTCCACTTCGACAGACACTCCCATCTTTCGCATCGCTTCTAAATGGTAATTCACCGGTCTAGCTCCGATGGCGCAGCCGCCGGGCAGACTGACCTTGGCTTCTCCGTACCGTGCTACCAGCGGGCCCAAAGCCAAAATGCCGGCTCGCATGCGACGCACCCATTCATAAGGGGCCACTTTATGGATGACCGTGGGCATAATGCTGATTTCGCCCTGCTCTTTATCCCAATGGGAAGTCACTCCCATCGTCTCTAAGAGTTTAAGAGTGGTCTCGATATCCCAGAGACGGGGAACGTTACTAAACGTGACCTCGCGGTCAAAGAGAAGCGAAGTGAAAAGTAAGGGAAGGGCGGTGTTTTTTGAGCCACTAATGGAAACCGATCCTTTTAATCGCGCCGGCCCTTCGATGATCAGTGCATCCATGTCTTTACCTTAATTCGGCCGTCTACCGCTCAGCACTCTGGGCAGATCAGCGTAGTCTTTGCGGCATTCCACTTGTGTCCATCCATGCTCAGACAAACACCGTCTTGCCAATTCCTCTTGGTCATAACCTATCTCCAGAATGATAAAACCACCAGGACGAACGAGCTTTTTTCCATGACTCATGAGTCTCTGGATCACGTCCATGCCGCGTCCACCGCCATCTAAGGCAAGAACCGGCTCGTGGCGAACCTCTTTGGAAAGCAGAGGCAGCTGGTCGTGAGATACATAGGGCGGATTGGATATGAGCGCATCAAATTGGGTATTGGCAGTGAGAGTAAAGAAATCCCCAGTATGGATTTGGTACCGGTCCTCTTTGGTCGGAAGTAGAGTTTGCGCGTTCTCTCTTAGATAGGGTAACGCCTCTGGACTCAATTCATAGGCATGCCAAGTCCAGTCAGGCCGCTCCAACATCACCGAGATTCCTATATTACCGCTCCCTGCGCCCAACTCTGCTATCGACTGCGGGCTATGCGGTAGGTGCTGTAAGACAAACTCCACAAGGCATTCGGTTTCACGCCTGGGGATTAAAACACCCGGGCCAACGGCAAACGTCGACTCCCAAAAGTCCTCGTGACCAACGATATACTGAAAGGGCTCCCCCGTTAGGCGACGTTTAAGAATGGTTTCTATCTGGGTTTGTGTTTCTCCAATCTCATCCTCCCATTTCCGATAGATCCCGGTGGGGGTCACCCCCAAAGCTGCCGCGGCGATTTGTATCATGTGAAGTTGAGGATCGGCACACTGCAGGCCTGCCGATTTGAGACGTTCTTTTCCCGAGACTATGATCTCGGACAGTTTCATCCCGAGGTCTGCGCTTTGAGCGCTTCCGTTTCGTAATGCGCGGATAGTTGAGTGATAAGGCCGCCTATATCTCCATTCATGTAGGCGTCTAGCTGATGGATCGTCACTCCGATCCGATGATCGGTGACTCTTCCCTGCGGATAGTTATAGGTCCGAACCTTTTCACTGCGATCCCCGGTCCCGACCTGAGAAAGTCTTTCCTGAGCGATTTTGGAATGCTGCTCATGCTGCTTCTGGTCCAGAATTCGGGTCTTTAAAATCTTAAGCGCTTTGGCTTTGTTTTTGTGCTGTGACTTTTCATCTCGGCACACCACTACCAAATTGGTGGGAATATGTACGATCCGCACCGCGGAATCAGTCGTGTTCACGCTCTGCCCGCCCGGGCCCGAGCTTCGGAATACATCGATGCGCAGCTCATTGGGATCGATCGTGACTTCCACGTCTTCCGCTTCGGGAAGCACGGCGACGGTCACGGTACTAGTGTGGATGCGGCCTTGCGTTTCCGTCTTGGGGACGCGCTGTACTCGATGCACGCCACTTTCATGTTTCATCTGGCTATAGACTTTATCGCCTCGAATCATCATGACGACTTCTTTAAAACCGCCCACATCATTGGGAGCGGCGTCCATCACTTCGACTGACCAGCGATTTTTTTCGGCAAATTTAGAGTACATTTTAAAGAGATCACCGACAAAGATACCGGCTTCATCACCGCCGGCGGCCGGACGAATTTCGATCATGATATTCTTGTCGTCGTTGGGATCTTTAGGCAGAAGCAAGACCTTGAGCTTCTTTTCAAGCAAGGCAATTTCATCGACGAGAGAAGCGTTATCTTCCTGAGCCATCTGCCTTAGCTCGCCGCTATCTTCACGAATCATCTCTTCGTTGTGCACAAAGGCCTGCTTGAGCTTGCGGTACTCCCGGTAAGCCGTCACCAACGGAATCAGGTTGCTGTGCTCTTTGCTCAACTTCTGAAATTGATAAGGATCTTTCGCCGAATCGGGCGAGTTTAATCGCACTTCGAGATCTTGGAAGTGAGCTTCGACTTCTTCTAATTTGTGAAACATGAAACCAACGGGGAAATTAGTAAGTGCGCTTGTTCCCGTACTTCTTCATGAAACGCTCAACGCGTCCTTCAGAATCGATAAGTTTCTGCTTACCGGTAAAGAGAGGATGGCAGGCGGAGCAAATTTCCACGCGGATGTTCTTCTTCGTAGCGCGAGTGACAAATTCGTTCCCGCAAGCACAGCGGATCGTGGTTTCGGTATACTCTGGATGAATGTCCTTTTTCATGGCCTGGAACTCCCTTTTTCGGTCTAGAACCGAGGCGTCGACGCGCCCCTGCTAAAAACGTCATAATTTTGCACACTAATGGGTTCAAGGCAAGAGTCAGCCTGATTTTATTGTGTCACTCCACTCGAAACCTCGGGAGTAACCGGTAGACTTCGCCCTCAAGCCCCTGAACTTCCACAGCTTCTCGTATCCATCGGCGAGTACCCTCCCGGCACAGATGGACTACCGACTCGACCGCACCACCCACCCACTCCCGAGCCGCCTGCGAGGACAGACCAATTCCGCTCAACAAAGAGAGCACTTCCAAACGCTTCAATCCATCTCTGGTGTGGTTGGCGTGAACGGTGCCCAAAGAGCCCCGATGTCCCGTGCTCATCGCCTGGAGCATGTCGAAGGCCTCTTCCCCTCGGCATTCTCCCACTACGATTCGGTCCGGCCTCATGCGAAGTGCGTTCCTCATTAGAGTCCTGAGCGACACGGCTCCTTTGCCATCAGGAGTGGCCGGCCGTCCTTCCAGTGAAACGACGTGGGGATGGGAGGTGCAAATTTCGCGGGACTCTTCAATGACCGTGATTCGTTCCCCCGCGGACACCTCATTCAGGAGCAAAGACAAAAGCGTGGTCTTGCCTGCTCCCGTCCCACCGGCAACCAGTAGATTTTTTCTTTGTCTTATTTGTTGTCTTAACCAAGCGACCAATTCCCGTGTACCGAAAGCCTCCAACGTGAGCTTATCCACGGCTTTTAGTTTTCGAATGCTGATGCAAGGGCCATGAGTGGCGAGCGGGGGAAGAATGACGTGAAAACGACTTCCATCCTGTAGCGCCCCATCGGCAAAAGGACAGGCGGCATCGATTCGCCGGCCGAGAGGGGTTAGCATTCGCTCAACGAAATCGAGGATCGCCGAACGATCCTTAAACGGAGATTCGTGACGCTCTAATCGTCCAGATGCCTCCACATAGAGCACCCCTGGACCATTAATGAGGATATCGGTCACCCTTTCGTCATCCATCCAAGGAATCAGCGCCGATGCACACCCTAGAAATTGCGGGTACTCGGCACTCATCGAAGGTTCCTATTTTCAAATCTCTCCCTCGCCCCTTCGACGGCTTGATTGGTCCGAGCTCGAGTGGCAAAGGCTAAAGTCATGGCCATGAAAACCTCCGAATCGTCACGTTGCTCCCCCTTTGAAGTGAATAGATTTCCAATGAGCGGAATCGAAGACAGACCCGGTACCTTGTGGCTTTCGTGACCCGACAGTTGCCTGACCAAACCGGAGAGAATGACCGTTTCGCCATCCAAAGAATCCATTTTAGTCTCGACGTGCCGTTTGACCATGGAAGGGATGCCCTCAATTGCGGTCTCTCGGCTCACTTCGGAGACTTCCACCCTGACGTCAGAACTAATGTGCCAGCCGTCTCCGCTCTGGGGTCTTACTTTGATCGTAAGGCCAAAGGGCTTCCACTCGACGTGCCGATGGTACCTGCCGTAATCCTCGGTAGACGTGGATACCGGAATCTCCCCCCCGGAGTGAAAACTGGCCTCTTCACCAAGACGAACATAGAGCTCGGGATTCGCCAGCCGCTTCGCCCAGCCTTCCTGCAATAGCAGCTGTATCATTCCGCGCGCGGAACTTACCGAGACAAAGTAGTTCAACCCGGAAGTGGCACTTCCTCCCTGCCCCGCGCCACTGCCTGAAAATTGAATGGCTTCAGGCCACCGCACCCCCAACTTCTGACTAGTGGCCGCCTCAATTTCCAGTAGCTCTAAAGCAACACGTATAACCCCAGGCCCATTCCCCGCTTGATCGCTTGGGGTTCGAAGGGGAAGGATGGTGACCAGGTAGGCCGACTCTCGATTGGGTTCCTGCCATACACGCACCATCGTCCGGCCGGGCTTTAATGCCGTGAGCAAAACGCCATCCGGAGGAATCGCTCGCGCCCGTAACATCTTAACGTTTGCCACCGCGACTCGAATAAGACCGGGAACTTTTAAGGTATGATTCATATCCATACCCAGCGAGAGCAAGGTCGGTTTGTGGCTGGTGGCGAATACAGGACTTGCGAGATGAAAGAAAATTGCGATGAGGTTTGTTTTCACGATGGGAATGGGAAGCAAAGTTTGCGCCGTGGAGTTTGAGGCCATGAAGCGGCGGAGATGGGATAGTTTCTGGATTTGGGGGGGCTTAGAATGAGTCTTGAGAGAAACGAAGCGTCCTTGAGCCTTGATTGAGTTGAGGTCTCATTTCTTTCCCCGTCAGCACTCCGGACAGTCTCCTACGACGAATGGCCATTATTAGAGAATGGTATCGGGGGTTCAGCTGTCGCGAAATTGGCACTGAACAGAAAGTAAATCTCAGAAGTGAGACGCTTTTGCCGCCTCTTGGCTAGGGCCAGGATGGCCCAACCCTTGCTTATAGTTTTAGTTCTAAAAGGGATGGAGAATAGCCCGGGTGCTGGTCCCTTTTTGGAAACCGAGTTCCCGAACGAGGAGTACGAGTTGTGGGCTACCGTGAGTTTGATTACGACTATTTCTATATCGTTGAGAAGAATGACACGGTTTCGCAGATCCTGAATAAAACTTTTCGAAGTTCTTCCCAGGTGGCTCTCACTGAACGACTTCAACAGATTGCCCGTCTTAATCCACATATTAAGGATTTGAATAAGATATTCCCCGGAACTTTCATTCGCTTGGGGATAAATGCCAACTCTTGCTTTTTGCAGCCGCCGAATGCTACTGCGATGGACGAACTCAGCCAAACGTACCATTCGTTCTCACCCGAAGTGAGGAAGCTAGTTCACAACCAATCCGAACTCCTAAACTACTTTGGTTACCTGCTTAAATATGCCGATCATTCCCTGGAAAATGGTGCTCGGCTGGTTGAAGCAACGAAAAGAGGATTGCCACCTGGAGCGATAAAAATGACTATAGAGGAAATCAAACGCCTCTACATTCGCTTGATGATCGAAACCTTTGAGGTAGTACAAGGGGACCGTATTTTAATCGGACAACGGCATCAGCTCCGGTTTATGGAACAGCGACTCATCCGAATTACAATCGATGACAGTGGTCTGCGTGCCTACACGAAGCAGCTTGAGGAGCTTGGTAGAATTGGAAAGGTTTTAAAATGGGGAGGAAGGATTGTTAAGGGCGTCGATACTTTCATCGACTTAAAGGAGATCTATGATGCCCCAAATGTGACTTTACGAGATCAGGCCGCGATGAAGGTCGGTATGAAGTCTGCCCTCGGTGGTGCATCGGCTACAGGCGCCGCCTATCTGGTTTGCAGTCTGGGATTCGGCTTACCATCGGCGGGAAGCAGTATGTTCTGGTGCGGCGCCCTTGCTGGGGGCACCGGAGCTATTGCGGGAGGTAAAGTCGGAGAACTTGCGGCAGAGAAACTCTACGAGTTTAAATTTGGAATGAAATTTGTACACAACTTGGTAGAACTTTTCTCGATACCCGAGGCACGATAAGCGATGATTGATCAATTGGCATTTATAGCAGCGGTTCTTCTGGCAGTTATAGGCTGCCTTGCGATGGTTGCGTGGCTAGGTGTTATCCTACTTGTTAATCCTGCTCTTGATCCACTTTTCTACAACGACAAATATTTCGACTGGTTCTTGCAACGAGCCCATCCCTTCTTTTTTTCCTTCCGCGCGATGTGGTATGCGGGCGCCGTTACCTCACGTTGGTTGGCTAAACGATCAATGGGGATAGTGGAAGACTCATTTAGAGCTAGGGTGGGTGCCGTAGGGCGTTTGTGCTCTTGGGTTTTGATGGCATGTGTGTTTTCACTACCGCTCGTAGCGGCGGCTTTTCTAATCTTGGATTTTGTAAGTAAGCATTGAGTTAGGTGTTGGCGCAGTCAGGCATTGAAGTCCATCGATGGCGGAGCTTTAATAATCTCTAAGCAATCTTCCCATTCCCACGACCGATTTGATTCTGTCCCAATTGGTCCTTGTCCTTGACTGAAAGAGGCGGCAAAGCGAAACGAACCCGCTGCTTTAAGAGAACTCGCTTTCTATAACCTGAGAACAGATTCAAAGTTTGCGCCCTCCGTTGATGTCATGGATCAATTGTCTACCGCCGCTATTCTGGGAGATGGTGAGGCGCGAGTCCGTTTTTATGATATTTTGAATACCACGAAGGTGAACCGAGCCATCTCCAGCAGCGAAGCAGATGGGTCGTCGGTTGCGCAGAGCTTGCCGGTTAGTCAGTGAGATTTAAGAAACAGAAAGACGAACAAAAATGAACATCATTGAAAAGCGGTGAGTGGTCGGCTGTTAGAATGATCCCAAAATGATCCCCAACTTTCGTCCAGGATATGGCTTCTAGCTTAGTGGTCTATGTGCACTGATATTCGGATGTCCGGCGTTGCGCGAGGATCCCCCCCCAAAGAACTTTTCCTTAGCTCGTCGTACGAAACCATATAAAAGTGGATCTTATTCGGCCATTGCTCGGAACTGCATTCCGAATGTTCGTCTCCACCTCTCAGGTCCTTGTTCTGACAGTGCAAATGATACTCGCTCTTAAACGCATCAGCCACTTCGTCACGAATCTTTATAGCAACGGGCAGGGCAAGGCGGGGACCAAGGTCACTGTTTACGGCAATTGAAACACCACGGAGCAACCATGTCTTTTTTCCTCTGTTAAGATAAAACTGTGGCGAGAGGCCCCGAGAACATTGGTAGTCTCGAGTTCGATTCGGGTTCTCCGAGTTCTGCATCGCTGTGGAAGTGGGTTTGCAATCGGTATATCCATGAACGCCGACGATTTCGATGGTTTTTCTTTCCAGAGCCTTACCTGGAAAATCAGCGGGAACAGATTTTTGAGTCCCCGCAAGTAGGGCCTGATGTAACAACACTAAGAGTAAAGTGAGTCTGGGCTTAGTCATTAAATTTATCTCACTATAGGCGACATTGGTTTTCAAGCTCGATGAACGAAGGAAATCGACGTACCCCGATCCAACTCATTCCTGCAGGAACTGCTAGTTCGGCCCATCGATTTCGGTGTGAAATAAGTCTTCCAAGGCAATCATACAATTCACTTACACAGCAGCAGAGGCTGTTTCTTTCAGACGAAAGGCTTCCAGGACCATACGCCAGTTCGAACGTACTGCGTTTATTGTCCTTCGATTGAAATGCATCAATATCTTGAATCAGTCTCCTGCAGGCTAGAATCAAATCCGCGGTTCCTGCCGCTAAACCATCCAGATTAGAGATTACGTTACGAATCGACGTTTGAAGCTTCTGCCGCTCTTCTTGTAGCTTCCTTCCGACTCGAGCGTCTAGCGGGGGCCCGATTATGGCCATAACTCCTAACGGTTTTATGTCAGGGGATGTTGTATCATCTATGAGTTCATCCACAGTTTTAACGTGATCTCGCGCTGTATCCAGCTTGAATCGCATGTCCACCCAGTATGGTTCGTACTTGCGAGCGCCGAGATAAACCTTCAAAAATTCTTTTGCATATACCGCAAATAACTTGGTCGCTGGTGCTCCCATTTGACCGGGAGTCCATTGGCATCGAGCACCTTTTCGAAAATTCTCGTTGCGGCTTTTCCAGCCATATCGATCGCTATGTTGTACGCTTCGTCATCACTTTTGACTGGCATTCGAGAGTCCTTCCACGCGGATTGAGTTCCGCAGTACCTTCAAGAGGACCTCAAAACGGAACTAAACACGAATTTGTACAAAGCAAACTCTATGCCATGAGAGACCTGGCAGGTTTGTTGAGTTTAATCCAACTTCCAATCCTTGTGGCTCTTGGAAAGTGGTCGGACAAGGAACTGAGAGCAAATTGGGAACGAATGAAACGTCTCATTATTGAGACGACCTTAGGCAATCCAGGGTCAGACCCGCTCCAAGACAGCCTGGTACGCCCGAATACATTTTGAACCAGAGCGCATCCCGGAAGCATGGATACGACTTACGGTTTGATTGAATCTGCTTTTAGGGCAAATGGTGGTTACCGATCCCAACCTTTTCCTTTAACCTTCTTGACCTAAGCCTTGACGTAAACTTGACGTAATTGACGTAATTTCGGTCACGCGTAAATAGGACGCCCGATAGAGTGGTTTGAGTTTCCTCCGCTTGAACCAATGAACTGAGAAAAATAAAAGTAAAAACTAAAAGATATTTCATGCAGCCCCCAAAATATTCATTGTCACCTACTTCGATGATAGTCAATCACCAGGTACGCACTTCCCATTTCAGCAACAGGGGGCTAAGAGCCGTCCTCGAAAGACTGAGGCATCATGGATTGAGTTTAGGATGAAAGCTCAAAGATTAATCATCCAGTAAGGTTCGAAACCCGTCTCGGGTCGCGGGCAGCTCCTCCGACGGGTTACGAACCTTAGAGATTAGAAACCGATTATGCCAAGACCCAGAGCGCTATTCTGGGAAGAGATAAACGCGCGGTTATCGCTGCGGGTCATGTCTACGTATTCGGAGACAATACCATCGCTGTCGGTGCCACCAGCATGGGTCACACCAACCAAAGCCAACGAAGTACCATTATCAAGCGCGGCCGGGCCGCCCGAATCGCCAAAGCAAGATCCGGCGCGATTCACTGCGCCCACCAGCGCCTGCGAGTCCCCGCCAGTGGTACTGTCCGTGGGGGTTAGAAAATTGATGTAGTCATCGATAGTGTCGACGACGTTCGTTCCCGTGCGTTTCAGTCCCGCCCCAGTACGGGTACTGATATTGGTGCATCCGTATCCGATAAGACGTGCGGTATCGCCCTCGTGAACACTAGAACCGATATTCATGACTTGCCCTTGATTCGGATCAGCGATGTTAGTGGTGAAATAGATTAGCGCGATATCATTCGGATCATCGACCACCCCCGCACCCAATTTAATATGGTTAGCCGTGGTAAAGGTTCCGAAGGAAGCGTTAATCGTGTAAGTGCCGTCGTTCAGTGCGCAGTGGGCCGCGGTAAGCACCGCTCGAGGGCTGACGAATGTTCCTGAGCATAGGCCTTCTCCACCCGGCAGAATGACCTCTACCACCGCCGGGTAGGCCGAAGTGATTTGCACCGACTCGCTACTCGGAGCTGGCAAATTTGCCGCGCTCTTTTGACAGCCGACTACAAAAGTAAAAGACAAGAGAATGACGATGAGACGTGCCCGCATAACGTTCCCCGTGATATTCGAATTTAATTTTTTGTTTTTACCGAATCCTGAAACTTATAGATTGCAAGAGGTGGGCCCTTTTGATCGCTAAAAGGCAAGTCGCTGAAAGCAGGACGAGATCGAGTGAATTCGTCTAGAATTCATTCACCCGTAAACATCATGAACAGCTGAGGAACTTTTTTACAATGATTGCTTCACAATTTAAAAGCCGATAGAAATTCGAAACGTTACGGTAGTTGGATCTTAGACACCGCGGTGGAAAGTGAAAGGGAAGTTTACTAACTTAGCGCAGATATGAGCAATTTTGATAATTATGACGGAATTGCTGTAAAGATGATTTCATTTTTCACAAAATGGTTTGCCTTACGCGGCTTTT
>Ga0206963_10008_pt3 | contig 83194 bp, 76 predicted proteins | sample Alteio_BWOrgHeat_28_FD_152958 | JGI IMG/M metagenome (GOLD analysis project Ga0206963, IMG submission 152958) | Enriched cells from forest soil in Barre Woods Harvard Forest LTER site, Petersham, Massachusetts, United States -... | ecosystem: Environmental > Terrestrial > Soil > Temperate forest >... | reverse complement strand
CAAGTTGAAAATGGATGGAAGGTTGGTTGATAAAAATTTTATAATAAAAATTAATACAAAATTAATTGTCAGAAATAATTTCAACATATTATAAATCGCCATTGGGGATGCTGAAAATTTCAGGCAATGATTATTTTATTAATGAAATAAATTTTGCTGATCATATTGATGAATCAGTCGTTATTAATAAAGAATTATCCGAAAGCATTATTCAGTGCATTGAACAGCTCATTCAATATTTTAATGGTGAAAGAAGGGTTTTCGATTTCGTTATAAACCAGGATGGCACTGCATTTCAGAAAAGAGTGTGGACAGAACTCAGCGGAATTAATTATGGAAAAACAATCAGTTATTTAGAATTGTCTCGACGGCTTGGCGATACAAAAGCGATCCGCGCAGCGGCTTCTGCCAATGGAAAAAATAACTTAGCCATCGTTGTTCCATGCCACCGCGTTATCGGATCAAAAAATGATTTGGTTGGCTACGCCGGTGGCTTATGGAGAAAAAGATGGCTGCTCGAACATGAAGCGAAAATTATGTATGGCGTGCAAACACTTTTTTAAAAAATCAAGATTCAAGGGACAAGGCGCAAGAAGTATTCTTCAAGTATGAAATATGAGCTATAAACTATTAAGTATGAATGATACCAGTTTTTTGCCTGATTAACTTTTTGCCAATTTCATAAACTATATTTTATATCTTATACTTTATAACTCAAACTTATCAATTCTTATTTTACAAAAAGCTAAACGCCATCGGCAATAAGAAACTTGCTTTATTAATAACATACACTTTTCCTTTGCTGCCGCTGAGAATGAGGCGGATGGGGTGTTTCAGGCGTTGTTCGTATTCGTGCAATGATTGTCGGCAAATTCCACAGGGAGAAATTGGCTCATCACTTTTTCCGTTTTCATTAAAATAAGTAACTGCCATTGTATCAATCGCAATGGTTGGGTATAATGATGATGCAACTGATAATAAAACCCTTTCTGCACAAATGCCAACAGGATAAGATGCGTTTTCCTGGTTGGTTCCTGTAATTATTTTTCCGTTAATCAATCGCGCAACAGCACTTACACGAAATTGTGAGTAAGGCGCGTAAGCCAGCGTTGTAGCCTTTCTTGCTTCATTCAATAATAAAATATCTTCCTTGTTTAATTCTTCAGCAGAATCAAATATGTCGAATGAAAAACTTTGTTGCGATTTTTCCATAAGTGTATTGTCAATGGTGAATGGTGAATCGTGAATAGAAAATTCACCATTCACAATTCAGAAGATTACTTAATCTTTTTAAATATCCTGCTCCAGCGCAAACCTTTGTCGTAGCTCATCCATATTAAAGAAGCTTCGCCAACAATATGATCTTCGGGAACAAATCCCCAATAGCGTGAATCCTGCGAATCCTGGCGGTTATCGCCCATCATCCAGAAATAATCCATTTTAAAAGTGTACTGGTTTGTTTGTTTATTATTAATGAAATAACTACCATTTTTTTCTTCTAAAGTATTGCCTTCATACCTGCGGATTGCGCGTTCATAAATACTAAAATTTTGCGGCGTTAATGTAATGATCGAACCCTTTTTTGGTATCCAAACCGGGCCAAGATTTTCACGCGTCCATTTGTGCAAATCATCATAAGGAAAAACAGATCCGCCGCCGCCATTATAACTATGATCTACTTTAATATTTTTTATAATGCCGGCCTTAATCATTTTATTTTTTGAAGTCGGCGTTAATGCCATAGAAAATAAATTCTGGTTGCCCATTTCAGTTGCGTATTCACCTTTGTCGGCATCCAAATCATATTCTTCTTTCATCACGTCCGCATCCAATTGCTGGCCGCCGGTGGTAACTATATAATGCAATTGCGAAAAAGGCGGCGGTTCCTGCATTAAACTATTTATATAAACAACATCTTCTTTAATTTCAATCGTGTCGCCGGGTGCGCCAACACAACGTTTAATATAATTTTCCTGTTTATCAACCGGGTAAACGATTAATGGATATTGATCAGGATCGTTTAAAATAACTTTTCTGCCGATATCAATATTTCCATTTCCTAATTCGCGCGCCACATCGTAATATGGATGTGCAGATTGATATTCATCTTTATTAATAATCGTATCGCCTGCGGGAAAATTGAAAACAACCACATCATTTCTTTTCACAGCACTTGGAAACCAGCGCGTGTAAGGGATTTTAATCCACTCCAAATAAGATGGCGCATTTGAAAATGGCAATGCATGGTGAACAAACGGAATTGCCAGCGGAGTATTTGGAATACGCGGGCCGTAACTGAATTTGCTTACAAATAAAAAATCATTAACCAACAATGTTTTTTCCATAGAACCAGTTGGAATAACATATGCTTCAAAAACAAATGTGCGTATTAATGTAGCTGCAACTATTGCGAAAACACCAGCATCAATCCACTCGCGTGCGCCGGATTTTTTATGTTTTTTTACAACATCAGTTCCAACGAATTTGTCTTTTTTATTAAAACCGATATATGGAAAATAAAACATGCCCGCAAACACCGTAAGTGCATGCTGGTACAATTTAAATTTGTTGAATGTTTTTACAAATTCCACGCAAATTCCAAGAGCGATAAACCAGCCAACTACCGGGATGAGCATTAATAAAAACCAATATTTTGGGCGTTTTGCAATTTCGAGCATCGTCCAGAAATTATAATATGGAACAAGGCCTTTCCATGCAGGAACGCCGGCTTTGCGAAACATTCCATATAAACCGATTGAAGGAAGTATAACTAACAGCAACCCGATAAGGATTACTGTCAACAATTCATGATGGGTCATTAATAAATTTTTTTTAAATCCGGGCAAAAATACCATAATAATTTCGCCACCAAAATATTAGCGGCGAAAGTTTTGCTAAAAGCGGATGAGTGAAGATTAAAATTGATGTACGTTAAACGTTGGCTGGTGTTCATTGACAAAATTATATTCGGCCAACGATCATCGGCCATTGGCAAACGAATTAATGATTTCACCAATCAGCAAACTAATTTCATCCGCGCGGTTCATTACCATAAAATGGCCGGCGTTATAAATGATGTGTGTTGGGCGAATATTTTTTATGGGAAATGTTTTATCGTTTGTTCCATGTATTTGAAATATGTTGGAAGGAACGATTTCATTTTTCCAATTGATAATGGTGGCGATTGCCCAATGCAAATAAATAGGATCTATTGTTTGCCGAAATTCGTTTGCGAGGTTTTCTTCTTCTTTGCTTTGCGTTCCTAAAAAATTATTTTCAAAACCTGCCATCCATTTAAACGGCCTTCTTGCGGGAGCAATTTTATTCAATTTTAGCTGGCCGCAAAGTTTCATCCACCGCGGCATTTCTTTGTGTGATTTTATACTTGATAATAAAATAATTTTTTGTGCCGGGATATGTTTTGCAATTTCTACAGCCATCATGCCACCAAATGAAACGCCCATTAATACAGGGTTTTCATCATCTATCTGCAAACTCATTCTTTTTGCATAAGAATCAATGCTTTCATTTTTTTCCGGTGTAAACCATTGCAAGTATTTTAATTCAACTCCAGCAATTTTTAATTTTGAAAAAATTCTTTCATCTGCGCCTAAACCACTTATGCAATAAATCCGCTTCATTATTTATCAAATTATTTTTGCGGAAGCACATAATTTTCAACATCATTTTTATTAATAATTTTGCCAGAGAGAATGATTAATCGTTCAACAACATTTCTCAGTTCGCGGATGTTGCCCGTCCAGTTATGTTTTTGCAAAGCCTTTATTGCATCATCATCAATAGCTTTTTTTGACGTACCATAATCGCTGCAGATGTCTGATAAAAATTTATCTACCAACAATGGAATATCATCATTGCGTTCATTTAATGAAGGAACGTGAATAATAATCACACTTAAACGATGGTATAAATCGAGCCGGAAATTTTTTTCTTCTACTTCTTTTAATAAATCTTTATTGGTTGCAGCAATCACGCGCACATCCACACTTATATCCTTATCGCCGCCAACGCGCGTAATTTTTCCTTCCTGCAATGCACGCAAAACTTTTGCCTGCGCACTCAGGCTCATGTCGCCGATTTCATCTAAAAATAATGTGCCGCCATTTGCCTGCTCAAATTTTCCGATGCGTTGTTTTAATGCAGATGTAAACGATCCTTTTTCATGGCCAAACAATTCGCTTTCTATCAATTCACTTGGTATGGCTGCGCAATTTACTTCTATTAATGGCGCGGTAACGCGATTGCTTTTTTCATGCACCCATCTTGCCACCAATTCTTTGCCGACACCATTTTCACCCGTTACTAAAATGCGTGCATCTGTTGGTGCAACTTTTTCAATCGTTTCTTTAATTTTTAAAATACCGGCAGATGCGCCAACCATTTCCTGCGTTTTTGCAACGCGCCTTTTAAGCACTTTTGTTTCTGCAACCAAAGAAGTTTTATCTGTTGCGTTTCTGATTGTTATTAATAAACGGTTTAAATCCGGCGGTTTTGAAATATAATCGTACGCACCTTTTTTCACGGCTTCCACAGCGGTTTCTATTGTGCCGTGGCCGGAAATCATAATGATGGGAATGTCCGGATTTATTTCTTTTGCTTTTTCTAAAAACTCAATGCCATCCATTTTTGGCATTTTGATATCACACAAAACAACATCGTATTCTTTGTCTTTAAATTTTTTCAATCCTTCTTCGCCGTCAGAAGCCTCTTCCATTTTATAACCTTCGTAAGATAAAATTTCGCCAAGGGTTTTGCGGATTGCTTTTTCATCATCAATAATTAAAATGCTCGACATGTGCTTTAACAATATTTAATAAGGAATAAAAACAGAAAGGAATCTTTCTGATTAATCTTCAAAAATAACAATATGAAACCGAACCTCATAGAAGCAATTATAAAAACATCAAAAAATTATCTTAAAAAAAAAGAGTACAATCCCTTAGTAAAATTGCTTTGCAAATAAAAAAACGATGAAGTATTTTGTAGGTGTTAATCAGAAATTTTGTTAATCGTATTTCAGAAACCCATGTTTATAATCCAAATTACCCTTTATGAAAACCAACCCTCCAATCCACTTTCATGCGCCACGCAAATTGTTTTTTAAGTTAATCATTTTCGGCTGTTTTTTGTTGGGTTTTGTTTATGTGTTTTTGATATTATTTAATACAGCAGTAAAAGTATTTCTATAAAAATCTTGGTAGTATATGAACATTGATCAAAAAAAATCCCGGCGTAAAAACCGGGATTTTTTTGTTTTTATTTTTATATCAAAAATTATTTTATCGTTTCGATTTCTATAATCGTATCAATCGCATCTTTATTAATATTTTTTACATCAAACAATACATAACCATCTGCAACCAACTGGTATTTAACCGCATTATTTGTTGCAAATAATTTAGCAGCTTTTATTTTGTATGGAAATTTTATTAATAATTTCTCTTCATTTTTATTAAAGAGATGCAGGTAAATTTTATTTCCTTTTTCTGTAATGGCGCCCCAGCTTTGAGGTTTCATATATCCGCCTTGCGTTCCATAAATTGTTTCTCCATTAATCTTTAACCAATCGCCCATTGCTTTTAATCTTTCTGTAAACTCCGGTTGAATTTCTCCATTCGGCAAAGGCCCGATATTTAATAAAAGGTTTGCACCATAACCAGCATCTTTTATTAATAAATGAATAAGGTCTTTTACAGGTTTATAACTTGTGTCTGTAATATTAAAACCCCATGAACCATTTATGGTGATGCACGATTCCAACGGCATTTTTGTAGATACTTCCTGGAAGGTTAAGCCGGACGTATTTTCTCCCGGTAAATCCTGTTCAAACATTTGAAAATCTTCGCCGGCAAATGGTGCCATGTGATGGTTGTTTCCGATTAATGCCTGCGGTTGCAACTTGTGTATTAGTGCATAAATTTCATTCAGCTTCCAGTCAATACGCGAGCTTCTGTCTTCACTTCCTTCCGGTGCAGTTTGGTCCCAATAACCATCAAACCAAACGCCGGCAATTTCTCCATAGTTCGTTAATAATTCTGTCAATTGATTTTTCATAAACTGCAAATAGCTTGCATAATCGCCGTGGCCTTTTCTGCCAGAATATTGCCCCGTGCGGCCCGTTTCATGCGGATAATCTTCGCGGTACCAATCGAGCAATGAATAATAAACAAACAATTTTAAACCTTGCTTATGACACTCATCTGCAATTAATTTCACAGCATCTTTTCCCCAATGCGTGTTGGTAATTTTCCAGTCGGATTGCTTGGTATCAAAATCACTAAAACCATCATGATGGCGGGTTATTAATGTAATGTATTGCATGCCCGCAGTTTTTGCAGCAGCAACCCATTTCGCTGCATCAAAATCTACTGGGTTAAAAATATGTTGCAACCTTTTATATTCTTCCACACGAATTTTTCTGGTTTGCATTACCCATTCGCCATCGCCGGGAACGCTGAATGCACCCCAATGAATAAACATGCCGAAACGCGCGCTGTCAAACCATTTGCGGGCTTGTAAGTTTTCTGCCGAAGGCGTATAATTTGTTTGGGAAAAAAGAAAAAATGAAGAACATATAAACGCAAGTATAAAAAAATATTTTTTCATAACATTTTTTTTAAAAGACAATGATAGTGATAATTCATTAAGCACTTTAAAAAAATGTGTGTTATTAATAATCATATCGCAATCTATTTTACAACTAACTTTATAACAAATTCATTTCTTAATTATTAAATCAACATTAATGAAAACAATTCTAACTAGCTTTTTATTAAGCTTTTTTGCTTTCGCCTATTCTCAAGAGAATCCACCTGTAGTTTTAACTTTATCTGCTATTCGTACTGTCGTTAACAATCAAATAACGAGGTATAACGGTACAGAAAAAGGTGTGATAAACATTTCTTTACATACCAATGGAACATTTGGTTATACAATAGAAGGTGGTCCAGGCGGCAGGTCGAATACTACCTACGGCTCATATAATTTAGTAGGTAATAAAATTAAATTGAATTATGATAATGGAACAACACAAGAATTTACTATAATAAAAATGGATGATGTAGTTACAAAATTAATAGCTGGAGAAAGAGCTATGTATTTTATTAGGTCACGAGGTAATTAAATGATTCGATTTTATCGTTTTAAAAATATTAATCCCGAAGTTTTACAGCTTCGGGATTAATATTTTTTAAGGAATTTAATAATATAAATAACTGTCAACTGCCATCTGTGAACTGTCAACTATTTTTTCAAGTACATCACTTCTTTCACCAACTTCACAGTTCTTGCAACATCTGGCAATGCAAGCGCTACCAAATTTGGTGCATAATGCAAAGGCGCATCAGCAGAAGTAATTCTATGAATCGGTGCATCCAAATAATCAAACCCTTCTTTCTGAATGTTGTAAGTTATTTCAGAAGATACAGATGCAAACGGCCATTGTTCTTCAACAATTACCAAACGGTTTGTTTTCTTTACACTTTCTAAAATTGTTTTCCAATCCAGCGGACGAATCGTTCTTAAATCAATCACTTCCGCACTAATGCCTTCTTTCTCCAGCTCAGAAGCCGCGCCCAGCGCAACTTTCATCATTTTATTATAAGAGACAATCGTTACATCTTTTCCCTGCCTTTTCACATCAGCTTTGCCCAATTCAATATAATATTCTTCTTCCGGCACATCACTTTTATCTCCATAAGTCGTTTCACCTTCCATAAAAATTACAGGATCTTCTTCATAACGGATGGCTTGTTTCAGCAAACCTTTTGCATCATATCCATTGCTCGGAGAAACTACTTTTATACCTGGAATATTTGCATAATAACTTTCAAAAGCAGTTGAGTGTTGCGCACCAAGTTGTCCCGCAGATCCATTTGGCCCGCGAAAAACAATCGGGCAACCAACTTGTCCGCCGCTCATCGCAAGCATTTTGGAAGCTGTATTTAAAATCTGATCCAATGCAAGCACGGCAAAATTCCATGTCATATATTCAACAATCGGGCGCAATCCATTTTGCGCAGCGCCAACCGCAACTGCAGTAAAACCCAATTCAGAAATCGGCGTATCAATCACGCGTTTCGGGCCAAATTCATCCAGCATTCCCTGGCTCACTTTATAAGCGCCGTTGTATTCAGCCACTTCTTCGCCCATTAAAAAAACACGATCATCGCGGCGCATTTCCTCGTTCATCGCCTCGCGTATAGCTTCCCTAAAAGCAATTTGTCTCATTCGTAAAAATTTATAGGTGGCAAAAATATCGTGAAAGCCCCAAATCAGCAAAAATACCTCGTATGTGTAAAATAGGGTTTTACCAAACATTAAATCTCTGCTCATCTGCATTGGCGTCGCACTCTTGTACATTTTTTCTTTATTCAGCAAATCAGGATTTGATATTGCGATATTGGATATTAAGATATTTTTTACTTTTTTTATTATCATTTTTTCCGGCCTCGAAACAAAAGCGTTAAGAAAATTCTGTTGCTGGCCGTTAAGAACGCAAAGTTGTTTGAGCCATTCGTGATTAATAACAATACCATTTTGCGGCGAGTTCTTTGCGTTCAGGCCGGCAACAGAATTTTTAGCTTTTGTTTCGCAGCCTTGGATTTTTTTGTTTCTTTTTTTATCAAGAAAAAAAGAAAATGCAACGCATTAATGAGATGCATGAAAAAATCATCACAGAGTTTCTCAGAGAAAAAAGAGAACCATCGAAACGCACTTGCATTTATAGTTTACCTTCGGAAAATTATTAATAAAAATTTCATGGTAAAAATCGGCGAATACAATACATTAAAAGTAATGAAATCACTTGCGTTCGGTTTGATTTTAGACGACGGCAGAGACGGCATTTTATTACCAAAACGTTTTGTTCCGCAAGGCGCAAAAATTGGCGACGACTTAAAAGTTTTTTTATACCACGATGGCGAAGACCGTATAATTGCAACAACGCAGGAGCCAAAAGGAATTTTGGGAGACATTGTAAAACTGCGCGCAGTAAGCGTTACAGAGCAAGGCGCTTTTTTAGACTGGGGATTAATGAAAGATATTTTTGTGCCCAAATCAAAACAATTATTGAAGATGATGCCCAACGGCGATTATCTCGTAAAAATTTATTTGGATGAACAAACAGGAAGGCTTGCGGCCACTGAAAAAATTGAATATTATTTAAGCAATGAAACATTAACCGTTAAAGAAAAAGATATTGTTGATTTGGTCGTTTACCGAAGAAGCGATATCGGTTATGTTGTCATCATTAATAACCAGCACACAGGCGTTTTGCACAGCAATGAAATTTACAGAAACATACAACCCGGCGATCGTTTTAAAGGATTTATAAAAAAAATATTACCGGAAAATAAAATAGATGTTGCCGCCGGAAAACCAGGCTACGAGCGCGTTGAAGATGAAACTGAAAAAGTAATGCGTTTATTAAAAGAAAATAATGGTTACTTGCCTTACCACGATAAATCTGCGCCGGAAGATATTTATTCATTCTTTGCAATGAGTAAAAAAACTTTTAAAATGACGACAGGCAATTTATACAAACAACACAAAATAGAATTTACAAAAACCGGCATCAAGCTGATTGAATAATTCATTAAAATCAGTATTTTCAATTCACAAACTCCAAAACTGAAAATACTATGAACATTATCATTATCATCCTAATCGTCATCGCATGCATTGTTGCACTCGTTTTAGTCGTTGCATCTTTCTCCAGGAAAATTTATAATGTGCAGGCAAATATTGTTATTAATGCGCCGCGCGAAAAAGTTTTTGATTACATAAAATATTTAAAAAACCAGGATTATTACAACAAATGGGTGATGGCGGATCCAAATATGAAGAAAATATTTACCGGCACAGATGGAACTAGAGGATTTATTTATGCATGGGATGGAAATAAAAAAGCTGGCTCCGGCGAACAGGAAATAACAACGATTAATGAAGGAAAAAATATGGAATCTGAAGTGCGCTTTGTTCGGCCTTATGAAGGCATTGCAAATATGAATATGATTACAACATCCATATCATCCGGCGAAACAAAAGTAGATTGGAGCAGCACCGGCAAAATAAAATACCCAATGAATATTATGATTTCTTCAATTGAAAAAATGCTTGTGAAAGATATGGATACATCGCTTGCGTTATTAAAAAATATTTTAGAAAAATAATTTTTTAGAATTAAAAAGCTTCGCAATTAACGGCTGTATCAAATTGGAGATACAGCCGTTTTCTTTTTAAAAGTAAAAGCGTAAATACTAAATGCACACAGCATTAATAAAATTCCTGCAACACAAATTCCTGTCCAGGAATATTTATCCCAAACCAACAAACCAATTGCAGAGCCAATTGAAGTGCCTATAAAACTTATAGTCATATAAACTGTGTTTAAACGGTTTCTTGCTTCGGGCATTAATGTAAAAACGCGGCTTTGGTTTGATACGTGAATTGATTGCTGCCCGAGATCCAACAAAATAATTCCAATAACAAACCCGATAATTGACATTGAGAAAACATAGAATAATAAATAAGAAAACAACATCGCGCAAATGCCGTAACCAATAGCAATGCGCGGATTATTTTTATCTGCAGAGCCGCCGATTAATGGTGCAATCAATGCGCCACAAACCGCTGCCAGCCCAAACAAACCGAGTTTATCACTATGAAAATTAAATGGCGGCGCAGCAAAATGCAACACCATTGTTGTCCAAAACATTCCAAATGCGGAAAAGGAAAAAAAACTAATTGCAGCAGCTTCGCGCAGCAAAGGTTGTTTAATAAATAACGTTAATAAAGATTTCATTAATGAACTGTAACTGCCTGCAAATTGTGGTTTACTAACGGGCAATGCAATTCTCATTAATAACAACAACGATAAACTTATTCCTGCTGCAACCCAGTACATTCCGCGCCAGCTAAGCCATGCACCAATGAAGCCGCTTAATGTGCGTGATAATAAAACGCCGATTAATAAACCGCTCATGATTGTGCCGATAACTTTGCCTCTTTTTTCCGGCGCGGCCAGATGGGCGCTTAGTGGTAAAATTAATTGCGCAACGATAGAACATGCGCCGATACACAGGCTCGCGATTTCTAAGGTTAATAATGATGGTGAAATGGCTGCAGCTATTAATGCGGCAACAGTTAATCCCGTTGTAAATAAAATATGTTTTTTGCGTTCGAGTTTATCGCCGAGCGGAACAAAAAATAATAAACCAAGTGCATAACCAAATTGGGTAAGAAAAGTTACAACACCGGCTCTCGCTTCTGTAACGTGAAAACTTTTGCTTATCAAAACTACAAGCGGCTGGCAATAATAAATATTTGCAACAATCAACCCCGTGCAGAAAGCCATTAATAATATTTGCGGGCGGCGCAGGTAAACATTTTCATTTTGCATATTGGCTGCAAAATTAAAAAGATAGAAACAGAAATGTTATAATAATTTCTTCATCATTTTCCAGTCGTTTTGAACATCATCGCCAAGCATAAAAACGTGATCGCTGAATTTTTCAAAACCTTTCTTTTTATAAAAATCAATAGCGCGCTGGTTATGTTCCCACACGCAGAGCCAGATTATTTCTTTATTTTTTTCAACAGCAACATCACAGCATTTTTGCATTAATGCTTTTCCAACGCCTTTGCCAATGCTGTTTTTTGTTGCATAAAAACGCACAATTTCTATGGCGTTTTTATCTTTTAATTCAATCACGTTATTTGTTTCGCGCATCATTGCGTAACCTGCCAATTCATTTTCTATATAAGCCAGCAAAAAAATATTTTCATCAATGCCCACTTCTTTCATTAATGATTCTACAGTGAATTGTTTGCTTAAAAATTTATCCATATTTTCTTTTGTATTAAAAGAAGCAAACGTATCAAAGAAGCTCTGGCGGCTGGTTTCAGCGATTAATGCTGCATCATTTTTATCTGCGAAGCGAATAACAATTTCATTCATGTTCTATATTCTTTCAATTAAAAAAAATGAAATTACTATAAAATAAATTTCATGCAATTATATAAATAAAAAAACTCCGCATTAATGCAGAGCTTATTCTTTATTAAAATAAATTTTTTTAAAAATTAAAAATTGCAGCGAGCCCGGCAATGTCTGATTTTGTATCATCAAGCCCTTTCATATACGAAGCTTTAATTTCTATATTATGCGAGCGGCGGCCAACGCCGAAACGCACACCGACATTACCAACAGGGCCATAAGATTCAATATGAACCTCACCATCATCGCCATAGGTATCAACACTTTCATACGCTGCACTGTGATAGCCAAATCCGCCACCTGCAAAAAAACCAACCCTGCTTTCATTATGTTTTGTAGAACCGCAGCCAAAATTATAATTGATTATTAACGGAACATTGAAAGCTGCGCGTACACTGCTGTACGAATCTCCATCCGGCGTGTAACCAATTGTAAGGCTGAAAGGAATACCGATTGATACAGATGAATTATCATTTTCATACACATTAACGCGCGGCGAATAAGTAAAACCAAACGTACCAAACGAAGGATAACCAGCGCCACTTGTAGAAAATCCACAAACACCAACTCCATTAATAAACCGTTGCGAAAAACAAATGCTGACACAAAAAATTAAAAACGCAGAAAGAAAAATTTTTTTCATAAATAAGTTTAGGGTTAGTAAATACCAAAAGCTGAACAAAATAATTAATCATTTCGATTAATCAAATTGCCACAGCTTTTATTTATACTCATTAATCGTTTTATGGAAGGCTTATCACCATTGCACTTGCGCCGCCGCCGCCATTGCAAATTCCTGCAGCGCCATATTTTGCATTGTTTTGTTGCAACACATTTATTAATGTAACAATAATTCTTGCGCCGCTGCAACCCAATGGATGACCAAAAGAAACCGCGCCGCCATGCACATTTACTTTTGATGGATCAAGTTTCATGCGTTTTGAATTTTCAATTCCAACAACTGCAAAGGCTTCGTTCAGTTCCCAATAATTAATGTCTTCCATTTGCAACCCTGCTTTGGCAACAGCTTTCGGCACTGCGATAGATGGCGAAGTCGTAAACCATTCCGGCGCTTGTTCTGCATCTGCGTAGGATATAATTTTTGCAATCGGTTTCAATCCAAGCTCATCTGCTTTTTCTTTGCTCATTAATACAAGTGCAGCAGCGCCATCATTCATGGTGCTTGCATTTGCAGCAGTTACTGATCCATCTTTTTGAAATGCAGATTTCAAATCTGGTATTTTATCAAACTTTACATTGAAAGGTTCTTCATCTTTTGAAAACAAAATTGCATCACCTTTTTTTTGTGGAATTTCTACAGGAACAATTTCATTAATAAATTTTCCATCATTAATTGCAGCTTGTGATCGCTTATAACTTTCAATGGCAAATGCATCTTGTTCTTTGCGAGAAATGCCACATTCTTTTGCACACAATTCAGCAGCGTTTCCCATAGCTTTTCCATCATACACATCTGTCAATCCATCTTTCGCCAGGCCATCAATCATCGTTACATCGCCATACTTATTTCCCCAACGCATTTTGTTTGAATAATAAGGAACGTTGCTCATACTTTCCATGCCGCCGGCAACAACAATATCCGCATCGCCCAACAAAATACTTTGCGCTGCTTGAGCAATCGCTTTCATTCCGCTGGCGCAAACTTTATTAATAGTTGTACAGTTTACACAATTTGGCAAGCCCGCAAATTTTGCAGCTTGTCGCGCAGGAGCTTGTCCCAGCCCGGCTTGCAGCACGCAGCCCATCAATACATCATTAACCAATTCAGGATTTACATTTGCTTTTTGCAATGCGCCTTTAATAGCAATCGCGCCAAGTTGTGTTGCCGAAAAATCTTTTAATGAACCACCAAAACTTCCAATCGGCGTGCGCACTGCGGAGATAATATATACTTCTTTCATATAGCTTTTTTTACAGGATAGCAAAGATAAATATTCTTTACTTGAACTGGGATTTGTGTGATTTATAAGGTTAATGAAATTTTATTTTAAATGAAGTTTTATACGAAATATTAATAACCAAGCAGTATATCTCTATTCATCTTCATTGGCGTCGCACACTTGTACAGCGGTTCTTTGTGAACAATTTTTTGGATTACACAATTAAAAAGTAAAAAATAAAAAAAATGACTTCGAACGTGAGGAATATTATACTCATATAAAATATTTTGCTATTGCATTTTGATAAATTTATTAATGATTAAAAATAAAGTTCTTTTAATAGTTTAATAATTATCCTTGCAAACTTGTGCCTTGAATCTTGTTTCACAAATACATCTTACATCCCACATCAAACACCGTACATGCCCTACGTTATTAATGGGTTAAGCAGGCATTGTTTTTGATTTTATAGAGATATAAAAAATAAATTTGACTTCAGATTTTTTTATAAAACTTAATTTACTATGAACAAAAAATTACTTGCAGCTTTTATAATCTGCATTTCAGTAACGCAACTACACGCACAAAAAATTGACACAGTCGCCATTTCAATTCTTGATCACATGAGTGCTGTAATCGGCGATTTGGGATCGTGCAGGGTGCATGTAAATTCCAATTACGATGTGCCAAGCCAACATCTCGGATTAATAAAACACGCTGATCAGGAAGAAGTATATATGCATGGCCCGGATAAATTATTAATAAAATCAGACGGCGATAAAGGCAGCCGCGATTTTTATTATAATGGCAAAACGCTTAGTTATTATTCAGGAGATAATAATCATTTTGCACAGGTAAAAACGCCTGCAACAATTATGGCAATGGTTGACAGCGTTCATAAAATCTATGGTATTGAATTTCCTGTTGCAGATTTTTTTTATCCATCATTTGTTGATGATATTATTGCAGAATCAAAATCGCTCGTTTATCTCGGGCTAACGAACGTTGATGGCAAAGAATGTTTTCACATTGCAGGAAAAGCAGATGATAAAACTTTTCAATTTTGGATTTCAAACGACGCATATTATTTGCCGGCAAAAGTCGTAATCGTTTATACAAATAAAGAAATGAACCCACAGTTTGAAGCAACGCTTTCTAACTGGCAGATAAACCCAAGTTTACCAGATGCAGTTTTTGAATTTACCGCGCCGCCAAAAGCCAAAAAAATTAAACTGGCTGCAACGGCTTTTAAGAAATAATTTATTTACGCTATAACTCACTTTTATGAAAATTTCAATAAACAAAATATTATCAATTTCATTTTTCGCATTGATGCTTGGAGCATTAATGCCGCAACAAATAATGGCACAACGCTTCAATCACGGAGGCGGCGGTGGTGGCGGCTTTCATGGCGGCGGTGGTATGCCAGCGATGAGGCCGTCTATTAATGGTGGCGCGCAAAATATGGGCAACCATAATTTTAATCGCCCGGCGCCTGGGCCTGCACGCGTTAATACGCCGCCGGTAAATAATCGTCCTGTTGAAAATCGCCCGCCAGTAAATAATAACAGGCCAAATAATAATGGGCATATTAATGGTGCGCGCCCGGATTTTCATGCAAATGTAAATGTGTATCATGGTGGCAGAGGTGGTGGACGTGCGTATGCATATCATGCACATCCTTATCGCCCTTATTCATGGGGTCCGCGCTGGCATCCGCTGGGATTTTTCTTGTCTTCATTAGCTGCTGATGCATTTTATTTTTCATTGGCAAACCAGGGTTATTATTATGATGATGGTGTTTATTATGAACCTTACAATGGCGGCTACACAGCAGTAGCAGCGCCGATGGGAGCTGTTGTAAATTCATTGCCGGATGGGTATGAAACTGTTCAGCTTGGCGATGGCAATTATTATTACTATGGCGGAACTTTTTATGTTGATGGCCCAAATGGTGGTTACCAGGTTGTGGCCGCGCCGGTTGGTGCAGTAGTTTCGCAAATTCCTGATGGTGCGGTTGATCAGCAAATTAACGGGCAGGATTATTTAGTATATAATAATACATATTATCAACCTGTGTCTGCAGATGGACAAGATGCTTACCAGGTTGTGCAGGTGAATTAATTTATTAATGGATAATTTATTAATTGATATTTTTTTGATCATTAATAAACTGAAGCACAAGTGTGCGACGCCAATGAAGATGAATTTTGTACTAATGATTGGTAAATAATAATAACAATAATATTTAGATTTATAAAAAAGGTTTGCATGATAACATGCAAGCCTTTTTTATTTTTTACTTTTTACTTTTTACTTTTTAATTTTTACTTGAAACAAAATTATAAATCATCAACGAAATATTTGCCATTGCATCAATGGAGGCTTTATCATCAGTTGTATTTTTGGAAAGCAGTACTAAAATATATTTTCTTCCATCTGGTAAAAAAACAATTCCTGAATCGTGGTTGATGCCTTTTATCCAGCCGGTTTTATGCGCAACTTTTACAGTTGATGCTAATTTTGCAGGAATGATTTCATTATACTTTTGATCCAATAAAATTTTTATCATTGCATCGCATGATGTTTTATTAACAGCTTTTCCATTGGCGATTTTTTCAAATAGTAAGGCAAGATCGTAAGCGGTAATAACGTTATTTAAACCTTTATCATATGCTTTTTGATCTTCAACACCGCGCAAAACTTTTAGATCTTTCAATCCCAATTGCTGCATTGTTTGCGTTACATTTTTTGCATTTACCAATTCAATTAATAAGTTGGTTGATAAATTACTGCTCACCGTAATCATCAAATAAGTAAGGTCATTAATGGATTTTTTTTCGCCGATATGTTTATATAAATCCAGCTCGCTATCGTCGTCAGGATTTAAACTAAAAGAGCTGCTATCGACAATACTTTTAAATTCATTTTTTATTATTAATGAATCTGATAATGAAAATTTTTTTTCATTTGCCTGTTTATAAATTTCAACAAGCACCGGCGTTTTCATGGTACTTGCTGCATGAAAAATTTCATGTTCATTAATAAAAATTGTTTTGCCGGTTTGTACATCTTTAAATGCAACTGCAAAATTTCCCTGCTGATTTTTTATTAATGTATCTATATTAAATTTTAATTGTTCAATAGAAATTTTTTGGCTGAAAGAAGAAAAATAAAAAAGAATAAGAATTATTAATGCGGAATATTTTTTCATAAACAAAAAATTGCATTTAAAAATAGCAACAAGTTTTGAATATTAAAGTAAATGCAAAAAATTAAGGGTTGGCTTTTTCAAGCACAACCCTTAAGGATGTTGTAAACAGATCGATGTATAAGCTACTTAGATCAATTTAACGTTTACTGCATTCAGGCCTTTTTTACCGTTTTGCAAATCGAATTCAACATGGTCATTTTCTTTAACCTGGTCAATCAATCCGCTTGCATGTACAAAAGTTTCTTTGTTGGAATCATCATGTTTGATGAAGCCAAACCCTTTGTCGGCGTTAAAAAATTTTACTGTGCCTGTTGTTTTTGTGCTCATTTTGAAAATTGTATTGATAATAAAATAATGGTGCAAGTTATACTATTTTGTTTATATTTTTGTTTTATTTGAAATAGATTGTTCCTTGCTCTGCTGTTTCTGTTTTAACAATTAGTAACTACTGTTTTACGTTAAGAAGTTTAATTGCTTTTAACCATTCTAAATAATCTGATAATATTTATGTGTAGACGTTTTATTTTATTAATCGTTATATTAGTTCTGAATAAGTTTTCATCAATAGCCCAGGTTTATGATAAAAAAATAATAGAAGCCGGCCACACTTTGTCTGAGTATAATTTTTATCTTTTTGCAAAATTTGATACTGCCAATGTAAAATTGAAAGATGGCAGGCATACATTCATAAAAATGAATTTTAATTTGCTGCTTTGCAAAATGGAATTTATAAGTCCTGTTGGCGATACATTAAGCGTTTCAAAGCCTGAAGATATTGATACAATCTATTTGCATAATAACTTGTTTTTTTACAATAAAATCTGGGTTCAAATATTGGGAGGAAGCGATTCTGTCAATATCGCTATACTGAGAAATATAAGTTACGATGCTGTTAAAATTGGAGCGATGGGACTGGCTTCACACGCAAATGGTATTCAAAGTTATACTTCCTTGGATGATGGATCAGGATTGAGACAACTTGTAATGAACGAAGATGTTGATATTACTAAGGAAACTACTTATTATTTACTGCATAACAATGTCGAAATGATAAAAGCAACTAAATTGAATTTTTTTAAATTATTTCCAAAAGATAAACAAAGAATTGAAACGTACTTGAAATCTCAAAAGATAAATTATAATAAAGAGATGGATTTACAAAAGCTTCTTTTTTTTATACTTCACCAGCCCACGCAGGCATAATTTTAATTTGAATATAGTTTATTAAAGCGTGTGATTGTATCTTTCACTACAACCTAAAACTAACTAACCATGAAATTTTTGTCAAATTATGTTTTTGCAATTTTTGTAACTTTTTTGTTTATTAATGTTGATGCACAAACTCCGCCAACTGTTCCAACGGACACAATTCCAAAAGCTGAAAAATTTATTTCCAAACACAGCAGTAAAATCGGCGATAAAATTATTAATTATATAGCCACTGCCGGAACCATTTTATTAAAAAATGAAAAAGATGAATCCATCGCTTTGTATGGCTTTACTGCGTATACAAAAGATGGTGAAAATGATGCAACAAAAAGGCCGGTTACATTTGTTTACAATGGCGGCCCGGGTTCATCTTCTGTGTGGCTGCATCTTGGTGCAGTTGGCCCGCGCCGTGTTGTTGTAAATGATCCTGATATTACGCCGCCACCGCCATATAAAATGGAAGACAACGCGAATTCAATTTTGGATGTTTCAGATATTGTAATGATAGATCCGGTTGGTACGGGATTGAGCCACGCCGTTGGCAAAGCAAAGAACAAAGATTTTTGGGGCGTTGATCAGGATATAAAATCTGTAAGCCAGTTTATTAAGCAATATGTTACTGATAACGATCGCTGGAATTCTCCTAAATATTTATTGGGAGAAAGTTATGGAACCATGCGCTCAGCGGGCGTTGTAGACTATCTGCAGGAAAATATGGGCATGGCTGTTAATGGTGTGATATTGGTTTCTGTAGTGCTTGATTTGCGCACGCTTACTTTTCAAAAAGGTGATGATATTTCTTTTGTCCTGCATTTGCCAACGTATGCAGCGGTTGCATATTTCCATAATAAATTGGCAAATAAACCAACTAACCTCGAAGCATTTTTAAAAGAAGTACGTGAGTTTGCCGGCGGAAAATATGCTGATGCATTAATGAAAGGTGATAAAATTGATGCAACTGAAAAAGAAGAAGTACTTAATAAATTAGTTGCATATACAGGATTGAGTAAAGAGTATTTGATGAAAGCAAACATGCGTGTAAACGAACCACAATTCACACAGGAATTGTTGCGCAACGAACACCAAACCGTTGGAAGATTGGATGCAAGGTTTAAAGGTATTAATCAAAATTTATTAAGTGAGAATTCTGATTTTGATCCGCAAAGTAGCCAAATTAGCCCGGCTTATATTGCAAGTTTTATGAATTATTATTATGGCGATTTGAAAGTGAATAAGAAAAATGATTACCATATTTCTGCATACAGCACAGAAGGTTTTGATTGGGATTGGAAACGACATGGCGGCGGCGGCGATCCCACAACACCCAATACTGGCGTGGATATGGCTGATGCCATGTCAAAAAATCCAAACCTTAAAATTTTAGTTTTAAATGGTTATTATGATTTGGCAACGCCATTTTTTGCAACAGAATATACCATGGATCATTTAGGTTTGGAAAAAAATATAAAATCAAATATTACGATGAAATATTTTGAAGCCGGCCACATGATGTATGTTAATCCTGCATCATTAATATTGTTTAAAAAAAATGTAGCAGATTTTATTTTGTCGACGAGCAAATAAAATTTTCTTATAAATCATTAATAAAAAACCGGAATGATTTTCCGGTTTTTTATTTTATGCGCATTAATGTTTTCCCAAAAAATAAATTAAACAACAAAGTAAAATAGTTATCAAAACGATTAATAAAATTTTATACTTTTCCCACTTTGCTGCAAGCTTTTTTTTTAAAATAAATTTTTGAATGAGTTCTTTCGCTTCATCATTATTTTCAGTAAGCTGATATAATTTTTCTATTAATGATTCTGAAAATTTTAAATCCAGCAATAATGCCGCAGTTAATAATTCTTTTATTATTGCTTTATTAATAATAACATCATTAAAATTTTTCAGGATAGAAATATTATGATCAGAAAGAGTTTGCATGATTTGATAATTCAGCGCTTCTTCATTCATCCGGAAAATATCTACTTTAGATACATAATCTCTTAAGGAAATACTTTCCTGCAAAATTGTTTGCGGAGAGAATGCAGGGCTCGTATATTTTTTCCCGGTTCGCCGCAAACTCCATCTTTCATAATTATAACTTTCGCGCTGTACAGGATTTGACAGCGTTTGATAGGCTTCAATAACTTCTTTAAAATATGCTTCAGCAGCAGGATTATCCGCGTTTTTATCTGGATGATATAAATGCGCAAGCTTCCTGTACGATTTTTTTATTTCCTGCAATGAAGCGGTTGGCAAAACTTCCAGTATTTTATAATAATCTTTTACGCGCATAAAATATAAGGGCCAAAATTAAGTTCATTGCAATAAAATATTCTTATCAAAACCGGATAATTAAAATAAGATATTACACGTTATTGTATTTAATTTATTTTTGCGTTATTTTTATCACAAATCATTACCCTTAAAATATAAAAATTACCCTGACCGAACATGAAAAACCCTTTATTATTATTGCTTCCGGCAATGCTGTTTTTTTTCGCGCCTGCCACATTTTTTTCTTCTTTTAAAAATACCGACATTAAAAAAATTGATGCGCGAACTGCATCTGTAAATAGCAATGTAAATTATAATGCCACAATTATTAATGGCCCTTCGGCAATAATTGCGCGCAAGCAGGTTCCCATTCTTTGTTATCATCAAATCCGCGATTGGAAACCGACTGATTCGAAAAGATCGAAAGATTATATTGTGCCTGTTGATGTTTTTAAACAACAATTAAAAATGCTTGCAGACAGCGGCTACCACACGATTTCGCCCGATCAGTTGTATGATTATCTTACATTAAACAAAGCATTACCATCAAAACCGGTAATGCTGACTTTTGACGATACAGATCTTGGACAATACACGGTTGCTTTTTCTGAAATGAAAAAATATAATTTCAAAGGCTTGTTTTTTATTATGACTGTTTCACTTGGCCGCCCGAATTATATGAGCAAAGAGCAGGTAAAAGAAATTGCAGATGCAGGAAATGTAATTGGTTCGCATACTTGGGATCATCACAACGTAAAAAAATACCAGGGCAAAGATTGGCAGATACAAATTGATAAACCAACCAAACAATTGGAAAGCATAACCGGCCAGCCCATCCGCTATTTTGCATACCCGTTTGGCTTGTGGAATGTGCAGGCAATACCTGAATTGCAAAAAAGAAATTTCGCTGCCGCATTTCAATTAATAACAAAAAGAGACGACAACCAACCTCTTTATACAATCAGAAGAATGATTGTTCCCGGCTACTGGAGCAACAAAACATTAAGCCATTCTATGAGTACAAATTTTCAGTAATTGATTTTGCAAGAATAAAAATGTGTAATCATTCAGTTGCGCATTTTATTAATAATATAAAATGAAAATGCTACGGTTTTATCGTGGCATTTTTTTATTAATAAGATAAGCGGCGCAGCTTAATGAATTAAAAATTGCGCAGGTTTTTATTGAATAAAAAATAATTAAATCAATTTTCTATTTTTTTATTGATTACTTTTTCAAGAAACCTTTTTTGCGTATTCATAAACAGTTATTATTGGTATTTATTTTGTTGTTAATAAACCGGTTTATCAAAAATTTTCATTCATCCAAAATATTTTGTTATGACAACTAAAGAAATTGCACACCGGCTTGTTGAACTTTGCAAAAAAGGCGATTTTGAAACCGCACAAAAAGAATTGTATGCAGATGATGCATTAAGCATTGAACCTTATGCAGGAATGGGTTTTGAAAAAGAAGTAAAAGGTTTGAAGGCAATTAAAGAAAAGTCAGCTTTATGGAATAGTATGGTTGAAGAATATCACGGCATGGAAGTTTCTGATCCGATAATTGCGCCAAACTCATTTGCACTTACTATGAGTATGGATGTAACGATGAAAGGACGCGGCAGATCAACAATGTCAGAAATCTGTTTGTATAAAATAAAAGATGGAAAAATAATTTCAGAAGAATTTATTGTTTAAATTTTATTTGTCGTTAACGTCATAAGAATAAATTATAACAAAAATGCCACGATTAAATCCGTGGCATTTTTATTAATAAGAAAATATATTTTATTAAAACGCTTTCTTGTCTTTTTCCATTGCTTTTTGCATTGGGTTGTTGCTTTGCGGGATGCTGCGGAGCAATTGTTGTTTGGCTTTAAACGCCTGGAACTTGCTTTCAACGGCTACATTCGGCCAACTGTTATTTGTTACATCAATATCCGCAGTTTCACGGTTTGGATCCAATCTTATTGAAGCCACTTCTTTATCTTTCATAAATACTTTGGTAATGTGGCCTTCATTTTTGCGCCAAACCTGCGCCGGGATTTTTTCTATTTCTTTCGTGCTGTCTTTGTAAGTCCACTCGATTATTAATGGCATTACCAGGCCGCCTTTGTTGCTAAATTGTAATTCATAAAATTGTTTTCCGGCAATTTTTTGTTTTGTTGCTTCATCCAATGGTTCATCATATTGAACATTATGCACGGCATATTTTGTTGTATCATAAGGAACTTCTCCACGCACATATTTCCAATAAAAATCTCGCAAAGTTGTATCTGCATCAGTTGCAAAAGTGATGCTCTTGTCAGCTTTATTTTTTTCTTTAGAAACATCTTCAGGAAATTTGCTCATCATTGGTTTAGCAATGCTGGCCATTATCGTAGTATCAATTTTTGCAGGAGGGTTTGCAAAATCTGCACTAAAATGTTTTACACTATCCAAAGAAATATCACAAGCATCAGTTCCGTAAAACCATCCGCGCCAGAACCAGTCGAGGTTTTCAGCACTTGCATCATTCATCGTGCGGAACAAATCTGCAGGCGTTGGATGTTTAAAAGCCCAGCGGCGCGCGTATTCTTTAAATGCATAATCAAATAATTCGCGGCCCATAATTGTTTCGCGCAAAATATTTAAACCAGTTGCAGGTTTTGTATAAGCATTCGGCCCAAAGCCAATAATGTTTTCAGAATTCGTCATGATGGGTTCCAGTTCATTCTTCGGCAGTTTCATATAATCTGTTATTGCCCAAGCCGGCCCTTTGCCACGAACAGGAAATTTATTATCCCATAATTCTTCTGTGAGATATTCAACAAAAGAATTCAAGCCTTCATCCATCCAGCTCCATTGTCTTTCATCACTATTAATAATCATCGGGAAAAAGTTGTGGCCAACCTCATGTATCACCACACCAAGCATTCCATATTTTGTTGCTTCGCTGTAGCTGCCATCTTTTTCTGCGCGGCCATAGTTAAAACAAATCATCGGGTATTCCATTCCGTTAGATGCTTCCACACTTTGCGCTACAGGATAAGGAAAAGGAATAGTGAAATGAGAATATGTTTTAATAGTATGTGCAACTGCTTTGGTAGAAAATTTTCTGTAAACCGGATATGCTTCTTTTCCATAATAACTCATGCACATCACTTTTTTTCCTTCCACATAAGCTGGCATTCCATCCCACACAAATCTCCGTGATGATCCCCATGCAAAGTCGCGCACATTATCAGCTTTAAAAATCCATGTTTTCTTTTCTTTGCTTTTTGTTTTCAATCTTGCATTTGCTTCATCAAGCGTTACTATTTCAACAGGCTCTTTTGAAGTTTGCGCCTGCTGCCAGCGTGCATATTGCGCTGGCGTTAATACTTCTTTATAATTCTGGCATTCGCCTGTTGCGCCAATCACATGGTCTGCAGGCACTGTCATTTGAACTTTAAAATTTCCGAAGGTTAATGCAAATTCTCCACGGCCAGTGAACTGGTTATTTTGCCATCCCTGAAAATCGCTGTACACGCACAAGCGCGGGTACCATTGCGTGATGGTGAATAAATAATTACCATCTTCCGGAAAATATTCATAACCGCCACGGCCGCCAAATTTCATGCGATCAGAAATATGGTAGTTCCAGTCAATTTTAAAAACAAATTTTTGTCCCGGTTTTAAAACAGTTGGTAATTCAACACGCATCATCGTTTTATTAATGGTGTATTTTAAAGCCTTGCCAGATGAATCTGTAATCTTTAAAATATTATCACCATAATCGTTTGGCTGTTGCATTCTATCCATGCGATCAATAGTTTGATCACTTACAATTTTTTGCATCGTTCCACCATCCTGATAGTTCGCATTATTTTTTGTGTTGTGTTCATTCTCATCCAGCTGCAACCACAAATACGTTAACTCATTCGGCGAGTTGTTGAAGTATTTAATCGTTTCGCTTCCGGTTAAAATTTGTTTGTCTTCGTCAAGGTTCGCTTTGATATCATAATCGCAACGCTGCTGCCAGTACTTCGGGCCGGGCGCGCCGCTTGCAGTGCGGTATTCATTTGGCGTTGGCAAAATTGCACCAAGCGCTTCAAACTTATTACCATGATTGGAACCGGGATTGTTTTGAATATTTTGTGCTATTAATGTAGTTGCACAAAAACACAAAAAGATAAAAAGTAATTGTCTCATTGTTGTGTAGTTTGGTTTGTTGTTTTTTTATTTACAGGAAATCTTTCAATAGCCATTTTTACAGATGCAACGAGGATAAGGATTGATGCAATGCGAACCCACCAAAGTTTCGGCAGTTTTAAAAGCTGTACGAATATAAATGAAATTGTGAGTATGATGGCAACCACTAATAATTGCGCTACTTCTATGCCAACATTAAACGCGAGCAAATGTGCTACAAGGCCTTCACTTCCTTCTAAACTTAAAAAAGTGTTCGCGTAAGCAAGCCCGTGAATCAACCCAAAAAATAATGCGAAAAAATATATTAAAGGAAGTTTTGTTGGCTGGTTAACGTCTGCATTTTTTTGAATTAAATTATTAATAGCCGTTGCAACAATTGTAATTGGAATTAAAAATTCAATCCATTTTGTAGAAAAGTGAACAAGCTGAAACGCGCTCAGGGCAAGCGTTACAGAGTGGCCGATGGTAAATGCAGTTACTAAGATGACCACTTTTTTCCAGTCTTTAATTAAATACCTAAGGCACAATGCAGTTACAAATAAAATATGATCCAGCGCTTCCCAGGTAAGGATATGTTCGGTGCCAAGTTGAAAGTAAAGTTTAAAATCCTGCATGTTAATTTTGAAAATCAAAAATCAGATTAATCAAATTTATTCAGACTTTTGCAGCAGTAAAATTTAATTGTTAAATGGCAGCATCTTTATTTAAATGGTTCGCGGTATATGCATTTCTTTTTTCATACAATGGAACGAAAAATAATTTTATAAAAGAAGATATAGTGAAACATCCGTTGTACGTAACGGTGACGGAGATTAATCACAACGCAAAAGATAAAACGCTGGAAGTAAGTTGTAAAATTTTTACAAACGATTTTGAAGGCGCATTGGAAAAAACATTGAATACAAAAGTTGATTTAGCTGAGCCAAAAGATAAAGTTGCAGCAGATAAACTGGTGAACGATTATATTGTAAAACACCTGCAAATTAAAGTAGACGGAAAGCCGCTTACATTACAGTTTGTTGGCAGCGAAAAAGAAAAAGAAACAGAAGCAACGTGGACTTATTTCCAGGTTAATAATGTGCCTTCGGTAAAAAAAGTTGACATCATTAATAATCTCTTATACGAATCTTTTAATAATGAGATCAACCTCATTCATATAACTGTTTCCGGCAACCGCAAAAGTACAAAGCTCGATTATCCTGCAACGGCTGCTTCATTTGAATTCTGATTTATTTATTAATAAAATCAATTCAAAACTTCAAATTATTATTTAGCATTTTATATTGCGAAAAACAGATTTGATGTATTATTTTTAAATTATGCAAAAAGATATTATTAATAATTTACTGGACGCGCTTGCATTGTCTTCAACAAATATTCCATTGCGTTTGCAGGTTGCATCAATGATGTTGCAAGAAAAAATGTTCGATGAAGCTGCCACGCAATTTGGCGAAGTGCTGAAACAACAATACGGCAATATCCCCGCCCAGCTTGGGTTAGCGGAATGTTATTTCAACCAGCAAAAATTTTCTACAGCAATTGTTATTTACGAACAGTTACAAAATAATTTAAAAACAGAAGATCGTATTCGGTTGGTGAAATCATTAATAAAAGAAAATTCGATGCCGCAGGCGATTGAAGAATATCAGAAATTGATTGTGATGCAACCCGGTTTTAAAGATGATGAAATTGATGCACAATTGCGCATGCCATCGATGAATGAAAGTTTTAATGAAGAAGAATTTTTAAATGACGACAACGCGTGGTTTATGGAAAAACCAACAATAAAATTCAGCGATGTTGGCGGCATGCAAAAAGTAAAAGAAGAAATTTCCATAAAAATAATTCAGCCACTTACAAATCCTGATTTATATAAAGCCTTCGGCAAAAAAATTGGCGGCGGCATTTTATTATACGGCCCGCCGGGTTGCGGAAAAACTTTTATTGCGAAAGCAACAGCCGGAGAAATAAATGCGAAGTTTATTAATATCGGACTGCACGATATTTTAGATATGTGGATTGGCAACAGCGAAAAAAACCTGCACGAAATTTTTGAACTTGCAAGAAGAAACACGCCGTGCGTTTTATTTTTTGATGAAGTAGATGCAATGGGCGCAAGCAGAAGCGAAGTAAAACAATCTGCCATGCGCCATGTTATTAATCAATTTTTAGCAGAGCTTGACGGCGCAGAATCCAATAATGATGGTGTATTAATACTTGCCGCCACCAACGCGCCATGGAGTGTTGATGCGGCTTTCAGAAGGCCGGGAAGGTTTGATAGAATTGTTTTTGTTGAACCACCTGATGATGTTGCACGACAGGAAATTATTAAATCGCAATTGCTTCAAAAACCTGTTGGTGAAATTGATATAAAAAAAATTGCAGCAGCAACTCCTGAATATTCCGGCGCAGATATTAAAGCGGTGATTGATATTGCAACAGAAGAAAAATTGCGTGATTCAATGAAGGCTGGATCTATTCAACCTATTAATACAAAAGATTTACTAAACGCCGCAAAGCAGCACCGGTCCACAACTTCAGAGTGGTTTGCTTCCGCGCGCAACTATGCTTTGTATGCCAATGAATCTGGTTTGTACGATGATATTTTGAAGTATTTAAAAATGAAACGTTAGTGTTCAGCAATTCCGTACAAATAGAAAGGGCAACATTATTACTTGAGCAAGGCCGTGTGAATGATGCAATAAAAGAATTAAAAACTTTTTTGCAACAAGAACCAGAAAACGATCATGCATTATCTATCTACGCGCGTTGTTATTTTAAGAAAAAAGATTTTGATAAAGGCATCGAAACCATTTTACAGGCAATAAGAATTGATCCTGAAAACAGTTATTATTTTTATTTGCTTGGCTTTGGTTATTACAGAAAAAATAATCACGCTGCTGCTATTAATAACATTAATAAAGCAGTCAGCATGAATCCATATACGCCGGAGTATTATGGCATGTTATCGCATGTTTACATTGCGGAAAAAGATTTTCAAACTGCATTATTAAAAGCAAATGAAGGGCTGGCGCTGGATGCAGAAAATATAAATTGTTTAAATGCGCGATCAATTGCATTGAATAAATTAAAACAAACTGATGCTGCAATAGAAACGATGCAAAATGCATTGGCAAAAGATCCTGAAAACGAAGCCACGCATGCAACAGTTGGATGGAATTATTTAGAGAAAGGAAAACACAAAGATGCAGCAACACATTTTCGCGAAGCCTTGCGCATCAATCCAACAAGTGAAAGTGGGCGCGAAGGTTTGAAGGAAGCATTGAAATCAAAAATTCCACCATACAGATGGATTCTTCAATATAGTTTTTGGATTAATAACAAAGGGAAAAGAACCACACGTTTTTTTCCGGTAATGATTTTTGTTGTTGTGCGCATTTTAGCTTCCGCACTTGCATCAAATAATACAACCATGATTTTGGGCGGAATTATTATTGGATTATATTTTTTATTTGTAATCACCACATGGATTATTAATCCGCTGGCAAATTTCTTTTTATTGTTTTATAAAGATGGAAAATATGCATTAAACAATTCAGAAAAATGGTCTGCAATCACAACTGTTTCATCAATTGGTTTTGGGATCTTACTATTGACTTTTGGATTTATCTTTTCGCGTTATCACATTTATCAATCATTATTAATTTCCGGAATCGCATTTTTAGGAATGGCTGTACCGCTTGGCCAGCTTGAGTTTCCGCTAAGTTGGAAACTGCATGGCATTAAAAATAAAATCTCATTAATATTAGTTTCGCTAGCGCTGATAACAATTTTAACAGCCTTTATATCTCCATCTTACGCCGTTGTTCCAGGATTTTTATTCCTTGTTCTTTTTGTGTTGAATACCTGGTTTAATGTTTTTAACAGGAAAAATTAAAGACATTTTCTTACGCATCTCCATCAACATCAGGTTCCAATTCTTTATTAATAAGTGTTACAAGCACTTTATCGATGCGTTGTGCATCCATGTCAATTACTTCAAACTTAAAATCTTTCCAGCTAAATGTTTCACCGGTTTCGGGAATGTGTTCGAGTTGATGTAAGATAAAACCAGCCAGCGTATCAAATTCATGCGCGCCTTCATTCATCCAATCGGCTTTATCAAAGTGCGTAAGAAAATCATAAAACGGAATTTGTGCATCCACCAAAAAAGTTCCGTCTTCACGTTCTTTAATTTCATAATCCTGAACGTCGGGTTGTGGAATTTCACCAACAATTGCCTGGAGAATATCATTGAAAGTTATCATGCCCAACAAACTTCCATATTCATCAACAATAAAACAGCAATGTATTTTTTGAGCTTTGAAAGTTTCTAAAATTTTATAAGCACTATTATTTTCCGGAACAAATAATGCAGGTGTCATCAATTCTTTAAACAAAACCGTATCATCAGAAACGTATAAATCTTTAATAGAAACAACGCCTTTTATATTATCAATTTCGCCATCGCAAATTGGGTAAACTGAATGCGGTTCTTTAATAATTTTTTCTTTAATAATTTCTTCATTTTCATTTTGATCGAACCAGATAATATCACTTCTGTGCGTCATTAATGAAGTTATATTCCTGTCGCCCAAATGAAAAACGCGTTCAATAATTTCCTGTTCTGCTTCTTCAATTGTTCCCTGTTCCGTGCCTTCATTAATGATTGCTTTTATTTCGTCTTCCGTCACATTGCTTTCTGCAGAAGCTTTTACAGGAAATATTTTAAAAAATAAATTGCTTGTAAAATTTAATAAGGATACGATCGGATAGCCAATTTTTGCAAGGAATTTCATCGGCCTTGCTGCAATGCGCGAAATTGTTTCTGCACGGTTCAGCCCAATTCTTTTTGGAATTAATTCCCCAAAAATGATGGATAAAAAAGTTACAAAAATTACGATTAATACTGTTGAAATGCTTGCAGCATACGGCCTGGCAATTTCAATTTTTTCAATCCATGGTTTTAAATAACCGCTAAATTTTTCGCCCGAATAATAACCGGTTAATATCGCAACCAATGTAATTCCGAGTTGCGCAACGGGTAAAAATAAATCAGGATCTTCTGCCAGTTTTAATGCTGCTTTTGCGCGCGTGTCGCCTTTTTCGGCCATGCTTTCCAACCGCGTTTTTCGCACGGAAACCAGTGCGATTTCGGTCATTACAAATAAGCCGTTCAAAAAAATCAGTAACAGTAAAATTAAAAATTCAATCATTTATGTATGCTAATGTTGTAAGCTAATCAATCCGATTTGTTTATTAAAAAAAATACTCATTATATAACCAATAAAACAACCAACAATGGTGCCACCCAAAATATCAAGCGGGTAATGAACGCCAACATAAACCTGCGCATAACAAATTATAGCCGCCCACAAAAATATTAAACGCCACCATTTACTTACATTTTTTAAGGTAAGAAAAATAAATGTAGCCAATGCAAAATGGTTGCATGCATGCGATGATGTAAAACTGCTGCTCCCCGGACAATAAGGAACCAACAAACGCACGGTATCTGCCATTAATGGTTCATGGCATGGGCGCAACCTGATGATGGTATTTTTTATATAACCACTGCTTACCAAATCGCTGATGATTGCCGTCATAATAACTGCGCCAGACCACCACCAGCCTCTTTTTCCGAAGTTGAGTGTTGCATAAAAAAGAAGGAATAAATAAAATGGCGCCCATATTTCTCCTTCGCGAACCAATGGCAAAAATGTATCTAACAAACCATTTGTCCATTGCTGGTTTATTTTATGAAATAGCCAATAATCGAAATGAAGAAGATGTTGTAAAAAACTTAAATGCGCTGGCGCGTCGAGTAAAATCATTGTTACAAAAATAATTGCTATAATTTTATCACCAATTTTAAAAGCTATGATATCAGCGTTAAAGATACCTAAATTGATCCGTTGGATTTTTTCAACCAGTATTATTTTTTTGTTGATAATGACATTGCTTCGTTTGGGTTTGTATTTCGCCTTCGGAAAACAAGGAAATCATTTCTCAAACGTGCTGCCAGCTTTCGTTCTCGGCTTGCGATATGATTTGCGAGATGTTTGCATACTCGCATTACTATTAATGATACTAGGAAGTTTCCCTGCATTAAATCCATTTCAAACAAAAATTGGAAAAGGCATTGCTTTTTTTTTAATAACACTTGCTGCTTTTTTACTCGTATTTTTTTATGCTGTAGATTTTGCGCATTATAGTTATTTAACGCAACGATTAAATGCAAGCGTGTTGAATTATTTAATGGACGCGGCAATTTCTGCGCGCATGGTTTGGCAAACATATCCTGTCATCCGCATCATAATTTTATTAATCGTTGGCACATGGCTCATTCGTTTATTAATAAAAAGATCATATAAAAAAATTCAAAACTCAACTGCAATAATTGCAAAAAAAAACCGCATCACGTGGTTTATTATTTTCTTCTTATTATTTGCTTTAGCAATTTTCGGAAGAGCCGGGCAATTCCCATTAAGATGGAGCGATGCATTTTCTTTGGGTGATGATTACAAAGCAAATATTTCTTTAAACCCTTTTCAATCTTTTATAAGTAGTTTAAAATTTTTGCACAGCAGTTATGATGAAGCGAAAGTTAAAAAAGCCTTTCCGTTGCTCGCGCCTTATTATGGTTTCACACAAAATGATTCAGGTAAAATAAATACAGAAAGAAATATTTCTCCGCGCAGCGGCGCGATAACAACAACGCCAAATATTGTTGTTGTAATTTGTGAATCTTTCAGTGCATATAAAAGTTCGATTTGGGGAAACCCATTAAACACAACGCCGTATTTTAAAACGATGTGTGATAATGGAATTTTTTTCGATCATTGTTTCACGCCAAGTTATGGAACTGCGCGAGGAGTATGGGCCGTGATTACAGGAACGCCAGATGTTGAAATTTCAACAACAACTTCAAGTAGAAATCCTTTGGCGGTCGATCAGCATACGATTATTAATGATTTTACAAACTATAATAAATTTTATTTCATCGGCGGAAGTACAAGCTGGGCCAACGTTCGCGGGTTGCTGACAAACAACATTAAAGATTTGCATTTGTATGAGCAGCAGGATTATGATGCGCCAAAAATTGATGTGTGGGGCGTGAGTGATAAAAATTTATTTTTAGAAGCAAACAAAGTTTTGGCAAAGCAAGACAAACCTTTTTTTGCTGTAATACAAACTGCAGATAACCATCGGCCATATTCAATTCCGCAGGAAGATTTGAATGCATTTCATAAAATTAATTTGCCGCAGGATTCATTAACGAAGTATGGTTTTATGACGAACGATGAAATGAATGCCTTTCGTTATACAGATTTTGGTTATGAAAAATTTATTGAAGCAGCGAAACAACAACCCTATTTTAATAACACGATTTTTTTATTTGTTGGCGATCATGGAATTTTTGGTGATGCACAAAATATGTTTCCAAAAGCCTGGACAGATCAAAGATTAACGATGGAACATGTGCCGTTATTAATCTATTCGCCAAAATTAATTTCGCCGAAACGCATAACCAGCCTGTGTTCGCAGGTAGACGTGTTGCCAACGCTTGCAGGCTTGTGTAATATTTCATATAAAAATTCAACACTTGGAAGAGATGTTTTAGATTCCGCAAAATATGCTGATAAAGAATTTTCATTTATTTACAATCCCGATCAATATTATATTGGTTTGATTAAAGACGGATATTTTTATCGCAAGCAAACCAAAACAGGCAATGAAGAAATTGTTTCCATCATTAATAATAATCCGGTTGCTGACAGCATAAAAAATGGCGCAAAGGAAAAAGAATTGCAACAATTAACCGACGGCATTTATGAAACTGCGAAATATCTTTTATTAACAAATAAAAAAAAGAATTGAGTTGGTGAATTGGTGAATGGCGAATTGTGAATGATGAATATGAAATGTGATTCAATATTTCGTTTTTAAATTGTCATTAATAATATTCACCATTCACCATTGACCATTCACGAAATATCTAATCACCACTCACTACAAACCTCACGCTATGCTAAAATATATTCCTTTGTTTTTTTTAATAATAATAATTTGTTTGTGTTGTAAAAACACAAAGCCGCAAATCGTTACGGTGAGTAATACAACGTGCCCGGTGCCGCAAAAAATTATTATTTATAAAGAAAATGTTTTCGACCTGAGTGGTTACGAAAATGGCGGCGGTGGAAGGCCTTTTAATTTGTTTGATGAAAATGCATTTGTAGATCCAAAGATGGAAGATAAAAATTCATCAGGCTATATTCCTGTTACTGATCCGCAACCGCAAATTCAACCGGCAATGTATTTTCCTGCAAATAAAGGCAACAGGATTGTTACCGATTTGCTGGTGAATTATAAAATTGCAGAAGTGTATGTGTATGATTGTTCGCGCAATGGTGACAGCGTTTGGATTTATACAGGCACTATGCAAAACTGGAAATTAAAAGCTGCTTTCATTTCTAACGAAAGCCGTGGAAGTGAGGGCTGGCGCAAGTTTGCGATTAATGATAGTGCACAATATGTAATGATCCGTTTCAGCAGTAATAAAACAAAAATTACTGAAATGGTTTTATACGGATGTTCTCCATCAGCTATTCCGCCTGCACAAAAACACATTAATGGCGATGCGCCGTTTACAAAAAAAATGATGAAAGAATTTTTAGGCGCTAATGATTTTAATGGCATTGAAGCAAAGTGGACGAAGCCTTTTTATTATAATCGCTTGTATGCTTTTACAGGAGATTTTGATCATGACGATGTGCACGAATATCCGAATGTTCAATATAACATGCTGCGTTTTGGGTACTGGAATAATGGCATTAATGATTATTATTTTATGCCGGAAGATGCTGAAAAAATGTATGGCCACAAAGTTTGGTATGCAATGAATGGCTTACCATTTTGGATGAGCAAAGGCGATAATGGCATGAAAGGACGGCCGGTTACAAAATTGGGTTTGGATAGTGAAGACCCAATGAGTTACGCGCGCAATGCAAACATGATGTGGAACATGGCTGCTTTTTTTGGCAACACCAAAGTGGATACGAATTTAATGTCGCTTTCTCACAGCCCAAAAAAATCTGGCCGTGGTACATTAAGTGTGTATGAAAATGGCAATGAATATGATGCTACATGGATTGGAGATAAGTATTGTAACCCGGTAGAATATTACGCGCAAAGTAGCGCCGATTATGATGGCAACGAAAATGCACTTGGAAATAAATGTGGTATAAAAAACGCCGACAATACAAGCACATTAATGACTGCAGGATTAATAGATTTAGATACAAACAGAATCCGTGTGTATAAATTTTTATGCAATACATTGCGAAAAGATAAATATTTTTTATGGAGCGGCGGTGTGCAATACCACCATTATTGCAATAGAAATAAACATGGCATTACGCCGGAAGAAGATTCGTTAAGATGGCGTTTGTCGGAAGTAAAAAAAGTTACTGATCGCATACAACCCGGCGTGCCATGTATTCTTGGCGAAAATGGATATGATAAATTTCAAGGTTCCACGCAAGCTGCACCATTATTGCCCGGGCTTTCGAATGCAGAATGCCAGGGTGTTTTTATTTTACGTTGTATGAATGCTACTGCGTTTTCAGGATTTGATTCTTACATTTTATATTGGCTTCGCGATACAGAAGCAGAAGATAATGCAGGCATTTATTTAACCAGCGGCCTCGTGCGGCAAATGCCTGATGGAACGATTAAACCTTATGCTTCGTGGTTTTATGTAAGTGCTTTTGAAAACAGGCTTGCCAATTATGCGCCCGATAAAATCATCAGTGAAAAAAATAATGTTTGGATTTATAAATACAGAAATCAATTGTCGCCAGATTCCGTTGCGTACTTTATTTATTCTCCAACTCATGATGGAACAAAGGTTGACAACTATTCATTAAACGTTGGAAACACAACACACACAGACGCGGATGAAATCAGTTTTGCAGATAATAAAGAAGCAGGAAATGTTATTAATAAAAAAATCGTGAATGGAAATGTGGTTATTAATGTAGAAGAAAAACCGAAGTTGGTTTTGGTGAAGGAGAAATAAATTTTTCAGCCGCAGATTAAATTAATAGATCTATAAATCAGCGGCTAATTTAATTGCAAAAATCACATTTCTTTCTTCGCGACCATTAATAACCTAGGCGATTTTTTTTCATCATATTTATTCAACTGGTAATCGCCAAAAACTTCCAGGATTTTAAAACCCTGGTCTGCAAACATTTTTTCAAAATCTGTTAATGTAAACCGCGCAACTTTTTCGGTAAACTCCAAATTGTTTGGCAAGCCTTCGTCTTCAATAATTATTTTTTTATAAAAATTATTTTCATCAAACCATTTAGTAAGATGAAAAGTGGTGCCTTCAATTTGTTTAATGGATTCATTCACCAAATGATTATCTGCAAATTGCACGTTCAAATAATCAAGCACAAAAATTCCATTATGTTTTAATGATTGTGAAATAGATCGAATGGCATTATTATGTTCGCGTTCAGTTTTAAAATATCCGAAGCTGGTAAAAAAATTAAACGCGTAATCAAAATAATTTATCCAGAAAGGCATGCGCATATCATGCTGGTAAAAATGCAAATGATCATTTTCTGAAGCAAGCGCATATTCAATATTATCCGGGGCAATATCAATTCCCGTTACGTCAAACTCTTTGCTGGCAAGTATTTTAGCGTGTCGCCCGCGCCCGCAGCCAATATCAATCATTAATGAATTTTGCGGCGGTTGCAAATAATTTATTAAGCGCTCAATAAATTCTGCCGCTTCTTTATCATCGCGATCCAGATATAATTTGTGATAATAAGGCGAGTTAAACCATTCCTGGAACCAGTTTCCCGGAGTTTGCATAAAAAAATATTTCAGCAAAAATAGGCGGCGATTTTTTATTTGGGGATAATACTTTGCGCTTTGTGTATATTTTGCAAGCTATATTTTGTTATTTGGTATTTTACTTGCTGTATAATGTGCGCTGAAGGCTCTGTAAAATATTTAATTTTCCCCATCCTTTATTAGTAAAAATTCAAATCCTGTGAAATACCCGAAAGGATGCATTGCGCATTTCTTAAAACCCTTATTTTTGTTAATCTAAAACCGGAGCAATAACGTGGCATTGATAAAGAGCATTTCAGGAATCAGGGGAACAATTGGCGGAAAACCGGGCGAAAATCTTTCTCCGTTAGACATTGTAAAATTTGCTGCCGCATACGGCAGTTGGATTAAAGAAAAAAATATTGGTAAAAAAATTATAATCGGCCGCGATGCACGCATCAGTGGCAAAATGGTTTGCGACCTTGTTGTAAGCACGTTAAACGGTTTGGGTTTGGATGTTGTTGATCTTGGTTTATCAACCACGCCAACTGTAGAGCTGGCGGTAATTTGGGAAAAAGCTGCCGGTGGAATTATTATTACTGCAAGCCACAACCCGCGCGAATGGAATGCATTGAAATTATTAAACCATCTCGGAGAATTTATCAATGCAGATGACGGATTAACGATTTTAGAAAAAGCAAAAAAAGAAGATTTCACTTTTTCTCCGGTTGATAAATTGGGAACTTATTCTATTAATAATTCTTATTTACAAAAACATATTGACGCTGTTATCAATCATCCGTTGGTTGATGTTGAATCGATAAGGCAGAAAAATTATAAAATAGTTTTGGATGCCGTAAACTCAACCGGCGCCACTTTTATTCCGCCATTATTAAAAGCGTTGGGTGTTGAAGAAGTAATTGTTTTGAATGAAGAAGTAAATGGAAAATTTGCGCACAATCCTGAACCATTGCCGGAAAATTTAGCGGGATTAAGTTCAACTGTTTTAAAACAAAAAGCAAGTTTGGGAATTGCAGTTGATCCGGATGTTGATCGTTTATGTTTTGTAAATGAAGACGGAAGTATGTTTGGCGAAGAATATACTTTGGTTGCTGTTGCAGATTATGTGCTGAGCAAAAAACCGGGCAACACGGTGAGCAACATGAGCAGCACAAAAGCTTTGAAAGATATTACGATAAAACGCGGCGGCCAATATTTTCCTTCTGCAGTTGGCGAAGTGAATGTGGTTAATAAAATGAAAGAAGTAAACGCCGTAATTGGCGGCGAAGGAAATGGCGGTATTATTGTTCCGGATTTGCATTATGGACGCGATGCATTAATCGGCATCGGGCTTTTTTTAAGTGCATTGTCATATCATAAAAATGGCATCAAATCTTTCCGCGCAAAATATCCTGACTATTTTATTTCTAAAAATAAAATTGAATTACAAAACGGAATTGACGTGAACGGAATTTTTGATAAAATAAAAAAGAAATATAAAAACCAGCCATTAAATACAGATGATGGTTTGAAAATAGAATTCGACAGCGATTGGGTTCATCTCCGCACATCCAACACAGAACCAATTATACGCATTTATGCAGAAAGCAATTTTGCCACAACAGCAAATAATATTGCATTAAGATTAATGCAGGATATTAAGGAATTTATTTAGCCTTATAATTAAATTTAGTTGACGGTGGACAGATGACTGTTGACGGAATTTGATAATAAAATATAGAAAATAATCGGCTAATAGCTACCTGCTATTAGCCATTTTTTTTCTGTCAACTGTCATCTGTCAACCGTCAACTTTTTAATATCTTTGCATTTTTTACAACTTATTATGCAAAGAATTTATTTCGATAATGCTGCAACAACTTCACTCGATCCTGAAGTGCTGGAAATAATGATGCCTTATCTCACAGAAAAATTTGGGAATCCATCATCAATATATTCTTACGGAAGAGAAAGCCGCATGGCAATTGAAACCGCGAGAAAATCTGTTGCAAAAATTTTAAATGCGCATCCCGCAGAAATATTTTTTACATCCGGCGGAACCGAAAGTTCTAACACAGCTATTAATGCGGCGATAAAAGATTTAGGTTGTAAACATATCATCACGTCTCCGCTGGAGCACCACGCCACGCTGCATTGCACAGATTATTTACATAGCAAAGATGAAATAAAATTAAGCCACGTAAAGGTGTTGCCAAACGGACATATTGATATGGAAGATTTGGAAAAACTCGTTTCTGAAAGTGAAGAAAAATGTTTGGTAACATTAATGCACGCAAATAATGAAATCGGAAATATTCTCGACATTAATGCCGTTGGAAATTTATGTAAAAAATACAACGCCATTTTTCATTCCGATACCGTGCAAACTGTTGGCCACTTTCCATTTGATTTAAGAAATACGCCGGTGCATTTTATAACAGGCGCGAGCCATAAATTTCACGGGCCAAAAGGCGTTGGCATTTTATACATTAATGAAAACGTAAAAATAAATCCATACATACACGGCGGTTCGCAGGAAAGAAATATGCGCGCAGGAACTGAAAATGTGTATGGCATTGCTGGCTTTGCAAAAGCCCTTGAACTCGCCACGGCAAATCATGAAAAAGACAGTGCATATATCAAGAGCCTTAAACTGTACATGAAAGAACAACTCGAAAAAAATATAAAAGGCATATCTTTTAATGGCGATACGCTTGGAAAAAGTTTGTATACGGTACTGAGTGTTTCATTTCCAAAGTCAGAAAAATCTGAAATGATTTTGTTTAACCTCGATATTAATAATATTTGCGCATCTGGCGGAAGTGCCTGTACAAGCGGCGTTGAGCAAGGTTCTCATGTAATTCGCACTATTACTAATAATCCAAATTTAATAACGGTTCGTTTTTCTTTTAGTAAACACAACACAAAAAAAGAAGTAGATTTGGTTGTAGAAAAACTGAAAGATTTTATTTAATAATTATTAATAAAATATTTTCAAAGTTTCATTTATTGCTGCAAATATTTCATTCCATAAATTAATACTACTTTAGTTTTTCATCTGCATCTTCACAAATGAAATATATCATCGGAGTTGATATTGGCACATCTGGAACAAAGGCAGTTGCATTTTCATTAACCGGAAAAGTAATTGTAAGCGCACATATTTCTTATTCTCCATTAATAACAAAAACAGGTTTTCACGAACTCGATCCTGCAACATTATTGCAAGCTGTTACTAATACATTAAAAGAAATTTTAGAAAAAACAAAATCAACAGAAGGCTTGTCTGGCATAAGTTTCAGTTGTGCAATGCATAGTTTGATTGCAGTTGATAAAAATGATTTGCCAATAACAAATGCAATTACATGGGCCGATACAAGAAGTAAAAATATTGCAGCAAGAATAAAAAATACATCGGTTGGAAATAAAATTTATGAACATACGGGAACGCCCATTCATTCCATGTCGCCGTTGTGTAAAATAATTTGGTTGAAAGAAAATGAACCGCAGATTTTTTCAAAAACAAAAAAATTTATTGGAATAAAAGAATATATCTGGTTTCAATTTTTTAATAAATATGAAATTGATTATTCAATCGCATCTGCAACTGGTTTGTTTGATATTTATAATTTTAATTGGTTTGATCAATCGCTCGCACTTGCAAATATTAATGCTAATTATTTATCAGAACCAAAACAAGCAACATATTTTGAAACGAGTATTAATAAAAAAATTCAGTCACAATTAAATCTACCTAATAATATTCCTTTTATTATTGGCGCAAGCGACGGCTGCCTTGCAAACCTTGGAAGCAATGCCGTTAGCGAAGGCGATGCATCGTTAACAATCGGTACCAGCGCGGCTTTGCGGATGATCTCTGCAAAACCAAAACATGATGTGAAGCAACGCATTTTTAATTATATCCTTACAGAAAATAGGTACGTTTCCGGCGGCGCGGTTAATAATGGCGCAGTTGTGTTGCAATGGTTTGTCGAAAATTTTATTAATAAATCTTCAAACTGCAACAGAAATTTTTCTGAAATTATTGATGAAGCAAAAACAATTCCTGCAGGTTCGGAAGGTTTATTATTTCTTCCTTATTTATTAGGAGAACGCGCGCCGATTTGGAATGAAGATGCACGCGGTGTTTTTTTTGGTATTAATACAAAACATACCCAACAACATTTCACGCGCGCTGTTGTTGAAGGCATATCTTTTTCATTGCTACAAGTTGGCACTTCGCTTGAAGAAACAATTGGTGCGATTAATAATATTTATGTGAGTGGCGGATTTATTCAATCTGAATTTTGGTTGCAGATGATTGCAGACATGTTTAATAAAAAAGTATATATAACCAACAGCGCTGATGCTTCCGCCATTGGCGCGGCTTTCATAGGTTTTTTAGCTACGGGATTAATAAAAAATTTGGAAGAAGAAAAAAAAATAATTTTTATTAATAAAACTTTCGAACCAAATATTAATGAGCATAAAATTTATCAAAAATATTATTCCATATTTATTTCTTTGTATGATAAACTGAAAGATGAGTTTACGACTTTAAATAATCTTCAGTTACAAACAAACATTGTTTAATAACAAATGGCTTAATAAGCTTTCACTAATTTTGTTTTTATTTAATTATTTATATGAACAACGAATTGCAAATACCATTGTTTTTTCCGCGCCAGTCGCAGGTTCCAGAGAAAGGAATTAAAATTCTTGCAGGTGATGTTGGCGGAACAAAAATAAATATGGCGTTGTATAATGCTACGCAAAATAATGTTGAGTTGATTAAGGAAGCAAAATATCAGTCAGCAGAACATCATTCATTTACAGAAGTGATTCAAAAATTTTTGAAAGAAAATAAATTAGAAACGCCTGATCGTATTTGCGCAGGCGTTGCCGGCCCTGTGTTTCATGGCAAAGTAAAAATTACAAACCTGGAAGAAGAAATGGATGCGGCGGAAATTAAAAGCTCAATTGGCGCTCAAGAAGTTTCATTATTAAATGACTTGGAAGTAACTGCATACGGTTTGGCTGCGTTAAAAAAAGAAGACATTATTACTTTGCACAATGGCAATCCTGATACAAAAGGAAACATGGCGATAATTGCGCCAGGCACGGGTTTGGGCGAAGCTGGTTTATATTGGGATGGAAAAAATTATTTTCCATTTCCAACTGAAGGTGGCCATTGCGATTTTTCTCCGCGTACAGATTTTGATATTGATATCTTTCATTTCTTACAAAAAAAATATGGCATTGTTAGTTGGGAAAAATTAGTTGCAGGTCCGGGCATTCATGATATTTATTTATTTGTCCGTTCGTTAAGAAATAAAAAAGAACCGCAATGGTTAACTGAAGAACTTGCAAAAGATGATCCTTCGGCAGTGATAAGCAAAGCCGCCGTTGATAATAAAGATGAAATTTGCGTGGAAGCAATGGAACATTTTGTTCGTTACCTCGCGCGTGAATCTTCTAATCTTGTTTTAAAAATGAAAGCAACCGGCGGCCTATTTTTAGGTGGCGGCATTCCGCCAAAGATTGCTCCGTTATTACAAAAAGAAATTTTTCTCACCAACTATTTTGATTGTGATCGCATGGAAGATTTATTAAAAAATGCGCCGTTACATATCATCACACAAGATAAAACTGCTTTGCTTGGCGCAGCATATTATGGTGCTTACGGCGCGCAGGTTTAATAATATTATTGTCAAGTAAAATATTCTGTCTTCTTGTTCGTCTGCATGTAAAATGATGCGGCAAAAAATCTGCATTTTATTAATAAAAATAAATGGCGAGAAATAACAACAACAGCAATGGTACTGCAAAACCTGATTTGCCAAAAGCAAAATTTACAAAGGAAAATTTAAAGCAGGCGTTATTAATATTCCGGTATGTAAAACCTTATCGCTGGCAGTTTGCAAGCGGTTTATTATTCATTGCATTGTCCGCTTTGTCGGGGATGTCTTTTCCTTATTTATTAAAAAAATTAATTGACAGCGCGAATGCAAATATTATAAAAACGCCGGTTGATTTTACTCCGGGAAATATTGCAATAATAATGATGTCTGTACTTGGCGTGCAAATGATTTTTTCATTTATGCGCATCTATCTTTTTACTTCCGTTGGTGAAATGGCATTGGCAGATATGCGCAAAGATGTGTATCAAAAAATGATAACGATGCCGATGGAATTTTTTGCGCAACGAAGAGTAGGAGAGTTGTCAAGCCGCATCAGCGCTGATTTATCGCAGATTCAGGACGCAGTAAGTACAACGCTTGCAGAAATTTTGCGCGGCTTTCTTACATTAATAATCGGCATCATCCTCATCTTTTATATTTCTCCAAAATTAACTTTATTAATGCTTGCAGTTGTTCCGATAATTGTTGTGATTGCAGTTGTGTTCAGCAAATACATTCGCAAAGCAGCCAAGCAAACGCAGGACCAGCTTGCAGATTCAAACATTATTGTGCAGGAAACTTTGCAGGGAATTACAAACGTAAAAGCATTTTCAAATGAATGGTATGAGATAAGCCGTTATAAAAAAAGTTTGCAGGAAGTGGTGAAGCTTGCAGTAAAAAATGGAAAGTACCGCGGCTTGTTTGTTTCATTTTTATTGTTCAGTACGTTTGGTGCAATCGTATTAGTTGTGTGGTATGGAACAGGAATGATGCAGGCAGGAAAATTATCTTTCGGTAGTTTAACTGCATTTGTTTTATACACTGCATTTGTAGGCGGAACAATGGCTGGCTTCGCAGATTTATATAGCCAATTACAAAAAACTTTAGGTGCAACGCAACGTGTGCGCGAACTGTTGGTATCAATTCCTGAAGATGTGGTTATTAACGATGAACCAGTTGAAGAAAAATATAAATTGAAAGGAAATGTAAGTTTGCAAAACATCGCATTCAGTTATCCTTCGCGGCCGGAATTGAGTGTATTAAAAGATGTAAGCATTGAAGCAAAATCCGGGCAACGCATTGCAATCGTTGGGCCAAGTGGTGCAGGCAAAACAACCATCGCATCTTTATTATTGCGTTTTTATGAACCACAAAATGGAAAATTATTATTCGATGGAAAAGACGGAACACAAATTCCTTTATCACAATTAAGAAAACAAATGGCGCTGGTGCCACAAGATGTTTTATTATTTGGCGGAACCATCCGCGAAAATATTGCCTATGGAAAACCTGGCGCAACGCAGGCTGACATTGAATCTGCAGCAAAGCAAGCGCACGCACATGAATTTATTAATAGTTTTCCCGAAGGTTATGATACGATTGTTGGTGAACGCGGAATAAAATTATCTGGCGGGCAAAGGCAGCGCATCGCGATTGCACGCGCAATTTTAAAAGATCCTGTTTTATTAATACTTGATGAAGCAACAAGCGCACTTGATTCTGCATCTGAATCGTTGGTGCAGGAAGCGCTGGAAAATTTAATGAAGAACAGAACATCATTTATAATTGCACATCGTTTATCAACAATAAGAACTGCCGATCAAATAATTGTTTTGGAAAAAGGAATTGTAAAAGAAAGCGGAACACATCAGCAGCTTATTAATCTTGATGAAGGTTTGTATAAAAATTTGAACAAGCTTCAAATGGAATGGAACCTTGAGTAGTTTTATTTTAGTAATAAATAAGATATCAACCGTTAATCATTCTTTATTGGTAATAATTTGCAAGATTAGTAATTTGTAATCCCTTATTACAAAACTAAACTGCATGAACACGCTGATTGCTTCTCCTAAAAAAAGAATTACTTCTATCGATTTATTGCGCGGAATTATTATGGTCATCATGGCGCTTGATCATGTGCGTGATTTTTTTCACGTGCAAGCGATGACGGGCGATGCAACCAATTTGCAAACAACAACGCCGCAACTTTTTTTTACAAGATGGATAACACATTATTGCGCGCCCATTTTTGTTTTTCTTTCAGGCACTTCCATTTATTTGCAAGGGTTGAGAAAAACAAAAAAAGAACTCAGCATCTTTCTTATCAAACGCGGGCTGTGGCTCATTTTAGCAGAGATAACAATCCTTACACTTGGCTGGACTTTTAACCCGCTTTATAATTTATTATTTATACAAGTTATTTGGGCAATCGGAATCAGCATGGTTATTATTGGTTTATTAATACGCACATCTTTTAGTGTGATATTAATAACAGGTTTGTTGATTGTATTCTGTCATAATTTATTGGATTATCCGGAAGCCGCGCGCAACCAGCAGGTTGGTTTTTGGTGGAATTTTTTACATCATGCGCGTTTTTCTATTTATGAAATTTTTCCAAACCATTTTGCATTGATATTATACGCGTTTGTTCCGTGGACTGGATTAATGTGCCTTGGATATTGTTTAGGAAAATTCTTTGATCCAAATATTACTGTTGAGCAAAGAAGAAAAAAATTATTAATGCTTGGTTCGCTTACCATTTTGTTTTTTATTGCAATAAGATTTATTAATCTTTATGGAGATCCAGCGCCGTGGAGTGTTCAGAAAAATTCCGTATTTACATTTCTTTCTTTTATTAATGTTACAAAATATCCGCCATCATTAATGTATATCAGCATGATAATTGGGCCTGCATTAATCGCACTTGCATTATTCGAAAATGTAAAAAATAAAGTCTCAGATTTTTTCACCGTGTTTGGGCGCGTTCCTTTTTTTTATTATATCCTTCATTTGTTTTTAATTCATGGATTAACTGTAATCGGATTTTATATTTCAGGATATGGATCAAAAGATATTGTTTCACCAAATATTCCATTCTTATTTCGTCCCGCAACATTTGGTTATTCATTAAAAATTGTTTACCTGATTTGGATATTTGTAATCCTCACTTTATATCCATTATGCAAATGGTATAATAAATACAAAAGCACGCACCAGCATTGGTGGCTGAGTTATATTTAGGAGTTGAGATTAGGGAAATTGTTGTACGTTGTTCGATGGCTGATGGCAGTTGGCCGATTCTATTTTAATTCATAAAAAAATCGGCCATCGGCCAACGATTACCAGCCATCATTTTTACAACTGTCAACAGTCATCTGTCATCTGCCAACTTTTATGAAAACTCCCGCCAATTCGTTACCTTTGCGGCTTCAAAAAAAGAAGTTATGATTAGAGCGAACAATATTACCCTTTCATTTGGCAAACGGGTTTTATTTGATGAAGTTAACCTCACATTTACCGAAGGAAATTGCTATGGTGTTATCGGTGCGAATGGCGCTGGTAAATCTACCTTTTTAAAAATATTATCCGGGGAAATTGAACCGAATAAAGGAACTGTTGAAATTACGGCAGGCCAACGTATGGCTGTGCTAACGCAGAACCACTTTGAGTTTGATGAAACGCCGGTATTAACAACCGTGATGAAAGGCCACAAAAAAATGTGGAAAGTGATGCAGGATCGCGATGCGATTTACAGCAAAGAAGATTTTACTGAAGCAGACGGAATCCGTGCTGGCGAACTTGAAAGTGAATTCGGAGAAATGGGCGGCTACACGGCAGAAAGCGATGCTGCTGCATTGCTCAGTGATTTGGGTGTTAAAGAATCTTATCACACTGCGTTATTAAAAGAATTGCCCGGCGCATTTAAAGTGCGTGTGTTATTGGCGCAAGCGCTTTTTGGAAATCCTGATATATTAATACTGGATGAACCGACAAATGATTTGGACGTGGAAACAATCAGTTGGCTGGAAAATTTTTTAGCTGATTATGAAAACATCGTGATTGTCGTTTCGCATGATCGTCACTTTCTGGATGCAGTGTGCACGCATGTTGCAGATGTGGATCGCACAAAAATTAAAATCTTTACGGGCAACTATTCTTTCTGGTACGAATCATCACAATTGATGGCGCGGCAGATGGGCGATAAAAATAAAAAGACAGAAGACAAACGCGCTGCATTATTAGATTTCATTGCGCGTTTCTCTGCGAATGCTTCTAAATCAAAACAAGCAACGTCGAGAAAAAAAGCATTGGAGAAATTAACGATCGAAGAAATCGAACCATCTAATCGCCGTTATCCTGGAATTATTTTTAAACAACAACGCGAAGTTGGCAACCAGATTTTGAACGTTGAAAAATTAGCAAAAACTGCTGAAGATGGGCGCGTGTTATTTTCTGATGTAAACTTCAGTATTAATAAAGGAGATAAGATTGCTTTTGTAAGTAAAGATCATACAGCGCTTACAAGTTTCTTTGAAATTATTAATAATAAAATGAAAGCCGACAGCGGCAAAATAGAATGGGGAACGACGGTTACTACAGCTTACTTGCCAAATGATAACACAGAATTTTTTACCAATACAAATATCAATTTAATGGATTGGTTGCGCCAATATGTGCCGCCACATGTTACGGATGTTGATGAACCTTTCCTTCGCGGTTTTTTAGGAAAAATGTTGTTCAGCGGAGATGAAGTGATGAAAAAAATATCTGTATTAAGCGGTGGCGAAAAAGTGCGTTGCATGCTTAGCAGAATGATGTTGCAGGATCCGAACGTTGTTATTTTAGATGAACCAACAAACCACCTTGATCTCGAATCGATACAAGCGTTCAATGAAAGCATGAGCAATTTTAAAGGCATCGTTTTATTAACATCGCATGATCATACTTTTATGCAAACCGTTGCAAACCGTGTAATCGAATTAACACCGAAAGGAATTATCGATCGCTTAATGTCGTTTGATGAATATCTGGAAAATGATCGCGTAAAACAATTGCGCGAAGAATATTACGCCAATTCAAATTTTGTAACTGCATAATTTATGAGCTACAAAATTCCTGATCAAACGCATATCGGCCACGTTCATTTGAAAGTTTCAGACATTAATAAAGCGCTTGCTTTTTATAAAGATTTGCTCGGCTTTGAAATCATGGCGCGTTATGGTGAAAGCGCCGTTTTTATTTCTGCCGGCGGTTATCATCATCACATTGGTTTAAATACTTGGTACAGCAAAAACGGCCCCCAGCCTGCATCTAACGCGGTTGGTTTATTTCATACAGCCATTGTTTATCCAACAAGAAAAGATTTAGCCATTGCATTGCAAAGATTAATCGACGCAAAATATCCAATAACCGGCGCTTCTGATCATGGCGTTTCCGAAGCGATTTATTTAAACGATCCCGATGGAAATGGCGTTGAATTGTATTGGGACAGGCCAAAAGAATTATGGCCTTTTGATGCTGCCGGAAATTTGCAAATGTTCACCGAGCGCTTGGATTTGGAAGATTTGCTTGCGCAAATAAATACGTGATGGATTATAAGTTATGAGTTATATTTTTCAAATAATAAAAACGTATTAATAGATCTTCATTAATAAAAAATTTTTTACTGAACATTTGTTCATTAATCATCTTCAGTTGCGTCGCACACTTGTACTTTAGTTCTTTATTCATCTGCGTTTTATAATCAATCACTCAATTATTTTCGCAAACTTTTTTATTAATGCAAATGAATTGGAAAAATAAAATGTCGTTTTATTTCTTTCCCAATTTATAATTCACTCCAAATTGTATATTACCAGCATAGCTATTGCTCAAATTGATTTGAACAAATCCGGTCACTTTTTCTTTAGTAAAATGAAAAGTATTTGAAAAGTAAGCAACAGGATTAATCGAATTCTTGCTGTAAATATGTGAATAATCTGATTCCGGGTTCAGCATAAAACCCCACGACATTTTATAGCCAAACTCCGCGCCGTGCCTGGATTTGGCGATAATATCCGTATACAAACCAACAGTTCCCGTTACGTTTTTTCTGAAAATAACAGTAGCCGAAGAGTCTCCTAAATTTTTTCTGAAAGTATAATAATTGCCAAACTCTTTTTGCAAAGATGTTTCAATGCCAATCGCTCTCCATTCACCGCCATGCCTTGTTGGAACAACTACATTAATGCCGCCATTAAATCCATAAGAGCCATAAAAAGTATTCTCAGCATAATTGTGATAAACAGTCGTGTCGTAAGGATAATAATTAACGTGATCAACATCGTAGAATTCGGCAATATGATAACTGCCAACAGAAATATTAGCGCCATAAAAAGTTTGGAAATTTCCAAAATTATTGCTCCGGTGAATGCGCCCCTGGAATCCAAAAACACAATCGCGCCAATCCTGGTTGGCGCCGCCTACATTAAAAATTCCGCTTGCATAAGTTGCACCTTTTAGTGAATCCGACTGCAAAGGAATTGCATGATAAGGAACAGAAGTTGCGTTTGACGGGCTATAAAAATATGCACTTGACGAACAGCTGCTAAAAAAAACTACAATAGAAACAATCAACAATAAAAAGGTATAATTTTTTTTCATAAATCGGTGAGCGTTTTATTTATTAATAAGCATTGGATGATTTACTTTTTTGTTCCCAACTTATAATTAATGCCCATTTGAAATGCGCTTGTATATGAGCCGATATTGAATTGCCAGAATGCAGTAATATTTCCTTTTGTAAGATGCAATGTGTTGGAAAAATACATGGGCCTTTGATAATTTTCAATGCCATTAAAATTTTTATCTGCAATAAAAAATCCGCCAATTGCCATTTTATAACCGAAGACAGTTCCGCGTCTTTTTTTCCATAAAAGATCCGTGGTTCCACCAACTGATTTTGTAAAACTGTTTGTTTCGCGCACGCTTGAAGTGGAGTCGGGCGCAGATTTTCTATAATTCAAATATCCGCCAAACTCATTGTACGCAGCGCCTTCAATACCAATTGCACGCCATTCAAAAGAACCGAAATTGAATACAACATTTATTCCGCCATTAATACCGTAAGCTCCAAAAAATTTTGGCGGTATTCCATGATAATTGGTAGATGGATATGGAATATAAGAATCAAACTGATCGAAGCGGAACGAACCTGCCGTAATGCCGGCGCCATAATAAGTTTGTATCATGCCAAGGTTATGGCTTCTGTGAATATTTGCCTGGAAAGAATAAATAAAATCATTTGACTCCAAACTGCTTCCAAGAGAAATAGTACCGCTGATGTATGTTGCCGTTTTTATTGAATCTGTTTGTAAAGGAATATCATAATAATGAAATGCAGTGCTTTCGAGTGGGCTTACATAGTTGGGATAATTTGTGCCGCAACTTTGGATAATACATACAATTAAAACTAGCAGGCAGCATTGCGTTTTTTTCATAAAAGCAGTTTAGGTGTTTCAGGTTAAAGAGTTAACAGTTTGACAAAACTTATTCATGCTATGCTGCAATCCACTTGTTAAAATTTTCTTTAGTGATATTATCTTTCATTCAATTTGCTTTAAAATTTGTGTTTTAAAAAAAGTATTCCACAAATGCAACATAACTAACTGATTTTGTCAGCATTAACACAATAAAATCGCGGTTTTTGCATTCTTATAAAAACCATTTTTTGTTTACCAGGAAGCTGCTTATATTTCTTATTATTTTATGCGGTTTTCACTCCGTAATAATGGCGCAGCGGCCGCAGTCAAAAACTGGTCCCGTTCTACCAAAAATTCCTGTTTCTAACCTGCACAAAAAATTTATCCGAATCAGCAATTCAAAAATTCCTTTTGATTCATTAAGCATTATTCCGGAAACTTTTTCTATTCTTGGTTTTACAGATTCTTCTTACACTTTGGATTATATTAATGCAACTATTTCCTGGAAAAAAAAGCCAGCAGTCGACAGTGTTTATATCGCTTACAGAACTTTTCCTTATAAATTAAATGCAGTTGTTAAACGGTTAAATTATGACAGTATCCGCGATAATTTTATGGTGCAGCAATCAACCATCACAGGCCGCGGGCAAAGCAGCGACAACTTTTTTAATTTTGGAAATATAACTTACAACGGAAGTTTTGGCCGTGCCATTTCTTTTGGCAACAGCCAGGACGCGGTCGTAACATCCAACCTTAATTTACAAATCAGCGGATATCTTGCTGATAGCATTCAAATAACGGCGGCATTAACAGATAACAATATTCCCATTCAACCAGATGGAACTACTGCGCAACTGAGTGATTTTGATAAAATATTTTTACAGTTTAAAAAGAAAACATGGGCGTTGAGTATGGGCGATATTGACCTGCGCCAAAACCAGAATTATTTTTTAAGTTTTTATAAAAGATTAGAAGGCGCATCGTTTGAAACAACCGATCAGGTTTCGAAAAATGTAACCAATAAAACATTAATAAGCGGCGCCATTGCAAAAGGAAAATTCAACCGGAATATTTTTCAGGGACAAGAAGGAAACCAAGGACCATACCGATTAACTGGCGCTAATAATGAATTGTATTTTGTTGTGCTTGCAGGAACAGAAAAAGTTTATATCGACGGGCAAATGCTGCAACGCGGAGCCGACCAGGATTATGTAATAAATTATAACACTGCAGAAATTACGTTTATGCCGAAGCGCATGATAACGCAGGATTCCAGGATACAGGTTGAGTTTGAATATTCAGATCAAAATTATTTAAACGTGAATTTGTATTTGTATGATGAAGCAAATATTAATAACAGGTTGAAGTTGCGGCTTGGTGTTTTCAATAACAGTGATTCAAGAAATTCTCCTATTAATCAAACGCTGGATGCAAATCAAAAAAAGTTTTTAAATGGTTTGGGAGATAGCATTAATAATGCATTTTATCCTGTTGCGCCGTTGGATACACTTGGCGCTGGCAAAGTGTTGTATCAAAAAATTGATACAACATATATTGCAGCAAACGGTTTGGTTTTTCATGATTCTATTTATGTTTATTCAGTAAACCCAAACGTTAATTTATACAATTTATCTTTTGCAGATGTTGGCGCTGGCAAAGGAGATTATGTACCAAATCTCAATGGCGTTAATGGAAGCGTTTACATTTGGGTAGCGCCTGTTAATGGCGTAAAACAAGGGCAATTTGAAGCCGCGCAATTTTTAGTAACACCAAAAACGCAACGCATTATTACATTTGGTGCAGACTATATTCTTAATAAAAGAACAACATTAAGCGGCGAAATTGCATCGAGCCATTATGATGTAAATACACTTTCATTAATAGATAAAGCAAATGATGATGGTTATGCTACAAAGTTTCAGTTTAAAAATATTTATCCTTTTTCAAAATCAAAAAGAGGTTTGCAACTTACAACCACTGCAAATTATGAACATGTGCAATCAACCTTTGCGCCATTGGAACCATTGCGCACCGTTGAGTTTACAAGAGATTGGGGTTTGCCATTAATCGTTGCGCCGGCAAACGAAACTTTATACAATACAAGTTTTGAATTGACAGATAAAAAGAAAAATACCTTCCGCTATGATTTTGCAGGATACAATCGCGGAAGCAGTTTCAATGGAATACGAAACAGCATTTTTAATACACAGGAAATTGCCGGCTGGCATATTACTGACCAGGTTAGTTTGGTAAATAGTAACGGCACAACAACAAGCGGTTATTATTTTAAACCTTCGGTTGATGTTTCCAAAAAATTTACAAAGTTTGCCGATTATTTGGTGGGCGTAAATTATTCTGTTGAAAGAAATGAAAGCAGGGATAAAGTTGGCGATAGTTTATTTGCAAACAGTTTTTCCTACGAAATTTTCCAGGCATATTTTAAATCGCCGGAAAAAAATCATAATCAATGGGGCGCCACTTTTATTGCGCGCGATAATGCCTATCCTTATGGAAAGCAATTGGAAAAAGGCGACAGAAGCAACAGCATTAATGTGTTTATAAATATTCTGCGAAGTAAACATCACCAGTTAAGATTTAATGCAACGTACCGCGACCTTCAAATTATAAATACAAAAGTAACTGCGCAAACGCCTGATAAAAGTTTGCTTGGCCGTGCAGAATATGTTATTAATGAATGGAAAGGTTTGCTTACCGGAAATGCTTTGTTTGAAGTTGGCTCCGGGCAGGAACAAAAGAAAACATATACTTATTTGCAAGTGCCTGCAGGCACAGGGCAATATGCCTGGATAGATTTAAACAACGATGGCATTCAGCAGTTGAATGAATTTGTGCTCGCCCAATATCCTGACCAGGCCCTGTTCATACGCGTTTACACACCAACCGATGATTATATAAAAGCCAATTACAATACTTTCAATTATAGCTTTAGCATTAATCCGCGCACACTTATTAATCCATTAAAGAGTAAAGGCGCAATAAAAGTTATTGGAAATGTTACGCTGCAATCTTCTTTACAATTAAATCAAAAAGTGCAGGCAACCGGTTTTGTACAATTGAACCCGCTTAAAAAAGTTTCATTAACAGATACTTCATTAATAACGCGCGCGTCTGTTTTTACAAATACATTTTCGTATAATAAATCCAGTCCTAAATGGGGTTTTGATATTAATAATTCACAAAACACCAGTAAAACTTTATTGACTTACGGTTATGAAAGCAGAAGCCTTAATGAATGGACGTTTCGCTCGCGCATGAATTTTTCTCGTTCCATTGCTTTGAGTGGTATTTTTAAAACAGGACGCAATCAATTGTTTAGTTCAAGCACAGATATAGACAGCAGCGATTACAGCCTTAAACAATATTCGCTTGAGCCAGATTTAACATACACGCATGGTTCCAACCTGAGGATTTTAATCGGTTATAAAATTGAAACAAAAAAGAATGATCCGCATTTTGGTTATATTTTATCTACGTCAAGTTCTATTAATGCAGAAGTGAAATATAATATTTTGCAAAGCACTTCTATACAAGCGAAATTTACCTACAACAATATTTCTTTTGCCGGAAAAGATCCTTCATTAACAACAGCAGCCGTAAATTCTCCCGTAGGATATATTATTTTAAATGGATTATTACCGGGAAAGAATTTTTTATGGAACCTTGATTTAACCAAAAAATTAGGTGGCAATTTAGAATTGAACCTTCAATACGAAGGCCGACAACCCGGACAGGGAAGAATCATTAATACAGGACGTGCTTCATTAAGAGCATTGCTATAAAAAAAGTATTCGCATAAAAAAGCCGGTCAACTTTTGTTAACCGGCTGTAATTAATATATCAGGTTTTTCAGAGACTCCTGTGTTGTAGTCAAAAATTGACTAGCTAAATAAGCCACCTTTCTTCAACTCTTTGCTTCCTTCACCAATTTTGAAACCATTATGATAGATAGAAATTTTATAAACACCTTTCTGGAAATCAGAATTTTGTTTCCATGCAAACTGAACTGGTTTAGTTTTGCCAGCTTCGATATCTACAGCAACTTTTGCAGTGTAAATTTTATCGCCTTCTTCACGTGTTGTAAATGTGCCAGAACCTAAAGCTGGAACAGATATTGGCTGTCCGTCGGGTCCGATAATAGATACATAAACATCAGTTTGTCCTGCTTGTGCAATGCGATTATTAACATCGAAAGAGATAACCAATTTATCAACTCTTTTTGCAGTTGTAGTTATTTTTTCTTTACCGTTCTTTTTATCATGAACCGGAGTAATGGTAATGTTGTTTGCATTTAAAGTAGAAGCTACATCAACTTTCTTTTCCAAATCCTGTTTTGCAGAAGTTGTAGTTTGTAAGTCTGTAGTCAATTTTTCTTTGTCCTGAGTCAACTGAGTTTTATCAGCAGTCAACTGTGTATTTTGAGAAGTTAATTCTGTTACTTGTTTTTCAAGGTCAGAAATTTTACCATTCAAATCAGTAATCAATTGTTTTGCTTTGCTTAATTCAGCAGCAGTTGCATTCTTTTTATTTAAAATGCTGCGGATTTCAGTTTTCTTTTTTGCAATGTCTGAATTACTTGCATTTAATGAAGCTTGTAATTTGTTGTTAGTTCCTGTTAAAGAATCTAATCTTACCAATGCATCATCAAAGTTTTTTTGAATCTGGCCTTTCTCGTCAGTTACTTTAGCAATCTGTGTTTGCTGAGTTTGCTGAACTTGTTCTTGTTTGTTGTTGTTATACAACAAATAACCCCAAGTTCCTAAGAAACCTGCAGCCAATAAACCTATAACAAGATTTTTATAATCTTTTCTTGGGGGTTGGCTTTGTGGTGTAGCGGATGGATAGTTGGTAGTACTCATGTTTTTGTAAGTTTGAAGTTTATGATTTTTGAAACTTGAAGATGGTTTTAAAGTTTCAATTCACCTTTTGTCTAAAACCGTGCCAAATTTTATATAATCTATATAAACGCCTATAATAAAAGCAGTTACCTGATTTTTTAACTAAAATTCGGCAATTTTTTAAGCTTTCAGCAAGCCGGATTTCTGTAATATTGCAGCACTCAAACAAATTACCGTGTCGGTTGAAAAAATTTTAAGCAGTTGGAAAAAAAAGAATTTCAAACCCGTTTACTGGTTGGAAGGTGAAGAAGAATTTTATATAGATAAGCTCATCGATTATGCCGAGCACAACATACTTCCGGAAAGTGAAGCGGCATTTAACCTCACCGTTTTTTATGGAAAAGATGCTGATTGGGCTGCATTAATAAATGCATGCCGGCGCTACCCGATGTTTGCAGAAAGGCAGGTTGTAATATTAAAAGAAGCGCAGCAAATGCGCGACATCGACAAGCTGGAAGCTTACATCGAAAACCCGCTCTCATCAACAGTTTTAGTAGTTTCTTATAAAGAAAAAAAAGTTGACGGACGAAGCAAACTCGCGAAGCTGCTTAAGGATAAAGACAAAGCCGAAGTTTTTACCACAAAAAAAATGTACGATAACCAGTTGCCGGAATGGATAAATGAACTGGTTGAAAATAAAGGTTTCAGCATTTCTCAAAAGGCCGTGATGTTGTTGGCAGAACATATTGGAAACGATTTAAGCCGCATTAATAATGAAGTAGAAAAAGTTTTGGTAAACCTTGCAGAAAGAAAAAGTATTAATGAAGATGATATAGAAAAATATGTTGGCGTAAGCAAAGAATATAATGTTTTTGAATTGCAGGATGCGCTTACAAAAAAGAATTTATCAAAAGCAATACGCATTATTCAATATTTTGAAAGCAACCCGAAAGCCGCGCCCATACAGCTTATTTTGCCTGCGCTGTATAATTTTTTTAGTAAAACATATATGCTTTTCGGACAATCATCAAACGATGAAAAAGCAATGGCTGCGGCAATTGGCGTTAATCCATTTTTTATAAAAGATTATAAAGCTGCGGCAAATAATTATAAATATGAAGGCGTGGAAAGCATTCTATTATTGCTGCACGAATACAATTTAAAAAGCGTTGGCGTAAACAGTATTAATACAGAAGATGGTTCGTTGCTGAAAGAAATGGTTTTGAAAATGATGGTGTGAGTGAGAAACGATGATCGTTGATTGATGGCAGTTGGCCGTTTATTATTTTTTGAAATTATTTTTATTATAGGCCATCGGTCAACGATTCGATTGCATTTAATTTATCTTTTGCCAATTGTTCTTTCAAAGCATCAAGTCCGTTAAATTTTTGTTCTGCACGCAAATGTTTTTTTATAAACACACGAATTGTTTTTCCGTAAATGTCTTCATTAAAATCAAAAATATTTACTTCAATTGTTGTTGATGTTCCATTAACAGTCGGGCGGTTACCGATATTCATCATTGCCTTGTAAAAGATCGATTGCGAATTATTAATGCCAACATTTTCTTTATTCATCAGTGACAATTCACCATTCACAATAAAAAGTTCAACTGCGTAAACGCCATTTCCCGGCACCAATTTTTCTTCATTAATAATTTTTAAATTGGCTGTTGGGTAACCAATTGTTCTGCCGAGTTTTTTGCCTTCAACTATTAATCCTTCAAAGAAAAAATCGTAACCAAGCAATGTATTTGCAGTTGAAATATCTGCATTAATAATTGCTTCGCGAATGCGTGTAGAGCTTACTGACACAGCGTTTAAAACATGCGCGGGAATTTCGAGCAAACGATAATTGCAACGTTCACAAAAATCTTCCATCAAATGATAATCGCCTTTTCGGCCTTGCCCGAAACGATGATCATACCCAATAATAATTGTGTGTGGATGAAATTTTGCGACGAGAAAATCATTAATATATTCTTCAGCAGTTTGTTGCGAAAATTTTTCAGTAAACGGAATGACAACAAGATGATCAATACCTTTTGCAGCGAGCAATTCTATTTTTTCTTCAATGGTATTAATGAGTTTTATTTCTTTAGAAGCGCCTAAAATTTTTCTTGGATGCGGATGAAAAGTGATAATAATACTTTCTCCATTTACATTTTTTGCTTCTTCAATTAATTGCTTAATAATTTGCTGATGGCCGGTGTGAACGCCATCAAAAGTACCGATAGTAATTACGGCATTAATAAAATCGGGCAGGTTTTCCAGTTGATAATGTACAGTCATGGTTTAAAAAAGTGCTGCGAAAATACAATAACAAGTTTCAAGAAACAAGAATCAAGTTTTATGAAACATCGCTAAAGGCGCAGGATTTACGCGATAAAGTTGTCTGCTAAAATAAAATCAACATAATCATTTAATTTCGCGCAACATCTAACAACACACATCTAAAATCATACATCACAAATGTCTTTGTATTCCCAACGCGGTGTTTCGGCGCAAAAAGAAGAAGTTCATAAAGCAACAGAAAAACTGGATAAAGGTTTATATCCTTTTGCATTTTGTAAAATGTATGCAGATTATTTAGGCGGCGATGAAAATCAAATAAATATTATGCACGCAGATGGTGCAGGCACAAAAAGTATTTTGGCTTATTTATATTGGAAAGAAACCGGCGATACCAGCGTGTGGCGCGGCATTGCGCAGGATGCAGTCGCAATGAATTTGGATGATTTATTGTGCGTGGGCATTTATGACAATTTGTTGTTTTCATCAACGATTGATAGAAATAAAAAAAATATTCCGGGAGAAATTTTAGAAACGATTATCAATGGCACGCAAGATTTTTTCGATGACATGAAAAGGTTTGGCGTGAACATTCAATACCTCGGCGGCGAAACTGCTGATGTTGGCGATGTGGTAAGAACCATTGCAGTAAATGGAACAATGACTGCGCGCTGGCCAAAAAATAAATTAATAACGAATGAAAAAATCGGTGCCGGCAATGTGATTGTTGGTTTGGCGAGTTATGGACAATCAACGTATGAAACAACTTATAATAGCGGAATTGGAAGCAATGGATTAACAAGTGCGCGGCATGATGTGTTGCATAAAACTTATGGTGCACGTTTTCATGAATCGTTTGATACTTCTTTAGATGATCATGTTGTGTACATTGGCCCGCATAAAATGACGGATGAAATAAAAGTTGACAATTTGCAATTGACAATTGGCAATTTATTACTTAGCCCCACAAGAACATATGCGCCAATTATGAAAATTTTGTTGGAACAACATTTTGATAAAATAAACGGATTAATACATTGCAGCGGTGGCGGCCAAACCAAATGCATGAAATATTTGCCGCACGATTTTAAAATTATAAAAGACAATTTATTTGAACCCCCAGTAATTTTTAAACTCATTCAAAAAGCTTCCAAATCCGATAACCGCGAAATGTACCAGGTTTTTAATATGGGCCATCGGATGGAAATTTTTACCAATGAAAAAGATGCAGAAAGTATTATTAATGTTTCCAAACAATTTAATATCGATGCAAAAATTGTTGGCAGGGTAGAAGCAAATAATAAAAAAGAATTGCTATTAAAAGTTGGCGACGAAGAGATTGTTTATTAATAAAAATTTATTCGCCGTTTAATTATTTCGCTTTCTTTTTTTGTTTTGATTTTACATATGCATATGCCTTTTTTTCATCGGGCGTTTCTGGCTTTGCAACTGATAAATATTTTGCATAATATTTTTGCGCAAGTTTTATATTATTAAAATTGCTTTCATAAATCCTCCCGCATTCATACAGCATTACCGGGTTTTTAAAAAGATAAAATGCAGTATCATAGTTCGCAACGGCTTGTTTATATTCTTTTAATGCTTCATAATTTTCACCAAGGTTATAATAATAATTTTCCGCCGTTTTTGAAATAGCAAACGCAATACATTTTTGATATAATTCATTGCTCTTTTTATAATCTTTCAACTTTGCAAGCGATTTTGCTTCATAAAAATAAATGGATTCGCCAGCAATTTCGTGATCATCTAAATATTCGCAAACACGAATACAGTCGCTGTACATTTTTAAATAATAATAGCTTAATGAAAGCTGGGTTAAGGCGGTTAAAGAAATATCTTCCAATTGAATTAATTTTTCGCCTGCTACCAGCGCATTCTGATAATTTTTTTGTTCATAAGCAGAACGTATTTTCAATTTTAAATAAAAAATATTCAACGAATCTTTTATTAATCCTTTGTTTATAATGCTGTCTGCATTAATAAAATTTTTTGTATCAATTAAAATTTCTGCGAAGCCTGTTCCGTTTTTATAATCATCAGGCGCAAGTTGATAAGCTGTTTTATAAAAAATCAACGCAGAATCTTTTTGATTTTTTCTATTAAAAAAGCTGCCCATATTTCTATAATGCAACGCTTTGTTTGGTTGAAGATTAATAAGCCGCAACGTGTACTGTTGCGCTTCTTCCGGCTTTGAAAAACTTTTAATGACAGATAAATAATTAAGCGCATTAATGTTGTTTGAATCGATAGAAAAAATTTTCAGGTAATATTTTTCAGCCGTTTTTATATTGTCATTCATATAATTTGCGTAAGCCAAAAAACTAAGCGCCTGAATATTTGTAGAATCATTAATAACAATCGGCGACAGATAATTGACAGCTTCGTCAAACTGTTGGTTTTGAAAAAAATCCATCACTTTATTTTTATCTAGCGTGATGGATTGAGCGTTGAGTTTATTAAAACAAAAAGTAAAAATTAAAAAATAAAAAAGATTTCTTTTCATAAGAAGGATGTTATTTATTTGGGCGCAAGCACAAAATGAATTGGTTGTCTTTTATATGATTTTACTATTTCTCCATTGTTGGATGCAGGTATCCATTTTCCGCTATTTTTTATAATGCGTAATGTTTCATCGCTCAAAATTTTGCTTGGGCTTTTGATAATTTTTATATCACTCAATGCGCCGTTTGTGTTTACCACAAATTGCGCAACAACCAATCCCTGGATTTCTTTTTTTTGTGCTTCTTCCGGGTATTTTAAATGCGTCATTAAATAGTTTGACCAACCTTTTTGCCCGCCGGGAAAAACAGCTTCAACTTCAACTTTTGAATATATTTTTTTTGAAGAAGTGTCATTAATAAAATCATTTTGTCGCTGCATTAATAACATTGTTGTACTGTTATTTTTATCTGGCAAACCTGCTGAATTATTGTTTGCATTATCAGCAAATTTTACAACGCCTTCCAAAATATCTTTTGCAATTTGTTCCTGGTTTTTTTCATCAATAATAAAATTGAGATCTTTTTTATTGGTCATATAACCACATTGAATCATTAATGCCGGCATGGAAGGCGATTGTAAAACAAGAATTCCTTTTTGCCTTTCTTTTAAATCAGGAGACACAGAATATGTTTTTTTTATTTCTGCTGTTAACGCAGATCCTAACTGAATGCTTTTTTGATAGTTTGAATTTTTGTTGGAAACATAAATGGAAAAACCACTTTCAGGTTTGTTATTAATAGCCGCATCCATGTGGATGGAAATAAACATTGATGCGTTATTTTTTTCAGCAATATTAACCCTGTTTATTAAACCATCTTTTATAGTAGTTGCATTGCCGGGAAGCATATCAGTTTCTCTTGTCATTATAACATCAACATTATAATTTTTACTTAGCGCTTCAATTTTTTTTGCCAGCGATAACGTTATGTTTTTTTCTAAAAAACCTGCATTGGTATAAACGCCATTATCAACTCCGCCGTGGCCAGCATCAATTACAATGGTTATTTTTTTGTTTGAATGAATGGGATTTATTTTTTTATTGCCGGCCTTAAATGCAAATGCACAAAAAATAATAAATAATAATGGCAAAGCCATAATGCGGCTGATGTAGCCGTATCGCGGGTTTTTGAATTTTGTAATCATCATAATGCGGCGTTTTATTTCGTTGTGGAAAAAATAATTGGTGATATTTATTTGTTTGGTTGAAGCAGATTGAAAAACTAATAATTCAGAATAATCATATTTGTCAGTTGATGATGCTGCATATTGATCTGCAAGAAATTCATGGATAACTTTTATTTCTTTTTTAATAAAATGAAAGAAAGGATTGAACCAGCAAACGATTGTTATAATTTCTATTAATAAAATATCTTCCGTATGTTTTTGTTTTACATGAAATAATTCGTGCCGAAAAACCTGTTCGCCTTTTTTTGTGTTCATGGCTATTTCATGGTTCCAGAAAATATTTTTAAAAAAAGAAAATGGCGTTCCGTTTTCCGTTGTTTGAAAAAATTTTATGCCTTCTATTTTTTCATATTTATATTTTTTGCTTAACCTGATTATGTAAAAGAATGACTTCATTAATAAATAAAAAAGAAGCAATGACACGATGAAATAAATTGCGAGTAGTATATTCTGAAGGTTGAAAATGGAATGTGCCCAATTGGTGGTTGCTGTTATCACAACTTCCGGTTCCCAATCATTAATGGTTATTACTTTTAAAATTTTTAATCCAGCGTTTGGGTTTGATTGTGATAAACCCGGAAATGGAATATTAAATAATGGAAGCAATAATGAAATGACAGGAATGCTTAATAAATAAAACCTATTGTATTGATGAAATTGTTTGTTGCGCAAAAAGATTAAATAATAGGCGTAAAGCAATCCACTTATTATTATTGTTTTAAAGAGATAAATAAACATTGTCATTGCTGATTGTTTTTGGCTGATTTAATTTGTTGTAGTAAATCTTCCAGTTCCTGCTGGCTCAATTTATTATCGCTTACAAATTGCGAAACCAGTTTTGCCGGCGAATTTTCGAAATAACCTTTTACGAGTTGGTTAATCGTTTTCTTTCCATAATCTGCTTTGCTTATTTTTATTTTATATAAATTATTGCGGCCCTGCACTTCATAATTCACAAATCCTTTTTCTATCAAAATTTTTAAAATAGTTGCAACAGTATTTGGGTGCGGTTTTGGTTCGGGAAAAGAATCGATAATATCTTTTAAAAAACCTTTTTCCAGTTTCCATAAAAGTTGCATCAATTGTTCTTCTGCTTTTGTAAGTTGTTTTGGCATAACTAATTTTTTAGTTGTAAAACAAATCTATAACTATTTTTTTAGTTACAAAATTTTTATTCATTTTTTATAAGTGAAAAATTGTTAAAAAATTTTTTATTAATAAAGAAAAAAATGGGATAATAAAGCTGGCAGCGGTTTTCAGCGAAATTGCTGCGACAAAACAAACGATTGCATGGTGATGTAAATAATTAATTGAGAATATTTTATTTGATTTTTTTCAAAAAGGGCTATGAATTTCCAGTATTGCAACGTATTTTTGTATATGGTTCTGGACGGATTGTACATTTAATAACATACTTTTTTGCACTTCCCCTGAACTCTCTCAGTTTATTGTTGTTTGATCCCTGTACCCGACATTATTTTGTCATCTTTTTATACATTAATATGAGGCAACTCAAAATTGCGACGCAAATTACTAACCGTGATTCCCAGGCGGTTGAGAAGTATTTACAGGAAATCTCCAAGATTCCAATGATTACTCCTGAAGAGGAGACCGTTTTAGCTCAGCGAATTAAGATGAGCGACCAGCGTGCATTGGACAAATTGGTACAGGCGAATTTACGTTTCGTGGTTTCTGTGGCAAAACAATATCAGCACCAGGGTTTATCACTCAGTGATCTTATTAACGAGGGCAACCTCGGCTTAATTAAAGCGGCACAACGCTTCGATGAAACCAAAGGTTTCAAGTTTATCTCTTACGCTGTGTGGTGGATTCGCCAGTCCATTTTACAAGCGTTGGCAGAGCAGGGCAGATTAGTCCGCCTGCCTCAAAACAAAATTGGCACCTACAACAAAGCAAACAAAGCGTACATGGCTTTTGAACAAGAGCATGAACGCGAACCAAGTACAGAAGAATTGGCTGAATTGCTCGAAATGAGTGAAACAGAAATTAACAACATTTTCCAAAGCAACACGCGCCACAGTTCATTGGATGCTCCGGTTCACGAAGCGGAAGATGTGGCCATGGGCGATTTGCTGCAGGGCGGCGACGACACGGATGATGATGTAATGAAAGATTCACTGCGTGCTGAAATACGCCGCGTGTTGAAATCATTAAGCCCGCGCGAAGCTGAAATCGTAAATGCATATTTTGGCCTTGATGGCGAAAATGGTGTAACGATTGAACAAATTGGACAGAAGTATGATTTGACAAAAGAACGCATTCGCCAGATTAAAGAAAGAGCGATTAAGCGTTTGCAAAAAGCACGGTATAGCAATGCTTTAAAAGCATATTTAGGATAATAACTCCTTGTATAATTTTTATAAAAGCCCTGGTTTTTACCGGGGTTTTTTTTATTGATTGATTACAGTTCAGTTTGATAGTTCATTTAGTAAAAGCGCAACCAATTTATTCCATTATAATTTATTTTGCAACGCTATACTATATTGCGTTTGATATTAAATCAACATGAATTTATACGTTCTTGTTTTAGTACTTACTGCCGCTGTTCTTCATGCGTCATGGAATTTACTGGCAAAAAAAACAAAAGGCAAAACGCCTTTTATCTGGCTTCAATATGCAGTAGGTAATTTTTTGTATTTGCCATTTTTGGTCTTTCAACCAAACCTTAAGCATGATCTTAATTCATTGCCATTATTAATGTTTTCTTTAAGCAGCGCGGTAATTCATCTTGGATATTTTACTATACTTCAAAAAGGTTATAGAAACGCAGATCTTTCCGTTGTATATCCGCTTGCAAGAGGATCTGCGCCATTGATTTCATTTATTGCGGCCATTATATTTCTTCACGAACAATTGAAAGTAAGTTCTGTCGCCGGGTTGTTATTAATAATCGCGGGCGTTTTAATAATCACCGGTCTAAGTTTTAATAAAAACAACAGCAAAATAATTACTGGGATCAATTATGGATTGTTAACGGGTTTATTTATTGCATTGTATAGTTTTAATGATGCAGTTGCTGTAAAAAGATATGGCATATCTCCATTAATATTAACGCTCGCTACAAATTTCTTTAGCACCATACTTCTTTTGCCATTTGTGCTGCGGCAAAAAGCTGAAATAAAAAGAGAAATAAAAATGCATAAATGGGTGATTATTGCTGTTGCAGTATTAAGCCCGGCTGCGTATATATTAGTATTGGAAGCATTGAAATATGCACCGCTTTCAGTAGTGGCGCCCGCAAGAGAAACAAGTATTTTGCTTGGTGTATTTATGGGTTCAAAAGTATTTAAAGAAGAAGATGGAAAAAGACGGCTTGTCGCGAGTATATTAATACTTGGCGGCATCGTTGCATTAAGCTTGAGTTAGTATAAAATCATTTATGTAAGCTGCTTTTTACACACAAGATTTTTGTTGAAAACGAAATCATTCTTTTATTAATAAACTTATGTGTTGCATATTGATTGATAATTATTGAATATAAAATGCGATGATGAACATTAATAAAAACATTCAAAAACCAACATTCCAATTTTCATAAACAATGAACCATTTAACTATGAACTTGTTCTAAATTTACAATATGCCGGATAAAAAATTATTCATTTTATTAATAACTATAATTTCCTTTTTGTCCTGCGAAAAAGGGATCAATTTTAAATTGGACCAAACGCCTTCTCAGTTGGTTGTTGATGCTTCTATTGAAAATGATAAAGCGCCTGTTGTTGTGCTTTCTAACAGTTTAAATTATTTCAGTAAAATTTCTCCGGCGATTCTTGATAGTTCGTTTGTGCATGATGCAATTGTTACAGTTTCTAACGGAAATAAAACGCAGCAATTAAAAGAATTTTCTTTGCCGGCAGATAGTTTGGGCGATATCATTTATTATTATTCAAGCGATCCTTCGAGCCCGCAAACTTTTTTTCAGGGAGAATTTAATAAAAATTATACATTAACAATCCAATCAAATGGAAAAAAATATATTTCAACAACGGCTATTACTTCTCTTGCAAAAAAAATAGATTCATTATGGTGGATGAAAAGCCCTGATAATAATGATTCCAATGAAGTGATATTAATGGCAAAAATTACTGATCCGCCGGGTTATGGAAATTACATCCGCTATTTTACAAGTGTAAATGGCGGCCAGCTTTTTCCTGCATTAAATTCTGTGTATGATGATCAGATAACGGATGGCACAACATATAATATTCAAATTGAAAACGGCGTAAACCGCAATCAAAATATTGATCTTACAAACTATTCTTTTTTTCATCACGGCGATACTGCCACAGTAAAGTTTTGTAATATTGATAAAGCCACTTACGATTTTTGGCGAACGATGGAATACAATTATCAAAGTATTGGTAATCCTTTTTCAACGCCAACACAAGTGCTTGGAAATATTTCAAACGGCGCGCTTGGTTATTTTGGTGGTTATGCAGCGCAATATATTTCGTTAATAATTCCAAAGTAACTGGCTTTGTTTACTTGTCGTATTAATGACTTATAATCTCGTGTTTTCAGGTTATTTTTGTTGTCTTTAAATTTTACAGATGGATAATACAGTTACAGAAAAAGTGCATTGTTTAATTATAGGTTCCGGCCCTGCTGGTTATACGGCTGCGGTGTATGCTGCGCGCGCGAATATGAAACCCGTTTTGTACCAGGGAATACAGCCCGGCGGCCAACTTACTATTACTACAGAAGTCGAAAATTATCCCGGTTACCCAAATGGAATACAAGGCCCGGAAATGATGGTTGATTTTGAAAAACAAGCAGCAAGAATGGGCGCTGACATACGTTTCGGCCTGGCAACAAAAGTTGATTTCAGCGGCCCAAAACATAAAGTGCAGATTGATGATGAAAAATGGATTGAAGCAGACAGCGTAATCATCTCCACCGGCGCTTCTGCAAAATGGTTAGGATTGGAAAGTGAACAAAGATTAAATGGTTACGGAGTTAGCGCTTGCGCAGTTTGCGATGGTTTCTTTTTTCGCAATAAAGAAGTGGCGATTATTGGAGCTGGCGATACTGCTGCAGAAGAAGCTTTATATCTTTCAAAACTTTGTACAAACGTTCATATGCTTGTTCGCAAAGAACAAATGCGCGCGTCAAAAGTAATGCAGGACAGGGTTTTGAATACACCAAATATTAAAGTGTACTGGAACAGTGAAACTGATGAAATATTGGGCGAAACTAAAGTAGAAGCGTTGCGTATAAAAAATAATGTAACGAATGAAACACAAACAATTCCTGTAAGTGGTTTTTTTGTGGCAATTGGCCATCAGCCAAATTCAGATATTTTTAAAGAATGGATTGACATGGATGAAGCAGGTTATATTAAAACAGTTCCGGGAACTTCAAAAACAAATATAGAAGGTGTTTTTGCATCTGGAGATGTACAGGATAAAATTTACCGCCAGGCTGTAACTGCCGCCGGCAGCGGATGTATGGCCGCATTAGATGCAGAAAGATATTTATCTGCAAAAGGATTTGTTTAATAAGTATGAAGTATAAACTATAAAGTGGTGTATTAATCGCTTTATAGTTTATACTTTATAGCTCATAGTTCATACTTCTTACATGATAACTGTTCACTTACACAACGTTATTCTTTTTGCGCATCATGGAATTTATGATGAAGAAAAAATTAATGGAAATACCTTTGAGATTAACCTTGATGTTGTGTATGATGATGATGAAGAAAATGTGTTTGAAAACATTGAACACACCATCAGCTACGAAGATTTATTTGTGATTGTAAAAAATGAAATGCAAACACCAACACCTTTGCTTGAAAAAGTTTGCGTGCAGATTATTAATAAAATAAAAAAAAAACATCCTTCAGTAAAAGAAGCCAATATTACAATCTATAAATTGCAAGCGCCCATTGAAGGTTTTAAAGGAAAAGCCGGCGTTACTATTTCAAAAAAGTTTGAAGATTAATCACTCTTTTTTGCATTATTATTCCATCAATAAACATCAACTATTTTAAATGATTAATAGGATTATCTGTTTCATCTTATTTATAATTTTAACCAGTATTAATAGCTATGCACAATCAGTAAAAGTAAAAGCCAGCTATAAATATCTTTTATATCTTCCCAAAAATTATTCAAAACAAAAAGAAAAATTTCCGCTCGTAATTTATTTACATGGCGGCTCGCAAAGAGGCAATGATTTAAACAAACTTAAAACTTACGGATTGCCCGGCCTTGTTGATAAAGGCCACAACTATAAATTTATTATCGCTTCTCCGCAATGCCCGGAGAATAAAACCTGGACAACTGAAAACTGGTTTGATTATTTGTACCAGGATTTATTAATGAAATATAACATTGACACCAACAGGATTTATGTAACCGGCATTAGCATCGGCGGATTTGGAACGTATGAAGTTGCGATGGATAACCCAGATAAATTTGCCGCGCTTGTTGCTTTGTGTGGTGGCTGTAATGATTCAACAAAAATTTGTTTGCTAAAAAATATTCCCGTGTGGGCATTTCACGGAACGGCAGATAGTTTGATTTCTATTAATGAAACTGAAACTGTCGTGCGGCAATTAAAAAAGTGTAACGGAAATATAAAATTTACGCGGCTTCAAAATAAAGGGCATGCACTTCAATATTTGTATGAAGATGAAACCATTTACAAATGGATGTTGCAGCAAAAGAAAACAAACTGATTATTTTTGAAATGTGTTCAACAATTGCAAACGGTGAAAAGAAAAATTAATTCCGTTCAATTGATTTTTGATCATTTTTTTGAGGCTGTCGTATACATAATGTTCTGTCAAAACATCGTTATACATTTTCATTAATAGCTGCTCACTTTTTTCGCAGGCTTTTAATATATTTTTTTCTGAACGTGGTTTTTTACTTTTTGTATCAGCTAAATTTTCTGTACTTGTAATTTCTGTTTCTCCGCCAAGGCTGCGTATTAATGAACTTATCTCCGTTGCATATTGATTGTTTTCAACTGCAAGGCTGATGATGGTTTGATAAACCTGTTGATTTTTTATTCCTGTTGCAAACGTCTCACATTTCTTTTTCACATCCTGCAATGCACTGAATAATTGATTCAACTTTTTTACGGTGTGAAGCTGGGCTAAATTTTGTGATGACATAATTAACAGTTTTTCAGGTAAGAGAATTAATTACACATGGCGAACGATAAAAGGAAACAATTATTGTACCACTTACTATTAAAGATAATCAATTTAAAATTTATTAATCAAACGATTTATGTAGAAGTAATTCACATTTTGAATGCAAATGTTTATTAATAAAATCAATAGTTAATGTATCCATTCAACATAAGTAAAAAAGAATAATTTATCTTCGCGGCCGAATTCAGTATTTGCTTCCCTTTATTAATAAAACTAAAACTGATTTCTCCAAAATAAAATGAGCCGAGGCACGTTTTCACTACCATTATTTAATTCTTTTTTTCCTCTCAAAAATCCCAACCCTATGCAACGCGATATAAATCCCGCCGGTACTTTTAGTATAAGTACTTCGTATTTTTTCTTCAGCAAATTTTCAAAAGCATTTTCCGTTATCGGGCTTTTATGCGCGGCTAATTTTATTATCAGTTGCAACAGCCTTTATTCTGAAGAAGTAAAAAAAGATATTCCTGCAATAAAAAAAGATACTACGTCAAAAGATTCTTCAGTAAAAAAAGATTCTGCAATTACTACAGCAGTTCCGGCAGTGTTGGATACTGCATTGTATAACCAAAAAATGATAAGGCTTACAAATGGTGATTCATCTGGCCGGTGGCCGGTAAAATCCGTTGCTTATCCTGATGCTGGTGCAATACTTCCTTTTAAAAGAATTGTTGCTTACTACGGAAATTTATATTCAAAAAGAATGGGCGTGCTTGGCGAATATCCTGAAGCGGAAATGTTGCAAAAATTAAATGCAGAAGTAAAAAAATGGGAAGCTGCAGATACTACAATGGCCGTGCAGCCTGCGTTGCATTATATTGCCGTAACTGCGCAAGGTTATGCAGGAAAAGATAATAAATACCGTTTGCGCATGCCATTTAAGCAAATTGATTCTGTTTTAAAAATGGCTGCAAAAATAAATGCCATTGTTTTTTTAGATGTGCAGGTGGCATTAAGCAATGTGCAAACCGAAATTCCTTTGCTTGAAAAATATTTAAAAATGCCGCAAGTGCATTTAGGAATTGATCCTGAATTTTCGATGAAGACAGGAAAAAAACCTGGAACTGTTATCGGCACAATGGATGCAACAGATATAAATTTTGCAGTTAATTATTTAACCAAATTGGTAAAAGACAATAACCTGCCGCCGAAAGTATTTATCGTTCACCGCTTCACGCATGCAATGGTTACTAATTATAAAAACATTATCACTACGCCGCAGGTTCAATTTGTGATGGACATGGATGGCTGGGGAGCGCAATCAAGAAAAATCACCACTTACAAAACATTTATTGCAAAAGAACCTGTTGAATTTACAGGGTTCAAATTGTTTTATAAAAACGATTACCGCGAAGCAAATAGCCGCATGCTTACGCCGCAGGAAGTGTTGAAACTGAAGCCACAACCGGTTTATATACAATATCAGTAGGAGATTTATTAATAGGTTTTAATTTTGTGAATGGTCAATGGTGGATGGTCAATTAGTTTTGGCCGTTTGCCATTGGCCATTCGCGATCCAAACAATGTTTATTAATAAGAAAACTTTTACATAAAAGGTATTTGCAATTGCCGCGTTCTGCATAAATTCATTGCGTTGAATTTTCTGATTGATATTGAAAATTTTATTCAAAAATTGAAACAATAAAATTTATTAAAACAGGATGCTTATGAAAAAATTAGTTGCAAGTATTGTTCTTTCTTCATCATTAATATTTGCCGTGGCGCAACAAAATATGCCATCAAATATTTTTTTAACCAAGCTCGATAACGGCTTGCAGGTTTTGGTTTTGGAAGATGCTTCCGTTCCGTTGGCAACCGTTGAAATAGCCGTGCACAACGGTTCTTATACGGAAGACACTGCGTATAACGGCTTATCGCATTTGTATGAACACATGTTTTTTAAAGCCAATAAAGATATTCCTTCACAGGAAAAATATCTTGATCGCATTCATGAACTTGGAATTGTTTTTAATGGAACGACTGGCGATGAGCGCGTGAATTATTTTTTTACATTAGGGAACAAACAAGTAAAAGAAGGCTTGCAGTTTTTAAACAGTGCCATTCGCTATCCTTTGTTTTTAAAAGACGAAATGAAAAAAGAAAACCCTGTTGTTGATGGCGAATTTCAACGCCAGGAAAGCAGCCCGACATATACTTTGGTTAATACTTTCAGCCATAAAATGTGGGGCAATTTATATTCAAGAAAAAATGCAATTGGCGATCACCAGGTGATATTAACCTGCACGCCGGAAAAAATGCGCGTGATAAAAGACAAGTATTATTATCCAAATAATTCCATTCTTGTTGTTGCAGGTTCTGTTCATCATGAAGATATTTTTGCGAAAGCAAAAGAAATATTCGGCGATTGGAAAGCGAGTGATTTTGATCCGTTTCAAAAATGGCCAATACCAGAATTCAGTCCGCTGAATCCCGCTGACAGCCTGAGTTTCGTGGTAACAAACGAAAACGCGCGTGTTCCTATTTTATTTATTGGCTGGCATGGCCCGGATACAAGAAATGATGTGAAGAACACCATTGTTGCCGATGTATTTTCAACTATATTATCTCAAAAAAGTTCTAAATTCCAGCAGGCACTTGTTGATAGTGGTTATGCATTAGCTGCAAGTATAAATTATCAATCTGCAAAGTATGTTGGGCCTATTAACATGCAATACGTTCCTAATCCGCAAAAATTTAAAGAGTCATTTAAAGCTTTGCAAAATCAGATTGATCAGTTTGATACCAATGATTATTTTACAGATGAACAACTGGAAACTGCAAAAACACAACTGGCAAATTCAGAAAAATACAGCGCGGAAGTAACGTCGCAATTTGCACACACACTTACATTTTGGTGGTGCTCAGCATCGCTGGATTATTATTTCAATTACATTAATGAAATAAAAAAAATAACGAGGGCAGATATCCATAATTATCTCAGCAAATATATTATTGGCCAGCCTTGTGTAAAAGGATTGTTGTTAAGTTCTGCCATGCAAAAAAACTGGAACGTAACAAACCTCGACAGCATGTTTAAATAAAATTATTCATTGGAAAAAAAATGGAAATGAAAAACTTTTTTAAAAGATACCAGCTTGTAATTGTATTAATGATTTTTACGAGCAGCGTTTTTGCGCAAAGCGGCACGAAAGAAATTAATTATGAAGGATTGAAAATCATCCTTAAAAAAACGCCGAAAGAAGTAGTAACGGTTGGTTTATTTATTCGCGGCGGCGTTGCAAATATTACCAGCGATCAGCAAGGCCTTGAACCAATTTCTTTAAGACTCGTTACGCGTGGCGGAACAAAAAATATGGATAAAAATATTTTTTCTGCAACGGCTGATAAATTGGGAACAACCTTCTCAACCGCTTCCAGCAAGGATTTCAGCTCAGTGTCTATGAATTGCTTAACAGAAAATTTTACACAAAGCTGGAACATGTTTACAGATGCATTGCTTTCTCCGGCGATGGATCCAAAAGAATTTGATGTGATAAAACAACAAGCCGTTTCTTCTGCAAAAAATGCAGATGCAAACCCTGATGCCTATTTGCGCAAAATTGCAACGCAACAAGTTTTTAAAGGCACAGCATATGAATTGATGCAAAACGGAACTGCAGAAAGCCTGGATAAAATAACACTTGACGATGCAAAAAATTATTATGCAAAATTGTTAGGAAAGAAAAAATGCTACCTCGTTGTTGTAGGAAATATTGAAGAAAAAGATTTGCTTGATAAAATAAAAAATACGCTTGCAAAATTGCCGGAAGGCACATTGCCGCCAAAGCCAGTGGTAACGGGCGTTACAAAGGCTAATGTAAATATCAGCGACAGAAGTATTGCAACAAATTATATTTTCGGAACCGTTAATGCACCAAAATATTTTTCTCCCGACGGCCCGTTGTTTGAATTTGCAATGCGCATTTTGTATGATCGTTATTTTGTGGAGTTGAGAACGAAGAGAAGTTTATCATACGCGCCGGCTGCTTTTTATAATACCAGCTTTATTAATAATCCAGTTGCTAATTTATACATCTCTACGATCGATCCAAAACAATCATTGCAGGTGATGACGGATATTATTAATGATATTAAGAAAAACGGTTTTACTGCAAAAGAAGTTGAAGACAAGAAAAAAGAATACTTAACTGATTATTATATGACAAATGAAGCAAGCGCTTCGCAAGCAAACGTACTTGGGTTTTGTGAGGCATCCGGCAACTGGCGCATATTTGATGAGATTAATAATAAAATTGAACAGGTAAAAACCAATGATCTCAACCACGTTTTTGATCAATACATGAACAATGTAGCGTGGACTTATTTAGGAAAAAAAGATCAGGTGACTGAAACTGATTTTAAACAACCTGATGCAACAAAACAAAAATTACCGCCATCAAAAATGATTAATACAAAAAAAGAATAACGAATTGATTAAAAGATATGCATTGATTTGCTAATAACAATATATGCAAGCACGCATAAAATTAAGATGAGAATAATAGAAATATAAATCCACGGATATTCTTTAAGGCGCCTTTTTTCAAGGCGCTTTTTTTTCTTTGCAACTTGTTTTTTTAATACTGCATTCAGTTGCTCAACGGTGGACTGAATATCTTTTGCATTTGAATTTTGTAAACCTTCAATTGCATCATTCACAAAATCATTATCACTTATTTGTTTTTCAAAGGCATGTTTTTCTTCGCCTGAAAGTTTACCATCAAGATAATCGGTCAGCTTTTGAATGTCAATTTCATCCTCACTTTCTGATAATATGTTCAGTAAATTTTTGTTCATTTATTTATGAAGCACTTTCATTTTTTTATCTAATAACAATTTCAAATTGCGTTTGCCATTTTGAATATAACTTTTAACCTGCATCATATTGAAGCCTGTTATATCCGTAATTTCCTGGTAAGATTTTTTATCAAGATAAAACAAAGTTACACACTGTTTTTGCTCTTTGCTTAATTCCTGCAATGCACTTTCCATAATTTCCAGCGTGCGATCTTTTTCTGCGTGCAACTTTTTATTTAAATATTCATCCGGCGATGCAATGGCGAGCTCATTAATATCAACAGACATCCTTCCATGTTTGTCGCGCAATTTCATTAAACAATAATTTCGCGCAACCATGTATATCCATGATTTGAAATATTCAACTTTATATTTATGAAGCTCTGTAATACTTTTTAAAAAAATTTGCTGCACGGCATCTTTTGCTTCTTCGTCATTTTTTAAATATTTCATGCAAACACCAAACAACAATAAAGTGTAACGCTGCAACACAACGCCAAGCCAATCGTTATTATGCTCTCCATAAAAACGGTCAAGCAATTCCTGGTCTGTGATATGATTATATTTGTCGGCGTTCACGTAAGTAAAATAATCATTTTATTATAGTAAGATGCACGAATTGAAAAATTTCACAAATTGTTTGAAGGTTGTTTTTGTGTAAGTAAATTCACGATTAATAATTAAATACAGCATTATGATGTTTGCAGTTTGTTGTGTTCCTGTTAGCCCGCTTCGTGCCGAAGCAGCGCATAAAAGTGAAATGGTAAGCCAGTTAATTTTTGGTGAACAGTGCATTGTTATCGAACAAAAAAATGATTGGGCAAAAATAAAATGCAAGTACGATGATTATGAAGGCTGGTGCCAGCAAAGCCATATTAATGAAATTGAAAAAGCAAAATACGATGAGCAATTAAATTTGCTGGCAGAAGATTGGGTTAATAAAATTGAATATAAACATCAGTCAATGATGGTTCCGTTTGGAAGTTTTATTAATGAAAATGTTATTAATAATTCAGTAAAAATTTGGGACATTAATAAAGCAGTTATTAATGAAGAGTCAATAAAAAAAATTGCTTTTCAATTTTTAAACACCAGTTATTTGTGGGGTGGAAAAACAATTTTTGGAATTGATTGCAGTGGGTTTTCTCAAACCGTATTTAAGTTTTTTGGCATTGCATTAATGCGCGACACCTGGCAACAAGCTTCACAAGGTGAAACCATAGAATCCTTATCAGCAGCGCGTTTCGGCGATTTAATTTTTTTTGATAATGAGGCCGGCAAAATAATGCACGTTGGTATATTATTGAACGATAGAACAATTATTCATGCTTCCGGCAAAGTGCGCATTGATAAAATTGATGAGCAGGGAATTATTAATACAGATACTTTACAAAGAACACATCACTTAAAAATTATTAAAAGATATTTTTAAAAAAATAATTATTTATCGAAGAATAACATTTTGCCAGCGATGATAACAAGCATAATGGCAAATATTTTTTTTACTGCAGCTTCTGATAATGTTAATGAAATTTTGCTGCCGAGAAATCCACCGATTAAAAAACCAACAAACAATAAACCAACTACTTTCAAATCGATATAACCTTGTTTATAATAATTTATAACCGCAAAAATTCCGGCAGGCAATAATAAAATTCCAAGTGATGTGCCCGTTGCCTGGTGCTGGCTGAAACCTAAAAAAAGTACCAATGCCGGAACAATAATAATTCCGCCGCCAACGCCAACCAAACCACTAAGCATACCAGCTATTAATCCTATTAATACGATTAGTAAAAGTGTTTGTGTTGACATAGCAAATGTTTTATTGTCCAATCAAATTAGTGCTTTTACCAGATCCATAATTTTGTTTGTACGATTCAATGGCTTCTTCAATAACTTTTAATGCCATTGTTTTATCGCCAAATTCTTCTACCACAACTGTTTTGTTTTCGAGCGTTTTATACTCTTCAAAAAAGTGGCGCATTTCATCAAAAAAATGTTTTGGCAATTCTTCAATGTTATTAATATAATTCATTCCGGGATCATTTGCAGCAACGGCAATAATCTTGTCATCTGCATCGCCGCCGTCGATCATTTGCATTACGCCAATCACTTTTGCTTCAACCAAACATAAAGGCTGAATGCTGATTGTAGAAAGCACCAATATATCAAGCGGATCTTTATCATCGCCATAAGTTTGCGGAATAAATCCATAATTAGCGGGATAATAAAAAGAAGAATATATAACGCGATCCAACTTTAATAAACCGGTTGGTTTATCAATTTCATATTTTGCCCTAGAGCCTTGCGGAATTTCTATAATTGCATTAACAACTCTCGGAGCTGATTTACCATACTCAACGCCATGCCACGGATGTGATACTTGAATGTTCATAGTTTCAGTTTAAAATTTTTTTTACAAACCTACTCGAAATCAGTGATTGATCAAAGAAATGAAAAACCACTTTACATTTTAATCAACGCTTCAATTTTATACTTAGTTTAAAATGCCGCAATTATTTTTGTTTGAAATAATATTTACGTAAACTTTTTATTGCAAAATTATTTCTTCTTTCAACCGATTCTTTAAGAGATTTTTCATCAGAAAAGTGAGCGCCTGCAATTTTTGGAACAGCAATTTTTTGCGCAATGTAAATGCCGGAATGGCCACTGAAAAAATAGGCAGTAAAACATGCAATCGCAAAATATAAAGTGTGCTCGCCACCAAATAATTCGATGCCCATAATGGTGCATGCGAGCGGCGTATTTGTTGCACCTGCAAACACCGCGATAAAACCAATGCCGGCGAAAAGATCAACAGGCGCGCCAAGCAGCCATGATAAAGTGTTTCCGAGTGTGGCGCCGATAAAAAATAATGGCGTCACTTCGCCACCTTTAAAACCTGCGCTTAATGTAACTGCAGTGAAAATTATTTTCCATAACCAGCTCCAGTGCGTTGCGCCATTAATATGAAATGCATTTACAATACTTACACCTTTTCCATCAGGTGTTGAAACGCCTAAACCCAAATAATCTTTTGTTCCTAAAATGTATGTAAGCGCGATAATTATTAATGCGCCAGCAACAGGAATGAGATAAGGGATTTTTATAAATTTTTTGAATTGAGATTTTAATACATGAACCATTTCTGCAAATAAAAAACTTGATAGCCCAAAACAAATGCCTGCAAGAATAACTTTTCCGGTTAATAAAATATCGATGTGAAAAAATGTGTTGCTTATATTTTCACTAAATAAAATTGAATATTGTGTATGATGAATGCCCCACGCAGCGCAGGTTATATCGCCAACAATACTTGCAACCAGGCAAGGCAATAATGATCCATATTCTATTTTGCCGATGGCCAAAACTTCGATTGCAAAGATGGCACCGGTTAATGGCGTGCCGAATACTGCGCCGAAACCAGCGGCAATGCCTGCAGTTAAAACAATGCGTACGTCAACATCTTTTAGTCGAAACCATTTGGCAAACAGTTGCGCAATACTTCCGCCCATTTGCACAGCAGTGCCTTCGCGGCCTGCAGAGCCACCAAATAAATGCGTGATAATAGTTGTTATTAATACAAGCGGCGCCATCCTGAAAGGTACGCCACCACCGGGTTTGTGGATTTCATCTATAATAAGGTTATTTCCCCGCTCGCTGTTTTTGCCCCAGAGTTTATATAAAAAATAAATAAGAATACCGGCGACAGGAAGCAAAAATAAAAGCCACTCATTTTGCCAGCGAAAAGTTGTTGCCTTATCCAACAACCAAAGAAATAATGCAACTGCAGAACCTGTTGCCATGCCAACAGGAATTACAATAACAGTCCATCTTAAAAGATTAATAGCAATTGAAAGATGTTCGGAATAATTTTTTATACGATTCATACCTACAACAATGTTTTATAATTGTGATAAACATTTTGCAGGCGTCATCAGCTTTTTGGAGCGGTTATGAGGAAGACACCATTTCCTTTGTGATGCAAATATATAATGAATGTCGGATTTTTACAAAATCAAAACGCATTATTGAAACAACAATAAAGCATTTTATTTATTGTTACTTAACTGGTTTTATTTTTATCATTTCTTTTAAATCAACAAGCCACTCGCCATTAACGCGCAAAATTTTAATAGTGGTTGTATCTTTTTTATAAGAATTTAAATATTTAAATTCAGTTACTGAATCATTTTCTGCATTGCTGTTTATTACAATAATACTTGCGTCTTTATATTTTTGTCTTTCTTCTTCTGTAAGGTGCGTGTAATTTCTTTTCCATTTTTCCAGCAAAAATTTATTTGTTGAATCTGCATACAAATAAAAATCAGCTTTATTATAATCGCCATCGAGCGATGCTTTTATAAATTCCCTTGCAGCTTCCTGGGCATCTTCTGCTTTTTTATAAGATTGATTGTTGTTGCATGCAATTGCTAAAATCATTAATATCGCTAACAGTATTTTGTACTTCATGTTGCAAATGTAAAAAAGCCTGCAGACAATTCCGCAGGCTCCGGGTAGATTTTGTATCAAAGGGGTTTAGACTATCTTTCTGAACCAGGGCCGCCATCAACATTTTTATCTTTTTCGTAAGCCCTTATAATCGCTTTTACCAAACGATGGCGCACAACGTCTTCTTCATCCAATTCTATATGTGCAATGCCATCAATATTTTTTAAAATATACAGTGCTTTACCTAAACCACTTTTTTGATTTTTAGGTAAATCAATTTGCGTCATATCGCCAGTAATAATTGCTTTTGCATTTGGCCCGATGCGCGTTAAAAACATTTTTATCTGAAGGTCAGTTGTATTTTGCGCTTCATCTAAAATGATGAATGCGTTATCTAAAGTTCGTCCGCGCATGTAGGCGAGTGGCGCAACTTCTATGGTGCGCGTGGTCATATAATAACCCAGTTTATCGGCTGGAATCATATCATCCAACGCATCATAAAGCGGGCGCAAATACGGATCAATTTTTTCTTTTAAATCACCCGGAAGGAAACCTAAATTTTCACCAGCTTCAACTGCCGGGCGCGTTAATATAATTTTTTTAACCTGTTTATTTTTTAATGCTCTTACAGCAAGTGCAACGGCTGTGTATGTTTTACCGGTTCCCGCGGGCCCGATTGCAAAAACGATATCATTTTTATCGGTTGCGGTAACCATTTTTTTCTGGTTCGCAGTTCGTGCGCGAACTGTTTTTCCATTTGGGCCAAATACCAACACATCGTTCGGATGGCGATCAACAAAATGATCAATTGTTTCCGCATCATCTCCACCAAGAATTTGCTCAAAATAATTTTCACTCACGTGCCCGTTTCTTTCTAAATAAGAAACCAGTAAATCAATTTTTTCTTTTGCAGATTCTATTTGTTCCGGTGCACCACTCAGCTTTATTTGTTTGCCGCGCGATAAAATTTTAAGGAGAGGAAATTTCTTTTTTAAGATATCTAACTTACCATTATTAACACCAAAAAATTCGATAGGGTTAACCGTTTCAAGGTTGATTATTGTTTCAGTCAAATTAAGATCTTTAAAGTGTTTTACAATACTGGCTTACGGAATGTTTGCAACAAATCCTTCAATTCAAATTTAACTGTACAATTGGATTTTTGTGCAGTTAATTATTCACAACTTGTGTTAATAATTATATTATAACAGCAAAACAATATTTTGGTTGAAAGTATTTTACAATTTTTTTAAGCAGGTAAAAATTTGATATTAATAAAATAATATTTTCACAATATTTATTACAAAGATCATTTCAAAATCAATTTATATTCCTTATGAAAAATAGAAACGCATTAATATTTTTATCAGCAATTATTTTATTAATAAACACAATTGCATGCAGCAGCAGTAAATTAATTATAAAAGAAACTTACCAGGTTGATGGCATTTTTAATGTATTGCAATCGCAGGTAAAAAAAGCAGAAAACGACATTAAAGCAAATGCAAAATATAAAGTGCAACTGCAGGAAGCTGATGCAATTTTTGATAACGTAATAACAACTTCAGAAACTGCAGGATTATCAATTTTAGTTTTTAAACCGAATTATACCAACACAAAAAAAACAGAAACAACAGTTACTTTCAGTTTGTTGTATGTTGCTTCAAATGGGCCGCAGGCGGAAGTTGTAAAATCATCTAAAATTAAATTTAAGCAAGGACAAGAAAATGCATTATCGAAGTTAATTGAAAATGCCGCTGCGCAATTTTCGAAAGTTATCGTTACACTTCCTGAAGCAGATAAATACCAGAAAAATTTTGAAATAGATATTGCTTATACGATTGACGAAAACGGAACGCTGGAAATAAATGCGCCAATTGGAATTGTAAATATTGGTGCAAGCGTATCAGCAGATGCAGCGAATACACATATTGTAAAAGTTGTGTTCAGGTTAGATAAAGCGAAGCATTAATTGCAACAAAATTGTATTGTGCATCTCAATTATTTCATCCTGCCATTAATAGTAAAAATGCTGTCAAGATAAAATGTTTTGTAAGATGGGTTGATTAATAAACTCCCAATTTCCTGCATCGGATTCCATTTAAGATCTTCAGCATTATAAGCTTCACCAAGCCATTTCACCAGCAGTGATAAAACCGGATTTGCAATATGGCGTATCCAATTTTGCGGATATTTATAATCTATAAAACAAAATATTCCCGTGCCGGGTTTTAGAAAATGATTAACGTGGCGCACCCATTCCGTACATATTTTACAATCATACCAGCACAATGCAAACAAGGCTAAATCTGCCTGCACATTAATGTTCGATTTATTAATATCACATTCTATAAAAACAATATTGTTCCAGTTGTTTTTTGCAGCTTTTTTTCTTGCTAAATCAAGCATGTGTTTGTTGGCATCAACAGCAATTATTTTTCCTTCTTTGCCAATTATACTTTGTATTGCGCTAAAGCTAAGGCCGCTTCCGCAACAAATATCAAGTACTGTATCATTCTTTTTTAATTGTGCTAATTGCAGTGATTTGATCCTGTGTTTACGATCGCGGCCAAGCTGAAAAAATTGCACGATAAAATCATATTTCTTGTATGATTTATCATATTCTTCCGCAAAGTTTTTTTGTTGCAATCTGTAATGTGTTTAATGTTTTTTATAATTAAAAGGAGCTGTTATTATTATCGCGGCTTCTTTAAAATTAATAATTGTTTTTGAAAATTTGTGATGCATTAATATAAATTGGCCGTTAATAAAATCGAGAATCATAAGATTTAAAATGATTAATAAAATGTTGTGATGCAAATCACAATTATAAAAAAAAGGATACAAATTATATTTCAAACAAAACTAATTTACTGCTTCACTTTATTGCAAAATTTTCTCAAAGAGATGGCGGCTATTTCTATAGCTGCTTTTTTATTAATGACTGAAAATCTGCGTAGCATTATAAATAAACTACGTATCAATTTCCAATGGATCTTCCCGTTTTTACAATGCCTTCCTTAATTGGGATATTTTTTTAAATGGCATTAATAATAATACGCTGATAACCAGCAAATTTTCTTTTGGCATATTTTAAGCAAATGAGTACTCATTAATATGATACCCTAAAAATTTAAAATTATGTCAGTAGAATTCACATGTTTCGTTATGCTAGTTATTAATGTAATCTTAGGTTTATTGATTTTTGTTTTGATAAAAAAATTCAAAGTAACGAAGTTGAAAAATTACATCAGGCAACTGGAAATGGAAAAGTTGGAAGACCACGAAGAAATTTTGGAACTGCAATACGAAATTTCTTTGGTGCAAAATAAACAGATGGTTCCAAACCGTGTTGCCGCAAAATTTGCAACCCTTAATATGAACTAAATTTTTCAAGAAGATAAACTACAAACCTTAGTCCGTCCCGTGGCGCATGCATTAGCTTGCGCCTTTTTCTTTTTAATAGGGTTTAGTTTAATACGAATAATACAACAATAATTTCCCTAAATAAAAATTTATAATGCATATATCCTTAGTTTTCTAGTTTAATAACATTGTTGATAAAACAATGAAAAAATATTTTTTTGTTTAAAAGTGGTTTGGTTATATTTATTAAAATTTTAACAATATGATCAAAACACTGCGTCAATCAGCCTTTTTTCTTTTTTCTTCGTCCTTATTTATTATTAGTTGCTCTAAAACCAATCAAAAAGGCGAAAGTTCGTCCACAATGCACACATCATTAATTCATCACAAATATGGTTTAACACAAGTTACTCCCGAAGAATTAAAAAATGTTCCTATTTTTTCAGAAGAACTTTTTCGCTCAAACATTATTGCAAACGGCCTGACTTTTTCCGGTAAAAAACCAACCAGTTATTTACTCGCTACACCTGCCGTTCGCGATCAGGGACAAATCGGCGCTTGTACCGGTTTTTCTGGAACTGAAGCCAATGAAATTGTTCACTATTATTCTTACACTACAGTTCCCGCACCGCCAACACTTACTGTTGCAAACGCACTTGCTACAGCTGTTAATACTAAATTTTTAACTCCAACAAATTATTTTGGTGTTGATGGTTCGTTAGCCCCTTTGTTTTTATATTATGTTGAAAGGGTTTTAATTCAAAAACAAAAAATTACTGTTGATAATGGCGCTAATATGATTAATATCGGCGAAGCTTTACAAGGCCTTAGCAATAATACAGGCACTGGAAAAGCACTTACTTCCGGCAGCAATACTTTTGCTGGCGAAAGCACAGAAGATTTATATCCTTACCCAATTACACTTGATGGAGACGGATATAATGAAGCTACTTCATCTTCAACCCAATATAAAACTGCACCAAGTGCTGCAGCAATTGCAAATGCACCTAAATTTAATTTGGCTGCGCAATCAGGCACAACGGGTAGCACAGGAACTACTGCTCATGGTTATTATTTAATAACAAGTTCTGGCGATACAACTGAAGTAAACAATGTAAAAACTGCTATCTTAAATAACAAACCAGTATTGTTTGGTTTTAATGTTTATGATAATGCTTCATACACCATTTTCGAAGGACTTAATACTACAAGCTATATCTACAACCCGCTTGTTGCGAAAACAAAAAATGGTACAACAACGTATGTTTTAAATACCAAACTAACGCTTGAAGGCGGCCATGCTGTTCCTTTAATCGGTTATGTTGATGACGGCACTGCTTCTACAAGTGCTACTGGTGGTGGTTATTTTGTAGTTCAGAATTCATGGGGAACGCCATGGGGTTATAATGGTGATTTCCTTTTGCCATATTCTGTACTTAGAAATACTACTGTTTGCGCTAACGGTAATTTGTATGTATTGATTCCTTAATAATAATTTTAGAAAAAATAATTTTGATAATAAAAGCCCTCAATCGAGGGCTTTTTTATTTTATATAAATGATATCACAATAGTTGTTCCAGCATGCTTACATTTTCATTTTACAATTATTAATAATCGAAAATAGAATTTGAATAATAAATCAGATTTAATTCATAACTCATAACCCATAATTCATAACTCTAACTTTTTCACCAAACAAGCTTCGCAATTTTTCCACCAGATCCAGCGAGATATACTATGTCGCCTTTTTTCGATTTTCTGCAAACATGATAGCTTTCTTTTGATATTAATGTCCAATTATTTCCGCCATCTGTTGATACATCAACGCCGCTTGTTCCGCAGGTAATTAATTTATCTTTTGTAATATATTCAACACAGCTTCTGTAGCCATGCGGCGGTGTTTGCGGATAGCTCCATGTGTTGCCACCATTGCTTGTTATGCAACTGTTTTTTTGTTGTGAGGTATCATTGCCAAAATCGCCACCAACCACAATAATATGCATACCATCTTTTAATTTTTTACTATCGCGTACCGCAACAGAATTAGCGCCGGTTGATTGCATCCCCTGCAGAATTGGTAAATCAATTTTTTTATCGCGGATAAATAATCTTGATTTCAACCCGCCGCTCACAAAGCAGGCCTGTTGCCGGTCCAGCTTTCTTATATTCGTTCCGCTTGAAGCAAAACAAGCTTCGCCGGAATCTGCAGTTGGCAATTTATCATCCGGAATTTTTTGCCAACTATCACCACCGTTAAAGGTTCTTATAATACAAAATTTTCCATCAATCGGATCGCCGAGTGCAATGCCGCTATCATCGTTCCAAAATTCCATTGCATCTAAAAAAACACCTTTGGTACTATCAGTATAAACCTGTTTCCAATTCTTGCCACCGTCAATTGTTTTTAAAATATATGCAGGCTCGCTAATCGCCATTATAATTGCAACTTTTGCACTGAAAGCTTCTATATCACGAAAGTCCGTTTTTTCAAAACCTTTAACCGTCATCCATTGCCATGTTTTACCGGCATCAATTGATTTTGCAACCGTGCCTTTGCTTCCACTTATCCAAACAACTTTATTATTAACGGCGCTTAATCCTCTTATAGAAATTTTTTCTTTAGCAGCAAGCGGCACAATTTGCTGCGCGAAAATTTTGGCTGATAAAAACATTAATAAAAAGAAAAAAATAATTTTGGCAGAAGGGTGCATGAGGTTGTTGTTGAATGTGATTTGTATCAAACGAAAATATTCAATATTCAACAATTAATAAGCAATAAAAAAGTGGGATGATGATTAATAAAAATGTTCTTGTAAAATATTTATTAATGATTGGTCAATAAAACTTATTACTTATTCATAATCTCCGGCTGGTCTTTACTTGAAAATTTACTAATGATAATACCAACTAAAACCACCGAATAAAATTGCCCTGTTATTCCAAATAAAGAAGTCATCAATTTGGTGTGGTGCGTATTTGGTGTAATGTCGCCAAAGCCAATGCTGGTAATAGTCATAGTGATGAAGTACACAAAATCCATAAACGTGTTGGCAGGATTGTTTGTGTTAATTCCTTTAAAAGAATTGGTATCAATACGATGAAAAATCTGCATGGTAAAAGTGCCTATTTCTATCAACAATAAATAACCGCAAGCGCAAGCTGAAATAATATCTGCATTAATATAACCGGGACGAATTAAGAATTGAAATATCTCCCAAAAAATTAAAATGTAAAACAAAACAAAAGTAATATTCAGCGCAACCATGTAATTTTTATTTCCGCCAAAAAAAGGAATGCAAACCGGAAATGCAACAACAAGAAAAAATAAAATATTACGAATAGTATTTTTAAAATTTCCTTTTTTTAAAAAAACGCCAATGCTTGCAATGCCAAGCAACACCATATTTATCGGCCATAATATTTCTGTATAAAAAGAAAAATTATTTATATAAATGCCGCTAAACAAATGCTGTATTAATGCAGCAAGCAACAATTCATATTTTCTTTTTGCAAGAAACTGCATAAACGTTTTTACCATAAAAAATGCATTGCTAATTAATTATAAATAATTGCCGTATAAATTTTAGATCGGTTATAAACAGATTGTTTCTCATTTATTTTTTCTATTTTATTAAAGCCTGCTTTTGTAAATAATTCAACAGCTTCTGAAAAGCTTAATGGATAAGGCACCCAGCGGTTTGATGAAGTTGTATCATATTCTCCCAATAAAAAAAGGCCTGA